>Ga0154006_1000333_pt1 | contig 15677 bp, 10 predicted proteins | sample TSFL090MetaG_FD_104747 | JGI IMG/M metagenome (GOLD analysis project Ga0154006, IMG submission 104747) | Attine ant fungus gardens microbial communities from Florida, USA - TSFL090 MetaG | ecosystem: Host-associated > Fungi > Mycelium > Unclassified | place: USA: Florida, Wakulla State Forest...
ACCGGCATGGGCGTCGCGGTCGGGTTGAACCGGATAGGCGGGATACTCGGGCCTGTTATCGTAGGCGTCGTCGCTTCCGTCAACCCCGATCCGGTCTGGACGTTCGCGCTGTTCACGCTCGCGCTGCTGCTGGCGGCAGCCGTCATCGCGCTGGGCCGGACGGAAATCGCCGCGCTGCCGGCCACATCGCCCACGGATGCGACGTCGCTGGACGACTCGGCGGCGCGTTCGGGCGTCCGGCACGATCGCGGCGTTGCCGGATGAGCCTGGACGTACGCTCGATTCGGATCGCCTCAAATTCAAGGGCCGCCCCACGAGGCGGCCTTTTTGCATGGAGACGCATGGCATGCGCTTTAACCGGCTGGACCTGAACCTGCTCGTCACACTCGACGCGCTACTGGAAGAGCGGCGCATCACGCGCGCAGCGGAGCGGCTGAACCTCAGCCAGTCGGCGATCAGCGGCATGCTCGGCAAGCTCAGGGAATATTTCGACGACGAATTGCTGGCGCCGGTCGGGCGCAACCTCGAGCTCACACCGCTCGCGGCGGAACTCGTGCAGCCGGTGCGCGATCTGCTGCTACAGGTGCAGACGATCGTCGCGATCAACCCCGAGTTCGAGCCGGCTAGCGCGCGCCGCCATTTCAAGATCGCGACGTCGGACTACGTGATCGACGTGCTGATGCATCGCCTGATTCCCGCGGTCGAGCCGCTCGCGCCGCACATCACGTTCGAATTCATGCCGCAAGTGGACGACTCCGCCGAAAAACTGCGCCGCGGCGAATACGACTTCCTCGTGATTCCCGAACCGTTCATCGCGCCGGACCATCCGAATCTGCCGCTGTTCGACGATGACTACACGTGCGTGGTCTGGGACGGAAACGATACGGTCGGTGCGCGGTTGGATGTCGGACAGTTCGAAAGTCTCGATCACGTGGCCGCATTGCTCGGGTGGCCGCGGGCGCCGACGTACGACAGCCGCTTTCTGGAGGCGCAGGGCATCCGCCGGCGCGTGCGCGTGACGACGTCCGACTTCACGTCGATCGCGTCGGTGCTGATCGGCACGCGGATGATCGCGACGATGCACCGCCGCCTCGCCACCGAAATGGCGCGCCGGATGCCGCTGCGCCTCGTGGAGCCGCCGATCGCGATCCCCGTGGTGCGGGAGTTTCTGCAATGGCATGAATACCGCGAGAAGGACCCATGCCATCGCTGGTTGCGCGAGCGCATCGTGGAAGCCGCAGCCGGGCTCGCGCATTGACGGCGGCTGCATGCGATACGCCTAGAACTTCATGAAGGCGTTGACCCAGATCAGGTCGCCCTTGGCGGTGTTGCGCGCATAGACCTGGTGCTGCCACGCGACGTAGGCGCCGTATTTCTGCGTACCCCAGCCGATTTGCGGGCCGATCGCCAGATCGCGCACGCGGTAGCCGTTGCCGTCGACCACGTTGCCGTTGAGCGTGTCGTTGCTCAGCTGGTTGTGCCAGTAGCCGCCCACGCCGGTGAAGAAGCCGTACGGCAGGTGATAGTTGAGTGCATAATCGAGATCGGTTTCGATGCCGGACTTGTACCCGTCCGTATGGTTCTTCGCGTTGAAGATGAACTTGAGCATGCCGCTCAGTTCCCAACCGCGCGCAAAGAACCACGACGCCGCGTAATCGGCCTGTAACGCATAGTAGTTGCGGCCGACGTTGACCGCGCGGTTCGCATCGTATGAACCGGTCGGAATCACGGCGAGCAGCGACACCATCTGGTGGAAGGTGGGGCTGTGCCAGCCGATCGACGGACCTAGCGACGTATCGCCGATGCCGGCGTTGTGGCCCTTCACGTAGAGCGAGCTGAGTGACGTGTCGACATAGGCCGACGCGATTTCGAATGCGGTGTCGCCACCGGCGATCTTGAAGTTGTCGAACACGTGCAGGTAGCGCAGCGAATGCGCCTGCACGCGCAGGTTGCCGTCGGGCAGCGTATTCTTGCCGTCATTGCCGGGGAAGCGATTCGCATAGATCCACGTGTTGTAGTTCAGCAGGTAGTCGCCCGGGTCCTGCAACACGCCGGACGCAATGGTTTGCACGCCGATCGGCACGACGGAACCGCCGCTTTCCGTCGCATGGGCGGCGGACGACAGGCAAGCGCAGATCGAAATCGTTCGCATCGCGAAATAAAATGGCTTATTCAAGATCGTGTCTCCTTGGTATTGTGTTTGTCGGCGGGTCAGTGCCGCTTCATGAAATCGAGCAGTGTCTGCGAGAGCACGTCGTCCACCGTGTTGACGGCTTCCAGTTGCGACAGATGGTTGTGGTTTCGAATCACCGCGACGTCGGCGTCGAAACCATGCTGCGTCGTCAGCCGCGCGAATAGTTCGCCGGCCTGCACCTGCATCTGCGGCGGGTCGAGTTCTGCCCAGGTGACGAGCAGCGGAAACGGCTCGACGTCGACGTTTTCCACTGTCGACATGGCCGGGTAACGCGCGAAGTCACTGCCGAAATACGCTTCGTTTCGCGGGTCGGGGCTCGGAATGCCGAACTGGCGCCGCGCAAGCTTTTCAAGCTGCACGTTGTAGACCCCGGAGATGAGCAACGCGCTGCGCGGCGCGGGCACGCCGGCCGGCCGCAGCCGCCGGATCAGCGTCGCGGCGGCGACATGCGCGGCGCCGGCGGATTCGCCTCCGACATGGATGCGCGCCGAATCGGCGCCGAGCGGCACGGCGTTCGCGTGCGCCCACGCCCACGCTGCCGCGACGTCCTGTGCGCCGGCCGGCCAGCGATGTGCCGGGCCGAGCCGATAGCTCGGCACGACGGTGACGTAGCCGGCCCGCGCGAAACGCCAGCCGATGTTGGCGCGATCGCGGCGATCGCCGCGCACGAAGCCGCCGCCGTGGACGAACAGCAATAGCGGTCGGCCCGTCGCTGCGCCGGTAGTCGGCAGGTAGACGTCGAGCTTCTGGCGCTCGTCGTCGCCATACGCGATATCGTGGCGCACTTCCGCGCCGTCGCGCGGCTGCGTGTCGAGAAAGGGCGCGTACCAGCTTTTCACGAGCGGCGGGTCGATCAAGGCGCCGGTCGTGCGAATCAGCCGATCGATCTGCTCGGCGGTCGGAAGGTCGTTGTGAGTCGTCACCGCGTGCTCCTTGCGTCAGCGTGCGGCGCGCAATGCGTCCGGCGTCTTGTGGAAGCGGCCGTCCTTCATGATGCCGGCGAGCCGCTGCCGGTCCTGCATGATGGCTACGTCCACGGTCGGGTCGCCGTCCACGATCAGCAGATCGGCGAGATAGCCGGGTTCGATGCGGCCGAGTTCGTCGGGCATCCCCATCAGCTCGCCGCCGAGTGCCGTCGCGGCATGCAGCGCGTCGGCCGGCGTATAGCCGAACAGCTCCACGAACAGTTGCAGGTCGCGCGCGTTGCGGCCGTTCGGATTGAACGGGAAACCGTAGTCGCCGCCGGGCAGCACGCGCACGCCGCGCCGGCGCAGTTCCGGCACGAGGCGCTGCTGCAGTTCGCGTACTTCCGCCGCGCTGCGCTTCATGTGCGTCATGTCGAAGTGAGGCGGCGGCGCGGCGTCCAGCGTTGCCTGGATGATGCCGATCGCCGGCGCGACGAAGATCCGCTCGCGTGCAGCTTCCAGCATGTCGAGCGCTTCTTCGTCGGCGTAGGTGCAGTGATAGAGCACGCGAAAGCCGTTGCGCAGCGCCATCTTGACGGCGTCGGCGGCCTGCGCGTGCGCGGCGAGCCACACGCCGGCCGCCGCGGCTTCGTCGCCGGCCGCCTTTGCTTCGGCTTCGCTGTACAGCAACTGCTGCGATGCGCCCGGCTGCAGCGCGTCTTCCCCCGACAGCAGGAATTTCACCGAACGCGCGTCCATGTCGGCGCACGAACGCACGAACGCGCGCACGGCGTCGGGCCCGACGCCATGCGGATCGACTTCGCCCGGGTTCAGTTCCTGCTCGTCGGCTGCGACCGGCGGCGTGCGTTCAATGGACGACGCGATGAGCCGTGGGCCCGGCATGCCGCCGCTGTCGATCTGCTCGCGCAGCGCGACCTCGACGCGTTTGCCGAGCGATCCGGCTGAATATGCGCTGGTGAAGCCGTGGTCGAGCAGGATGCGCGCGTTGCGCGCGGTCGTGAGCACGAGTTCCTCGGGCGGCAGCGACATGCCGGGCACGAATTTTTCGACCGAGCTCGGCCACGACAGGTGCGCGTGCGCTTCCACGAGGCCGGGCATCAGCGTCGCGCCACTGCAGTCGTAGAGATCGTCGCCGTCTTGCGCCAGCGACAGGGCCGACGGCGGCGCGACGGCGGCGATGCGGTTGCCTTCGACGCGCACTTGCGACGGGAATGGCGCGGAGCCGCTACCGTCGAATACGCGAACGTTTTTGAATACAATGCCTGCCATTTTCGGGCCCTCGAGTGAATTGCGAAAGAGTGGAAATCAACCGGCGCGGGGAAGGTCCAGGCGCGGCTGCGCCACGCTGAGGACTCGGAGCCGGCGGAAGAACAAGAAACTGGCCAGGCCAATGAAGCACGCCGCGATGCCGATCGCGGGGAAGCCGAAGCGCACGATGAGCGCGCCGCCCAGCAGCGGCCCGACGGCCGATCCTGCCATCAGCATCGCAGGCGTATACGCCACGGCGCGGCCGGACGTGTCCAGCTTCGCGAGCAAGCCGAACAGAAACGTGTGTGTGAAGATCATCGCGAACACCCACAGGCTCGTCGCGAACGCATAGGGCACGAACGACGTCGTGCTGCTGATCACCCACGCAAGGATCGCCTGTGCGATGGGGCCACCCAGCGCGACGCTGGATGCATCGAGCTTGCGTTGCAGCAGCGCGGCGAGCACCGGCGGCAGCAGGTTCACGAGGCCGACCCCAACGAGCACGCCGTTCACGTGCGCGATGCCGAACCCGCGCGTGAGTCCGATGCGCTGCACGAAGCTGAAGACCATTGCCTGGTTGACTGCCATGAACACGATCCCGATGATCGCGCTCCAGCAGCCGCGTTCGAGCCGCTCGAACCGTACAGCACGCGCGCCGCCGTTCGCCGGGCCATGCCGCACGCTGTCCGTGCCGGCGGTTGACACCGGCCACGCGAGTGCCAGCACGACGGTGGTGATGACCGACAGCGCGGCGAATACGTCGAACAGCATCGCGCCGCCGTGCGCGAGCACTAGCGACGGTACGATCGCGAAGTAAGCGATGCCGAAGATCGCGAGGGCGAGGTGGCCGAGCGCAAACAGCCGATGCGGATTGGCCGCCTTGCCGATCGCACCGTGCGCAACGGACAGCCCGCAGCCGATCCCGATCCCCGCGACCGCGTGCGCGGCCAGCATGCCGGAGAAGCCCGTCTGGTGCGTGGCCGCTCCGAACCCGCTCGCGGCGATCGCGAAACCCGCGGTGGCGGCCAATCGACCCGGGAGGCGCGTGAACATCGGCGCGATGCAGGCGGAACAGAGCACAGCGCACGCGAGATAGACGGTCGCGAGCGCGCCGGCGCGCTGCGCGTCGAAGTGATATTGCTCGATGAGCGTGTTGACCCACACGGGCAGCGCAACGAGATCGATCATTCCCGCTACGTGCGCCGTGATCAGCGCGAAATTCGAGCCGCGTCGTGCCGGCATGGCTGTCTCCAGATGTGATTTTTGATACGGCGTCGGGGGACGCGTGGCGAGAGTGTATGAGCGCCACGTATCGCGTGCCGACGTGTTTCGCGATGCGAGCCATCGCGATTCGCGACGGCCGGGAATAGGCGCGGCAAACGGGGCGGCAACCGGGGCGGCGAGCGCCGCGCAACCGGCGGGGCGACGCTTCGCGAAACGAGATGGCCGGTATCGCGAAACAGGCGAGCGGGAGGGCGGCTGTCTGCGTAGGCTTGCGTTGGCTTACCCGGACGGCGGCCGCGGCCGCCGAGCATCGGCGTTGCACTGTCGCGAACGCGTCACATCATCACGAGACAAGTACATGAATAAAAGCAATCACGGAGACATCTTCAACGTGGCCGTCGGACGCCGCCGCGTGATCAAGGCGATCGGCGGCACGGCGCTGGCCGTATTGAGTCCCGCGGCGCTACTGAGCGCATGCGGCGGCGACGGCGCGAACATCGAGGCGACGCCGCCGGTCGGATATCGCGCAGTGACCGTCGATGCCGGCCAGCGCGGTGCGGCGATCCGCTCGCTGCAAGGGCTGGACGGGCCGCCCGTGCCGGCTACGCTTGGCGTCGGCAACATGCCGCCGGGTGCGACCGCGAGCGGGAAGATCGATAACCCGAACGGGTTGGACCGGACCGCGCAGTTCAGGCAAATGGGCGTGGATTTCGTGCGCACGCACGACCTCGACGCGTTCGGCACCGGCGATCTCGACGGTAGCGGCGTCAACCGGATTTTTCCCGACTGGTCGGCCGATCCGGCACTGCCGGCAAGTTACAACTTCACCGCACTGGATGCGATCGTCGCAGGCATCGTCGCGTCGGGTGCCGACGTATTCTTCCGGCTCGGCCGCAGCGATCTGTCGATGATCGGCGTCAGCAACTCGAACGTGCCACCCGACGATCTCGACAAGTTCGCGACTATCGCGAAGCATATCGTGCTGCATTACAACCATGGCTGGGCCAACGGCTTCACGTATGGCATCCGCTATTGGGAAGTGTGGAACGAGCCCGATTTCACGCCGTTCTGGACCGGCACTGCGGCGCAATATTATTTGTTGTACAAGACGGTCGCGGCAGCCATCAAGTCGGTGGATGCAACGCTCAAGGTCGGCGGTCCGGTCACCGCGACGCACAACGATTACCGGGGGATGCTGAAATCGTTCCTCGATTACGTGCGTACGAACGGGGTGCCGCTGGATTTCTTCTCGTTCCACTGGTATCCGCAGTATGTCGATCCGCTCGACTTCTATCAGCTCGGCACCGAGTATCGCGCACTGCTGGATTCGTACGGACTGACGTCCGCCGAACTGCACCTGAACGAATGGAACTACTCGCTGTTCGCGACGCCTGCCGAAGATGTGCATGCGGCATTCGTCGCCACCGCGCTCATTTACATGCAGGCATCGCCGATCGACCGCGCATGCTGCTACATGCGCACGCAGCCACTGATCACCGACGCCGGTGCGTTGACCAAGGGCGGCCGCGCGATGCAGGCGGTCGGGTCTCTGAAGAACATGCTGACACTGACCACGAGCGGGCAGGACAAACATGGCTTCGCGGTTCTGGCCGGTTGCGCGGCCGATCTGCAGACGGTGCGCGTGCTGATGTCGAACTACGAGATTCCGGCGGCCGATCTCGGCCCTTTGCCGCAGGGCAACGACGAAGTGGTGCCCGGCGTCGGGACGCTGACGCTGCTCGACCGCCAGTCGATCACGTACCAGAACAATGCGGGCTATGCGCTGACGGTATCGAACCTGCCATGGGGCGACGGCGCGTGCACCGTAGAGCAGTACCGGATCGATGCGTCGAACAGCCTGGCGCTTGTCGGCACCGCCAGGCGCGCGGGCGCGCATATCCAGTTTGATGCCGCATTGCCGGCGCCGGGGGTCGACTTGCTGGTGATCAGACCAGCCTGACCGACCGGGCCGCGTAGCATCGCGCAGGACCGGCAGAAGCAACATAACCCACATAACTAGCGATCCGAAGCGACAAAGGAGACACCATGCCGCTGCATGCCCGATGCAGAATCCGTCACGTGACCGCGCTCGCGGTGCTTGCCGCGAGCGCGTCGATCCTCGCCGCGTGCGGCGGCGAGACGACTAGCGCCGATGTGACCGTACCGTGGCCATCGCGCGCGAGCGCGGTGAATTACCTGCCCGATACGGGCACCGTCCGACCGGTGAAGGTGGTCAGCGTGTCGGGGGCCGTGAGCGGCGCCGATACGCTGCTGTCGGGCGGCACCGTGACGCTGAAATACACCGCGGGCGGCGCCGCGCCGACGATCGTCCTCGACTATGGTCGCGAAGTGGGCGGCTTGCCGCTGTTTGGCGTGGCCGCGCAAAGCGGGCAGCCTACGCTGTCGGCGAGCTTCAGCGAAAGCCGTACGACCGCCACGTCCGGCGACGTGAGCGCGGGCCTGACGGTGTCCGTCGACCCGCAACGCACGAGCGTCTTTCCGGTGACGTCAGCAGGCACGATCAAGGCCGCCGCGGTGCAGGGCGGCGAGCGATACGAAACGCTGACGCTTGCGACCCCCGGCGAGCTTACGCTCAACGGTGTCGGCATCCAGTCGCTGTATTCGGCGCCGACCACGACCCGTCTCGGCACGTTCGAGTCGAGCTCGGATCTGCTTAACCGCATCTGGACCGCGGGCGCGTATACCGTCGAGATGGATCGGCTGACCGCGTCGGCGTTGCCGCTCACGTGGCAGGTGTCGACGGAAGGCACGACGATCGGCTCGAGCGGCGCCGGCGTCGTGCAGAAGAGCGGCACCTGGCCAGCCGACTACGCGATGGCGTTCGACGTGCGGGTCGAGAGGAACAGTGCGGGATGGACGATGCGCGACGCCGCCAACGTGACGAGCCTGCGCTTCGTGCTGCATGGCGCGAACGATACACAGGGTATGCCGAACACGCTCGAACTTGACGCGTTCAGTACCTTTGCGGGCGGTACGACCAAGCTTGGCTCGCTGCCGATCGCGCAGGGCATTGCGGTCGGCGACTGGCATCGTGTTGTCACGTCGCTGAGCGGCGATCAGGTGAGCGTCACGCTGGACGGCACGAGCCTCGGCACGCTGGATGCGTCCGGCGCGTCGTCGATTCTGCTCACCCGTTACGGCAGCGCCGGCTTCTTCAACGTACCGGGGAGCCAAGCCACTTACCGGAATCTCGCCATCACGTCGAGCGGCGCATCGCTGTACGCGAATAGCCTCGAATCATCGAGCGCGCTCGACGACTTCTCCGCGAATACGAACGCGCTGCCGCTGCTGATCGACGGTGCCAAGCGCGACCGCACCGTCTGGTCGGGCGATATCGCGGTGGAAGGGCCGACGTTGTTCTACACGACCGCGCAAAGCGACGCGGTCGCCGCTTCGATCCGGCTGCTGGGCAGCTATCGGCTGGCGAACGGCGAAGTATCGACGACGCATAGCCCACAGGATCCGCTCATCAGCGGAACCGCCGATGCGTACGGCTCCTCGAGCTTCTATTCAGCGCAGTACTCGATGTATTTCGTCACCGTCCTGCACGACTACTACCAGTACTCGGGTGATGCGAGTCTCGTAAAGGAGCAGTGGAGCGCCGTGCAGGGCGAACTCGGCTACCTGCAGACACTGGTCGATGCGAATGGCCTGATTGCCGTCGATGCGGCCAACGCACAGGACTGGCTGCCGAATTTCGCGAGCCCCGTTGTCGGAGAAGTGACGGCCACGAACATGCTGTACTACCAGGTCCTGACCGACGCCGCGGAACTCGCGACCGCGGTCGGTGACTTGGCGACGTCGACGGCGTGTGCGCAGCGGGCCGCGGCGCTGAAGCCGGCGATCAACGCCCATCTGTACAACCCCGAAAGCGGCTATTACGGCATGAGCGCCACGAATCTGACCGCCGTCGCGCAGGACGCAAACGCGCTTGCCGTGACGACGGGTGTCGTTCCGCAGGACAGCGCCGCGACTGTGCTGGCACGCATTGCGCAGCACCTGGCCAATCCGTATGGGCGGCTCGCGTTTTCCGCCGACAGCGGGCGTACGGCTATCGTCAGCCCGTTCGCGAGCGACACGGAAGTGCGCGCGCGTTTTGCAAGCGGCGACACGAGCGGCGCGCTCGGCTTGATCTCGGCACTGTGGGGCAACATGGTCGCCGACGGCGACAACTTCACCGGCGCGACCTGGGAAGCGTTGAACACGAGCGGCGCGCCGGTCAGCAGTCAGACGAGCCTCGCGCATGGGTGGTCGTCGGGCCCGACGTCGGCGATGTCACGCTACGTGCTGGGCGTGCGGCCTGCTGCGCCGGGGTACAAGCAATGGCTGATCAAACCGCAGACGGGCAATCTTCAATGGGCCGTGGGCACGGTGCCGACGCCGTTCGGGGCGATCTCGGTGAAATGGGGGCGCTCGTCGGCCGGCGTGTTCTCGATGCAAGTCAGCGTCCCTCCGGGAACGACAGGCTGCATTGCGATTCCGGCGGGCGGACCGGTCAAGGTCAATGGTACGGCTACAACCGCGCGATCTTCCTCGAACCTCGATCCGGGGGCCGTGACGACAGATGGAACGGCTTATCAATATCTCGAAAACGTGGCGCCGGGAAGCTATTCAATCGTCGTGGGGGCATAGCTCGTGCCGAGGATCGTGAATGAACGTTCTTGGCACACGAATCTCGGCTCTGATACTTGTATTTACAACTTGATTTCCGGTTCAGGCTCGCGCCGACCAAGTTTCCACCCATCGGTGGTTCGATGTAGCCAGGCGAAAGGCTGCAAACACTCTGGCCGGAATCCATCCAGAATCGTCAAGTCCGTGATCACCACCGAGCTGCCACGGGCTTTCATAAAGCCGTCTCTGAAACAATTCGCGAACGTGGATCCAGGAAACAGACGTGCCCGGCCTGGCCACCGGACGCGTGCATCATCGTGCAATGAGCACGCGTAGTCCTGCTGAACTTGGCTCCACCTCTCAGCCCGAGTGCGCCGCTCGACCGGCCGGCACCGGTGCCGATGCATTGGCCGGCGCGCGGTAACCGTCGTCGAGCGTCTTCAGGAACGCGATCACGTCGCGGATGTCAGCGTCCGACCACGCGGGCTTCTCGCCCTTGTGACGCGTGAGCGGCGCGTCGATGTGATCGACGTTGTCCTGATAGGCGACCGGCAGGTCGTCGAACTGCTGCTTGCCGCCCGGGTGCGGATACCACTTCTGCGGCGAGGTGTCGCGCTCCACATAGAAATGCAGCGCCTGCTCGAGCGTATGGAACCGGCCGTTGTGGAAGAACGCGCCGCGGGTCGCTACGTTGCGTAGCGTCGGCGTCTTGAACAGCCCGCAGTAGCTTTTCTCGTCCCGCTTGTCGGTGCGCACCGGGCCGCACAGTCCCATGTCGTAGTAGTCGGGATTCGCGTTGGCCGGAATTTCCTTGTTGCGCGGCACGCCGAGCGCCTCGAAGCTGAAATCGGTCAGCAGCGGATGCGCGCCGTTCGCTCCCGGCTCGACGATATGGCAGGACACGCAATTGCCGCCGTCCCGATCCTTGAACAGCTTGAGGCCGCGCATCTCCTGAACGGTCAGTTCGACCTTGCCGTCGAGGTACTGGTCGAACTTGCTGTCGTACGGCTGGAAGCTCGGATCGTCGAGCTGGAAGCGCTGCAACGACTGCGTGAGTGCCGCGAACGCGTCGGCGGGGCGGGAGAATATGTCCTGACCGAATACGTCGCGAAAGCGCGCCGCGTAGGCGGTCTGCGACAGACGCTCGACGACGGACGCGGCATCGCGGTTCGCCATTTCGTTCGGCGACAGCAACGGAATCGCCGCCTGTTCGGCCATCGTGTTCACACGGCCATCCCACGTGAAGCCGCCGGCCGGTGGGTTGTCGGTGTCGGTCAGCCGCTCGCGGTCGCTCGACACGAACGTCTTGAACCAGATCGGCGTGCGTCGCAGATAGCGCAGCGACGGCACCGCGCGCGTGCCGTAGTCCTTGAGATCCGGCCCGCCGAGCTGCACCGCGAGCGAATTGGGCGGCCCGTATGCGTGATCGGGGCTGTGGCAGGTCGCGCACGCCATCTTGCGCGATGCCGACAGCGACGGATCGAAGAACGCGAGCCGGCCGATCTCGGCCAGCTCCGCTTTGGACGGCGCGGGCTTCGGCGCCACCGCGCCCGGCGTGTCCGCGGCCGACGGGGCGGCCGCGACCGGGTCGGTCTGACGGCCGCACGCGGCGAGGCCCAGCAGGGCCGCCGCGACGACGGCCGTCCTGCCGGCCTTGCTCCAGTTCGGCATGGCGCTCACTGCAGATTCGTGAAGACGTCGCCGCCGAATGCCGCGAGGCTCTTGTCGTCCGCGTAGCCGAGATACCCGTTCGTCTGGAAGATGTTCTCCAGGCTCTTGAGCAGCGAATAGTGGTTGTACGGCGTGCTGCTGACCGTGCCCGGCTTGATGAACTTCGACAGCATCACTGCGCCGACGCGGTCGCCGCCGACGCCGACGTAGTGCAGCTTGTATTGCAGCGTCGGCGAGGCCGGGATGATCGAATCGTCCGGGCGCGTGACGTTCGGGCCGCTTTGCTGGCTGCAGCACGAATCGCCCGGCAGGTTCAGCGTAGCCGTCGTCACGCCGTTCACGGTCGACGTGCCGGCCGGCGCGATGTCGCCGGATTCGTCGAAGTTGATGATGATCAGGCCGTCCTTCTGGTAGGCGGGCGACGCCTGGATGATCGACACCCACTTTTTCACGAACGCGTTGATCGACGTCAGGCCGCCCGGCGCGCCGTTCACGCACGGCTTCGTGCCGGTGCCGTTGCCGTCGTGGCCGTCGTCGCAGAGGTTCGGCGTGATGAACACGAAGTTCGGCGTCGTATCGATCGATTTCAGATCCTTCTGCAGGTTCGCGTCGAGGTTCACGACGTGCGTGTTGCAGTAGTTCTGGTCGTCAATGATCGAATGGAAATAGACGAACGGGTTGTGGCGCGTCGCGTACTGGTCGCCTTGCGGCACGTCGGCCGTCGGCGCCTGCGCGGACTGCGTGTTGTCGATCGCGCCGATCTTCGGATGGCCGCACATCGGCGACTCGCGGGTCGGGTCGTTGCCCATGTCGCCCATGTAGCCCTTCCAGGTCATGCCGAGGTCGTCAAGCTGGTTCACGAACGTCTTCACTTCGGCCGGATATACGCAGCCCATGCCGTTCTGGGTCTTGAGCACCTTCGGGTTGCCGGTATCCCAGCCGGCGGCGACCGCATCGTTGAAGCCCTGGAAGCAGTCGGCCTGCGTTTCCTTCGTGGACGGCTGGCCGCTCATCATCGAGACGTAGTTGTCGAGGCTGACGTGACCGGTGCCGAAGTATTGCGTCAGCAGCGCGCCCTGCTTCGCTAGCGCCTGCAGGTCGGGATCCTGCGTACTCGTGCTGAACGTATCGTTGTAGCTCTTGTTTTCCATCGTCAGCACGAACACGTGCTTGATCGACTGCTGCGTTACCGGCGCGGTAATGTCATCGCTCTTGCAGCCGGTCAGTCCGACGGCGACGGCGGCGCAGGACGCGAGCATGCAGGCGGCAGCACGAAGCCGGCCGAGCGAAGTTCGGTTAATGAACAACATGGAATGCTCCATTGCGAGAAGTTGGCGCACATTAACCGAGGAATATGGCAGTTTTTTTAATAAGATATATAGGATAACGGACTAATAGTGACGGCGCGAAGCCGTCACCGGCTCGGCTGCTGAATTTCAGAATGTCAAAATGAAACTCTGGCAATTTTGCCCCACGTCGCGACGGCTGATGTCGAGAGGTCGGCATAATGGTCGAGGGCCCGGATGTAATGGCTCAGGCGTGTTTGTCGGCAAATTGACAAAACTCCCTCGACGTCGATGGCAGTGCGCCGAGTAGTACGGTCGATGTTAGGGCGATGCCAGGCTCCCGCCGTGCGGGCAAACGTGGGTATGGCTCCCGGGTTGTACGATGACATTCGATTGGGTGTTGGCACAGCTTCACTGCAGTCGGGCAAAAATGGAGCGATCACGTGCGATGGATGCCCTGGTAAACACTAACTTGGTGATTGAATGGTTGTCAGATAACCTACATCTATTAGAACGTTCTAATCGAATGTTCGAGGCAGGTCTGGGTGGTTCTCGTCGCCCGGACGCTGTGTCAGACCTAAAATTTGTAACGTTCTAAAAGCACCATGACGCTCGTTACCGACATGAACAGAGAGCCATCTGCCGCTGTTGTCTTTAGCTTCGGGCGGCCCGCTTACGCGTCCGATCTTGGCGGGCAGGTGGAGTTTCGCGTGTTGAGTTGCACGGGCAACGTGACTTGCCGGATCGGCGCTGCGGGATTCTCGATGCGCTCCAGCAACAGCGATGCAGCCTGGCGGCCGATCTCGTCGAAATCGATCGACAGCGTGGTGAGCGACGGTGTCCAGAGTTCGGCTTCGGGAAGGTCGTCGTTGCCGGTCACCGAGAAGTCGACGCCGGGCTCGAGTCCGCGGCGGCGCAGCCCCAGCATCACGCCGAACGCCACGATGTCGTTGGCGCAGGCCGCCGCCGTCGGCGGCACCGGCATGTCGAGCACGCGGTTCAACAGGCTCATGCCCGAAGCGCGTGTCAATTCCCCCTCGATCTCGAGCGAAACATCGTGATGCAGACCCGCCGCTTGCAGCGCCTGACGATAACCGGCCAGCCGTTCGCGGCCCACCCAGGTGTGGTGGGAGCCGCCGAGCAGCGCGATGCGCTCGTGACCGAGGTCGATCAAATGCCGGACGGCGAGCGCCATGCCGCGGCAGTGGTCGTAGCCGACGTAGTCCAAGCCGCTGCCGGCCAGATCGCGCGACACGAGAACGCACGGAAACGGCGTGGTGCGCAACTGCGCCAGCAACTGCGCGACGTCGGTCGTATGAGCGGGGCACAGGATCAGGCCATCGACGTTGTAGCCGCGCATCTTCTCGATGAAGCGCGCCTGCAGCCGCGGATCTTCACGCACGTCGGTGAGCAGCACGGTCCGGTCGATCTGCTGCAGCGCGCGTTCGACCGACGAGGTCAGCCCGGCGAAGTACGGATTGGCGAGATCGTTGACCGACATCGCGATCACGCCGCTCTTGCGCGATCGCATGGCCGCCGCACCGCGATTGTGCACGTAGCCCAGTTCCGCCATCGTCGCGAGGACGCGTTTGCGGGTCTCCGGCGCGACCAGCGGGCTCTCTCTGACGACCAGCGAGACGGTCGAGACGGAGACGTTCGCCTGGGCGGCGATGTCGCGAATCGTGACACTTGTTTTGTTTGTCATTAGCGAATCGGAGTCGACTCCTCCTCCGGGATTACATCTCAAATCTTGAACTGAACAGGGAAGACAGCAATGAACTTACCGAAAGAAACCGTCCGGTTTGCCGCGATCGGTCTGAATCATAACCACATTTACGGCCAGACCCGCCTCGTGCTGGAGGGCGGCGGCGAGCTCGTGAGCGTCTACGCGGACGAAGACGATCTCGTCGACGAATATATCAAGACCTTCCCGCAGGCGAAACGCGCGGCCGACAAGCGCGAGATCCTCGAGGATCCGTCCATTCAGCTGATCGTGAGCGCGACGATTCCGGACGTGCGCGCGGACACGGCGATCGAGATCATGCGTCATGGCAAGGACGTGATGGTCGACAAGCCCGGCGTCATCACGCTCGAGCAACTGGAGCGCGTGAAGGCCGTGCAGGCGGAGACGAAGCGGATTTTCGCGGTCTGCTATTCGGAGCGCTTCGAGAGCCGGGCAACGCAAAAGGCGAGCGAGCTCGTCGCGGCGGGTGCGATCGGCAAGGTGATCCAGACGGTGGGGCTCGGTCCGCACCGGCTCAGCGGCAACCGCGAAGCGGCCAGCAAGCCGCGCCCGGACTGGTTTTTCCAGCGGCAGCGTTATGGCGGCATCCTGTGCGACATCGCCGCGCACCAGTGCGATCAGTTCCTGTACTTCACCGGTTCCACCGAGGCGGAAATCGTTGCCTCGCACATCGGCAACATCGCGAATCCGGCTACGCCCGAACTCGAGGATTTCGGCGAGCTGATGGTACGCGGTAACGGCGGCACGGGCTA
>Ga0154006_1000336_pt1 | contig 15627 bp, 13 predicted proteins | sample TSFL090MetaG_FD_104747 | JGI IMG/M metagenome (GOLD analysis project Ga0154006, IMG submission 104747) | Attine ant fungus gardens microbial communities from Florida, USA - TSFL090 MetaG | ecosystem: Host-associated > Fungi > Mycelium > Unclassified | place: USA: Florida, Wakulla State Forest...
AATTATATAATCAGCGTTTGATCCGAATAATTTTATCGAGACTTGTCAGGGATCCACTAGGCCCACGGGTCCGTGTGATTATGTCAGGACAAGCTAAACTTAAAATGGAAGAAATAGTTACATAATTCTCAGAATTCAGTTATCACAGAGGAGAGAGAGAGACAATTCTGTATTTGTACAAAAACACTTCTTGCACTCTTACCTCCATCACTGATAGTAGTGCCTGAGTGTAGTGTAGTGAACCCATACTCTATGAACACAGATATTGTCATGCACCCTGTCAACCTTGAAAGCACCACTGAGAGACCTGCTAACACCACTGTCAACATACAGTGTAGATGGTCTTTGTCCCAAGTAAGCACAGGAGGTCCATGCAGCATCTCCTCCTCCTCCATGGACTCCTCCCTCCCATCCAAAATGGACTATGTGGAGCAAATCACTGAGCAAAACAACATGGACATCAAGGTTAACAACCCCCTCCTATTCCTGGTCCAGAGCAACCCAACCTTCAACTTTGTCTCCCTGGTACCTCAACCCATACATGCCAACAACAAGGTGATGCTTATGTTGAACTTGTGATAATATCATAAGTAACTCATAGAACTGGACAGGTACTTGAGTTGCAGTGTGATATCATAAGATGCCATCACAAATTATACTACTATGACTATAAGAATAGAAGACTCAGTAGGTATATAAGCATGTATGTAACTCTATGAAATACAGTGTTTTCCTTAACTCTAATTAGAGTATGCACAGTGAAAATGATAGCTAACCCCTAAGATAAGCCTAGAGTGTTTTCTACTATGTCTGTAGATGGGCTGGCTGCTCATCAGCTTAACTCTTTGCCAACTCTAGAATATAATGTCTCCATGGAACCATCTCCCTCTGTTGTCATCCCATATAGTACTAATATCCCAGCTGATCCAAACCTCTAGGACAGCAGTTTTGCAGCCACCTCTCTCTTTGGAACTAACAAATTCCTCCAAAGTGATGTATGTAATATGGTCTGCTCTCTCCAATGTATGGCCTCCTTCTTCAAGAAAAGAAACCTTGGAGATCATAATGGAAACAACATCCCCCAACCCAACCAATTCAGAGAGTCCACTTGGTCATTCATCTCTACCATTTTTGAATCAGGCTGGGACCAGTTGGACATATCAGGAGTAACCTTGTTTTGTGACAAAGTCACATTGCAGCTTATTAAGAACAAAGCCCCTCAACTGTACTCAACCAATCCTAACAGTACCCCCATTAAGAAGGTCTCTTCTCTTATTCCTCCTTGTCTTACTAAAGACCAACTTGAGAAATCAAAAAACTATCAGACTAAACAAACTGCCAAAGGTATTATCAAACCCCTGTTATCTAAATCATTTGCACAGGTTACAGCTTCAGTGGCAAATATCCTAAAGCTAAAGAAAGCATCTCCTGTCCTACCAGACAAAAAAATTATTGAAATCTACAATATATCTGTCATAAACTTCATTTGGACTATAACTCTAGGAATACTTGACCAATTTCAACGATCTAACAAAGGCCAAGCTACTCATCAATCATTCATTCAACTTCAGTCACCATATAGCTACCATCAGAGGCACCAGCATGAACCCTAGTATTCTACAATGTCACAACTGCTGGAAGTGGGGACACTCAACCTTCTTATGCAGAGCTTATAGGTCAAAATGTCAAAAATATAGTAGCCCTCACAAACTCGAGCATTATAGGGAAATAGTATAGTATTGTAAAGCTAACCCCAAAACTAATCCCCCTAGATCAAAAACTAGGCTAGGGGAACCATGTCTATACACTTTCAAGTGCATCAACTGTAAAGGCAAATACATAGCTGACAGCAACAAATATCCCCTTTGGAAACATTACTTCAACTGTGAGTGGTATACTGTTATGAGACAATCAAAAGAAAAGAAACTATTTCTCATACATTCCTCAACCTAGTAGATAATATCCAGGAGTATAATGCAAGAGGGATATAAATAGTGTGGGAAAGCTTATGTAAGATATATATAGTTATTAGTAAGAATCATATGATCATAGGAGATAGGTGCATAGACCAATAGATATTTGTATAAGTAGTTGTATAATCTAACAGAGAACTCTATTGAGTTCTTCTTAAACAACTACCTTGGCTAAGTTCTAAGTCTTCATGACTCCACACTAATACAAGAACTCAATACCCATTGTCAACCTTGTACCTTGCAGCTCTGACATCTCACTCTTTGCTTACTCTCTCATTATCCTTACTAATGAACACAGTGCTTGGAAGCTTTTTGGAAAGTGGGCTCTAGCTGTAAAGGGGACTTTACTGTCAGTTAGAGATAGTAGATAGATGGCCTGGACAAAACTCATGTCCCTGCCTGAGACCTGATCTATATATTAAGTGGGCTTGTATTTAGTCTTTTGCTATTAGCTCTATACTATTATAAATGACCACTTACTGATTTATGAGTTGATGATTTGATAATCAAAAGGTTCAAAAAAGCGAAGTTTAGATAGTAGCAAAAGATGCTATTAAGTTTGAGGTTTATTCTCAGACATACAGTCCTTAAATACATGATTGTGGTAGTCTGTGCACCAGAACAGTCTACTACATGATCACTACCTATTGTTCTATATATAGGAGTGCTATTGTTCTTGAAATAGAGATATCCTAACCATCTTAGGGTAGTTCTTTGTTCTATTCAAGAACAGATGATAATCTATAGATAAAGATCAGTGTTATGTGCAAATATTAAAGACCTTGTATCTCCATGGGATCTTATTGCCTTTGGTTCTATTTATAGCCAAAAGAAGCGTATTGAAGAGAGCTTCACAATGGTCATTAAAGCAAATGATTACATTAAGTGGCTCCCAAGATATTGGCAATTTAGTATCTGGTAACTTGGTGATCACTGACTGATCTACTGATAACTCAGTGAATACTGATTGCTTTGAGATGTTTTTGGTACTGTTTGAAAGGTCTTCTTAAGGGCTTTTGGTGGCCATTTAGATCATTGAAATTGGTCAAGTATTCCCAGAGTTATGGTCCAAATAAAGTTTGTGACACTATATTACTACTGGTCTATTGTGATTAGTCTATACAGAGGAATGGTGATAACCTCTTAAAGGTCCACCTAGCTTAGAGATTCCCTTCTTAGGAATAATATCATTTCACCTTTCTAGTCAGTAATTAGTCATAAGTTCAGACAAAGAAGATCGCTCTTTTTTATATAATAAAATATTATTATTGCTATCACCACCACCATCACCACTACTACTATATATGTCTCAACAACAACAACAACAACCTACAGAGCAACCTACTACTTCTACATCTGCTTCTCTTACTTAGGAAGAGCAACTTCTTATCTTGATTGCTGGCCTACAGTAGTAGATAGCTATCCTATTACAACAAAATGGAAGAGTAAAAGTGGAAGTAGCAAAACCTCTTCTGTTTAGTGGAAGAATAGAGAAAGTAAGCACATTTGTCAACATGGCCCATCCATAACTGAGAATGAAAATAACAGGAGAATCAGAGTCAACAAAAATGGCCTAGGTGCTGTCTTATATACAGAAAGAAGTAGTAGAAGCTTAGAAGGACAATCTATTGGATGGATTGTCAAAAGGGAAATTAGAGATGGAGACAGTAAAAGAATTGTTTAGTAAAATAAGAAACAAGTTTGGGAAGACAGTGGAGAAAGAAAGAAAAGTAGAGCAGTTGAGAACAATAGAACAGGGAGGAAAGACATAAGATGAGTATGTTCAAGAGTTTAAAAAGATTGCAAGAGAAAGCAGATATGAGAGGTGGCCCCTTATAGAAGAGTTCAAAGGAGGGTTAAGTGGGGGGATTAGAAGAAAGTTAGCAGAGGCAGAAAGCCCCTCCTGTACAATAGAAGAGTGGTAGGAAAAAACAGTGAGGTTGAATAAAAATCAGAGGCAGAGTAGGGCAGAAGAAAGAATATTGGGAAGGAATATGGTGCACCTATTGGGAAATACACAGCAGAAAGAAGGATTTGGTGGGAGATCATATAGAGGAAGAGAAAAACAGATCATATAGAAAGCAGGGGATTAAAACTTTAAAGGAGAAGCACAGAACAAACAGAGGGGACAGGGGCTAAAGGAAGACCCCAATGTAATGGATGTTGATAGAGGAAAAAAAGGAGATAGAATATGCTATGTATGTGGAAAGTGGAGCTATATAGCCAAAAATTGTTGGCAAAGGAAGAGAAGAGAAAAGAGAATGGTAGAAGTACTACAGAAGTCAACAAAAGACAATAGAGGACAGTGAGCTCCTGGCTAGCCTCCTCAAACATATATAGTGTATTGTGCCCAGAAAAGCTAGAAAATAAAGTTTCTTGTCAAGATAACACTGAGGGAGTAAAAAATGTGTGGTGCACACTTTGGCCACTAAGAGAAGTATGGATAAAAGTGGGATTGGAAAAGCTAGAAAATCATAAAGGAATAGCAGTAAAGGCATTGTTAGAGTGGGACAATAGGACTATTTATGGACACAAAGCTCACAAAACAAAGATATTTAGGCTAGAAAAGCTAAAAAACCCTCTATTGGTACAGAATATAGATGGAACCGTTAATGTAGGAGGAGCAATCACTTATCAGATAGAGTGCAATATGTTCTTCAAAGAGCATATTGAGAGAGCATAAATGGATGTATGCAATTTGAAAAAAATAAAAGTAATATTGGGTATGTCCTAGCTAGCTGCCTACAACCCAGAGATCAACTGGAAAAAGAGGAAGGTAAAAATGATGTAGTGTCCACCTATATATAGAAAAAGAAAGCAGGAAATGCAGAAGAAAAAACAAGTAAAAAAGATAGAGAAAGGGAAAGCAGTAGAAGAACTAGTGTCTAGGAAGTTCTAGAAGTAAAAGAAAATATTTGGAAAGAAGAAGTTGGAAAGAATATCCACAAGAAAACTATAGAACTATACAATAAAACTGAAGGAAGGGTTTGTGCTGAGGAAAGGAAAGATGTACTCACTATTAAGAGAGGAAAAAGAGAAAGTACAAGCATTTGTAAAAGACCAGTTACAAAAGGAATATATTCAGCTATCAAAATCACCATAGACCTCACCAGTCTATTTTGTAATGAAGAAGGATGGAAAAAGGAGAATAGTACAAGATTATTGTTATATAAATCAATAAATGGTAAAGAATAGATATCCCTTGCCTTTTATCACAGATATCCTAGATAGAGTAGAAAAAAAGAAAATGTTCATGAAACTGGATCTTAGATAGGGATACAACAATATAAGGATCAGGGGAGGGCAACAAGTAAAAGGTAGCATTCACAATATATATTGGGGCATATAAACCAACAGTTATATATTTTGGATTGACAAATTCCCCAGCTACCTTCTAAACTATAATAAATAACCTATTCTAGGATATAATCAATTAAGAAAACATGGCAATATTCATTGACAATATAATAGTCACCACAGATATGGAGGAGGGACATAATAAGCTAGTAGAGAAAGTATTAAACAGACATTGGTAGAGGAGGGCAATCTAAAAGACAGGATTAAAAAAGCACATGAGAGGACAAAAGAGTAGTTAAAGTATTAGAAGAACTAAAAAAAGCAGGGATGAAAATGTTAAAAGATGAAGAGTAGACAATAGAGAAAAAAGTGGTCATAAAGAAAGAACGAATCTATGTACCAAAAAGAGAATTGAAGAGAGAGGTAATATAACTGCATCATGATATACCAGTAGAGAGACATAGTAGAAAATAGAAAACAATAGAACTAGTAACAAGGAATTATTAGTAGCCAGAAGTTACAAAGAAAGTGGAAAAATATATGAATAGGTATGATACTTGCCAACATTACAAGAATAGAAGTGAAGCTCCAGTAGGAAAACTAATACCCAATGCAATCCCAGAAAAACTATGGAGTCACATTTCAGCAGACTTTATTATCAAACTACCTTTGGTCTAGGGTTATGATATAGTTCTTGTAGTTTGCAACTGTTTCACTAAAATAGCACATTTTATAGCAACTATGGAGAAAACATTGGCAGAAGAGCTTGCTAAGCTATTCAGAGATCATGTTTGGAAATTGCATAGTCTTCCAGAAAGTATTATATTAGACAGAGAGGTATAGTTTGCAGTAGAAATAATAAGAGAATTGAACGAGTTATTGGAGATCCAAACAAAGCTATCAATAGCCTATCATTCCCAAATAGATGGGCAAATGGAGAAGATCAATCAAGAGCTAGAACAATACCTAAGGGTTTTTATCAATTACAAACAAAAGTAGTAGCTGGACTAGTTGGAAACTACTAAATTTGTATATAATAACAAAATTCATTTGGCTACAAAAGTATCCTCCCCCAAGGCAAACTACAGTCAAGATCCATGAATAGGATTTGAGGAAAGAAGAAGAGGAAAGTTTGAAACAGCAGGAAAGTTTGTAGAAAGAATTAAAAAAATCCAAGAAAAAGCAAAAGTAGCATTAGAGAAAGTACAGAAGAAAATAAAAAAGTATATAGACAGAAAGTAGAGAGAAGGGGAGGAATACAAAGTTGAAAACTTAGTACTATTAAGTACAAAGGACCTTAAGTAGTAGATGGTAGGAAGGAGGTTGAAAAAGTTGATAGAGTAGTTTATAGAGCCTTATAGAGTCAAGGGAATCATCTCGACCAATACTATAAAATTAAAACTACCTAGTTCTATTAAGATATATCCTGTAGTTAACATGAGTCGAGTACAGTTGTATAGGCCTCAGGTAGAAGGACAGAGAAAAACCCCATCAAAACTGGTTGTTATCAAAGGAGAAGAGGAATTTAAGATAAAAAAAATACTAAACAAAAGAGTAATCAAGGAAAGAGAAAAGTTTCTAGTATGATAGAAGAGGTATATAGCAGAAGGAGATACTTGGGAGAGTAAGAAAAACTTAAAAAATACAAAAGAGTTGGTTGAAGAGTTTGAGAGAGAGTATAGAGAAGAAACTGAAGAAGTACAATAACAGAAAGAAAAAAAGGACAAAAGGGTATTTTCAAGAGAACTACCAGAGAGGTTTATAGCTAAAATACTATAGGGATGGTCAAACAAGGAATATAAGAGATAAAGGGAGAAAAGATAGAAAGAAAACTAGAGACAATAGAAAAATTTCTTAGAATAAGAAAACTTGAAGAGAGAGCCATGTTATAAGACAGTTCCAAGAAAGAAAACTATCTCTTGTGTATTTCTCAACCTAGTAGATAATATCCAGGAGTATAATACAGGAGGGATATCAATAGTGTGGGAAAGCTTATGTAAGATATATGTAGTTGTTATTAGTAAGGGTCATGTAATAGCAGGAGATAGGTATACAGACCAACAGATATTTATATAAGTAGTTGTACAATCTAATAAAGAACTTTATCGAATTCTTCTTGAACAACCACCTTGATTAAGCTCTAAGTCTTCATAACTTCATGCTAACAAAAATAGCCTCCAAGAAGTCATTACTTAGCTGGCCTCTATATTCAAAGAGGCATAAATGCTTTACTCTAAACTAAAATATATCACAAAGCACTCTAAGAAATGGTAGAACCAAGAATGTACCAATAGTCTTAACAGATACCACAAACAGGGTGACCTACAAAGCTAGAAAATATACAAATTAATGATATAAGTAGTGAAAAGAAAATTCTTTGACAATAAAATTTACGAAATAGCCTTTTTAAATAAGCAACCATAGGATTTCATGGATTGGGTAAAGAAAAAATCTCTTCTAGCCATTAAGTCTATTATATTTGAAAACCAACCATCTAATATATTCATTAACTTATAGATGGCCCTTTACAGCTTATACAATTCAGCAGAAAACTGTCCCATTAATACAAGTTTTCTAAATGAGCTTCTTCAGTCAGACTTGCTTGAGTGGCCTTCCTTCTCAAAATAGGAATTTAGAAATGCTATAGCTAAGTGTTCCTTTTTCTCTATCTCTGGCCCTGACCATATCTTGTGGAGACATCTGAAATTACTTATCATGGATGACACCTATCTTGGAAAAAATGTGTATATTGCTAATACATATATTAACCTAAAGTTCTGGCTATTGTATTTCAAGACAGCCATAACTGTTGTCATACCCAAACCTAATAAAGAATTATACAATATGCTAAAGTTCTTCCAACCCATAGTTCTCCTCAATACTACAGGAAAACTCATAGAGAAAGTTATTAGCAATCATCTTTAGTTCTATATGATATCAAATAGATTTCTCAACCCAAACCAATTTGGTGGTATCAGACAATGTTCTACTATTAGTGTAGGTTTATACCTCACTCATCTTATTTGTACAGATTAGACCAAACAGTGTTATATAAGTATAATAGTATTTGGTATAGCTCAATTCTTCCTCTCTCTTAATCATACTTTTCTATCTATTTGTTTTAAAAAAGCAGACCTTAACTCTAATATCATAAAGTTTTTTGACAACTACTACTCAAACTGTTCAACAACCTACACCTGGAATGGGTTTTCCTCTCCATTGTTCAATACTAATGTTGGAGTAGGCCAAGGCTTAGTGCTTTTCTCTATTATTTCTGCTATTTATTTAGCTCTAATTATAAAAATCTTCAAAAAAAGAATAAAAAATCTAAAAGAAAAAATCCCCATAGACATCTTATTTTTTGTTGATGATAGTCTTTTAATTTCTCAGAAAAAGAGTTATGACCTTTTTTTATTCTTTTTTCTATATAACCATAACATTATGGCAAAAATTCTCTTAGACTCTAGCTTAGTCATAGAATATAGCAAATCTGAGATGTTCTACTTCACAAGATCTTAACATCCCCTCAACCCACCTATTGACCTTACATTAGTTGACAGCCCTATCCTCATATTCAAACCAATATAGCAATACTTAGACTTTATCTTTGACAGAAAGCTCATATTCTATTACTATGTTTACTTTTACTCCACTCAGTGTCTTTCTACTTTGAATATCATAAAGTTCCTAGGCAACTCATCACAAGGTATTTTTCCCATCCAAAAATGACTGCTTTACAGAACATATGTACTTCCTATTGTATTGTATAAATTCCCACTGTAGTTCTTCAAGAAAGCTCCTATTTTAAAAAACCTGTCTGAACTGAAAAAAATACAACATAAAACTACTCTTTGGATCATAGAGATCTTCCACACGTCACCTTTAGAGGGCATTGAAGCCATTGTAGATCTTATTCCCATTGCTTTTCATTTACATAAGCTCAATAGATGCCACCACCTCTAATACATCTCAATATTCCCTTCTTATGTGATCAATTCACTACTAGACTCTCATCATACCAAAGACTACCCTCTCTATAGGTTCTCAACATTCAATCTTATACAAAAACAACAAACAAAACTCAAAAGCCCTATCAAGGACATCAATAAACATCTGTCAGAAATCACAAAGTGCTTTCACCCTCTTTATCAAATATTTTTTTCTGGTTCAAAAGTAGTTGATCATTTTTCTAGTAGTATTACTTTTCACTTACCATCCTTAACTAGTGATAAAGACCTCCACAAACACATTTAATATTTCAATCATATCTTCTGCCAATCATAAACTAACCCCTACAGCGCTGCTGTTATTACCAATAGCAGTATCAAAAAATCCAATGTAGCAATGGTTATTGCCTGTCATAAGTTGCCTTGACTATAACCAAAGATATGTATTTATAAAATGATGAACAAGAGAATTGAACTAGCAGCCTCCTAGCTGGTTGCAGAATACCATCAATATAAATGAGGGCAAATAGCTAGTACAATTGAGCAAGAACCCTATTAAATTCTCTTTGTAACCCTCAAAGACTTAGTTACTGAGTCAACTCGACTTGAGTTGCATAACAGAAGAACTCAATACCACTTCTTAGACACTGTTTACCTCAATCCTTGTCTATTCTTTTACTCTCATATTATTTTGACCCTCAACTGGTGATCATCATGATTGCTAGTCACCTCCATATATAGTCAGGCCCTTAGCTTAAGGAAACTTGGTAATTAGTTAGGGACTGTTAGTGGTAGTGTAGTACCAAACCCAGATATCATATCCAAGATCTAACCTTGCAATTGGGTGGTGTTTAGTAGACTACTTGTACTCTTTCACTTTATCAACCTTATGCTGGAGATTTATTGTGATTCATACATACAGAAGAATAACAGCATATTCTTAAGAAGTTACTTGGAGTAGGGATCCTCTTCTTAGAGATGATAGTGTAACCCAAATACTAGGGCAGTAGTCAGTAAGGTAATAGGTGTCTGGCTAAGTAAAGATCTTACACCCTAGTAGACGTAACTTAAGTAAGATCAAAAACCTTTCACTTCAATCTTGAGGCATTAACATTATGTCTCAACAATAATATAACAACCTCCTGAACAATATGCTCAAAGAAAAGTGAGCTCTCATTTTACTAAGGGCACAGTTAGAGAGAAGAAGAGAAAGAGAATATTGGAGTTGTAGAAAGTTTAGATACCTAATCTGTAACTGCAGGACAAGAAAAGAAGAGAAGAAGGAGAAAAGAGAAAAATTCCAAAATAGATATAAGATGTTGGTGACTAGAGTAATGCAGTATGAAGTGAGAGATAAAGTAGAGATAAGATGGTAGGAAAGAATAAAGAAAATAAAGTATTTTAGATGTTGAAAGGTTGGGCACTGCAAATGGAAATGCCCAAATATAGAAATAAAAAGACAAAAGGGGAGAAGTGAGTAGGTAGCACATGTAGTTGAACTATAAAAGACATAGTAAGAGAGAAGGCCAGCATATCCTATATGGAAAAAGGCATAGGAATATTGTAACAAGAGGAGCATGCCCCCAGAAGAGGCACTTCTACTTGAGAGGGGATGGATTACAGAGAAAACAGTAGTGATCTATGTAGAGTATGGGGGATATGAAGGTAAGAAGGTTTAAACCCATGAAAATTGGGAACAAGAGTTTCTCCTTGAAAGACAAGTAAAAAATATGTGATGTGACCTTTGCCAGAAAGCATGGAACTGGAGAGAGGAAAAAGCAAGAAGGGGAGAGATAACAAAAGTACAATATACAAAGTGTAGAAAAAAGGATACAATAGGAAGAAGAGTACTGGAACAAGAAAGAAGTAAGATCTTGTGCCTAGAATATAGAACAGGAAAGAAGAAACTATAGTGGAATTGGGGAGTAATAGTACGTCCCATAAAGAAAAAGACATAGCAGGGCAGTGCATAGACAGGAGTTCCAAAAAGCACAGTATAAGAGAAGAATAAGTAAAGAGATGTCAGGAAAATATTCAAAATGTTAAGAGAAATATAGCTAGATATTGGGATAGAGAAAGTAGATATACATGAAAGTGTAACAGTAAAAGTACTCTTGGATAGCAGTACAATAGAAATATTTATGAACAGAAAGATAGCAGCAAAAAATAAATTTAAGCTACAGAAGTTAAAAAGACTGGTAGTAGTAAGAAATATAGATAGTACAAATAATAGTAAAGAGGTGATTACACATCAGGTAGAGGTAAATATGTACTACAAAAGTCATGTAGAAAGAATGAGAATAGATATATGTAACCTAGGGAGAACAAACGTCATACTAGGTATACTATGGTTACAAGCACATAACCCTGAGATAATTGGGAGACTGGGAAAGTCAAAATGATGAGATACCCACCAATCTGTGAAAGGAGTATAGTAGCAAAAAAGAAGACAGAAAAAAGAAGGAAAGTAAAGAAGAAAATCAGAGCAATAGAAAACTTAGAGAGAGATGAATAGAAAATGTCAATGGAAGAGAAATTTGATGATGAAGTTGAATTAGATAGAAAAAAAGTGAGGAAAATAGTACTATAGAGATTTCACAAATGGCTTAAGGTATTCAAAAAAGCAGAATTGGAAAGAATGCCAGTGAGAAAACCTTGGGACCATACAATAAATCTGAGAGAAGATTTTGTACCAAGGAAAAAAAAAAAACATACTTAATGTTGAGAGAAAAGATAAAGAAGGTGAGAGAATTTGTAGAGGAACAGTTGAGAAAAGGGTATGTTAGACCCTCAAAGTTGCCCTAGACTTCACTAGTATTCTTTGTGGGAAAAAAGAATGGAAATAAAAGAATAGTACAGGACTATTGATATCTGAATAAAGGAACAGTCAAGAATAACTATCTATTACCATTAATCTTGGACTTAATTGATACTATGGATACAAAGAAAGTGTTTACAAAGATAGATCTGAGATGGGGGTACAATAATATATGGATAAAGGAAGAAGATGAATGGAAGACTACCTTCACTATATATCTAGAGGTATATAAACCCACAGTTATATTTTTTTGTTTCACAAACTCACCAGCAACCTTCCAGGCAATGATGAATGACATTCTTAGAGACTTAATTGACACTAGAGATATAACAGTATTTATAAACAATATGTTAGTAGGAACAGAGGATGGAAAGAAGCATGATAAGATAGTAAAAGAAGTGTTAAAGAGAATGGAGAAGAGTAACCTCTATATAAAGCCAGAAAAATGTATTTGGAAAGTCAAAGAGATCAACTTTCTTGGACTAGTAATAGGGATGTCACAAACTTCATTTGGACCATAACTCTGGGAATACTTGACCAATTTTGATGATCTAAATGGTTACCAAAAGCTCTTAAGAAGACCTTTCAAACAGTACCAAAAACATCTCAAAGCAATTAGTATTCACTGAGTTATCAGCAGATCAGTCAGTGGTCACTAAGTTACCAGATACTAAATTGCCAATATCTCAGAAACTGCTTAATATAATCACTTGCTTCAATAACCATCATGAAGCTCTCTTTAATGTGCTTCTTTTGGCTATAAATAGATCCTGAGGCAATAAGATCCCATGGAAATACAAGGTCCTTAATGTTTGTATATGATACTGATCTTTACTCATAGATTATCATTTGTCCTTGAATAGAACAAAGAACTGCCCTAAGATGGTTAGAATATCTCTATTTCAAGAACAATAGCACTTCTATATATAGAACAATAGGTAGTGATCATGTGGTAGGCTGTTCTAGGTACACAGACCACCACAATCATATATTTAAGAACTGTATATCTAAGAATGAACCTCAAACTTAACAACATCTTTTGCTGCTTGTCTAACTTTGCTTTTTTGAACACTTTGATTATCAAATTAAGCAATCACAAATCAGTAAGTGGCCATTTGTGATAAGGGGCAGAAAAAATTAAAATACAGAAGGAAAAAGTGATAGGAGTTCTTGAATAGCTTAGACCTAAGATGGTCAAAGAAGTGCAGAAGTTCCTAGGATTGGCAAATTACTATAGGCAATTTGTAAAAGATTTTGCTAAGTTAGCCAAACTATTGCATAGATTGATTAGAAAAGATAAAAAGTGGAGTTGGAAAAAGAAACAGGAAGCAGTATTCAAGAAGTTAAAAAGGGTGTTTATAATGAGACCAGTGCTAATAGTGCCTGACTTGGACAAGAAAATGAGAGTAGAAGCAAATGTATCAGAGTATGCAACAGGAGAAGTATTATTAATGAAGTGTGAGAATGAAAAGTGGAGGCCAGTAGCTTTTATCTCAAAATTATTGAACAAAGCAGAAAGAAATTATGAGATTCATGATAAAGAGATGTTGGCAATCATTAGATGTCTAGAAGAGTGGAGGCATTTACTGAAAGGCACATGAGGCAGAAAACAAGAGAAACACTATCCATTTCTGGTATTGCTCCAGCAAAGCTAAATGGCCTAGACACAAACTGTTATGACTTAGACTTCAAATGTGTTTGTTGCCTAAGAATAACTGATAGTTCTTGTACTATTACTTCTCAAGTGATATTTTGTTAGGGTATTTCAACAAGAGTATATCCAGTTGTCTTTCTAGTCAATGTTCACTCTAGAGATAATTGTTAATTATGACAATACTTTCTTGAAGTGTCCTTCCAAACCAAAGATTAAGGAAAGAAAGAAAAAACTTAGAGTTCTTCACTCTTTCCAGATATATTTATAAATACTCCTACTAATCTATCCTAATAGAGAAGTAGCTAATACTTTCTATGACTGTTACTATCCAGGTTACTACCAATGTCTGTTTTAGGATTTATAATTGTTTATAAGTCTGTTTTAAGTATCCTTTTGTTATAGTTTCTATTCAGGTTAGTCCTTCTTTAGGTTTCAGTTGAATCTGGATCTATTAAAGATCCTGATCAGTAGTCACTATTGATGTCAACCAATCATAATCATTGAGGGCAGTGGTCCAGTCCTCACATCCTCTCTCTTAAGCTCTTTTCTATTCATCTAATAAATTGAATAACCATTCATAATTATCCCCTCTGAGATAATCAACTTTATAATGATCATCTAGAGGGAGATCATCTCTCCATCCATCATACTTCTCTTTATCTCCTAGGGGAAGTGTCATAACACAAACTAGTTGACAACCAAGTGAAAGTAGCTACCAACATACCAGCTTTTTCTAGCAGATATTTCTACTTGTTTAGCAAAAAGAAGGAATGCAATGACATTCTCAAGGAATGACAAATATCATTTGCAACCAGTCATAAGAAGGGTCAATTATTTCTGGACTTTGAGAATGAAGAAGAGTATGTCATCAAGCCCACACATATAAAAGAGAGATCATGGCTCCTATTTATTGGGTTCACTAACTCTTTGTATACCTAGTTCACCTGTATGACTATAGGCCATGCCCCTATTGGCAAATACTACCAGAGGTTCTTCCTATACTCTACCACTAGCTGTCCCTGTAGTAGAGCTAAAATACAAACTCACGAATATATCATCATGCAATGTGATATACATAACTTTTTAATGAGGCCATGCAACATTGTTATTAACAGTTTTGTTTACTTCCTCATGAACAATCCAACAGCCTTCAGCTTCAACAATGGATGACCATTCTATGTGGCACAGCTCCAAGAGGAGCAAAAGTGCAGTCTATGTCTTTTCTTCTCTCTATTTTCTCTTTTCTTTCTCTTTTTTTCTTTAGCTTGTATCTGCCTTTTATTGTAGTATATTATATTAAGTAGGTACTCTGTATCTGCCACAGACTGCCTATGAGCTCTGTGTGATAAATCATTGATCTAAAAAAAAATTCTGTATTTGTATACTACAATAAGCAAGCAGGTACTAAGATATAGTGGGTGAGATATATAGTGGTACACTACTGACTATACTTTAGCTTTGGGGGGAGGGGGGTTGGCTGGTGTTGTTCTGAGTTGGGTGTGAATTTGGTACAGTTATCAGAACCTCTGACAAACTGTCTATGTACACTATGTAATAAGTTGCTGAATTAGGGAAAAAAAAATCAAAACCTTGGCCTAGTGCCTGTAGACCAAGCAGCTCAAAGCTTACTTCTAAGGATGAGTACAAGTGGGAGCCCAGTCACTTTGAAGTAGTCAAGGACCAAGGTTAAGTAACCCAGTGCAAGGCTCCAAGCCAATGTATGAATTGTAATGCAATGAGGACTGCCAGGGCAGATAGTACTACTATATAAAATATTGTAATTAGTGCTGCACTCAACATTGCAGTTGGCATTACAGCTGATTTTGCAGGTGTTAGGCCGAGGTTCTGATATGTATATTCAGCAATTTATTATGCAGTGAGGTTCCAATAACTGAGTTTTCTGGGATTATGTAATGAATTTTACCATTTCTAGTTTAG
>Ga0154006_1000339_pt1 | contig 15604 bp, 12 predicted proteins | sample TSFL090MetaG_FD_104747 | JGI IMG/M metagenome (GOLD analysis project Ga0154006, IMG submission 104747) | Attine ant fungus gardens microbial communities from Florida, USA - TSFL090 MetaG | ecosystem: Host-associated > Fungi > Mycelium > Unclassified | place: USA: Florida, Wakulla State Forest...
GCCTTGATCGCGCGCGAGACGAGATAGGCAGCACCACCGACCGCCATCAGATAGGCGGACTTGGCCTCCTTGATCGCTTCGATCGCCGCCGGCCCGCGCTCGGCCTTGCCGACCATGGCGAGCAGGCCGGTCTGGTCGAGCATCATCCTGGTGAACTTGTCCATGCGGGTGGCGGTGGTGGGGCCGGCGGGGCCGACCACCTCGTCGCGCACCGGGTCGACCGGGCCCACGTAGTAGATGACGCGGTTGGTGAAGTCCACGGGCAGCTTCTCGCCCTTGGCCAGCATGTCCTGGATGCGCTTGTGCGCGGCGTCGCGGCCGGTGAGCATCTTGCCGTTGAGCAGCAGCGTCTGGCCCGGCTTCCAGCTGGCGACTTCTTCCTTGGTGAGCGTGTCGAGGTTGACCTTCTTGGACTTGTTGTAGTCGGGCGCCCAGTGCACATCGGGCCACTCGGACAGCGAAGGCGCCTGCAGGTGCGCGGGACCCGAGCCGTCGAGCGTGAAATGCGCATGGCGGGTGGCCGCGCAGTTGGGGATCATGGCCACGGGCTTGGAGGCCGCGTGCGTGGGGAACATATTGATCTTGACGTCCAGCACGGTGGTCAGGCCGCCCAGGCCCTGCGCGCCGATGCCCAGCGCGTTGACCTTTTCGTACAGCTCGATGCGCAACTCTTCGGTCTTGTTCTGCGGGCCGCGTTCCAGCAGCTCGTACATGTCGATGTCGTCCATCAAGGACTGCTTGGCCATCAGCATGGCCTTCTCGGCCGTGCCGCCGATGCCGATGCCCAGCATGCCCGGGGGGCACCAGCCCGCGCCCATGAGCGGCACGGTCTTGAGCACCCAGTCCACCAGCGAATCGCTGGGATTGAGCATGACGAACTTGGTCTTGTTTTCCGAACCGCCGCCCTTGGCGGCGACCTGCACGTCGACCTTGTCGCCGGGCACCAGTTCGATGTTCAGCACGCAGGGCGTGTTGTCCTTGGTGTTCTTGCGCTCGAATTGCGGATCGGCCAGCACCGAGGCGCGCAGCTTGTTGTCGGGGTTGAGGTAGCCGCGGCGCACACCCTCGTCGCACAGCTCCTGCAGGGTGCGCTTGGTGTCGAAGCGCACGTCCATGCCGATCTTCATGAAGACGTTGACGATGCCGGTGTCCTGGCAGATGGGGCGGCGGCCCTCGGCGCTCATGCGCGAGTTGGTCAGGATCTGGGCGATCGCGTCCTTGGCGGCCGGGCTCTCTTCGCGCTGGTAGGCACGGGCCAGGTGACGGATGTAATCGGTGGGGTGGTAGTAGCTGATGAACTGGATGCCGTCGGCAATCGACTGGATCAGGTCGTCTTCTTTGATGATGGTGGTCATGGGGGTCGGAAGAGATGCTGGGGGAAAACCTCAATAATACGACTTAGGGCCTGTTCGCACTAAAAGGAGCCCCGCACAGGCCAGGCGTTACAATCTCGCTTCTCCATACCGCCGCCACGCCGTGGCGACCGCACCCCCAGTACCCATGTTACGGCTCAGCGAAGTCAAACTCCCCCTCGACCATGCCGAAAGCGATCTCGACGCCGCGGTCCGCGCGCGCCTCGCAGACCTTGGCATCGCCGCAGACGAGCCTCTGCGTTACACCGTGTTCCGCCGTGCGCACGACGCACGCAAGCGCTCCGACATCAAGCTGACGTATATCGTCGACGTCGAGGTCCAGGACGAGGCGGCCGCGCTCGAGCGAATCGCCGGCAAGCCGCATTGCGGCCCGACGCCCGACATGACCTACCGCTTTGTCGCGCAGGCCCCGGCGCATGCCGATTTTCTGCGCCCGGTGGTCATAGGCATGGGGCCGTGCGGTCTCTTTGCCGGGCTGATCCTCGCGCAGATGGGGTTCCGTCCCATCATTCTCGAGCGCGGCAAGGCCGTGCGCGAGCGCACCAAGGACACCTTCGGCCTGTGGCGCAAGGCCATACTCAACCCCGAATCCAATGTGCAGTTCGGCGAAGGCGGGGCGGGAACGTTTTCCGACGGCAAGCTCTACAGCCAGATCAAGGACCCCCATCACTACGGCCGCAAGGTGCTGGACGAGTTCGTCAAGGCGGGGGCGCCGGAAGACATCCTGTACCTCAGCCGGCCGCACATCGGCACTTTCCGCCTCGTCAGCATGGTGGAAAAAATGCGCGCCAACATCGAGGCGCTGGGCGGCGAAGTGCGCTTCGAGACCCGGGTCGACGACATTGAAATCGACCGGGGCAGGGTGCGCTCCCTCAAGCTCTCGACCGGCGAAACGCTGCGCTGCGACCACGTGGTGCTGGCCGTGGGCCACAGCGCGCGCGACACCTTCCAGATGCTGCACAATCGCGGCGTCTATATCGAAGCCAAGCCGTTTTCGCTGGGTTTCCGCATCGAACACCCGCAAGGGCTGATCGATCGCAGCCGCTTCGGCAAGTTCGCGGGCAACAAGCTGCTCGGCGCGGCCGATTACAAGGTGGTCCACCACTGCAGCAACGGCCGGGCCGTCTACAGCTTTTGCATGTGCCCGGGCGGCACGGTGGTCGCGGCGACTTCCGAGCCGGGCCGCGTGGTCACCATCGGCATGAGCCAGTATTCCCGGGCCGAGCGCAACGCCAATGCCGGCATCGTCGTCGGCATCACGCCGGAAGACTATCCCGGCGGCCCGCTGGCGGGCATCGCCTTCCAGCGCAAATGGGAAGAGCGCGCCTTCGAACTCGGCGGCGGCAACTACAACGCGCCGGGACAACTGGTCGGGGACTTCATCGCCGGCCGGCCGTCAAGCTCGCTGGGTTCGGTGGAACCCTCGTACAAACCGGGCGTTACCCCGACCGACCTCGGCGCCGCACTCCCCGACTACGTGATCGAGGCCATCCGCGAAGCGCTGCCCGAGATCGACAAGAAGATCGCGGGCTTTGCGATGCACGATGCCGTGCTCACCGGCGTGGAGACGCGCACCTCGTCCCCCATTCGGATCCGCCGCAAGGACGACTGCCAGAGCATGAACGTCGAAGGCCTGTATCCGGCCGGCGAAGGCGCGGGGTATGCGGGCGGCATCTATTCGGCGGCCATCGACGGCATCGAAGTGGCCCAGGCGCTGGCGCTGAATCTGACCTCGATGCACGCCGCCTGAGACGCCGGGCGGGATCAGCGCGGCCGGGGCCCCGAATACGGGGCCTCAATCCAGTAAAATGCCCGGTTTACCGCCCATCCAGCAGGCAAACCGCCAGCCAGCAGAACCCGCGATGCTTACCTTCCAGCAAATCATCCTCACTCTCCAGAATTACTGGGACAAGCAGGGCTGCGCCCTCCTGCAGCCCTACGACATGGAAGTCGGCGCGGGCACCTCGCACACCGCCACCTTCCTGCGCGCCCTCGGCCCCGAGCCCTGGAAGGCTGCCTATGTGCAGCCCTCGCGCCGCCCCAAGGACGGCCGCTACGGCGAGAACCCCAACCGCCTGCAGCACTACTACCAGTTCCAGGTCGTGCTCAAGCCCGCGCCGGCCGACATCCTGGAGCTGTACCTGGGCAGCCTCGAAGCCCTGGGCTTCGACCTGAAGAAAAACGACATCCGCTTCGTCGAGGACGACTGGGAGAACCCGACGCTCGGCGCCTGGGGCCTGGGCTGGGAAGTCTGGCTCAACGGCATGGAAGTCACCCAGTTCACCTATTTCCAGCAAGTGGGCGGCATCGACTGCAAGCCCATTACCGGCGAGATCACCTACGGCCTGGAGCGCCTGGCCATGTACCTGCAGGGCGTGGAAAACGTCTACGACCTGAAATGGACCGAGGGTGCGCCATCGCCGGGCCGCTCCCAAGATGGCGCAGCCCCCTCGGGGGGCAGCAAGCCGGAGGCGCAGCGTGGGGGCTACCTCACTTATGGCGATGTCTACCTGCAGAACGAGAAAGAACAATCCGCCTACAACTTCGAGCACAGCGACGCCGATTTCCTCTTCACCGCCTTCGGCAAGTACGAGGAAATGGCCCAGCACCTGATGGGCGTACAGCTGGCGCTGCCGGCCTATGAACAAGTGCTCAAGGCCGCGCACAGCTTCAACCTGCTGGATGCCCGCGGCGCCATCAGCGTGACCGAGCGCGCCGCCTACATCGGCCGCATCCGCAATCTCGCGCGCAACGTGGCGCAAAGCTACCTCGACAGCCGCGCGCGCCTGGGCTTCCCCATGGCGCCCAAAAACTGGGCCGAGGAAACCCTGGCCAAACTCGACAGCAAGGCGGCATGAAGAATATGCGCAGCAATCAAAACCTCCTGGTCGAACTGTTTGTCGAAGAGCTGCCCCCCAAGGCGCTCAAGAAGCTGGGCGACGCCTTCGCGGGCGTGCTGGCCGAACAGCTCAAGGCGCAGGGCCTGACCGGCGCCGATTCCAAGCTGACGGCCTACGCCTCGCCGCGCCGCCTGGGCGCGCACCTCAGCAACGTGGCGGCGCAAGCCGCCGACCGCGCCATCTCGCAAAAACTCATGCCCGTGAGCGTGGGCCTCGATGCCGACGGCAAGGCCACGCCTGCCCTGCTCAAGAAACTGGCCGCGCTGGGCGCGGACGCCTCCGTCGTGCCCGGCCTCAAGCGCGCCGTCGACGGCAAGGCCGAGGCCCTGTTCTACGAGAGCACCGCCCGCGGCGCCCTGCTGGCCGAGGGCCTGCAAAAGGCGCTGGACGAAGCCATCGCCAAGCTGCCCATCCCCAAGGTCATGACCTACCAGTTGGCCGACGGCTGGAGCGACGTGAAGTTCGTGCGCCCCGCGCACGGCCTGATCGCCCTGCATGGCTCGCAAGTCGTGCCCGTCGCCGCGCTGGGCCTGACGGCCGGCAACGCCACGCAGGGCCACCGCTTCGAGGCGGCGGTCGATCCGGTGGTCATCAAGGAGGCCGACAGCTACGCCGCCACGCTGGAAAAAGACGGCGCGGTCATCGCCGGCTTCGACGCCCGCCGCGCCGACATCCGCAAGCAGCTCGACGCGGCGGCCGCCAGGATCGGCGGCGGCGTCCAGCCCATAGCCGACGACGCCCTGCTCGACGAAGTGACGGCGCTGGTCGAGCGCCCCAATGTGCTGGTCTGCCGCTTCGAGCCCGAATTCCTCGCCGTGCCGCAGGAATGCCTCATCCTCACGATGAAGGCCAACCAGAAGTACTTCCCGATGCTCGACGCGCAAGGCAGGCTCACCAACCAGTTCCTGGTCGTCAGCAACATCAGCCCCGCCGACGCCAGCGCCGTGACCGGCGGCAACGAGCGCGTGGTGCGCCCGCGCCTGGCCGACGCCAAGTTCTTCTTCGACCAGGACCGCAAAAAAACCCTGGCCAGCCGCGTGGCGGGTCTGTCCAAGGTGGTCTACCACAACAAGCTCGGCACCCAGGGCGAGCGCATGGAGCGCGTCTGCGCCATTGCCCGCGCCATCGCCCAGGCGCTGGGCGCGGACGCGCAGCAGGCCGACCAGGCCGCCCAGCTCGCCAAGACCGACCTGCTCACCGACATGGTGGGCGAGTTCCCCGAGCTGCAAGGCATCATGGGCCGCTACTATGCGCTCAACGACGGCCTGGCCGTCGACGTGGCCGACGCCATCGAAGACCACTACAAGCCGCGCTTCGCCGGCGACGCATTGCCGCGCGGGCAAGTCGGCGTGGTCGTCGCGCTGGCCGACAAGCTGGAAACGCTGGTCGGCATGTTCGGCATCGGCAACCTGCCCAGCGGCGACAAGGACCCCTTCGCGCTGCGCCGCCACGCGCTGGGCGTGGTCCGCATGCTGGTCGAGAAAAACCTGCCGCTCGAGCTCAAGCCCCTGCTGGACAATGTGGTTGCCATTTTCGGCGATCGGGTCGGCGGCGCCTTCGACGGCTCGGCCGCCATCCAGGTCATCGACTTCATCTACGACCGCCTGGCCGGCACCCTGCGCGAGCAAGGCTACAGCGCGCAGGAGATCGACGCCGTGCTCGCCCTGCGCCCGCAGCGCCTGGGCGACGTGGCCAAGCGCCTGGCCGCCGTGCGCGCCTTCGCCGCGCTGCCCGAGGCGGCCGCCCTGGCGGCGGCCAACAAGCGCGTCGGCAACATCCTGAAGAAGGCCGACGGCCAGGCGCAGGAACGCATCGAGGCCGCGCTGCTCAAGGAAGAAGCCGAACGGCAGCTGGCCGACGTGCTGGCCCGCGTGCGCGCCGTGTCCGACAAGCTGTTCGACGATGGCGAGTACGCCGGTTCGCTGCGCGAACTGGCCGCGCTCAAAGCGCCGGTCGACGCTTTCTTCGATAATGTCATGGTCAACGCCGAGGATGCGGCGCTGCGCGCCAACCGCCTGGGCCTGCTGGCCGGCCTGCATACGGCAATGAACCGCGTGGCCGACCTCTCGCGCCTGGCTTCGTAATACGTCAAAATCAGGCGTCGGAATTCGCAGATCATGAAACTCGTCATCCTAGACCGCGACGGCGTCATCAATCAGGACAGCGACGCCTTCGTCAAAACCCCCGACGAATGGGTGGCCCTGCCGGGCAGCCTGCAGGCCATCGCGCGCCTGTCGCAGGCCGGCTGGACCGTGGTGGTGGCCACCAACCAGTCGGGGCTGGCGCGCGGCCTGTTCGACATCACCGCGCTCAACGCCATCCACACCAAGATGCACGCCGAACTGGCCAAGGCCGGTGGCGTGATCGACTCCGTCTTCCTGTGTCCGCACGGCCCCAGCGAGGGCTGCACCTGCCGCAAGCCGCTGCCCGGCATGTACCACGAGATCGCCCGCCGCTACGACGTGGACCTGGCCGGCGTGCCGGCCCTGGGCGATTCGCTGCGCGACCTGCAGGCCGCCGCCACGGCAGGCTGCTCGCCCTGGCTGGCGCTCACCGGCAACGGCGAGAAAACGCGCGACAAGGGCGGCCTGCCGCCCGGCACGCAGATCTGCGACGGCCTGCCCGCATTTGCCGAAATGCTCCTCAAGCAAGACGGCAAGACGGCTTCGGGAAGCTGACCACCATGGCCTGGCTGCGTTCCTTCATCTACACGCTCTATCTCACCGTCACCGTCATCCCCTACGCCTTCGCCTGCGTCCTGTGGTCGCCGCTGCCGCTCGCCTGGCGCTACCGGCTCACCATGGGCTGGCCGCGCCTGGCCATCTGGGGCGCGCGTGTCATTTGTGGCATACGCTGGCGAATCAAAGGCTGGGAGAACCTGCCCGACGGCCCGGCCGTGCTGCTGGCCAAGCATCAGTCGGCCTGGGAAACCCTCTTCCTGCCGTCCTACATGCCGCGCCAGATCTGCTTTGTCTACAAGCGCGAACTGCACCGCGTGCCTTTCTTCGGCTGGGGCCTGGCGCTCTTGCGCATGATTCCCATCAACCGCAGCAAGGGCCGCGACGCCTTCGAACAAGTGGCACGCGTCGGCAAGCAGCGCCTGGCCGAAGGCCGCTGGCCGCTGCTCTTTCCCGAAGGCACGCGGGTGCCGCCGGGGCAGATCGGCCGCTTCAAGGCGGGCGGCGCCATACTGGCCGTCAAGGCTGGCGCGCCGGTCGTTCCGATTGCGCTCAATTCCGGCGAATGCTGGCGCCGCAACGCCTTCGTCAAGCACCCCGGCCTGATCACCGTCTCCATCGGCCCCGCGATCGAATCGCAGGGACTCTCGCCCGAGGAGCTCAATGCCAAGGTGCAGGCCTGGATCGCAGGCGAGATGCGCGTGCTCAACCCGGAGCGCTATGGCCCGGCCTGATCAACTCTCGCTGTCGTTCGATTTCGGCCCTGCCGAGACGGCCGACAGCCCGGTTGTGGCCGCGCCCGCTCCCTTGCCGCCCCCCTTGCCGCCCTCTTTGCAAACGCCTTCGAAGGCCGCCGACGATGCGCCGCGCCTGGTTCTCACGCCCTCTCCCGCGCAGGCCATGCCCGACGCACGGGTGGCGACGCCCTGCCCCGCCCAGTTGCCCGACGGCGCGCGCTGGCGCTTGACCGAAACGCCCCTGCAAGCCATCGGCTACGTTCTGCAGCGCTCGCGCCGGCGCAGCATCGGTTTCGTCATCGCCGACGACGGCTTGCGCGTCACGGCGCCCAACTGGGTCACGCTGGGGCAGATCGATGACACCGTGCGCGAAAAAGCCAAGTGGATCATCGCCAAGCTGCGCGAATGGCAGAACCGCAAGGAACAATTGGCGCTGGCCGGCACCCGCTGGGTCGCGGGCGGCCAGCTGCCCTACCTGGGCAAGCGCATCGTGCTGGGCCTGGCGGCCGACCGCAGGCAGGCGTTTCTCGATGGAGATGCCGACAATCCCCAGGACGGCGACACGCTCTGGCTGCCCCTGCCCGCCGACGCCGACCAGGCGCGCGTGCGCGATGCCGCGCAGGCCTGGCTGCAACAGCGCGCCGGCGACCGCTTCGGCGCGCGCCTGGCCTATTTCCTGGAACGCACCGGCCTGACCATCCGCCGCTGGCGCCTGTCTTCGGCCGCCACGCGCTGGGGTTCGTGCACCAGCGACGGCATCATCATGCTCAACTGGCGCCTGGTCCACTTCGCGCCCGACATCATCGACTATGTCATCGCCCACGAGCTGGCGCATCTGCGCGAGATGAACCACAGCCAGGACTTCTGGGCCGAAGTCGGCCATATATTGCCCGGCTTCGAGCAGGCCAAGCAGGCGCTGCGCCAGCACGATCCGTCAGCGCTGCCGTAGGCGCAGCCAAGCCGGTTTATTTTTTGAAGGCGCCTTCTTCTTCCAGGACCTGGTTGGCCACCTTGAAGGCGTCCAGGCCGGCCGGAATGCCGCAATACACCGTGGCTTGCAGCAGGATCTCCTTGATCTCTTCCACCGTCACGCCGTTGTTCAGCGCGCCCTTGACGTGCAGCTTGATCTCGGCCGGACGGTTCAGCGCGGTCAACATGGCCAGGTTGAGCATGCTGCGCGTTTTCTTTTCCAGGCCGGGACGGCCCCAGGCATAGCCCCAGCACCATTCGGTGGTGATGCGCTGAAACGCCATCATGAAGTCGTTGGCGCGCGCCAACGAGCCATCGACGTATTCTGCCCCCAGGACTTCGCGGCGCAGTTCCAGGCCTTGCTCGAACAGCGCCTGATTGTCGGATTTGCCAGCACTCATCAAAATCTCCTCATCTGTCGGACTAGGGCCTGTTCGCACTAAAAGGAGCCTCGCACAGGCCGGGAATCAAAGGGAAAGCGCCGAACGCGTCAGCGCCACCATGCGGTCGACTTCTTCCTGCGTGCCGTCAAAGCGCGTCACCAGGCGGATCACGCTGCCGCGACGGCGCGCAAAACGCACGCCTGCCTCGGCCAGCCTGTCGATCGCGGTTTGCGGCAGGCGCAGAAACACCAGGTTCGCCTGCACCGGCGCCGCCAGCTCGACACCGGGCAGCACGGACAGCGCTTTGCCCAGCCGCGTGGCCAAGGCATTGGACTGGGCGGCCAGCTTCAGGAACAAGCCGTTTTCAATATAGGCCATCAGTTGCGCGGCGGCGAAGCGCATCTTGGACCAGGTCTGGCCGGCACGCCGCAAGTGGTACGACAAGGGCTCGGCCAGCGTCTTGTCGAACACCACGATGGCATCGGCGTTCATGCCGCCGTTCTTGGTGCAGCCAAACGACAGAATGTCCACGCCTCGGCGCCAGGTCATCTCGCCCGGCGAGCAGCCCAGCGTCGCCATGGCATTGGCAAAGCGCGCGCCGTCCATGTGGAAAGCAATGCCTGCCTCCCGCGCGGACGCGCCGATTGCGGCGATATCGTCGAGGCTGTATACGGTGCCGTACTCGCTTGCCTGCGTGATCGACACGGCATCGGGCTGCGGACGGTTGCGAATGCCGCGCTCGGCATGCCGCAAGGCCTCGGCCAGGGCCTGGGGCGACAGTTTGTGCTCGGCCCCATGCAGCGGGATCAGCTTGGCTCCGCCGGTAAAGGCTTCGGTGGCCCCGCCCTCCGAGGTATGAATGTGCGCATCCTGGTAGCAGTAGATTCCGCCATAGGGCCGCGCGCGGCTCGCCAGCGACAAGGCATTGGCGGCCGTGCCGGTAGACACCGGATAGACCAGCACGTCGGTGCCGAAGAACTCGGAGAATTTGCGGTTCAGCAGTCCGCTGTATTCATCGTCGCCATACGCCGCCGCCGGACCGTGGTTGACCTCGGCCAGCGCCCGCAGAATGTCGGGATGAACGGTAGCGATGTTGTCGCTGCGAAAGTTCGGAGGCGTGATCGCGGTCACCGGCAGGCTCCTGGGCTCAGATTAAAGTGCCGTCCTGGCGCCGCAGGCGGCGATTGACCAGCAGCAGCGGCACCGCGGTAAAGAGGATCAGCACGGCGGCCGCTGCCGTGGCGGCGCCCGGCGCCGTGCCCTCCAGAAACTGGAACATGCGCACGGTCATGGTCGACCAGTTGCTGGTGTAGAGCACGATGGTCGAGCTCAGTTCCGAGGCCACCGTGATCCACACCAGAATGACGCTGCCGACCAGCCCGCTCATCATCAACGGCACCGTGAGCGTGGCAAACGTCTTCAGGGGCGACACGCCCAGGTTGATCGACGCCTCCTCCAGGCTGGGCTCGATCTGGTGCACGATGGCCGCCGACGACCGGATGCTGAAGGGCAGCTTGCGCACCACATAGGCGATCACCAGTATCAGCCAGCCGCCCGTCAACACCAGCGGCCTGGTATTGAAGGCCAGGATCAGGCCGATGCCCAGCACCGTGCCCGACACCGCAAACGGCACCATCCCCGCCATGTCCAGCACGGCGGTGAGCCGGCCGCGATGGCGGGCGACGACATAACCGATGGGAGCGCCGATGACGGTCGCGACAAAGGCCGTCACCGTGGCCAGGATCAGCGTGTTGTAGAGCGGACGGTACGATCCGGCAAGCAACTCGATGTAATTGCCGATGCTCGCCTCCCAGTGCATGACCGGGCCGCGGAACTTGAGGAAGGAAATCAGCAGCACCGCGGCAAACGGCAGCAGCGACACCAGCACCATGCCCCAGCTGTACGCCGTGGCCGCAATGGCCCAGCCGCGCGACAAGGGCAGCAGGGGCGGCGCCGACCGCGCATTGGTGGTGAACCGGCGCTTGCTCAGATAGCGGCGCTGGATCAGCAGCACCACCGACGTGCCGGCGATCAGCAGCACGCTCAGCGCGCCTGCCGCGGCCGGATTGCTGTCGGCCTCGCCGGCGAACAGCTTGAAGATGTCCACCGCCAGGAACGGCCGGTCTTCTCCCAGCACCGACGGCACGCCGAAATTTTCCAGCGTCTCGATGAACACCAGCAGGGCGCCCGCCATGACCGCGGGCATCACCACGGGCAGCAGCACCGTGCGGAACACATAAAACCGCGATCCGCCGAGGTTGCGCGCCGCTTCTTCCACCGAGATATCGATGGCCTTGAACCCCGCGATGGTCGGCATCAGCACATAGGGATACAGGGTGAGCGCGAACACGATCACCACGCCGGGCATGCCGTAGATGGGACCGATGGGCAGGCCGATGTCCCGCAGCGCCGAGGTCACCACGCCGGCGTGCCCGAACAGCAGCACCAGCGCATAGGCGGCGACGAAGGACGGCAGTCCCAGCGGCAGCGAGGCCAGCGTCAACAATACCGAGCGTCCGGGGACGTTCACGCGCGCCAGGCAGAACGCCAGCGGCACCGCCAGCACCGTGGCGCAGACCGTGGCCAGCGCGCCGGCCACCAGGCTGTTGCGTATGCTGTGCAGGTAGTAGTTGCTGGAAAAGATGCGCAGGAAGTTGCCCAGCGTGAAGCCGCCGGTGCCATCCACCCGCAGGCTGGCGTCCAGCACCAGCGCGAGCGGATACAGCAAGAACAGCGCCAGCAGCACCAGGGCGATGGCGGTGATGACCAGGCGGAATTCCTTCATGGCGCGGGAAACGCCACGATTTGGGCGGGGTCGCAAGACAGTCCGAACGACGCGCCCTCTTGTATGCTGACCGTGGCGGCGCCCAGCGCCGAAACGCGAATAGGCGTGCCATCCGGCAACTCGGCATGCAGCCGCTGGATCTGCCCCAGGAACTCGCGCAGCACCAGCCTGGCCTTCAATATGGCCGTGTCTCCGTCTCTGGCCACGCGCAGGGCCTCGGGCCGGATCGAGAGCAGGACCTTGCCGCCCGTCTCGGCCACCTTGCCCGGCACCGAAACCGTCGCCCCGCATGCCTGCACCGTCGTGGCGGCGCCGTCGAAAGCGCCCGCTACGCCAGGCAGCATATTGGTGCCGCCCAGGAACTCCGCCACGAAAGGCGTCTGGGGCTTGCGGTAGATTTCTTCCGGCGAACCCACCTGTTCGATCCGGCCGCCGCGCAGCACGGCTATGCGGTCGGATATCGCCAGCGCCTCTTCCTGGTCGTGCGTCACATAGACGGCCGTCAGGCCGAGCGACTGTTGCAGCCGCCTGATCTCCACGCGCATCTCGGTGCGCAATTGCGCATCGAGATTGGACAAGGGCTCGTCGAACAACAGCACCGAGGGCTCGATGACCAGCGCCCGGGCGATGGCCACGCGCTGCAGCTGCCCGCCGGACATCTGGTGCGGCCAGCGCGATCCGAAACCTTCCAGGCGCACGCGCTGCAAGGCCTTTTCGACGCGCGAGGCGATCTCGGCCTGCGGCACGCGCCGCGCCCGCAGGCCGTATGCGACGTTGTCGGCCACCTTCAGGTTGGGAAAGATCGCATAGTTCTGGAACACCATGCCGATGTTGCGCTGGTGTGCCGGCAAGCTGTCGATGCGCTTTTCGCCCAGCCAGATGCTGCCCGAGGTCACGTCGTTGAAGCCGGCGATCGAACGCAGCAGCGTCGTCTTGCCGCATCCCGACGGCCCGAGCAGGGTAAAGAGCTCCCCCCGCCGGATCGTCGCCGAGATGCCGTCGACCGCGCGCAGCTCGCCGAAAGCGCAGGTCAGGTTGTCGATGCGTATGGCAGTCATGGGACCCTCTTGAAGCGGCTCTGCGGACTCATACGATCAACGCGTTTCCTGGATCATGTCCTTCAGTTTGCGCAGCGTTTCGGTGCGCGCCGATTCCCATTTGAGGTCGTCATAGGGCATCAGCTTGATTTTCGACAAAGGCGGCATGCCACCGGCCTCGGACAAGGGGACGTCCTGGCGGGCAGGCCGGCGGAAAGTTGCCTTGAGCAGCATTTCCTGCGTCGGCTTGCTGGCCAGATAGTCCAGCAAGGCGCGCGCATTGGCCGTGTCGGGACCGCCCTTGATGATGGCGGCACCCTCGGCCAGCGCCACCGTGCCGTCGGCCGGATAGGTCACCGACACCGGGGCCCCGTTGTGCGCCCAGAGATAGCCGGCGTATTCCAGCGAAATGCCCAGCGGGTACTCGCCCGTGCCATTGCCGTCGAACACCAGGGTGGAACGGTTAAGCACCTTGGCGTTGGCGACCAGCTTCTTCAGCTTGGCCCAGGCGGCGTCGTTGTCGCCCCAGGCGCCCAAGAGGCCGCTGGCCGTGGCGTACGAGAACCCGGAATTGGCCGGATCGGTGTAGGCCAGCTTGCCCTTCCATTGCGGGCTCATCAGGTCTTCCCAGGTCTTGGGGCCCTTGGCCGGATCGATGGACTTGGTGTTCTGGTTGATGGTCGCCACCTGCAGATTGGTGCCGACCCAGAGATTGTTCGGATCGCGATACTGCGCGGGAACCTGATCGGCGCCCTTGACCGCATAGGGATCGAAATATTTGCTGTTCTGCTTGAGCAGCGCGGCGCTCACGCCCCACACCACATCGCCTTGAGGATTGCCCTGTTCGGACGCGACGCGCCGGAACAGCACGCCGGACCCGGTGGACACCACGTCCACGGTGATGCCCGTGTCTTTCTTGAAGCCTTCGGCGATCAATTTATTGACGGTATCGTCATTGGCCGAATACAGCACGACATGCCCATCCGCCGCCATGGCGGCGGTGGACACCACCGACGCCGACAACACCAATACCCCAAGCAAGCTGGAAGATACGTATCGCATGAACAATCCCCTTGTTTCGTCGCGTTATGACGCAGTTTGTCCTACAGAAAAGCGTGGATTCAACTCCTGGATTCGAGAACCCGGTGCGCGGCGGCGATGCCCGCCCCCGGCGTGAACGCATGGCCCAGGCGCAACAGCACGTCCTCGAGATGCGCCAGGTCGGTCAGGATGGTGTCGTCGTCAATGGCGCCCATCGTGCCGAAACGGATCACCTTGCCGGCCAGGCGGTTGCGCGCGCCGGCGATCACCGTGCGGTGGCGCTGATACAGTTCGCGCACGATGGCCGGGCCCTCCAGCGAAGGCGGCACGTCGAACACCACCAAGGTGGACGACTTGCGCTTGCCGGATCCGAAATCGCTCAGTCCGATGGCGGCGCCCCCGGCGCGCAGCGCGTCGGCCAGCCGCGCATGGCGCGCAAGCACATTGGGCAGCCCTTCCTCGTGAATCATGGCCAGTGCCTCGAGCATCCCGGCGACCAGATTGATTGCCGGCGTGAAAGGCGTCTCGCCTTTTTCGATGGAAGCCAGGGCGCGGCGGAAATCCCAGTAGAACGACGGCAGGCGGCCGCCGCCGTTGATCACGTCCCAGGCCTTGGCGCCGATGCTTGCCAGGCCCAGGCCCGGCGGGCACATCAGGGCCTTCTGCGAGGCGGACACCAGGATGTCCACGCCCCATTCGTCCTGCTTCATCTCGATGCCGCCCAGGCCGCTGACGGAATCGACCACCAGCAGGGTGGGACGGTTGCGCACCAGCGCGCCCAGCCTGGCCAGGTCGGCGACGATGCCGGTGGAGCTTTCGTTGTGCACCACCACCATGGCGCGATAGTCTTTCTCGCGCAGGCGGGCTTCGACGGCATCGATGTCTATGTCTTCGCCCCACGGGGTGGCGACGACGTCGGCCTTGGCGCCCACTGCCTGAGCAATCGTGACAAAACGCTCGCCGAACTGGCCGTGCGTGACGATCAGCAATTCGTCGCCGGGGCCCGCCACGTTGACGATCGCCGCTTCCATCATGCCGCTGCCGGAAGTCGCATAGAACAGGATGCGGTTCTGCGTGCCCAGGATGGGACGCAGCCCCTCTTCCGCGCGCACCAGTGCGTCGCGGAATTCCGGCCCGCGGTGATTCACCACGATTTGGGCGCTTGCCTGCCGAATCCGATCGGGCACGAATGTGGGCCCGGGCAGGCGCAAGCGATAACCATCCGGCGCCAACGTGGCAATACGCATATCAGCAGACATCAGACCGCGCTCCTATGAGTGTGACAGGCCCTGGTTGGAATGAAACCCAAGCTCGCGCAAGTGCGCAAGGAAAATGCGATCCACGCGCGTCTCGTTGCCGTCCGAATGGCCCGCCGTATGCGGCATGACCATGACGTTCTCCATGTCCCATAGCGGGGAGGAGGCGTCCAGCGGCTCGTGCTCGAACACATCCAGGCACGCCCCGGCAAGCCGGCCGTCGCGCAAGGCTTCGATCAGCTCGGATTCGGCCACGACCTCGCCGCGCGACACGTTCACCAGCCGCGTACCGCGCTTGAGCGCGGTAAAGGTCCGGGTGTCGACCAGGCGGCGGGTGCGGTCGGTCAACGGACAGGCCAGTACCAGCCAATCCAGGCGGCCGGCCTCGGCATTGATGGATTCGTAGGCGATGGTCTCGACGCCCGGCGCCGCGGCCTCGGCGGAC
>Ga0154006_1000340_pt1 | contig 15573 bp, 3 predicted proteins | sample TSFL090MetaG_FD_104747 | JGI IMG/M metagenome (GOLD analysis project Ga0154006, IMG submission 104747) | Attine ant fungus gardens microbial communities from Florida, USA - TSFL090 MetaG | ecosystem: Host-associated > Fungi > Mycelium > Unclassified | place: USA: Florida, Wakulla State Forest...
AGGCAATAAGATCCCATGGAGATACAAGGTCCTCAATGTTTGCACATAATACTGATCTTTACCCATAGATTATCATCTGTCCTTGAATAGAACAAAGGACTGCCCTAAGACAGTTAGGTTATCTTTATTTCAAGAACAATAGCACTCCTATATGTAGAACAATAGGTAGTGATCATGTGGTAGGCTGTTCTGGTACATAGACCACCATAATCATATATTTAAGAACTATATGTCTGAGAATAAACCTCAGACTTAACAACATCTTTTGCTGCTCATCTAACTTCACTTTTTTGAACACTTTGATTATCAAATCAAGTAATCACAAATCAGTAAGTGGCCATTTGTGATAGTCCAATACTATACCTTCACCAAATACTCTACCTCCACTACAAACTGAGAGCATAACTGACCTAGCCCAAACAGCTGGTATAAATATAACCAATATACTAGAAGCTGAAGTTCATCAAGTCCTAACTGCTGCCCTCACAAAATATAGAACCTAAACATGAATAGTACAACTACAAGAACTATACCTACATTATACTCACAGATCAAAGTCTTACAACTCAACTGCAATAGAAAACCCACAGTTATTTATGGACTCTTAAATGAACAATTTGACAAAGCTAACATTCTACTTTTACAGAAACTCTTATGGTCAAGGATCTCACCAGATGGGAGAAAAGGACCTATTGACCACAATTTCTAGACACCAATCCTACCAGTTAATACTTACAAACCAGGTGACCCTAAGCCAAGAGTTATGGCATGTGCCCAATGTAAGCCAGGTCTAGAGATAACACTAAGATCAGACATCATCTAGGATTGCAATATTCAAATCCTTTTAGCAAGCTATCCTAGAAACCCAACTATAACAATTATCAATCTCTACAATAATAGAAATTGCCAGAATGACAGAGCAACTAAACTGATTTGATATCTTCCCTTAATACTCAATCAACTAACTATTATCATAAGAGACTGGAACATATATCATATACTCTGGGCAAATCAAGATCAAGTACAATACAAGCAGAAAACTATTGAAATAGTGGAATGGCTCACCCAACAAGGTTTTAGACTCCTTAACATACCAGATAAAACAATATATCTTAGTTACTCAAGAAACAGGTATACATCAGTACTAGATCTTATATTTGCTAATGGACTAGCCACACAGAGCAGACGTCCATTAGACTGGGCAATAAACCAAGAAATTGCATATGGCTCAGACTACTATGCAATTCAATGGACATTCTTCAACAATACAGAACCAATTGATGATACATATGGCCTAAAATTCAACATCAAGAATATAGACCAAGAAAAATGGGTAGAGGCCTTTGATGTAGTACTCAAGAACAACTATTATAACATTAACATTACTATAAACCCAAAAGCTAACATTACAATAGAAGTATTAGAATAAGCAACAACAGCAATTATACTAGCCTTTGATCAAGCAAACAAAAAAACAACTAAAATACACAGACCAAGTTCCAAAACCAAACCCTGGTAGAACAAAGACCTATCAAAGACAGTAACATTAATCCACCTGTATAGAGACTCCAAACATACCTAGATTAAAAAAAACAGGCTCATTTGACATCCAAATAAAAGTAGAAATTAAATGAGCACAAAATCTCTTTAAACAAGAAGTATACCAGGCAAAATATATTTGGGCCAACCAGATCTTAGAGAATATCTCCTCCATAGACATATGGTCCATTTGGAAATAGACTATAGATAATTGTAACTACCTAATGCTAGCTCTTACTTGCAGTCTAGATATCCCTCTAGCAATCTCACACTAGGAGAAATGTGACACCCTCTAAGATATACTCTATCAAGAACCACTAAATCTTCCAGACCTAATACTATTTATTAAGATCACATCCACTGAAGTAAGTGAAGCCTTATTCTCTACAAGCTCAAACACAGCACCAGGACCAAGCCAAATCATATACAAAATAATAAAGTAGGTATGGCCAATAGCAACAGAACCAATTACAATGCTATTTCAAAGATGCTTTAGCAAAGGCTATCATTCAATCCAATGGAGACAAATAGTAGCAGTTGTACTCAGAAAGCCTAACAAACCTGACTATTCACAACTACAAGCATACCATCTCATTATACTACTTGAATGCCTAGACAAAATTCTTGAAAAAATTGTAGCAAGGAGACTATTATATATAGTAGACTGATATGAGCTAATACCAGGAACACAGTTTGGAGAAAGATCAAACTCCTCTACAATTGATGCTACTATAACATTTATACATGATATATACTCTGCCTGGAATCAAAATAAGGTAATATCAGCACTAACATTTGATATCAAAGGCTTCTTCAACTTTGTAAACCACTAACACCTTCTCACTGAGATATAATCAAGATAAATTCTACTGGAATACCTCAAATGGACTGCTAACTTCTTAGACAACCATAAAGTAGCAATTTGTGTAAATAGCACCAGAGGTAACTCCAAATCAGTCAAAAATGAAATTCCACAAAGCTCTCCAGTCTCATCTATTCTAGTGTTATTTTACTCAGCAGGCCTCCTAGAGGTATTCCAGGATAAAGTTATCTTTTCTATCCTAACAAATCTTGATATCATAAGTTGTCTTGACTATGGCCAAAGATATGTATTTATGGAATAATAGACAAGGAAATTGAACCAGTAGCCTCTTGGCTGATTGTAGAATACTATCAATGTAAATAAGAGCAAATAGCGTACTTGTATAAGTAGCTGACACAATTAAGCAAGAATTCTATTGAGTTCTCTTTGTAACCCTCAAAGATTTAGCTGCTGAGTCAACTTGACTTGAGTTGCATAATACTTGAGGCTGACAAACTATCTAACATAGGTATTCTGATATATATAGATGATAGCAAACTCACAGTCTCCTCATCTTCAATCATAACAAATAATACCTTCCTAGCCAAAGCATACAAAGTTGTTAACAAATAGCTTTAGAAAGCAGGCCCTATACTAGACCAAAACAAATATGAACTCATATACTATATCCAATACAAGAAGTGTGGTGATTCTGCAACTCATATAGAACTTACAGAATGAGATGGATCAATATCAAAAATCTTAGTGACTCTCTCAATATACTAGCTAGGTATTTATTTTGACAGAAAACTCCTATTCAACTACCATGTAAAAAAGATCTCAACTAAAGCCGAAGTAGCCCTTGGTTGCATAGCTATACTATCAAACATAGTACAGGGCCTCTTATATCTAAACCTCTGCACATTGTACAGAATATGTATTTTACCTATTATGACATGTATGTGTGCAGTTTGGTAGATCAAGAAAGAAGCATATACAAAAGCACTTAGTCAAATCCAAAACTGGGCACTCTAGATCATCTGTGTAGCATTCAAAACTATACCAATCCAGGCCCTAGAGATTGAAGCAGCAATACCTTCAATCCATCTACACCTAGACTACTTGGAGAGAAAGGCTGGAATCTATCCAAATAGGTTAAGTATAGCAAGTCCAGTCATTTATTGCCTGCCTATAGCATGGACCCAAACAGAGAACTCAGCTCCTAGACAAGAAACCAACCTCTCATCCAAAGAAACTATCCAGCTAATCTATGTAGCAGTTTACACAGCATATACCCACAAATGAGTTTTTCTCTTTCTTCTCCCTCTATGGTAAAAAACATATACTGACTACTCTAATAGAGTTATATTTGAAGACAAACTAGTCAAAAAAGACAAAGCTATACCAGAACACTTACACTATGTCTCCTCCCTCAAAAACTCTCCAAGCCACATCATAGTATATACAAATGGCTCACAGAGATCAATAGGCCAAAGGTTCTAAAAAACAGGTACTGCAGCAGTAGGCTTCTACCAAGGAAATAAGATATTCAAATAGAAGATAAACCTGGAAGACAAGGTGGAGATATATAATGCTGAACTAACTGGGCTAGTAGTAGGCATTAGGATAGCAATCTCAAAGACAGAGTTCCTATCCAGAGTATACCATATTCATATATTTGCAAACAATATCTCTGTTATCAAAATGGACTCAGACCCAAAGCCACATCAAGAACAACTACTGGCCTACACCTTCTACCAATATATGCTACAATGGCTATAAAAGAACCCAGCTAATACCTTTAGAGTCATATAGTATTTAGACTATACAGATATCCTAGGAAATAAATAAACAGACCAACTAGTCAAAGAAGCAACTCTGCTCCCCTTATTAGCAGAACCAACAATCACACTTCACATCTTCTATGTATACAAATATCTAAAAAGAGACTAGACTACTCTATGGAGAAACTCCTCTCCACAACAAGATAGCTGGGCAATAGCAAACTAGATACCACTATCTCTATACTATATACCTTACTTCCTAGTACTAGTAGACAAAAAAGAGCTATTTGGACAACTTTTACAATACAGAATAGAATATAGCTACTCAGGGGAATACTACTAAAGATTTGTCCCTTTAGCAGACCCAGCCTACCCATACAGTAAACCTATACAGATACGAGAACATATTATCCAATCCTATCCTACCTATGAAAAACATTGCACTGCCCTATGCAAAGTATCACAAACACTATATCTTTTTGACCTCCTTGGTACCAAGGATGGTATAGAAGCTATAATATCCTTTCTTAAAAACTCTGGAGCCTTTATAAAGAATAGCTAGTCCTCTTTATTACTATCTATACCCTACATAATAGATAGGCCTCTCATGAACTTTATAGAGACTGAGCCTCAAGCTCCTAGCTAACTCAAACCTTGAGAACCATTTCATTCTATTAATAAACACCCTTGAATTACCTAACCTTATATACTATTACATTTATACAATCCCAACCTATATCATCCCATGAAGAACCCAAATACTTTATTACCAATATTTACATCCAACTTAGAACAATACCAGCTGACCTCCCCTGAAGCTTGGGTATAGTCAGTAGTGTACAGCTATGTATCTTATCCACTGCATCTTAGCACCTGCTTGCTTGTTGTAGTATACAAATACAGAATTCTCTTACTCATTCACTCTTATACCTTTTACTATTTACAAGTATTTACAAAATCCCATACATACTTTTTTGTTCAACTGTCTCACATATCTGATCTTTGAGAAACTAAAAGAAATGAAAATGAAAAGAAAATAAATATTGGCTTAGCTATTTTACCAAGTCATGATACTTCTAGTGTTATAACTTGGTAAAACAGCTAAGTCATTATTTTTCTTTTCTTTTCTTATTTGAACTTACTACATAAGAGGGAGTGTGAGAAAGTATCACATGACATGTCACAGGTAATGTGTCACAAAGTCAGGTGATATCACATGATGGAGTCACATGATGAGCATGGGAAAACTAGTACACAGACTATGTAGTAAATGTATAAGTAGTGTATAGAATTGAATGAGAACTCCATCGAGTTCTCCTTGTTAACTCAGACTAGGAGTGCAGTTAAGTTATCTTAGACTAAGTCACTACAAGGAGCCTTATCCTAATCTCTAAGGATTCTCCTGGAGATGAGTTATAACATACTTAGAAGTGTAATATTACTAAGAATTCTCCTGGAGCTTACTTTACTTCAGTTGCCCTTATAGTAGCTTAGGATTTCCTAAACAGAGCATTGGAAGAATGCAGTAGACAGCCTCTCTCAGGATACCCTCCCCTGCTCTCAGCCAATCCTCTATACATTCTGCTCTATACAAATGTTACATATAGACACCCCCTAGAGCATAGCTAATGCTCTGGCCTATTTGCAGCACCATTTGCATAAAGTCACCAAGCAACAAAATAACTCAGAAACAAATATAAACAACATCCTCTCTGCCCTAACTGTTCAGCTACAATAACTCATATAGCTGGTCTTAAACCTCTAGTTTTTGGCTCTGGTGACAGCACCCTCTCTGCTACCTATAATACTAACTCCCCCTCTGGTAGCTCTAGAGCAGTTCAGTTGCAAGAAAGAGAAGATGCTTTGGGCACTAATGTTTTTTGAAGGAGACTAGACCACAAAGTGGTCTGAAAACCTCTTTCAACAGGAAGTAGACACCAGCATGTTCTCTATCTAAACCTGAGCTGATTTCAATCAGCACTTCCATATCCTGTTTTTTTCAGTAATTGTGGAGGCTAATACAATTAATATCTTGAAGAGAGTGTCCTACCATCAAGAAAGTCAGATAGTAGATGATTACTTAGATAGTTTCCAAGCCCTGGTCTCTGACACTAGCTATACAGACCTCTGGATCCTGGTGATGAAGTTTCAATAAGAACTCTAAGTAAACATCCAGAGTCAGATTACTACTATGCCATATAGAAGGCCTACCAACATTGATCACAAGGCATGGTATTGTATAGTCTAGAGGATTGATCAAACCAAACTGGCCAACAAAGCCTTCTAGTCTTTTCAATGCTCAGTACCTTCACTCCTCTCAAGACTCCCTGCTCTACACCTAGCTCCTCTATCTATGATCTATACTTCTCTAGTTCTTCCTATGCCAGCCCTTCCAAAACCTCTGCTTCCACCTCTATCTCTTGGAGTCTCCATGGATGTTGACATGACATAGAAAATAAGGCCTCTCCTTCTACACAGTTGCTACTGCTGTAGAGAGATGGGCTATCTCATAAAAGACTGCCTATACTACCTCAATGTATGATAATTAATGGTGGAGCAAAGAGAGAAGTTAATTGAGAACCTGATGGCTTTGAAGGATGCAGTTACATTGAAGAAGCAGAGCTTCTCTCAGAAGAGGATTTTGTGTAGAGTGACTGGTAAAAAATATACTCCAGCCACTTTTTGTAAATAGGTTCACTATATTCAATGTAGAAAATATTAATACAAGTGACAGTAAACCAGAAGATACAAGAGGACACCTTGGGGACATGCTTAGTTATTATGTAAGCTCCATATCTATGGGCTAAGTATATCTTCTATATCATGCTCCCACTCTCTCCTGATCTTCTTCTGTCTTGTATTGTCATGGTGATGCCTGTTTAACTATATAAGAACATTGTGGTATTATTGGTTAGTGTTCATGTGATTGTGCATAGACCATCTATTATAGTATATATAACAGCCTATATGGGTAGATCTATCTTTACTCAAATATCATACTAGCTTCCAGGACCTTTTCCTAGCTTATTGAGTGATTGCCTCTGAGTGTTTCTCTTATAGAAGATGTATCCCTCTCTTTCTTTGCTCCTATTGTTAACACATCTCCCTGGAAACCAAAATGGGAGAAAAAATTGCCCAAATAACTCTCTGCTAATACTCTCAATGCATGTAGAATATCTTGAATTCTGCCTATAAAGATCAGTATGACTGATACCAGTAAACTTCACTCTATCAAGACACTCCTAGACTACAGAGCCATGTCATAAATTGCTTCGACTATGACCAAAGAATATCTATTTATAGAATAACAGACAAGAGAATTGAACCAGCAGTCTTTTGGTTGATTGTAGAATACTATCATACCATCAATGTAAATAAGAGCAAATAGTATACTTGTATAAGTAGTTAGCACAATTGATTGAGAACTCTATTAAGTTCTCTTTGTAATCTTCAAAAACTTAGCTACTAAGTCAACTCAACTTGAGCTATATAATAAGCTACTAGTAGCTTTATAGACTAGAATTTTGTCTGTTCTAAGGAATTGACACTTGGACTATCTCCCAACCCATACTGGTCTTTAACATCAACAGCTCTCCTAACAAAGAAGATCAGATATCAGAAGTGGTAGACATGGTCCTCTGCTATAAGACCCACTTGAAATGGATGCTTTTGGTTGCCTCTAGTCTAGAGAAGCAAAACCTGATTTTTGGTTATATCTGACTGAAGGACTATAATTCAAAAGTCAACTTAGAGAAGAGCAAAGTCCTTATAACTTAATGTCTACCCTACTCAAAGGGTACAAAAGGAAATTGCTTACTAGAGCAGACAATAAAATGTGGTACCAGCTTTCAATTGTATACTAAAGATTTAAAGGAATGAAGTGGGAATGGAGGATTAAAAAGAGGTATCAGAAAGTATATATAGCTTTATATAAGTTTTATTATCATTTGGTGTAAAATGAGCATGAGGTCGCTCTAGATCCACATTGCATATTCTTTCTAAGATATCAACCTTTATATACTATAACAAAAGCTCCTCTGGAAAATACAGTTAGTTGATCCCTAGATTCTTCACACTCAGTTGCTCCCTTGTCTGTACCCCCAACACCAAACCTTATGGGTGTGATGTAATCCAAGTGTGTACCTAGCTAAGCTTTTCTAGCTTACTGTCCTTTCTGAAGCCTATCTAAGTTGAATCTGCAATTTGGTTCTAGATCAAGTCTTAATATATTCTGTGTTCTGATCCTGATACTGTTACAACCCTGTGACACTATAACTGTTACTCCAACCCTTGATGCCATTAAGAATAACTGTACAGTCACTAGTCTATATTGTCATACCAGTAGTTTAGTCCTTAGTTTTGTTGTCTCTAAGCATTCTAGAATTTCACCTTTGATTATCTGTTCTTGTTTCTGAATGAGGGCTGTACAGAGAAGGGTGCAATTTAAATTGAAGCCAACCCCTTTGTCTAGTTTACTGGCTTGATAGACACTATACTGATTCCAAAAGTTGTCACTCAAGATATACTATATTTGAACAATTTCAGAGGCAGTAGAGATAGAGGCATATGCTAAGATAATTTCTTTTTTCCATTCTATCTGCTCCTAGAACTATATATTAAATATTACAAATTATGGAGACTTAATGAGATAAAATGATAAAAGGAAATTATTACTACTTTTAGTTCCAGTTCAATTTTTCTCCTGTACTAAGTTCCCAACTCCTAAAATAATATATCTCTCTTCTAGATCCTTCCTATCAATAATGACATGTACTTGAGACATAGTTCTTCTAGAACTTTCTTTCCCTTTTCCTAGATTTTCCTATTTGTCTCTATCTGACCTTAGTCAGTAGTCTAATCATCTGCTAGATATCTAGCAACTTCAACTAAGAGACTGTACTCTTCTAAGTGGTGACTAATATATGCTATCTGAAAATAGAATGGTACTGATGAGATCAATGCTTATTTATAAGCATTGTCTCTTGTTCTAATTTTGCTCTTTCCGACTGACCAAGGTAGTATAGAGATCCTGTTATAATATCAAACTATGGTTATCCATAAGTGGTTCTAGATTGCTATTTTAGCAGAAATATTCTTATAGTCTAATACCAGTTTATTGTTCTTGTCTCTCAAGTCTTAGTAGTGAGCTTTGTCTATCTTGGATGTCACTCTAGATTGGTTATTGGTTCTACTTCTACCTAAGGATATATATATAATGGGTTCTAGAGAAAATTCTCCTTAAGAATCCATTATTATAAGATATATCAAATATTACTTTCCATACAAAATTCACTTGTGGCATAATACCACTGTAAGAGATGTTGTATGCTATAGAAGAAACAGACCTTGAAGAAGAGACAGAAGATCCAAGCCTTGCTATACTGTTGAGCTAGGTTTACCCTTCTCTTGGACAATAATAAAGAGGAACCCAAAACTTTGTATAGAACTGATGGACAAGACTGGGAGCTCAGAAATTGATTTTTCATAACTAAACTGCTTTCTAAGCTCTCAGAGAAAACTATACAGGCCTCTACAACCACCTCCCAATAACTAGCTGAAGGAGTATATCAGAGTATAGAAGCATAGGCCACAGAAGCCCCATTGCCCCTATATACTAGAGGTTTTGAGTCCATGTTCACCAAAGATGATTTTGATATTCTTTTAGAGTATCCTTACTGGGACCATGCCATAAAACTCCTACCAGGCTCTGAACCTAAGTTGACTAAGGTATACCTCTTGTTTCCAATCAAACAAAAGAAACTGGACATCTTTCTAGAGGAAATTCTCTATACTGGATAGATCTACCTATCTAAATTGTCCATAGTAGTCCTTGTGTTCTTTATTAAAAAGAAGAACAGTTCTCTCTAGTTAGTATAGGACTACCAGGCCCTCAACTTTATGATGGTAAAGAACAAATACCTCTTGTCTCTCATCTTCAAGCTTGTGTCTGTAGCCTGTTTAAAGCCCTAGTAATATTCTTTGAGATGACCAATAGTCTAGCTACTTTCTAGATGATAATAAACAATATTTTCTAAGACCTCATTGTAGAAGATATTATAGCAGTGTACTTGGACAATATCCTGATCTTCACTAGAACTATTAAACAGTATGCTAAGGCCATCTGAAGAGTGCTAGAGATCTTAGCAGAGCATAAACTGTATTTCTGTCTAGAAAAGTTGTTACAAACTTCATTTAGACTATAACTCCAGGAATACTTAACTGATTTTGACGATCTAAATAGCTACCAAAAGCCCTTAAGAAGATCTTTCAAACAATACCAAAAATGTCTCAAGACAATCAGTATTCACTGAGTTATCAGCAGATCAGTCAGCAATCACCAAGTTACCAAACACTAAATCACTGATATCTCGGGAACTACTTAATGTAATCATTTGCTTCAATGACCATTGTAAAGCTCTCTTCAATATGCTTCTTTTGAGTATAAATAGAACCCAAGGCAATAAGATCCCATAGAGATATGAGGTCCTCAATATTTGTATATAATACTGATCTTTACCTATAGATTATCATCTGTCCTTGAATAGAACAAAGGACTGTCCTAAGATAGTTAGGTTATCTTTATTTCAAGAACAATAGCACTCTTATATATAGAACAATAGGTAGTGATCATATAGTAGACTGTCCTAGTATATAGACCACTACAATCATATATTTAAGGACTATATGTCTGAAGATAAACCTTAAACTTAACAATATCTTTTGCTACTTGTCTAACTTTGCTTTTTTGAGCACTTTGATTATCAAATCAACCAATTACAAATCAGTAAGTAGCTATTTGTAATAGAAGTACAAGTTCCAAAAGGAGTATATCAAATATCTAGGTCTGGTTATGTCTGAAAATGAGGTCTTTACAGACCTTACCAAGATTACCAGAGTCCAAGAGTAGTCCACCCCAGTGTTGTAGACCAATATCTAGGCCTTCTTAGGGTTTGTTAACTTCTATAAGTGCTTTATACAGAACTTCTTGACTATTACTTGACCTTTTTTTGACCTTACATACTCCAACAAGGTATAGGAGTAGAAGGACAAGGAGCAGACTGCCTTTGAAGCCCTCAAGATAGTAGTAACTACCACTCTGGTATTAGTCTTATCTCAGGACTCAAAGCCCTTCCAGATCAAGACAAACAGCTTAGACTTGACTACTAGTGCTGTTCTATCCCAACAATCTATGGTAGATGGTAAGTAGAGGCCAGTAGTATTCTATAGCAAGTTCTTGTCTCTAGTGGAAAGAAACTACAAAATTCACAACAAGAAGATGCTGGCTATCATCCATATACTAGAAGAGTAGAGACACTTTCTCAAAAGAACAGCTAATCTAGTAGAAATTTGGACTGACCACAAAAACCTCAAGTACTTTATAATAGTAAAGAAACTGAACTAGAAACAGATATACTAGTCTTTGTACCTAGCTCATTTTGACTTTACTCTCTGTTACTGTCCAGGACAATCTATGGGTAAGTCAGATACATTCTCTTGGAGACCCAATCATAGCAATAGCTTTTCAGACAATGAAAACATCATCTTGCTATACCCAGAGCTTTTAGCTATCTGTATCCTTAAGAAACTGGAGTTGAACACAATATCTTGGCCAAAGTTTACAAGGATAACCATTCTGTAGACCAAGAAGAGCTTGTAGCCAAGGCTGCCCTAGAACTACAGAAGTTCTCCAGCAAGATAGTGTACTTCTTGGAGTAGTTGAACATCAATGGCTTGCTTTGTTTTAGAGAAAAGATCTATGTCCCCTGGACTCCAGACCTGCATAGAAAAATTGTAGCCCTGTGTCATGATACAAAGATCACTGGACACCCCAGATAGTGGAAGACATTAGAGCTGGTGTTTTGTAACTACTAGTGGCCCCAGATATTTAGGTAAATAGAACAGTATATTAGCATCTGTAATCTGTACTTCCATACAAAAGCAGTAAGATATTCTCTAGTTGGGGAACTGTATCTACTCTCTGTAAGAGAATACCCTAGAATTGTGCTTAGTAAGTGTTAATAGGTCTATTCTTATCTAGGGTCCAGATCTCTTAACAGATGTCTGATCTCTTCTATCTCTCTTTGGTCTAGTTTATACTCAGTCAATAGTCTTTAACTATTTTAGGATATTTGGTATTGTTGTGTTAGTGCTCATGTGATTGTGCACAGAATGCCTCCAGTAGTATATATAGGAGCCTGTATTGGTAGATTTACTCTTACTTGAATATTATCCTAGCTTTTGGAATACTTACTTAGCTTTCCAGTATGGCCTCTGGCCTTGAGTCTGTTGTTGCCCTTATACTCTCCATGCCTGAAGCAAGATGGAATACCCTCAGTATGAACTTTGTGGTAGAGCTCTCTGAGTCCTCTGGATATAATGCTGTCATAATAGTAGTAGACTCTATATTAAAGAAAGCCCACTTCATTCCAATACACACAATGGTAACTGTAAAAGGAGCTGCTAGACTATTCCTCCATAATGTATAAAAGCTCTATAGACTGCCCCAATATATAATCTTAGACTACAGACCCCAGTTTATGATACTCTTTACTAGAGAACTCTACCAACTGCTAGAGATATAATTCATTCTCCATGGTATTATAAGTTACCTTGACTATAACAAAGTGCTATAAATAGAATGGACATAGACTGGAGTTGAACCAGTAGCTGATAGACAGCTTGTAGTTTAAACAAGGATAAATACTGTATTTGTATATATAGTAGACTGGAATTGATTGAAAACTCTATTGAGTTTTCTTCTAACCCTGAAGAACTGCCTTGAGTTCAACCCTAACTTAAGGTTCTTGAGTCAGTTGCTAGCAGAAGAACTCAATTCTATACTCTAAACACTGTTTGCTTTGAACCCTGCCTAAACTTTGCTCTTTTATCATTCTTGATTGGTGATTGGCTTGATTATTGGTCTTTTTGGATAGTAGGCCTTGGCTGTGGAGGGAACTTGGTAGTTAATTAGGGACTGCTGGTAGAGACTTAGTACTAAACCCAGGTATTGTGCTCAAGACCTAATCTAGCAATTGAGTGGCGTTGCTTAGTAGATTACTTGTACCTTTCTGATTAGTAGAAACCTTATGCTAGGGATGTATTGTTATCCATATATATAGAGGAGCAGCATTGACCTCTTAGAAAGGTACTATTAGAGTAGAGATCCTTTCCTTAAGGTAATCATTTACTATTTAATTAGGGCAGTTATTAGGACTAGTTTCCTAGTGAGTAAGGACTATAAGGGCAACATCAGACTTAAGGCTGGAGATTATACTGGAAAGCTAGTAAAAGTCCTGGAAGCTAGGATAATATTCAAGTAAGAGTAGATCTACTAATACAGGCTTCTATATATACTACTGGAGGCAGTCTGTACACAATCACATAAGCACTAACACAACAATACCAAATATCCTAAAATAGTTAAAGGCTATTAACTAAGTATAAACTAGACCAAAGAAAGACAAGAGAGAATGGATATATACTAAAAGATCTAGATCCTAGATAAGAATAGATCCATCAACACTTACTAAGCACAACCCTAGGGTATTCCCTTACAAGGACTGGCTAAGAGCAATAGCTGAACCCTATATTGGATTAAAAGAAAGATATATATATGTCTTGATTAACAGAGAATACAGATGATAAACAAGTAAGTAGATGACCTGAGAGAATAAAACTAAGAGAGTAACTAGTCTGGGTTACTTTTGAGTAGTTCTGGAGTGGTCTAACCAGGAAAGAAAATATTGGATAGAACTGTATTATAAATGGTATCACCAGTTATAAAGATATTACAGTATGTAATAGCAGTAGTCAGTATGGCAGTAGATATCTGGTTGAATGAAGATCTTGTGCTCCAACAGATGTAGTAGTAATTAGTAAGATCAAATTCCTATTTAATCTTGTTAGTACAAGGTCATGAAAACTTAGGCTCAACCAAGGTAGTTGTAAGAGGACAGCCATCATCCTAGAACAGAGCTTAGCTAAGTACCAGGTTCATACTTATCTAGTTTATCTTATCTTATGATACCTATCTATCTATTCCCTTGCCTCTTGGTCTGCATATTGCCTTGATCATTCTATTTATCTAAATTAGGAAGTACTATTATTAGACTATAGCTCATATGACTGTACACAGACCATTCTTTGTAGTATATATAAGAGCTTGTATTGGTAGATTTACCCTTACTCAAATATCACTCCAGCTTTTAGGACTCTTACTTAGCTCTCTAGTGTAACTTTCAGCCAATTGCTAGTCATTACTCTTATAGTAGTTATTCAGGAAGAATTTGATAGAGTTTCTATTAGATTGCACTAGCTACTTATACAAATACTTATTGGTCTGTGTGTCTGTCTTCTGTAATCACATGACCCTTACTAATAACTATATATATCTTATATAATATTTCCCACACTAATTATATCTTTTCTATATTGTATTCTTGGATGTTTCTTGTTATCACTAAGTCTTGATGGCTCAAGGACCACTCGATGTAAGTGTTTAGGAAGAACTCGATGGAGTTCTCTATTGGATTGGACTACCTACTTATACTACTTTTACAAGTGGCTGTACACTACTAGTCCACAATCACATGTCCTTCTAGAATGTTCTACAATCACATGTCCTTGTTACGTGATATGATTAAGTTCCCACACTTATTTATATCTTGAATGTGTGGGAAACTTGTTCCTTCTTAGGGCTCTCATAACATGGCCCCCCCTTCAAGATTCCTCGTCCTGAGGAATTTTTCCATTGATTCCAATTCTCGTCCCATCTCCTCTCTCTTTCTTTTTCATATCTTTTTCTCCCCCACCCATATAGTAGTTTGGCCATAAATTCCCTTGGTAATTCCTGGCAAAATTCCTTCTCTTCTTCTTCCAGCTCCTGTTGCCTAAGTTCTTCTACCTCTTCTCTGTACTCCCTCTCAAACTCTTCTACCAGCTCTTTCGTGTTTCCTAGATTCTCCCTATTCTCCCACATATCTTCTTCCGCCGTATATCCCTTCCACCATACTAAGAACTTATCTTTTCCCCACACCATTCTTTTGTTCAAGATTTTTTCTACTTCGAACTCTTCCTCCCCCTCGATGATAACCGGTTTTGGTGGTGTCTTCTTCTGTCCCTCTACCTGTAGTTTGTAAAGTCATACTCTACTTACATTAACTACAGGGTGTATTTTAATAGATTTAGGTAATTCTAATTCTATTGCGTTGCTAGAGACGATTCCTTTGACTTTATAAGGGCCCACAAAACATTCCGTCAGTTTTTCCAATCTTCTCCCCTTCATCTGCCATTTCAAGTCCTTCGTACTTAATAGTACTAAGTCCTCTACTCTGTATTCCTCTCCCTTCCCTCGTTTCCTATCTGCAAACTTCTTCATTTCCTCCTGTGCTTTCCCTAGTGCTGCTTTCGCCTCTTCCTGGATCTTCCTCATTTTCTCTACAAACTTTC
>Ga0154006_1000342_pt1 | contig 15492 bp, 12 predicted proteins | sample TSFL090MetaG_FD_104747 | JGI IMG/M metagenome (GOLD analysis project Ga0154006, IMG submission 104747) | Attine ant fungus gardens microbial communities from Florida, USA - TSFL090 MetaG | ecosystem: Host-associated > Fungi > Mycelium > Unclassified | place: USA: Florida, Wakulla State Forest...
AGCCCCAGCATGCGCAGAAACCCGGCGATACGCTGTCCGATGGGACCCCAGCCAACCACCATCGCCGTCTGGCCGGCCAGGTCCCTCGGCTGCGCGGCGCCCAGGGAGGGAGCCCATTCGTGCCGCTGCTGGGCGCGCATCAGCCGGGGAAACTGCCGGGCCATCGCCAGGATGCCGCCCAGCACCGTCTGCGCCACGACTTCCGCATTGGCCCCGCTCGCCATGGTGACGCGCACATTGCGCGCCTGGAGTTCGGCAAAAATGGGGCGATCGGCTCCGGCGGAATGGCCCTGCACCCATTGCAGGGCCGGCGAGCCGCGCAGGCTGACATAGAACGCGTCCAGGGTTTCCTGCACTTCGTGCTTGGTGGAGCGCCCCGTGACGTCCCGCGTGATGAACGCCACGTCCACGTCCGTGGGTTCGTTGCCGTAGGTGGGCGATGCGGTGACGAGCTCGAAAGGCCGGCTGCCCATCGCCGCGGCGATGTCGGCGGCAAGCCGGTCGCGCGCCTTGGCGGAGAGAAGAATGCGCAATGGTCGCGCTGAAGACATGATCATTTCCATCTTGTTATACAAACAGCCCCTGGCACTGGACCGTGCACGGCACTATCGGGTTACCTATATGCTTTTCACGGCAGACCACCCGCCACTGCGCCATGGGAATCCTTGGATACGAGCAGATTCTAGGCAGGCAGGTTTTTCAAAACAAATAATAAATATCTATTGATTATTCGTTTTTTCAAATATATTCTTGGGTCGTCTCTTATTCATCACTTTCGACCCGTCACGCGCCATGTCGGCCCCCGTCACCCTGCGCCACTTGCGATGCTTCGTGGCCGTCGCCGAAACGGGGTCGTTCACCCTGGCGGCCTCCCGGCTGTTCGTTACCCAGTCGTCGCTCACCGCCACCATCCAGCAATTCGAAGAAGCGGTGGGGGTACGGTTATTCGACCGCAGCACGCGTCACGTCGTCATGACCCAGGAGGCCGTGCGTTTCAAGGCCGAGGCCGAACGGGCGATCGGCCAGTTTGACAGTGCCGTCAGCGATCTGCAAGCCTTCTCCCAAGGGCGGCAAGGCCACGTCCGCATTTCGGCCGCCACCTCGGTCGTCAATCACTTCCTGGTCGACGCCATTGCGGAATTCCGGGTCGCCTACCCTGGCATCACCCTCTCATTGCACGACGCCAACGCCGCGCTCGTCGAACAACTGGTGGCCCACGGCGACATCGATTTTGCGATAGAGAGCCGGTACAAAGGGTACGACGAACTCAGCTATACCCCATTGTTCGAAGACGCCTACGGGGCGGTTTTCCGGCGCGACCACCCGCTCGCGCAAGATCGCAGCCCGCTGGAATGGGACGTGCTCGACCCGGGCAGCTACATTGGCTTCTCCGCCAATACCGGCATCGGCGCTTATTTGCGCTCGCATGCGAACAAGCCCGCCATCTTCGATGCGCCGCATGACGAGGTCTCCAGCACAAGCTCGCTGTACTCGATGCTGCGCATCGGCAATCGCTATTCGGTGTTGCCCGCGTTGACGGCCAGCGAAGGCGACGCGTCGCAATTCGTGTTTCGCGAATTGCGCTCGCCCAGCCTGTCGCGGGAAGTGTGCCTGATCACGCGGCAGCTGCGCGCCCTGTCGGTCGGGTCCGAGCATTTTCTGCGCTTCTTGCGCGACACGATGCGCAAGAAGCCCATTCCGCCTGGCGTGCGTCTCTGCGAGGTCTGAGCCCGCCAGCGGCGCCGTAGTACCGCCGGCGATGTGCGTTCAATCCCACAGCTTCTCGCAGGCCCGGCGCAGTCGTTCGCAGCCCTCCTCGATATTGGCCATCGACGTCGCGAACGACATGCGAAAGAACGGCGATACGCCATAGGCCGCCCCCTGCAGGACGGCCAGATTCTCCTCGTCCAGCAAGTACATGATGAAGTCTTCATCGGTCTCCAGAACCTTGCCTGCCGGCGTCTTCCTGCCCAGCAGCCCGGCACAGGAAGGGAACACGTAGAACGCGCCTTCCGGCACATGACAGGTGATGCCCGGCATCGCATTGAGCCATGCCACCAGCGCATCGCGCCGATGCTGGAAGACGCGCGTACGCTCGGCAACCACGGCCTGCGGTCCGGACAGCGCCTCCTGCGCGGCAGCCTGGCTGATCGAGGACGGATTGGAGGTGCTCTGCGACTGCAGCTTGGTCATGGCCTTGACCAGCTCGGCGGGCGCGCCGGCATAGCCTATGCGCCACCCCGTCATGGCATAGGCCTTGGACACGCCATTCATGGTCAAGGTGCGGGACTTCAGGTCGGGCGCCGCCTGCGCCATGGTGACGAACGAGCGGCCGTCGTAGAGAATGTGTTCGTAGATGTCGTCCGTCATGATCCAGACGTGCGGGTGGCGGCGCAGCACTTCGGCCAACCCCAGCAGCTCTTCGCGCGTATAGGTCGCGCCGCTGGGGTTGTTGGGTGCGTTGATCACCAGCCAGCGCGTGCGCGGCGTGATGGCTTTTTCCAGGTCGGCCGGCTGCAGCTTGAAGCCGCGTTCCACCGTCGTGGGAACAATCACCGGCACGCCGCCCGCCAGGAGCACGATGTCAGGGTACGAGACCCAATAAGGGGCAGGCACGATGACCTCTCCCTCTGCCTCCACCGTGCACATGAGCGCGTTGAAAATGATCTGCTTGCCGCCATTGCTGGCGATGATTTCTCCCGGTGCGTAATCCAGGCCGTTGTCGCGCCGGAATTTTTCGCCGATCGCGGTCTTCAGGTCGGGCGTTCCGCCCACATCCGTGTACTTGGTCCTGGAGGCGGACATGGCGCGAATCACGGCCTCGGTCACATTGTCGGGCGTATCGAAATCGGGTTCCCCGGCAGTCAGTCCGACGATGTCGCGGCCGGTGGCCCGCAGCTCCCTGGCGCGCTGCCCGGCCATCGAACTGGGGGACGGTTTGATGCGGTTGACCCGTGAAGCAAGCAATACCATGTCATGCCCTCTTTGAAAGTTCAGCGTTGCAATTTATTCAGAACCATTGATTGATATCTGTTGATTATTCGTTTCCACAAACATATTCTCGACGTACTCCAGAGCCATCCGAATACCGCCCGCACACCATGCTGCGTCATGTTTCCCTCCGCCATCTGCGGTGCTTCGTGGCCGTCGCCAATGCCGGCTCGTTCACCATCGCCGCGTCCCGCCTGTTCCTGACCCAGTCATCGCTGACCGCGACCATCCAGCAATTCGAGGAAGCCGTCGGCGTCAAACTGTTCGACCGCAGCACGCGACGCGTCGCCATGACCCAGGATGCGCTCCGATTCAAGGTCGACGCCGAACGCATACTCAGCCAGTTCGATGGCGCCATCAGCGATCTGCAAGCCTTTTCGCAAGGTCGCCAGGGCCATGTCCGCATCGCCGCGGCGGCATCCGTCATCAATCATTTCCTGAGCGATGCCATCGCGAACTTCCGGGCCACTTACCCCAACATCACGATTTCGCTGCGGGACGCGGGCGCCGAACTCGTCGAGCGCATGGTTTCCCATGGCGACATCGACTTCGCCGTGGCGAGCCGGCATAAAGGCTACGACGAACTCATCTACACCCCCCTCTTCGAAGACCGCTACGGCGTGATTTGCCGACACGACCACCCCCTCGCGCAAGGCCGAGGCCCTGTGGACTGGGACGACCTGGATCCCGCCGACTACATCGGCTTCACCGCCGACACCGGCATCGGCGCGTATCTGCGCGCGCAGTCCGGCAAGCCGGCGCTGTTCGAGGGACTGCGCGACGAAATCTCCAGCACCACGTCGCTGTACCCCATGCTGCGCATCGGTGGCCGCTACTCGATCCTGCCCGCGCTGGCCGCCAGCGCGGGAGGCTTCTCCCGGTTTGCGTTCCGGGAGCTGCGCTCGCCCCGCCTGTCGCGCGAGGTCTGCTTGATCACGCGGCATCTGCGTTCGCTGTCGAGCAGTTCGGAACACTTCCTGCGGTTCATGCGCAAGACCATGCGCGACAAGCCCATCCCCTCGGGCGTACGCCTGCGGGACAAGGGCTGAACGCATCACAGCCCGGTTCATTCGATCCGGATGTTGGCGGCGTCGATGACCTGCTTCCATTTGGTCCGCTCGGAACGCATCATGTCCGACAATTTCTCCGGCGGACCGCCGGCGATCTCGAAGCCCATGTCCATCAGCTTCCGGCGCACGCCGGGATCCTGCAGGCCCTTGTTGAACGCGGTGTTGAGCTTGTCGACGATAGGCTTGGGCGTACCGGCGGGCGCCAAAAAGGCATACCAGCCGATCAGCTCATAGCCCGGCACGCCCGACTCGGCGACGGTAGGCAGGTCGGGATAGGCCGACAGGCGCTGCGCGGTCGTCACGGCCAGGGCCCGCAGTTGGCCGCCCTTCACCAGGGGCATGGCCTCCGGCAAGATGGCGAACATATAGCTGGTCTGTCCGCCCACCAGGTCCGTCAGGGCCGGCGCACCCCCCTTGTAGGGCACATGATTGGCATTGACGCCGGCCATGCGCTTGTACAGTTCGCCCCCCAGGTGCGCCGGGGTGCCGTTACCGGAAGACGCGTAATTCACGGCCGTCTTGCTTTGCTTCAGATAGTCCGTCAGCTCCTGCATGGAATGCACGGGCAGCGAATTCGTCGTCACCACCAGGCTGGGCAGCTGGGTTGCCAGCACGATCGGCGCGAAGTCCTTCACAGGGTCGTACGGCAGTTGCGCGTACAGGCTGGGGTTGACCGACAAGGCCGTCGACGTGCCCAGGAACAAGGTGTAGCCATCGGCCGGCGATTTGGCCACGAAGCTGGCCCCGATGTTGCCGCTGGCGCCGGGCCGGTTCTCGACGATGACCGACTGATTGAGCGATTCGCCGATGCTCTGGCCCAAAGCGCGGGCCAGAATATCGGTAGAGCCGCCAGGCGGGTAAGGCACGATGATGTGTATGGGTTTGTCGGGATAATTCCCGACCGCTTCCGTCGCCAATGCCGTCGACATCACCGCGCAGGGCAAGACCGCGGCTGCGAGCAGCCCCATTATGCGTTGCTTCATGTTTTCCCCTTGTTTGCTTATGAAAACCTGCCTGGGCCTCGTGGGCGCAGATCAGGGTGTTGCCAGATACCCCTCTTTGCCGTCACGCGCCAGGCTTTCGGCGTCCCGGCTTGAGGCCGGTCCATAGCCGCCGCCGCCCGGCGTGCGCAGAATCACTTCATCGCCGGGCGCCAGGACATGCGGACGCCGGCTGTCTATCTTCAGACCATTGATCAGGACCTCGCCGAGCGCGCCGGGTTGGCCGCCGGCAAGACCCGGCGCGGGCACTCTCAGGCGTTCCGTCAGGAACACCACGGACATGGGCTGGTCGTGCGTGCTGACAAAGCAGATCTCTTCGCCCAGGCCGCCGCGGAACGCGCCCGCGCCGCCCGACCCGGGCCGGAGCGCCTTGCGGCGGAAGAAAACCGGAGCTTCCCGCTCGGCCACCTCGACGGGCGTGGCCGAGATATTGCTGGGCCAGGACATGACGGACGCGCCGTCTTTGATCGAGGTGCCGCCCATGCCGCCGTTGTAGAACAGCACGGTGGCGAAGGGCCGGCCGTCGGACCGCGTGCCGCTCAGGTTGGCGATCCACAATGGCGACCCGACGCCGGCCATGACCTTGTTCGGAAGAACCTGGGCCAGCGCGCCGAACACGACGGTCGGCACATAGTGCCCCGTGCAGGCGCGGCCGCCGACGGGCGCCGGCATGCGCGGATTGAGGATGGAGCCTTCGGGCGCCAGCGTACGGATGGGCCGGAACAGGCCATCGTTATTGGGCAGGTCGGGCAGCAGCAGGCACTTGATGGCATAGACCGTCATCGCGCTCGTATAGGCCAGCACGCAATTGATGCCGCGCGGCTGCTGCGGCGAGGTGCCGGTGTAGTCGCATTCGATCTCGCCGCCGGCGATGCGCACATTCACGGCATAGCGAAACGGCGTATCGAAACCGTCGGTTTCCATCTCATAGCGGTACTCGCCTTCCGGCAGCGCGCGGATGGCCTGCCGCATCGCGGCCTCGCTGCGATCGAATAGCGCCTGGGCCAGCTCGTCGACGCCGGGCAAGGCATATTCGCCCAGGATGTCGCCCAGGCGCGAGGCGATCAGCTCCACCGCGCCGACCTGCGACCAGATGTCGCCCACCGTCTGGTCGGGCGTGCGCACATTGGTGCGGATCAGGGACAGCAGGGTTTCGTCGGGGTTTCCCTGCGACAGAAAACGCATCAGCGGGATATGGAATCCTTCCTCGAACAGCTCCCGCGCATCGACCGAACGGATCTTGCCGCCGATGTCGGGCACGTGCGCCGCCGTTGCCGCGAAAGCCACCAGGCGGTCCTGGTGAAAAATCGGCTTGACCAGGCTGACATCATTCAAGTGGCCGGTGCCTATCCAGGGATTGTTGGTGATGAACACATCGCCGGGCCGCATGGTCTCTGCGCCGAAACGTGCCAGCACGGCCTGCACGGTGCGCGGCAGCGTGCCGATGAACGACGGAATACTCCCGCTGTTCTCCGCCAGAGAACGACCCTGCGAATCCGTGACGACGACCGCAAAATCGTTTGCCTCGGTCGACAGGGTGGAGAAAGAGGTCCGCACAATCAGTTTGGCTGCCTCGTTCACCACGGAACGCACACGCGTCCAGAACACCTCGAGAAAAATCGGATCGGCCGCGGCCGTGATCTTGGTCATGCTGCTTTACTCCTGAATCGTAATCACCAAGTTGCCGCTGGCCTGCTGCTCGACGCGGCCCTTCGGACCGACCACCAGGGTGGAGCCTTCGTCCTCCACCAGCATCGGCCCCTTGCAGGCGAAGCCGGTCCGCAAGCTTGCGCGGGCATAGACAGGCGTATCGACATAGCCGCCCGCCTCACGGAAATAGACCCGGCGATGATTCGTCGGCGGCGCGCTCTGGCCGCTTGCCAGGGCCTCGGGCACCAAGCGCTGGCGCGGCGGCGCCTCGCCCGTCACGCGCAAATTCATCAGCTCGACCGGCACGTTGGGCGGCGTGCGGCCGAACTTCTCCCGATAGCCGGACTCGAATGCCGCCACCAGCGCCTGCCGCACCTGCTCGGCCTCCTCGCCATCGCCGTAGGGCCCGGCCGGCAGGCTCACCGTCAAGGTGAAACCCTGGCCGACATAGCGGCCGTCCGCCTGGCGCCGCAGCCTCACCGGCCCGAACGTCGCATCCAGCGGAAGCAAGGCTGCGCGAGCCTGGGATTCCAATTCGACATAGGCCGCTTCCAGCGCCGACAGGCTGTCTCGCGCCGGCTGCATGCTGACCGTGCGCGACCGGTCGGCGCGAGCCGGCGCCACCAGCAATCCGTAGGCCGACGCCACGCCTGCGGCCGGCGGACAGAGGATGGTCTTCACGCCGATCTTCTGCGCCACGTAGTAGGCATGTAGAGGCCCGCCGCCGCCGGTACACAGCAAGACGAAATCGCGCGGGTCCCTGCCGCGTTCGGCGACGTGCACGCGCGCCGCGCCGGCCATATTCTCGGCAACGATGTCATGCACCCCCCAGGCAACGCTGACCGCGTCGTGCCCCAGGCTCTCGCCCAGGCCGCCGACGGCTTCGGTCGCCCGCGCCAGGTCGATGGACAGCGTGCCCCCGGCGAAATAGTCGGGGTTCAAATAACCCAGGATGAGATTGGCGTCGGTCACCGTCGGCTCTGTGCCGCCCAGTCCATAGCAGGCCGGACCCGGCTCGGAACCGGCGCTGCGCGGCCCGACCTTCATCAGCCCCAGCGCGTCCTGGTGCGCGATGCTGCCGCCCCCCGCGCCGATCTCGATAAGATCGATCGTGGTAATGCGGATGGGCAGACCGCTGCCTTCGGCGAAACGCTTCTGCCGCGCGGCCTCGAAGCCGAAAGAAATCGACGGACGGCTCGCCTCCACCAGGCACAGTTTGGCTGTCGTGCCGCCCATGTCGAAGGCCAGCAGATTGGCCTGGTCGTCGCGGGCACTGTAGTGCGAGGCCGAAATGGCGCCCGCGGCCGGACCCGACTCCAGCAACTCGATGGGCGTGCGCTTGGCCTCGGCAATATGCGACAGGCCGCCGTTGGACAGCATCATCAGGACGTCGACCCGCAGCCCCAGCTCCCGCAGGCGCGCCTGCAGGGCATCCAGGTATTGATTGGCCAGCGGCTTGATATAAGCATTGGCCACCGTGGTGGACATGCGCTCGAATTCCCGCACCACCGGAGCCACTTCGCTGGAAAGCGTCACGGCCAGATCGGGAAACTCGCGTTCGACGATGCGGCGCACGGCCAGCTCGTGCGTGTTGTCCGCATAGGCATGCAAAAGACAAACGGCCAACGACTCGACACCCCGGGCCACAAGGTCCGCCACGGCGCCGCGCACCGCCTGTTCATCCACCGGCGCCAATTCGCGGCCCTTCGCATCCATGCGTGCGCCCGTCTCGGCGCGCAAGCTGCGGGGCACCAGGGGCGACGCCGCTTCGATATGCAGATCGTAAAGGTCGTATTTGCGCTCATGACCGATCTCGAGCACATCCCTGAATCCCTCTGTCGTCAACAGCCCCGTGACGCTTCCCCTGCGCTCGATCAAGGCATTGGTGAACAGGGTCGTGGCGTGCACCACGCGGGACACCTCGGCGGGATCTATCCTGCACGCCTCGATCAGTCGCGCCACGCCCTCGGCAACCCCTAGCGCCGGATCGCCGTGTGTCGTCAGCACTTTCAAGCTGTGCAGCTTGCCTTCGACGTAATCCAATGCGACGACATCCGTGAATGTCCCCCCGATATCGATCCCCACCGCCCATGCTGCCACGCTGATCTCCTACTGAATTCAAAGCACATGGCGACCATGATAGGAATCTCGATTTGTCTGATCCAATGAAAAATTAAGATCGATTATTTGTGTTTACAAATAAATAAAGCCTCACCATGGAGGCTGCGCATGCGACACTGCGACTTTCCCTCAGAGACGGCTATCGGGCATGGAACTGCGCCAGCTACGCTACTTCGTCAAGGTCGCCGAACACGGCAGCATGGGCCGTGCGGCCGCCGACCTGGGCGTCGTCACCTCGGCGCTCAGCCAGCAGATCAGCCGCCTCGAGAGCGAGCTCTCCACCCGCCTGCTGGTACGCACCACGGCCGGCACGACGCTCACCGACGCGGGCATGGCCTTCCTGCAGCAGGCCCAACTGGCCTTGCGCCACGCCGACCACGCCATGCTGGCCGCGCGCGCCTCGCGCCTGAGCGGGCATGTCAGCGTCGGCATGCCCTCCACCACCGCCTCGATGCTGGCCGTGCCGTTCATGCAGGCCATGCGCGAACAGTATCCCGATGTGCGAGTGCGCCTGGTGGAAAGCCTGTCCGGGCATCTGGCCGCCATGCTCAATGCCCGGCAGCTCGACCTGGCGGTGGTGTTCCAGACCGAAGCCGCGCAACGCTGGAGCGTGCAGCCGCTGGTCGACGAACGCCTGTTCCTCATAGCCCCGCCCGACTTGCCGGACCTGCCCCCCGACGGCCCGGTGCGTCTGCGCGATGCCGCCCGGCTGCCGCTGATCCTGCCCAGCAGCAGCCACGGCCTGCGCGCCCTGGTCGACACGGCCCTGTCCCGCCTGAAGATCGTGCCGCGCCTCGCCAGCGAAGTGGACGGCCTGGCCGCGCTCATGGCCCTGGTGCGGGCCGGCTACGGCGCCACCGTGCAGCCCGGCGCGGCGGTGGTGTACGGCGCCGGCGACCTGCGCGCCTGGCAAATACAGGAACGGCAGCTGACCCGCACCAACCTGCTGGCCAGCCTGTCGGACGACGATCTCTCGCCCGCCGCGCTGGCGGCCCGGGTATTGTTGTCCCAGACCATGAACGGGCTGGTCCGCAACGGCGCCTGGCCAGGGGCAAGCTTTCACAAACCGTGAAGGCGTATTCAATAAAAGCAGATTGCCACCGGCGCAGGGCCGGCCTATAGTCGCCGCCCGGAGACATTGGACGAACCCATGATAGACGTATTGGTCATCGGCGGCGGCAACGCCGCTTTGTGCGCTGCGCTCACCGCGCGCGAGGCCGGCGCCAGCGTGATGCTGCTGGAAGCCTCGCCGCGCGAATGGCGCGGCGGCAACTCGGCGCACACCCGCAATCTGCGCTGCATGCACGACGCGCCGCAGGACGTGCTCATCGAAGCCTATCCCGAGGAAGAGTTCTGGCAGGACCTGCTCAAGGTCACGGGCGGCATCACCAACGAACACCTCGCCCGGCTGGTCATCCGCGAGTCGTCCACCTGCCGCGACTGGATGCGCAAGCACGGCGTGAACTTCCAGCCGCCGCTGTCGGGCGCGCTGCACGTGGCGCGCACCAACGCCTTCTTCATGGGCGGCGGCAAGGCCCTGGTCAACGCCTACTTCCGCAGCGCCGAAGAACTCGGCGTGCAGATCCGCTACGAAGCGCCGGTCAAGTCCCTCGATCTGAAAGACGGCCGCTTCGTGGCAGCCGTCCTCGAAAACGGCGAACGCATCGAGGCGCGCGCCTGCGTGCTGGCCTCCGGCGGCTTCGAGTCCAACCGCGAATGGCTGCGCGAGGCCTGGGGCCAGAACGAGCGCGGCGAATGGCCGGCCGAGAACTTCCTGATCCGCGGCACGGCCTTCAACAAGGGCGTGATGCTCAAGTTCATGATGGATGCCGGCGCCGACATCATCGGCGACCCGACCCAGGCGCACTGCGTGGCCATCGACGCCCGCGCGCCCCTGTACGACGGCGGCATCTGCACCCGCATCGACTGCGTGTCGCTGGGCGTGGTGATCAACCGCGACGCCAAGCGCTTCTACGACGAGGGCGAGGATTTCTGGCCCAAGCGCTACGCCATCTGGGGCCGCCTGACGGCCATGCAGCCGGGCCAGATCGCCTACTCCATCATCGACGCCAAGGCCATCGGCCGCTTCATGCCGCCGGTCTTCCCCGGCGTGAAGGCCGACTCCCTGCCCGAACTGGCGCGCAAGCTGGGCCTGGACGAGGCGCAGTTCATGCAGACCCTCGACGAATACAACGCCGCCTGCCGCGTGGGCACCTTCGACCACACCGCGCTGGACGACTGCCACACCGAAGGCGTCGAGCCCGCCAAGACGCACTGGGCGCGGCCCATCGACACGGGCCCGTTCTACGGCTATGCGCTGCGTCCCGGCATCACCTTCACCTATCTCGGCCTGAAGGTCGACGATACGGCTGCGGTGCGCTTCAACGACGAACCCAGCGACAACCTGTTCGTCGCGGGCGAAATGATGGCCGGCAATGTGCTGGGCAAGGGTTATACCGCGGGCGTGGGCATGTCGATCGGCACGGCCTTCGGCCGCATTGCCGGGCGCGGCGCCGCCGCCTCGGTGCAGAAACAAAAAATGAAGGTGGCATAAATGAGTACCCCCACGCTCACTAAGTTCGCTGCCCCCCAAGGGGGCTCCAGCCTCCTTCGGGCGGCCGCGCGGAGGCTGGCATGACCGAACTTGAATCCCTGACCCTGCGCGCGCAGGACGAAGTACGCGGCCCCGGCCCCGCCGACCTGACGGCAAACGAAGAGGAAGTCGCCCGCGTCATGCAGATCTGCAACGCGTGCCGTTATTGCGAAGGTTTCTGCGCGGTGTTCCCGGCCATGACGCGCCGGCTGGATTTCGTGAAGGCCGACATCGACTACCTGGCCAACCTCTGCCACAACTGCGGCGCCTGCCTGCACGCCTGCCAATACGCGCCGCCGCACGAATTCGGCGTCAACGTGCCCCAGGCCATGGCCAAGGTGCGCGCCGAGACCTATAGCGAATACGCCTGGCCTGCCGGGTTCGGGGCGCTGTACAAGCGCAACGGCCTGACGCTGGCTCTGGCCCTGGCCGCCGGCCTGGCGCTGTTCCTCTACATGATGGTCGGCGTGCAGGGCAGTTTCTGGCAAGCGCCGCAGGCCAACAGCTTCTACGCCATCTTCCCGCACAAGCTGCTGGCGCTGATGTTCGGCGTGGTGTTCGTACTGGCCATCCTGGCGCTGGGCATGGGCGTGTCGAAGTTCTGGCGGGAAGTCAGTCCGGGCGCAGCCTCGGGCACCGCCGTGGCCGAGGCCACGCACAATGCCCTGACCCTCAAGTACCTGGACGGCGGCCACGGCAAGGGCTGCAACAACGAGGACGACGCCTTCACCCTGGCGCGCCGCCGTTGCCACCACCTGACCTTCTACGGCTTCATGCTGTGTTTCGCGGCGACCTGCGTGGCCACGATCTATCACTACGTGTTCGGCTGGGAAGCCCCCTATCCGGTCTTCAGCCTGCCCGTGGCATTGGGCATCCTCGGCGGCATCGGCCTGGTGCTCGGCCCCATCGGCCTGCTGCGCCTGAACCTCAAGCGTTCGCCGCTGCAAGGCGACGAGGCCCAGCGCCCCATGGATCGCGGCTTCATCGTCCTGCTCCTGCTGGTGAGCGTGACGGGCCTGGCGCTGCTGGCCCTGCGCGACACAGCCGCCATGGGCCTGGTGCTGGCCCTGCACCTGGGCAGCGTCATGGCGCTGTTCCTGACCCTGCCCTACGGCAAGTTCGCCCACGGCATCTTCCGCAGCGCGGCCCTGCTCAAGTGGTCGATCGAGAAGCGGCAACCCAATAAGTTACAGTTGGGTTCGGACTGAAAGGTTCGGACTAAAAACAACCAGGAAACTCTCCATGAATAAACCCTTGCGCACCCTTGCCACTGGCCTGCTGGCCGCTCTGGGCATCAGCTACGGCATCGCCGCCCAGGCGGCCTGGCCCGCCGATCACCCCATCACCCTGGTGGTGCCCTTCCCGCCCGGCGGCACCACCGACATGGTGGCCCGTCCGCTGGCCCAGGAACTGAGCAAGCTGCTCGGCCAGTCCGTCATCATCGACAACCGCGCCGGCGCGGGCGGCACCATCGGCGCCGCCTACGCGGCGCGCGCCAAGCCCGACGGCTATACGCTTTTCCTGTCGACCATCGCCCACACCATCGCGCCGTCGATCTACGACACGCTGCCCTACGATTTCATCAAGGATTTCGCGCCGATCACCACGGTGGCTTCGTGCCCGAACATCCTCATCGTCAACGCCAAGCTGCCGGTCAATTCCGTCACCGACCTGATCCAGTACGCCAAGGCGAATCCGGGCAAGGTCAACTTCGGTTCGGCCGGCATCGGCAGCACCGAGCACCTGGCGGGCGAACTCTTCGGCCGCACGGCCGGCATCAAGATCGAGCACGTGCCCTACAAGGGCGGCGCGCCGATGATGACCGACATCATCTCGGGCCAGATCCAGATGGCGCTGGAAACCAGCGGCTCGGCCATCACCCAGGTGCGCGCCGGCAGCGTCAAGGCCCTGGGCGTGAGCAGCGAGAAGCCCAGCCAGCACTTCCCCGAAATCCCGGCCATCGACCAGAACGGCCTGCCGGGCTATACCTTCCTCACCTGGTACGGCCTGTTGGCCCCGGCCAAGACCCCGGCCGACGTCCAGGCCAAGCTCTACCAGGCAACGGTCGCCGCCCTGAAGACGCCCGAGATGCAGAAGGCCATGGAAACCATCGGCGCCGACCCCGGCGGCGAACCGGCGGCGCAGTTTGCGACCTACATCGCCGACCAGACGAAGAAGTGGCATGACATCCTGAAGGGCAATAAGTAAGCCAGCCCTCAAATAAAACAAGGCGCCCTGGGGCGCCTTGTTTTATTTCCACGACGGCTGGGCTTCCCTGCCGCCGCGCCGGACTCGTCAGATCTGCGGCGTCGGCGCGAAGGGATATGGCTCGCGCCCGGCATGCGCATTGCGCCAGGCATCGGCCAGGTCCATCGCCCGGTAGAACTTGAGGCCGGGCCGGCCCTGCAGCTCGCGCAGGAAAGCCTCCACCAGACGCCTCTGCGGCAAACGGCCCGAACCCGTGTCGCCGCGCGTGTGCAGGGTGAAGTTGACGTAGCCGCCGGCACGGTACTGCGCATCGGCCTCCTCGCGCCAGGCTTTGGCCGCGCGCAGATGCGTATGGCGCTGGGCAAAGAACAGGGCGTCGGTCAGGTAGTCGAACACCGGCAGCTCCACCAGTGTGGAACCGGCCTTGTCGGCCATCACGTAAGGAACATCGTCATCCTGAAAGGTGCTGTCGTAGCCATAACCCGCCCGGGCCAGCGCGGGCAGCGTGCCCTGCGTGACCAGGCCGTTCATGGCGCGCCAGCCCGCGGGCGCCGTTCCGACGAGGGCTCGCATGGCTTCGCGATCGCGCGCCAGGGTGTCGAGCATTTCATCGCCGCCATGCTGCGCGCAGACCGTGCCGCGCACCGCAATCTCGTGGCCGCCGTCGACCAGGGCCTTGAGCAGTTCCGGATGGCGAGCGATGTCTTCGGGCGCGGCAAAGAACGTGGCCTGGATACCCAGTTCGGCGAACAGCTCGAGCATGCGCCATGCGCCTTCGCGCACGCCATAGCGGCCGTAGGAATATCGACCGAACAAGCCGGCCTTGCCGGCATTGGCATGATCGAGGATCTCGACGTCGATGTTCACCCCGATGACGGCCGGACAGGTGGCCAGTTGTGCTTGTTGGCTCATACGCGTACCTCGTCGTGGCTGGCGGCATTGCTTGCCACCCAGGCTTGTATTTCGGACAGCGAAGCGAAGCGGACGTCGCGATGCTTCTGGATGTGGCGCAGGACATTCTCGACGGCCGCGACCCGGCTGGGCGTGCCCGAGCCCCAGCCCGCGCGCGGGTGGACGGTCAACATGAAGAAACCGCCCTCGGCGTAGCGCGCGTCGAATTCCGCCTGCCATTGATCCTGGACTTCCGAGACTGGCGTCATGGAGAAATGGAAGAACGGGAAGTCATCCAGGCTGTAGGTGTTGTTGGGGATTTCGACCATGCTGCGGCCTTCACCCAGGTCGAGCATATAGGGCGAGTCCGCGTCCTTGTCGCTGCTGTCGTACAGATAGCCCAGGTCGTGCAGCGCCGGCAGCGTCACGCGGGTCTTCTGGCCCGACGGCGAGCGCCAGCCGCGCGGCGCCTGGCCCAGCAAGTCGCTCAAAATATTGTGCGTCAGCTTCAGGCGGCGCGTTTCTTCGTCCGGCGCGAGCAGCGTGCCTTCATGCACATAGCCGTGCGCGCCGATTTCGTTGCCGTGCGCGGCGATGCGCTTGACGACCTCGGGCGAGCACTCGGCATCGTAGCCCGGCACGAAGAACGTGGCCGGAATGCCCAGGCGCTGCAGCATGTCCAGGTGCCGATCGACACCGCGGCGCGACGAATAGCGGCCCGCCGAATGCGCGCCGAACGGCGCCCAGCCCTTGCCGACCTCGTTGCCCATACCATCGAAGTCGATGGTGTAGGCGACCAGGCAGCGCAGGCCGTCGGGCAGGGGCGCGGGCTGCCCTGCGGCGGCAGCCCGGTAGTTCCTGGAAATAGTTGGATAAGTCATGCTCATCATGTGCTCCTGCGTCAATCGACGAAGCGATAAGTCGTGAAAGGCGAGCCCAAAGCGGGCAAGGGTGCGATTTCCATGAT
>Ga0154006_1000345_pt1 | contig 15425 bp, 14 predicted proteins | sample TSFL090MetaG_FD_104747 | JGI IMG/M metagenome (GOLD analysis project Ga0154006, IMG submission 104747) | Attine ant fungus gardens microbial communities from Florida, USA - TSFL090 MetaG | ecosystem: Host-associated > Fungi > Mycelium > Unclassified | place: USA: Florida, Wakulla State Forest...
CAGTGCCCCAGGGTTTTCACCAGATACTCGCCGCGCGCCTCGCTGACCGCGTCAGCGCTGCCGCTGGCGAGAGGCTGCGCGGACAGGAACAGGCCGTTCCAGAGCGCCATCATCGCGCGTACCGAGAAAGGAAAAGGGAGCCGGGTGGCCGGCACCGGATGATCTTCGGCCGGCACGCCCGTCATAAACCAGGCGTACAGCGCCGCGATATCCTCATCGGTCAGCGAAGCGAACGCGGTATAGGGCATGGCAGGATAGAGATAGCGGCCATCTCGCCGCCGCCCCTCGCGCATCACGCGGCGGAAATCTGCCAGAGAGTAGTTTCCAATGCCGTTAACGCGCGACGGCGTGATATTGGTGGCGATAATGTCCCCCAGCGGCGAAGAGATGCGGTAGCCGCCGGAAAAGGGATGGCCGTTTTCTGGGTTGCGGTGGCAGGCGGAGCAGTCGCCCGCGACGGCCAGATATTCGCCGCGCTTCAGGACGGCGCTATCGGGCTGCGCCAGCGCCAGCACGGGCAGTAAGAGCAGAAAAAGCGTTGCCGTTCGCATGGCTATAACTCCCGAATCAGCGTATCGGCCAGACGCAGCGCCAGCGCGATGCCCGTCAGGGTAGGATTGACGGTGGCGGAGGTAGGCATTACGCCGGTGGAGGCAATAAACAGGTTGGCGTGATCCCAGCTGCGGCAGTGCGCATCGACCACCGAGTCGCGCGGGTCGTCCCCCATTATCGTGGTGCCCATGATGTGATACTGATTGCGCCAGCCGGTGGGCGCCTCCACCATTTCGCCGTTAAACGCCATCAGGAAATTAGCAAAGTCGCGATAGGCCTGCGGCCGCATGCCGCGGACGTAGCTGTCTAGCTGATAGTTCACCTGCAGGGTCGGCAGGCCCGCCCCGTCACGTCGCGTTGGGTGAGGGATCACGCGGTTCGTTGGGCTGGGCAGGGTTTCGCTCATGGTGCTGATATTCATAATGCGCGAGGCGCGGTCGCGTATCGCCGCGTCCAGCTCGCGTCCCGCCAGTCCCTGCTTCAGCAGGGCGGGCGTCACATCGCTGTTCGGCACCAGATTGCGCAGCGAGTAACGGATAGCCGAGTGCTGCGCGCGGCTGGGCTCGTCGCGTCGGGTGGCGATGCTGCCGTGCTGCACCGAGCCGCGTCCGGTCCAGAGAGGTTCATCAGCGAGAAAGGTCATACTCAGACCGGTGTGATCCATCAGGTTGCGGCCGACCTGATCGGAGCTGTTCGCTACCTCGGACATCAGCAGCAGCTTCGGGGATTCCAGCCCGTGCGCGGCAACCACGAACGCTTTTGCGCTCAGGCGCACGTCGCGGCCGTCAGGCCTGCGGTAGTGCACCGCAACGATCCGGTTCTTCGCTCCTTTCTCCAGCTTCCAGGCGACCGACTCGGTGCGCAGATCGACCCCCAGCGCGACCGCTTTATCAACGTGCATATCCCCAGAATACATTGCCCCGATAGGGCAAACGGGCTCGCAGTTATTGTTGCCGGCGCAGGCGGGACGACCGTCGTAGGGACGGGAAACGCGCGCGTGCGGCTCATGGATCACCTGGTAACCCAGCGGCCCGAGTTTTGCCTGCATGCGCTGCACCATATAGGGCTTCGCCTCCGGCGGCAGAGGATAGGGCGCAGAGCGCGGCGGCCAGGCGTCGCGTCCCTGGCCGCTCTGATCTTCCTCTGCGCAGCCGACTACGCCCACCTCACGCTCCGCGCGCAGATACCAGGGTTCCAGATCCTCGTAGGCAATCGGCCAGTCACGCCCGACGCCATAGACGCTTTTCAGTTTGAAATCATTGGGCAGCAGCCGCCAGCAGGCGGAGGCCCAGTGACGCGTGCTGCCGCCCGCCACCTTGAGGAAGCTGGTGACGTACTGGAAATCCTCATCGCCCTGCGCCTCGATATAGCCATCGCTGTAGCTGTTGGGCGCCCAGGGCAGGTTAGGATAGGGCGCGCACCAGTTGCGCTTGCTGGCGCTGTTGCGATAGTTGTCGACCACTTTCCAGCGCGGAATATAGGGCCCGGCTTCCAGCATGATGACCGACTTGCCCGCTTTCGCCAGCTGATATGCCGCGTTCGCCCCAAGGGCGCCCGATCCGATAATCACCACGTCGGCGTCATAGTGCGTCATGCGTGGCCTCCGCGACGTCGGGCAGGTGCAGCGCTTCGGCGTGGGTTCTGGCGCGTCCTTCCACCATCGCCAGCCATGCCGGCTGCGGCGCTGTGACCGAAGAGGCCGCGCGCGGCGATGCCTTTCCCCAGGCGTGGATATTCGCCGGCATCGGCGGCGCGGTAACGCCGTCCGGCACCGCCTGCCAGTAGTCGCTGCCGCGCTGCGAGTAGGAGGGGCGCGGCGTGATGTCGGCGGTGGGCTCATACATCAGCGCGGAAAGAAAACTGACAAACTGCGCGTCGTCAGTGGCGCGCGTAGTCGCAGGATTGCCGGTATAGCCGAGATACCAGGGGGTAATAATAGCCAGTGCGGTATCGACATCCTCCTCGGACAGCGCCGCCAGCAGCGCTTCGGGGGGACGCGCCTCGACGCGGCTCAGCCTTTCGGCCAGCTGCGCCAGACGCTGCGGAAAGAGCGGGTTCTGGCGCGTTAGCAGCGCATACAGACGCTGGCTAATCGCCGGATCCAGCTGCTGTCGGCCGGTTAACGCCTGGCTGACCCAGTGAAAGCGGTTTTCTGAGTCGGCCGGGGTGGCCAGTGAGCCAGTGACGGGCACGCTGATAATGATGCCTGATGCAAGCATCAGGCGCAGAAAGTGACGCCTGTTCATTTTTACTCCGGGTACGGGTAAGGAGAAAGAAATAACAATTATTTTTTTAAATTGAGACGCGCTTATTATTTTTGAAATATATTTCCAGCCGATTATCCAGGCTCCATTTGCCTGCGCCATGAATAATTAACAGTAAAAAACCTGCGCAGCAGGAGATGTTTTTTAACCAGACCATAAGATGCGCATGCGAATAGCCGGGATAAAACAGGAAGCCGGAAGTCAGCGAAAGCACTATCATAAAAACGCAGGTGAAACGCGTTAAAAATCCAGCGGTTATCGCCATGCTGCCTGCAACTTCAAGCAGAATAACCAAAGGAAGAAAATAACCCGACACCTGGTGTTCACGCATCAAAATGATATTTTCGTCATAGTGGGTTATTTTATCCAGGCCGGAAATAAAATAGAGTCCGACTGCAAGCAGGCGTGACAGCGCCCATATGCCGTTTTTAACGTTGCCCATGAATAATATTAAATCGCGTAAGGGATGTTATTTTTTAAAATAGGCTGCGTTATAAAATATTTTTTTGACTTTTCGTGCGGTGATAGCGTTTGCCGCACGAGAAAGAGCCTTACCACTGCCAGCGTTTTTCCGCCAAATCAACCAGCGTGCGCGCGGCGGGCGTCAGTTCGCTCAGAGAGCGAAACTGCCAGCCGAAGGTGCGCGGCATCATCACCAGCGGCAAGGGAATTTCAACCAGCGCGTGCTGCGCCATATCCTCGTGCAGCAGCCGGCGCGAGAGAAAACTCAGCAGCTGGGTCTGCGCCAGCACCTGGCGCAGCGGCGACAGCGTATTGCTCTCCATCTGCACGCGCGGCGGCGCATAACCGCCGCTGCGCAGGCGCTGTTCGAGCCACTGCCGCGTCGCGACCTGCGGCGACGGCAGCAGCCACTGAAATCGATCCAGCTGCTCCGGAGTCGGATGCACGCCCGCCAGCGGATGAAAGCTGCTGGCCGCCACCACCACCGGGTCTTCCGTCAGCGGTCGGGTAACGAACTCATGATTTTCTTCGGGCAAAAATCCCAGAATCAGGTCGAGCCTGTTCTCGCGCAGCCGCGACTGCAGCAGATCGTTTAATCCGACCTGAACCTCAAGCACCACCGTCGGCGCACGCTGCAACAGCTCGCGCGTCAAGTGCGGCAGCATAAATTCGGCGGCGGTGGCGGCCACGCCCAGACGAATCACACCCGCCGTCCCGGAGCCCAGCGCGTTTAAATCCTGCCGGGTGACCTGCATCAGATGCAGCACTTTTTGAGCGCGTTCACAAAGTAGCAACCCCGCTTCGGTCAGTTTTATGCCGCGTCCGACCTTCAAAATCAGCCGCGTGTCGCACGATTTTTCCAGCCGCTGAATGCATTTCGTCAGCGCGGGCTGAGTGATACCAAGGGCTTGAGCGGCATTGCCAAGGTGCGCCGTTTCGCGCACCACCAGCAGGTAGCTGAGATCTTTAAGCTCCATCCATTCCTCTCAGGAATCAATTGATAAAAAAAGCGGAATACTTTTTATCGGTCCATCCTGCCAGGCTAGAGGAAAATTAACAAGGGAGTAACACATGAGCTGGACCATTCTGATGACCGCCCCCGTACTGGGTGCCGGAGGAGAACGCGCGCTGGCGGAAGCGGGCTGCGAAGTGCACTACCTGCGCGGCAGCCAGGATGCGGCAGAGGTTGAAGCGCTGATGGCGCGTATCCCGTTCGACGCGGTAATTTCCCGCACCGTTACGCTAAGCCGCACGGCAATCGCCGCCTGCCCGACGTTAAAAGTGATCTGCAAACACGGCGTCGGCGTCACCAATATCGACGTTGAGGCGGCGACGGCGTTTGGCATCCCGGTGCTCACCACGCCGGGCACCAACGCGCAGTCGGTCGCCGAGCTGACGCTGGGGTTGATGCTCAGCGCCGCGCGCCGCATCAGCTGGCAGCAGCAGGAGATAGCCGCCGGCCGCTGGACGCGTAACGGCAGCAGCATGGAGCTGAGCGGTAAAACGCTGGGGCTGGTGGGCATGGGAGAAATCGGCCAGCGCGTCGCGCGCGTGGCTCGAGCCATGGGCATGCGGGTGCGCTTTTACGATCCGGGGCTGCGGGATCCTCAGGCGGTTTTCCCTGAAGAACAGCTGGCGTCGCTTGACGCGCTGCTGGCGCAAAGCAATGTGTTGAGCCTGCACTGCCCCGTCAACGCCGCCACGCGTCAAATGCTCAACAGCCGCACGCTGGCGCTGCTGCCAGCAGGCGCGGTGGTGATCAACACCTCGCGCGGCGAGCTGATTGACGAGGCGGCGCTGGATGAGGCATTGCGCAGCGGCCAGCTTTTCGCCGCCGGCCTGGATACCGTGGCGACGGAGCCGCTCCCGGCCGATCACCCTTTTCGCACGTTGAAAAATTTGACGATAACGCCGCATATCGGCGGCTCCACCCCGGAAGCGCTGGATAAGGTCGCCAGTTTTGCGGCCCAGCAGTGTCTCGATTTTCTCAGGGGGCTGGCGGTGAATCCGCTGACCTGTGTTAACCGCGCGGTACTTAAGGAACCTTCATGACCACATCTGCTACCTGGCCTGCCGGCTACTTTATCGGGCAACGCGATAGTTTGCCTGACGCTGATACCATCGACGCCTTTCGTCGGTTACCGGTGCCCAACATCGGCGACTGCATGGGGCGCTCCTGCGGCGCGCTGGGCCTGCAGGCCTGGCACAACGATCCCGCTCTGGTGCTGTGCGGCCCGGCGCTGACGGTAAAAGTGCGCCCCGGCGACAACCTGATGATCCATAAGGCGATAGAGATGGCCCAGCCCGGCGACGTGCTGGTGATCGACGGCGCTGGCGATCTGACCCAGGCGCTGATCGGCGGCCTGATGCGCACCTCCGCGCTGACCAAAAAAATCGCCGGGTTTGTGATTGATGGGGCGATCCGCGATGTCAACGAGTGGGCCGAGGGCGGCGTAGCGGTCTGGGCGCGCGGCAATACGCTGCGCGGCCCGAGCAAAGAGGGACCGGGCGAAATCAACGTCACTATTCAGTGCGCCGGACTGGTGGTCAGCCCAGGCGACCTGATTGTCGCCGATGCCGACGGCGTTATCAGCATTCCCGTGGCACAGCTGGCTTCGCTGCTGCCTCGCGTGCGTGAGCATGAGCAGCGCGAAGCGCGCATCCGTGAAACCAACCGGCAGGGCAGCGCCGATCCAGAGCGATTTAACGCAGTTTTACGCGCGAAAGGGTGTCCGCTGTGACCGACAGAAGGAGAGGAAGGATGAAAAGCACCATCAACATGATGTCGCTGCTGGCGACGCTGGTCGCGACGACGCCGGTTCTGGCGCAGGATCGCCTGCCGGTTGAACTGCCGACGCGTCAGGACAGCCGCCTGCAGCAGGTGGAAACCTCGCCGCGCGTCTGGAACGGGGTCACGGTCAGCCCGGAGGGGCGTATTTTCGCCTCCCTGACGCAGTCCGAAGGGCCGGGGCCGCAGCTGGTGGAAGTAAAAAACGGCGCGCTTGAGGCCTGGCCGGACGCGGAGTGGAACCGCTGGGAGAGTCAGGATCCGGCTCATCACTTTTTGCACGTTAACGCGCTGCGCTTCGGCCCGGACGGCGATCTCTGGGTGATGGATGCCGGCAATAAAGGCATTGGCACCGGCGATAAAGCGGTCGAGCAGGGCGCGAAGCTGGTGCGCATCGATATTCATAGCCGTAAAGTGGTCGCGAGCTACCTGTTCAAGGCGCCGACGTTAAAAGCGGAAAGCTACCTTGACGATGTGCGTTTTAACGGCGATTTCGCCTATATTACCGACCCCGGCGCGGTAGGACTGGTGGTGTTGAATCTGAAGACCGGGCAAAGCTGGCGAGCGCTGGATAACCATCCGCTCTCAATCGATCATCTGCCGATCTATGCCGACGGGAAAAAGCTCTTTTTGCGCGACGGCCGTGAAAAGCGCGTAGGGCTTGATCAGCTGGAGGTCTCGCCGGACGGTAAATGGCTCTACTATCAGGCGATTCCGGGTCCGATGGCGCGCATCGAAACGCGCTACCTTAACGATGCCACGCTCTCGCCGGAAGCGGTCGCGCGCCATGCAGAGAAATTTATCGATACCTGGAGCACGGGCGGCACCGCCATCGACGCCGAAGGCAATATTTATGCCTCGGACATCAATACCCGCGCCGTAAAACGGATCACGCCGCAGGGGGAGGTCACTACGGTGGTGCAGGATCCGCGGCTGGTATGGATTGATGCCATGTGGATTTCTAAAGGACAGCTCTGGATGCCCTCGGCGCAGATTAACCGCACCCCAGCCACGACCGGCGGGAAGCCCTCAACGGTTGAGTATCCGGTCAAACTTTATCGCCTGAATTTGCCGGTGCAGCCATCGCCCCGCGATCACCATTAATTTACAGCATCTCATAACAGGGCTGTAAATAATTACGGGCGTGAAGCGTAATAAGATTATTCACGTAGAGTTTCACGCCCGATTATTATCACCCAGCGCAATTTTAAATTTATAAAAAATATGAAACAGCGCACAGTGCTAATTCTTTTGAAGATTGTTTTAGCCGTGGACATTAAAGATAATCATTAAATAACAACTATTTAATTGCCGATGCGTTCGCGTTTGTCTCCGACAAGCGCGCGATAACCCTGCGACAGGATAAAACTATGCTGCTGACGATCAGTCTGCTTATGCTGGCCCTTTTTATTGGCCTGTTAATGACTAAAAAACTTTCTGCGCTAACAGCATTAATCGTCGTGCCGACTTTTTTTGCGCTAATAGCCGGTTTTGGCGTTGAAACCGGGGATATGGTGATTAAAGGATTGCGCACCGTGGCGCCCACCGGCGTCATGCTGATTTTCGCCATGCTCTATTTTATGAGCGTGACGGACGCTGGCATGTTCGATCCGGTTATTAAGCGTATCGTTTCCGCCGTCGATGGCGATCCCGTCAAAATATTCACCGGCACCGTGCTGCTGGGATTTATTGTGGCGCTGGATGGCGACGGCGCCACCGTATATATGATCGTGCTCGCCGCTTTTCTGCCCATTTACCAGCGTGTCGGCCTGTCGAAATTAAAAGTCGCCTGTCTCCTGCTACAGTGTACCGGCCTGGGCAATATGCTTCCCTGGGGCGGCCCCACGGCGCGCGCGGCGACGGCGGTTCACGTCGAAACCAGTACGCTGTTTATTCCGCTGCTCTTGCCCCTGCTCGCCTGTATTGTCTGGACGTTCGTGATGGCGTGGATGCTGGGTCGACAGGAGCGTCAGCGTCTCGGATGGCGTCGCGATACGGCGGCCCGACACGATAATCTCTTCGAAGAGCGCCCGTGCGTCGCCTGGCGTTTCTGGACTAACTGGCTGCTGACCATTGCCTTAATTGTCCTGCTGGTGCTTGATATCGTGCCGATGGCCTATCTGTTCATGCTGGCCACGGCGATTGTGTTTCTGGTTAACTTTCCGCAGCTCGATCAGCAGCAGGCGCAGCTGGGACGTCATGCGCCCGCCATTCTTTCCGTCGCCAGCCTGATTTTCGCCGCCGCGGTGTTCACCGGGATTTTCTCGGAAACCGGCATGGCTAATGCGCTGGCGCAGGCGATTGTGAATATCATTCCGGCCGCGCTGGGTCCCTATTTAGCCGTGATTACCGCACTGATCAGCGTGCCGGTGACCTGGCTGGTCTCCAATGACGTCTTCTATTTTGGCATGCTGCCGGTGCTGGTGCAGGCCGCCGGTCACTACGGCATTGCGCCGGTAGAAATGGCGCGCGCCGCGCTGGTCGGACAGCCGGTGCATATCCTCAGCCCGCTGGTGGCCTCGACCTATCTGCTGGTAGGGATGCTGAAGCTGGATTATGCGCAGACGCAAAGAGGCACGCTGCGCTGGTCGTTTATTACCAGCATGGTGTTTTTCGCCAGCTGCCTGCTGCTCGGCGCCTTCCCGTTTTATCAGAGCCTGTAAAAAGCCTAAAAAGCGAACGCCGTCGCCTGCGGCGGCGTTCTCAACGGCCTGAACAGGAAAAAACGGGTCAAGCTTTCACTGGCGCGGCAGAAAAGCCTCGGTTAGTCGCACCCAGTAGGTGGCGCCGGTTGAAATGCAGGCGTCGTTAAACTGATAAAGGGGATGATGCACCGCGTAGTCGTGTTCACCGGTTCCGGTGCCCAGCCAGAGATAGCAGCCCGGACACGCCTCCAGCATAAACGCGAAATCTTCGCTGCCCATCACGCTTTTGACCTGCTGCGGATCGGCAACGCGGTCGGCGCCGAAGGCGTCGCGCGCGACCTGTAACGCAAACGCCGTCTCATTGACATGGTTAACCGTAACCGGATAGCCAAAGTCGGGCTCAATGCGCGCGGCGATGCCGAAGCTTTCCGCCTGAGCCTGCACCAGCGTCTGGATCCTCGCCTTGACCGACTCGCGTACTTCCTGGCTAAAGGTGCGCATATTGAGCTTCAGCTCGGCCTTGTCGGGAATGATGTTATGCGTCGCGCCGCTCTGCAAACTGCCTACCGTGACCACGGCCGCCTCCTGGGGATCGACGTTGCGCGAAACAATGGTCTGTAGCGCCATAACGATTGCTGCGCCCGCCACAACAGGATCGAGACAGTTCTCCGGCGTCGAACCGTGGCCGCCCTTGCCCTGCAGCGTGATGGTCATACTGTCAGACGAGGCCATCAGCGCGCCGGGTTTGGTCACGAACATGCCGGAGGGAAGCAGCGGCATATTGTGCAGGCCGAAGATGGCATCGCAGGGAAACAGGGTGAACAGGCCATCCTCCATCATGCGTTTCGCACCGCCTACCGACTCTTCTGAGGGCTGGAATATCAGGTGCAGGGTACCGGAAAAAGGGCGTTTCTCCGCCAGATAGCGCGCCGCCGACAGCAGAATAGCGCAGTGGCCGTCATGCCCGCAGGCATGCATTTTTCCCGCGACCGTGCTGCGCCACGGCACATCGGTCAGCTCCTGCATCGGCAGGGCGTCCATATCGGCCCGGAGTCCGAGACGTTTTGCGCCGTTGCCTACCCTCAGGGTGCCAACCACGCCGGTGCCGCCCAGCCCCCGGTGCACCTCGTAGCCCCATTCGGTCAGGAGCTCGGCGATACGCTGGCTGGTGCGGAACTCTTCGAAACCTAACTCCGGATGCTGGTGAAAATCGCGACGAATGGCGATCATCTCCGCTTCATATTCCAGTATCTCTTTGATCAACATACTCTCTCCTTCAGGGTCACTCATCGGCAAACGGGGCCTGCTCACGCCAGGCCAGCAGGGCGGCCAGCGAAACCACCGCGCTAAAAAGAAGATACCAGGCCGGTGCCATCGGCTGACCGGTGCTGTTCAACAGCCAGGTGACGTTGAACTGGGCGAAGCCCCCGAACAGCGTCACGCCGATGGCATAGACCAGCGCCATGCCCGATGCGCGTACCTGGCGCGGAAAGGCTTCGAGAATTAAAAGAAAGAAAGCCACCGCGCTGATATTGGCCAGTACCTGATCGATGGCGATGAGCAGCAGCACCAGCAGCATTGATGCGCCCTGCTGGAGGGCCGCGAAAATGGGCCAGATCAGCAGCATTGAGCCGATCGCGCAGGCGAGTAAAATCGGTTTGCGTCGGGGCAGGCGATCCGCGAGCTTGCCGGCGAAAAAGGGCACCACCAGGGTCAGCGACGCGGCGATAATACTGATCCAGTATGAGGCGGCGGCGGGCTGATGCAGGGAGTTCACCATATAGGCCGGCATGTAATAGACGATAAGATAAAATGTCGTGGTGCTTTTCATCACCAGCAGAATGCCCAGCAGGAGTTTGCGGCGATGCGCGCGCCAGATTTCGCGCGCCGGATTGACCTGCTGCGCCGCCTGCGTAACGGGCGGCTCATGGAGATGACGGCGGATATAGATCCCCACCGGCATAATCGCCAGTCCAAGAATAAACGGAATGCGCCAGCCCCAGGCGTAGAGCGCTTCGCTACTTAGCGTGTGCGTCAGCAGCGCGCCCAGCGCCGCGCCGGTGAGTGCCGCGCCGCCCTGGCTGGCCATTTGCCAGCTCACGCGCGCGCCGCGCTGCGATTTATCCCCCGCCTCCATTAGCCAGCTGGTGGCCGCGCCGACTTCGCCACCCGCAGAGAAACCCTGCAGCATCCGCCCGACGATCAGCAGCAGCGGCGCCCAGAGGCCAATCTGCGCGTAGACGGGCGTAAAGGCCACCATCATCACGCCCAGCGCCATCAGTCCCATAATCAGCGTCAGAGCCGCTTTGCGGCCGTGCCTGTCGGCATACTGACCCAGCACCAGGCTGCCGAGCGGCCGCATAATAAACCCTACGGCGAAGGTGGCGACGGCCAGCAGCAGCGAGGCGGAGTCGCTGCTGGCGGGAAAGAAAAGGTGGCCGATGATGACGGAAAAAAAGCTGTAAACGGTGAAGTCATAAATTTCCAGGCCATTTCCCAGCGTCACCGCCAGCAGCGATTTCGCCTGCCGGCTGCGAGGCAGCGAGTCGGCAGCATCAGGAAACGAAAGCGAGGCGGAGAGCTCGGTTTGCGCTGGGGCATATCGGACGGTCTGCTTCATACGCTTATCCTTACGGGTAATGAACGCGGAAAAAGGCGCGAAACAGCACTATTCCCATAAAATAAACGCATATCAACCATGAGTAATTATTATGGGTCAGGTTATATTGGCTGACCTTTTATAGCGCGTTTTTTGCACCATTCCGGTACGGACGAGGGGTTAATAAGCGAGATGAAACTAAAGCTGAATCAGCTGGATGTCCTGCTGGAGGTCGCGGCGCAGGGCAGCATTAGCAAAGCCGCGCGGACGCTGCATCTGACGCAGCCCGCTATCAGTAAGACCATTCAGGAGATAGAAGCGGAAATCGGCATGCCTATTCTTGAGCGCTCGTCGCGCGGCGCGACGCTGAATGAATACGGTCAGGTCCTGCTGCGCCATGCGCGTGATATCGATCGCTCATTAGGTCAGGCGCGGGAGGAAATAGACAGCCTGCTGGGCAAGTCGATGAGCCAGCTGCGCATCGGGTTTACCTCCGCCGCTGCCTATGGGCCTTTTACCAGCACGCTGCTGTGCTTTCAGCAGCGCTTGCCGGGCGTAAAAATCATCGCGATGGAGGCCCGCACGCATCAGCTTTACGAGGCGCTGGAAAACAACCGCATCGACCTGGCGGTCATCTCTGCCACGACCGGTATGCGCACCGCGCCGATGTACCGGGAAACCCTTTACGCCTTGAGCAATACCATTATCGCCGCAGAGGATCATCCCGTGACGCACCGGGTCTCGCTGCGCAACCTGCTCGATTATCACTGGCTGGACTGGGATGAGCCGGGCGAGCACTCGATCCTGGCGCAGGTATTCCGCCGCTATAACTTACCGATGCCCTCGCGCATCACGCACTGCTCATCGCCCTGGATAATGGCGCGCATGATGAACGAATCGCCGATGGTGAGCATGTGGACATCCGTGCGCCTGCGCTTTCCTGGCTATGCCGACAGGCTGCGGCCGCTAACGCTAAAAGAGGTTCTACCTGCCACCAGCATCGGTATCCTTTGTGCGAATATCGGTCGTCTTTCCAGCGCCGGTCACGCCTTTATTGATATGTTGCGGGTGAACAGCCGCGACTGGCTACAGCAAAGTGACGCGCATGAAATGGTCGCTCTCGACGACGACGGCGATTAATGGACTGGCGAGCGGCAACGCCCCACGGCGATGCCGCCTCGTTTTGTTACCGGCGCGGCTTCATCGAGGGCTGCGCCGCCGGACGGCTGGCGAACGCAGGGTGAGTATGCATCAGCGCCGTGATGGCTTTTAGCTGCTCGCGCAGCAGCCGGTGCAGCTCGCGGATCGCCGGTGAGAACTGCTTGCGATGTGGGCAGATCAGGCTGAGCGGCGCCGCCTCGCCGGGCCGGTCGGGAAGCAGCACTTCGAGCCGGCCAGCGAGCACGTCAGCACTGACGTCGATCCAGGATTTGTAGGCGATCCCCATGCCGGCCACCGCCCAGCGGCGCACCACGTCCGCGTCATCGCACAGCATGCGGCTGTTCACCGTCAGCTGACGTCTGACGCCGTTTTCCGGGAAGGACCACTTATCGTAAACGTGCCCGTTAAGGCTATAGAGCAGGCAGTGATGGCGCAGCAAATCCTCCAGCTGCTGCGGCCTGCCGTGCTGTTGCAGATAGGCGGGCGAGGCGGCGAGCACGCGGCGATTATCTTCCGCCAGCGGCAGCGCGACATAGCTGCTGTTCTCCAGCACGCCGTAGCGAATGGCCACGTCCACCGGGTCGCGGAACACGTCGCTGACGTGGTCAGAGAGAGAGATGCGCAGCGACAGTTTAGGGTTTTTTTCACAAAAGGCGGTAATGACCGGCAGCACGACGTTACGCCCGATGTCTGAAGGCACGGCGACTCTCAGCTCGCCCTGCATTTCATCTTCGCCGCTCTGCAGCTGCTCGGCACCGGCCTGCAGAATAGCCAGCATCTCCTGCGCGTAGGGCAGCCAGGCTTCGCCGTCGGCGGTCAGGCGCAGGCTGCGGGTCGATCGCGCAAACAGCCGCTTATTCAGGTCGCGCTCCAGCCGGTTGATCGCGGCGCTGACCTGACCGGGAAGGATATCGGCTTCGCGGGCCGCGCGGGAAAAGCTGCCCAGCGCGGCGGAACGAACAAATAAGGTGACATCTTCAAGACGTATCATGCGGGCTTTCCTGATCAAGACTTACCTGAATCGCCGCTCAGGCTTCGCGGTCAATCCAGTCATGCGCCTCAGGAGAGGCTTAGCTGGCCCGGCGCTTTCGCTATACCGGCTGATTTTGTACCAGAAAAAACGTCATTTTTCTGCTGAACGCTTTGACAGAGGGTGCTTTTAAGCCAGTCCGTCGAGCTTTTTTTCCCGCTGCGCTTGTGGGAGTAAATTTTTACGGTGAAGCGGGGCACGGCGAAAGGCACCGGAAAAGTTTTCACGTTAGCGAGCTGCGCCAGCCGGCGCGCCACGGAAGAGGGGATCGCCATCAGCAGGTCGCTCTCCGCGACGATAAAAGGCGAGCTCAACATCGACGGGGTTTTCAGCGTGATGCGCCGCGTCAGCCCAAGGCGCGCCAGGTGCGTATCCAGCAGCCCTTTCTTTTCGTTCCAGGGCGTCACCACCAGATGTCCGGCAGCGAGATACGCTTCCAGCGTCAGGCTCTCGCGCGCGACATGGCTGAGCACCACAAATTCGTCGCTGAAAAGGTCAATCTCCTCCAGATCGGGATGTCTGACCTCATCGGGTTCGCTGAAGCTCAGCGCCAGATCCACTTCGCCCGCCAGCAGCTCATTCAATGCCGGATTATGGGGCAAATAGCAGAGCTCGAAATTGATGCCCGGCGCCGTGTTCTGAATGCTGTTCATCAGCCCGGGAAAAACGCTGAACGCCGTGTAATCTGTCACGGCGATGCGAAACGCCTCCTGGCTCCTGAGCGGATCGAAAGGCTGCACCGGGCTGAGGTGCTGATTGAGGGCGCACAGCGCGTCGGCGATGTACGGCGCCAGCTGACAGGCATAAACGCTGGGGCACATCTTATGACCTTCGCGATAGAAAAGCGGATCCTGCAGGAAATCGCGCAGTCGGGTTAGCGCATGGCTCAGTGCCGACGTGCTCATGGCAAGTTCTGCCGCCGCCAGCCTGACGGATCGATGTCGGAACACCGCATCGAAGATGGGCAACAGGTTAAGATCGAGCCGCCGCAGCACATGATGCATGGAATTCACCTTTAATTGATTTTATTGCACTTAATTCATTGGACGATACCGATTATCCTTACCGCCATCAAACTGTTTGGTTGAGGAAAAGTTTATGCGTGTTGCGATCCGGCAGGCCAGCCTGGAAGATACTGACGCCATTTATAATATGATCAACGGTTTATCTGTTTACCGCGAGGTGCCGCAGGCGTCTGTTCCCGATATCGAGGATGTGAGAAAATCGCTGTTTTCGCCGGAAACCACCGCTGAGGCCTATATCTGTGAAATTGACGGCATAATTGCTGGTTATTCAGTGATTTCCATGAGCTATTCCGCCTGGCTGGGGCGCAGCAGCCTGAACATGGAAGATTTATATTTTATCCCTGATTATCGGGGGCGCGGCGCGGGCAAGTCGATGCTGCAATATATTGCTCAACTGGCGGTTAGTCGGCAGTGCAGCCGTATTGAGTGGAACGTGCTGGAATGGGATAAGTCCGCTAAAGAGTTTTACCACAGCATTGATGCGCTTCCCCTCAGCGAATGGGTGCGCTACCGGCTGGACGGCCCCGCGCTGGAGAAGTTCGCCGCGCGCGATACGCTCTGACGCTTTTCTCGCGCACAGCGCACCTTAGTGTCTAAGTCCGCCAGCGCGGTTGCGCTATTTTTAGCGTTCCTGCACCGACATCCCGGACTGTGAAACATGACCGATCTCTTTTCTCTTCTTGCCACCGGCTCGGCACGCGCTATCGGCGCGGCCATCGCGGCGGGCGAAATGACCTCTCTCGAAGCGACCGAATGGTACCTGAACCGCATCGAACAGTTTGACAGCGACATTAACTGCGTCAGAAGTCTCTCTCCCGCTGCCCGTGAAGAGGCGAGGTGCGCAGACGCCGAGCGCGCGGCCGGCCGCTCCAGAGGGCCCCTGCACGGCGTGCCCTTTC
>Ga0154006_1000347_pt1 | contig 15373 bp, 13 predicted proteins | sample TSFL090MetaG_FD_104747 | JGI IMG/M metagenome (GOLD analysis project Ga0154006, IMG submission 104747) | Attine ant fungus gardens microbial communities from Florida, USA - TSFL090 MetaG | ecosystem: Host-associated > Fungi > Mycelium > Unclassified | place: USA: Florida, Wakulla State Forest...
AAGGCGTCGCGCAACGGCAGTGACTCCTCGGCGGCACGGTGGCTCAGTTCGGACTCGGACAGGATCATGCCGGCAAAGAACGCCCCCAGCGCGAACGACACCCCGAACACATAGGCCGAACCCAGCGCAAACCCCAGCGCGATGGCCAGCACCGCCAGGCGGAACAGCTCGCGCGAACCGGTATCGGCGATGCGCCCTAGGATCCACGGAATCAGGCGCCGCCCCACCACCAGCATCACGGCGACGAACGCCACCACCTTGGCCAGGGTGATACCCAGCGTGACCAGCAAGGCATTGCCGCTCATCGCCTCGCCCTTGCCGCCCAGCACGCCGCTCAGGGCCGGAATCAGCACCAGCGCCAGCACCATGGCGATGTCTTCGACGATCAGCCAGCCCACGGCGATACGCCCGCGCCGGGTTTCCACCAGCCGGCGTTCCTGCAAGGCGGTCAACAGCACCACGGTACTGGCCACCGACAGCGCCAGCCCGAACAGGAAGCCCTCACCCATCGGCCAGCCCAGCGCCGCGCCCAACCCCATGCCAAGCAACGTGGCAAGGGCGATCTGGCCGACCGCGCCGGGGATGGCGATGTTTTTCACCGACATCAGATCCTTGATCGAGAAATGCAGGCCGACGCCGAACATGAGCAGGATCACACCGATTTCAGCCAGTTCCTGCGCCAGGTCCACGTCGCCCACGAAACCGGGCGTGAAGGGGCCGATGGCGATACCGGCCAGCAGGTAACCGACCAGCGGCGGCATTTTCAGTCGTTGGGCCAGGGTGCCGAAGATGAAGGCCAGCACCAGGCCGCCGACAATGGTGGTGATCAAGGGAGTGTGATGAAGCATCGGTCAGGGTCCTTGTTGGTAGATTGGAATGGACACGCAAAGAATGGCGGCTGCACGACGCTGTGAGACTAACACAGCACGGCCATGCGGCATGGCGACACCGCATGGCGCCGTTACCCGGCAATGCGTCAGTGGCGCGCCTGCAAGGCCGCGATGCGCGAAGCCAGCGGCGGATGGCTGGAAAACAGTTCCGACCACGACGCGCCGCCGGCGATGCCGGAAGCTTGCAGAGTCTGCGGCAAGCCGTCGGACTGCATGCCGCCCAGGCGGCGCAGCGCATTGATCATCGGCGCCTTCGCGCCCATGAGCGCCGCCGCGCCGGCATCGGCCCGGTATTCGCGCTGGCGCGAGAAATACATGACGATGAGGCTGGCCAGGATACCGAAGACGATCTCGCAGACCACCACCGTCACCATGTAGCCGATGCCGGGGCCGGACTGCGCATCGCTGTTGCGGCGCAGGGCCGAGTCGACGAAATAGCCGACCACGCGCGCGATGAACATGACAAAGGTATTCACCACGCCCTGGATCAGCGTCAGCGTGACCATGTCGCCATTGGCGATGTGCGCCACCTCGTGCGCCAGCACGGCCTCCACCTCTTCCCGCGTCATGCCTTGCAACAGGCCGGTGGAGACCGCCACCAGCGAATTGCTTTTGCTGGCGCCGGTGGCAAAGGCATTGGGCGCGCCCTCATACACGGCCACTTCCGGCATGGGCAGTTGCGCGCGGGTGGCCAGGCGCTGCACGGTATCGAGCAGCCAGGCTTCGGTGCTGTTCTGCGGCTGCGCGATGACGCGCGCACCGGTAGACCACTTGGCGATGGTCTTGGACAGCAACAGGGAAATGAAAGAACCGCCGAAACCGAGCAGCGCGCAGAACGCCAGCAACATGCCCAGGTTCAGGCCGTTGGCGCCCAGAAAGCGGTTCACACCCAACAGGCTGGCGGTGACACTCAGGACCAGCATGATGGCCATGTTGGTCAACAGGAACAGGATGATGCGTTTCATGATGTAGGAAATCCCTCGATGATGGCGGGCGCGCTGGCCTGCGGATCGCAAGGCCACGCCGGCGCTGGCTGCAAAAAATGGGTGAAGATCACATGACGCACACCGCAACGGATGCCATCGCAAGATAGCGATGCCATCCATGCCGGCACTCAACGTACCGGCACGCGTGCAGGAAAGGTCAGGCCAATGGCGGCGGCCGCAATTGATCGCGCAGGAAGGACGACCAGGCCAGAGGCGCTGCGAAGGCGTGGGGAAAAGACTGCCAGCGCGCACGTGGGGTAGCGATGGGCACAGGCAAGGTATGATCTTCAACATCCGGCTGGGCGGTCGACAGATCGGGCTCCTCTTCCCCGCTGGCGGACGCGTCGTCATCCGTGTGCATGCCGGTGCCGTCCTGGGCCGCCAATGGCAGCGTGACCATCAGTTCGGCCGCCTGGTCACCCGCCATGCAGACATGACCCGGCGCCACCGCCGCATCGGTCACGCGCGACGACAGGTCGCCCGCCGTCGCCGCCATCCATTGCAGCGGGAGCAGGAACACCATCACCAGTAACAGCAGTCGTCGCATCAAAGGGATATATCGATCAGGCCGGATGAAAAACGCTGGGAAAACAGTTGAGAAACAGTTGAAAAACAGGCGCGGCATAGCGCGCAGGAAGCGCATTATACAAAACTCAACCATGGCGCCGGACAAACCCCGTCATCAGCAGATCATGCTGCATCGCAAAAAAGTTATTCACAAAATATGTGAACAAGTCTGTTGATAAACAATGATGGAGGAGCCGATTTCCTTTGCCGGCGAGGCTTTCCAATAAAATGCCCGGTTTTTGCACAGGCAGCGCCCGGCGCCTGATCCCTTGGCCGAGAGGTCAATCCGTGGCTACAACCTTGTCGCGCCCGCCCAGCTTGGCGCGATACAAGGCGGCATCGGCGGTGACGACCAGAGCGCGGCCATCGGCATCTTCCCGGGGCGTACGGGTGCATACGCCGACACTGATGGTCATGCAATGACCGACAAGTGATTTGTCGTGAGGTTCCGCAAGGGCGCGTACACTGTCACGCAAGCTTTCGCCGAAGGCCAGGGCTTGCGCAGTGTCCAGGCCGTTGACCAGCATGATGAATTCCTCGCCGCCGTAGCGCGCAAAGAGATCCACAGGCGATTGCAACTGCCCGCGTAGGGTTTCGGCCACGCGCTTCAAGACACGGTCACCGGCGATGTGGCCATAGTGATCGTTGTATTGCTTGAAGAAATCGATGTCGATCATGAACAGCGACAGGCTGCTGCCGTTGCGCCGCGCCTGATGCAATACCAGCGCGAAATGCTCGTCGAAGAAGCGGCGGTTGTAGACGCCAGTCAGACCATCGGTGACGGCCTGGCGCCGCAGCGCTTCGGAATGCGACAGCAGGATCTTCTCGCGCTTGACCGAATTGGTCGAATCACTCACTTGGATCAGGCAGCAGCGGTTGCCATCGGCCGCCGGCATGCGCGTCATCACCACCGACTGCACCATGCGCGCGGGTGCTTCGCCACCATCGGACCCATGCGGGTGATACAGCGGCAGGGGCGAACGGTGCAAGGCGCTCGACAGCATCGCGGGCAGGCCGTAACTGAGGGTATTGGACAAGGCACGCAGGAAACCTGGCGTGAGCCGGCCCGTGAACAGTTGCAGGAAATTGGCATGCAAGGCTTCCCCGGCCGGCACATGACTGTGCCGCGCCATCCATTTGTTCCAGAGCAAGATGTTGAAATCCTGGTCGAGCACGATCAGGCCGCAGTTGAGGTTGTCGAATACATCCTCAACGGCAAAGGCGCCTGATACGAACCCGTTCATGGGATGCTGTTGAGATAACGCTGGACGCAGGCCACCAGCTTGTTGAGGGAAGTCGAACTGAGCAGGAAGATCAGATGCCCCTCGCTACGATGCTTTTCGATGAGCAAATCGATGTGCAGCACCAGCACATAGGTATCGCCATTCTCGCCGTCGGCCAGGCGTGCCGAAATCTGCTGGGGCGACGCCACCATGTAATCGGGCAGCGAACTGTTCAGGGTGATGCCCAGCATGTCCGCCATGGCCGACAAGCAGGCATTGAGAATGATGTTGCCCAGTTCGCACATGGCTTCCTGCTCGAACTCGGCCAGTTGTTCCAGGCTCATCTGCGAGCCCATCATGTCATGCACGATTTCCAGTGCATGCTCTTCGGTAAACAACAGCACGGCCTCGGCATCGAAGGGGCCGTCGAAGGCCTGGCTGACGGTGGCGAAGCGGACATTGGCCAGCGCCAGCACGCGCACGTCGATTTCTCGCGTGCGCAGCACTTCCACCGAGGGCACCGACAGATGCACTTCTTCGCCGACGATCTCGCACAGGCTCAGGGCCGCGCGACCGGCGCCGACGTTGAAGATTTCGGTCAGCGCGTCGATCTCGATGTCGGACAGGATACTCACGCCGCCCTCGTGAAATGCGACAGCGCCTGGGCCACCGATTTTTCCGTCACCGGCTTGGCGACGAACACGGCGCCCATCTGCTGGGCGCGCGTCTGCACGGCGCCCTGGATATTGGCGGAAAAGATGGCGATGCGCATCTGCGGGTGCGACTGCAACAGCACCGCGGCCGCCTCGGTGCCCGGCATGCCGGGCATGTTGATGTCCATGGTGCAGTAATCGGGAACGGCCTGGCCGGCCAGTTCGATGGCGCGCGCGCCGTTTTCCGCCTCGATGACATTCCAGTCGGCATGCACGGCAAGGATGTGCGCCTTGATGACCATCCGCGACACCTTGCTGTCGTCGACGATCATCACGGTTCTGGATGAACCGGAAACTGCGGTATGCATAAGCGGACCCTCATTGTTGTCATTTTTATATCATTTTACACTTTGACGGGTTGCCTGATCCTGAATCCCCCTCGAAACCATCATAAAGAAAAAGTACCTGACTTTCCATAAGGAAATGTACAAAACGCCTCACGGCGCAATATCGGTGAAAGCCCTCTTCCCCGTGCACCTATGCCGGCATGCGATCAAGCACGCCGAACACGGTGGCAGCCAGTTCGTTGGCCTCGAACTTGGCCACATAGGCATCGCCGCCGACGCTCTTGACGTGGTCTTCATTGGCCGAACCGGACAGCGACGAATGGATGATCACCGGAATCGACTTCAGGAAGTCGTCCCCCTTGATGTTGCGCGTGAGGGTGAAGCCATCCATCTCCGGCATTTCAAGGTCGGTCAGCACGAAGGCGATCTTGTCGGTCACCGGCCGCCCTTCGCTGCGCGCTTCCTGCGCCAGCTTCTGTATCTTGTGCCAGGCCTCCTTGCCGGTAACATGCATCTCGAACGGGATCTCCATGGCGCGCAAGCCCTGCTCGAGGAGCGAACGCGCGACCCTGGAATCATCGGCCGCGATGGCCACGGCGCCGGGCTTGATGCCATGCATGCCGATCTCCTTGTTGAGCTTGCCCATCTGTGCGCGGCGGTCGCTCGGCACCAGTGCGTGCAGGATCTGCTCGACATCCAGCACCTGCGCCAGGCGGCCCGACTCCGAATCACCATCCAGGCGTGCAATGCTGGTGACGAAGTCGCCGCCGGCCTTGGATTCGGCCGACAGCACCTGACTCCACTCCAGGCGCACGATCTCGTCCACCGACTCCACCGCGAAGGCCTGGGTGCTGCGGGCGTATTCGGTGACCAGAAGGATGTTCAGGCCGGTCTTGGGCTCGCAGCCGACCACCCTGGGCAGGTCGATCACCGGCAGGATCTGGCCGCGGATGTTGACCATGCCCAGCATCGGCGGCTGGGTGCCGGCGGCTGTCGTGATGGGCAGCATCGGTACGATTTCACGAATCTTGAAGACATTGATGCCGAACAGTTCGGAGCGCTGCCCATGCGGATCCGCGCCGAGGCGGAACAGCAGCAGCTCGAACTTGTTGGAAGCAGTGAGATTGGTTCTTTCATCAATCTCTTTCTGGAAACTGTCCATCTTTTCCCCCCGAGTCAAATGGATGCGCAGGCAGAGTGACCCGCTTTCACCAATGTAGTGGGGAACCCGTGCCATGGCAATCGGGAAACCGCCTATTCACATAATCCATCGGGTTTTGTTGCTGGCAGGCATAGATGCGATGCGCGGTTACCCGCCATGATCCCCGCCATCTCAGCAGTGCCGGCGCAGGATGGCCTCCAGCCGCTGCACCGCGCCAGGGCGGCCTGGGCACCAAGGCCTACGCCGCTTCGGCCTCTTCCTCATCACGGAACACGTCGGCGATCCGTACAATCTCGTCCTCGATGGCAAGAAAGGCATCGAATACCACCGGATCGAAGGTCGTGCCGCGCAACTCGCGCATCATGTTCAAGGCCGTCTCGTGCGAGAACGGTTCCTTGTAGCAGCGCCGGCTGATCAGGGCGTCATAGATATCGGCCACTGCCATGATGCGGCCCGACAGCGGGATATCCTGTCCGCTCAGGCCGGCCGGATAACCCTTGCCGTCCCACTTCTCATGATGGGTGGCGGCGATCTCGCTGGCGATGAGCAGGAAGTTGTCGCCGTCGATCCGGTCGGCCGTGCTGAGGATGATCTGCCGGCCGAATTCGGCATGCTTGCGCATGATTACCCACTCCTCGTCGGTCAGCCGGCCGGGCTTGAGCAGGACGGCGTCCGGCACGCCGACCTTGCCGATGTCATGCAGCGGCGCCGACAGGAACAGCAGGTGGATGAATTCTTCGGTCAGGATATCGAGATAGTGGCCGGTGCGCTGCAATTTCCGCGCCACGGCGCGCACGTAATTCTGGGTGCGCTTGATGTGCCCGCCGGTTTCCGGGTCGCGGGTTTCGGCCACGGCCGACATCGATTCGATGGTGACCTGGCGCGCATTTTCCAGTTGCCGGCGCCAATGCTGGGCGTAGCGATGGTGGATGACCGCGCGCGCCGCCACACCGAGCGCCAGCAGCACGCCCAGCACCAGCAAGGGCGCGGCCACCGGCAGGAACATGCCAGCCTGCACGAAGACGCCCGTCGTCAGCGCCAGCAGCACGCCGGCGGCACACAGGCCGACCGCCGCCAACAGCGCCAGAGCGCGGCCGGCGGCAAACAGCCCGCCCAGCAGCAAGGCCAATGCGATCGCCACGACCAGCGCGGTCATTCCCCCCCACACCGGAAACCGCACCGCGCGGCTGTCCAGGATGTTCTGCGCCATGACCGATTGGATCCTGAGACCGGGGAAATCATGATCGACCGGCGTCACATGCCGATCGTTCAGTCCCGCCGCCGAAGAGCCGACGAAGACGATCTTGCCGTGCAGTGCCTGCATGTCCGCCTGGCCGCTCAGGATGTCCACGGCCGACAGGCTGCCGTAGCGGGAAGCCGGGCCGTTGAAACGCAATTGCGCGTAGCCGGACCGGTCCAGCGGAATGTCGTGCGACCCGATCTGGAGAGACAGACCGTCGCGGCCGGATGCCACGTGCGCCAGCGACGCGCCCAGCGCGTGCATCGTCGCAGCCAGCGCCAGGCTGGGGTAGACCACACCGTGATAGCTCATCAGCAGCGGCACGCGCCGCAACACGTTGTCGTCATCGGTGCGCACGTTGACGAAGCCGCTCACGCGCGTCTGGCCGGCGATGACCGCAACGTTGTCCAGCACGCCCGAGGCCTGGTCGAGCGTCAGCAGATCGACACGACCATCGAAACCGATGCCGGCACGCAAGGCGCCGTTGCCGCGCGTGGTGTGGTCGAAGTAGAAATAACGCGCGCCGATGACCCCGGCCCGCGCCATCTGCTGGCCGAGGTAGCCGTCGTTGTTCATCAGCCCGGCCGGCACGCCGCCGAAGTCCACATCGATGCCGAAATCATGCTTGAAGGTCCGCTGGATTTCATTGAGCGAGGTGCGGTCCGGTTCCGACAGCAGGATATCCAGCGCGATGGCCGCAGGCTGCCCGCCAGCGATCCGGTCGATCAGGGCGGCAATGCGATAGCGCGGCCACGGCCACTGGCCCACGGCGGACAGCGATACATCGTCGATGTCGACCACCACCGTATCCGGCGCCGGCTGCTGCGAAGCGGTATGCACCAGCAGCGCATCCAGGATCGCCCGGTCCAGGCGCGTCACCGGCGCCAGCCGGAACATCCCGCCCAGGCCGATGACGAGCGCCAGCGCCAGACTTGCCGCCATCAGCCTCCCGGCCTGGCGGCGCGACAATTTCACGGACGCGGCATGCGGCACATTCATCGATGACACCGCTCTCAGAGGACGACGATTTCGGCCCGCCGGTTACGTGGCTCAGGCACGCCGGGACGCGACGGCACCAGCGGCGACTTGTCACCGAAATACTGCTCTTCGACCGGCAGGTCCGGCGCCACCTTCTTCAGCATGGCCGCCACGGCACGGGCACGCTGGGCCGACAGCGTCATGTTGTAGGCCGGCGTGCCGGCGGCATCGGCATAACCGAAAACGGTCACTTCCGTCGGCATGCGCTCGCGCACCACGCGCAAGACCTCGGGCAACAGCCTCTTCGATTCGGGCGTCAGTTCCATGCTGTCGAACTTGAAATGGAGCACGAAACTGCGCGGCAGCGACGGTTGCGCATCCAGCAAGGCACGGTGGCTTTTTTCGAACGACTGCTGGTCACCGCCCTGTGCCGCGCCCGGCGCGGCATCGGCGCTGCCGACGGCAACGCTGCCGTACGCCTGGTCGATGCGCTGCTGCCCCTTCGACGTGGCGACCGTGACTTCTCCCACGTGTCGGTTCTGGTCCGGCAACAAGGTAATGCGGCTTCCCCCCGACGCGCAACCGGCAAGCAAGGCAACCAGCACCAGCAGGAAAGCGGACAACAGGCCGCGGGAACAGGTGTATGTCAGATGACGCATGATGTCGCTCTCAGTCCGCCTCGATCAGAAAACGCGTCCCGCGCACGCCCACGGTGGCCGTCGGCGTTTCCACCTTCACCGACTGCGGCGCCAGCTTGCCGATCTTGCCGGATTCATAGATGGCCGAACCCTTGGTCATGTACAGCGAAAAGGCGTACTTGTCGGCCTTGGGCTCGAACACGTAGTCGCGGATCTTGATGTCGGCGCCGCCGCCCAGCGTCAGCAAGGTGCCATCCTTGAACACGATGGCTGCGGTGGCCTGCGGAGCGGCGATCACCTCGTCGTCGATCTGGAATGTCGTATCGTTTGCCACATCGCGCGTCTTCCCCTCGCGTATGAGCTTGACGCCGCCGGAAACGCTTTTGACCAGGGCCACATGGTCGGTGGCCGCCAAAGTCGATGTGAACGGAAAGACCAACCCGGCAAGAACCAGCAGGCACAGAGATTTTTTCATGGGATTCCCCTTGGGGCATGGAGACGCGGTCACGGACAACGGCCATGTCGTGAAGACGACGGCTGGCGGAATACGATAGCGGCGATCAAATGCGAGTGGATGACGATAGAATTCTCACATGCCGACACTATTATCTTCAATCTTTAAACGGAGAATCAACGATAAAGGTTGCATAACAGTGACGAAAAATATTCACCCCACCTCTGCAATGCAAACCGGGAGCATAATGGCCGGTTCCGGCAGGGACACGATACAGGCATGGGTCGCCACGGGGGCGACAGAATCCACGCAAGTGGTGCAAAAACGATGGGGCCTGCCACCGGCAGTCAAAAAACGAATTACCAAAAACACAAGTGTCTTCTAATTCTGATCATCGACCTGGGCGAAGTCTCCAGGGCACGCACCGGACGTGCTCCGAAGAACTCCGGCCATTCAGCTTTCTCAGGACATACCAGTGCGGCCGGAAAAATAACCGAACAAGCAAAAAGGCCCAAACCGGAGTCTGGGCCTTTCTGAAACCTGGAGCGGGAGAAGAGTCTCGAACTCTCGACCTATACCTTGGCAAGGTATCGCTCTACCAACTGAGCTACTCCCGCGGGGAACTGACAACGGCAGAAGCCTTGCGGCGACCTCTGCCTATATAAACTGGAGCGGGAAACGAGACAGGCACCAAGGCGCTAAGTCGTTGTTTCCCCAATCACTTTCTCCGCCACCGTGAGCAGCGAAGGCCCGAATTGTAGCCTTGTTTTTCGTGCTCGGCAACAAAATTCATCCAACAACTTCCATCAGCGTCCAAGGACTGCCATTCCGTCCTCTCGCCACGGACGCATAACACGTCGCGATCAGCGGCCCGCCACTGCAACGCCGTTGGCACGCACAGCCCAAGGTTGCCCGTGGTGAAGGTCATGCGGCGAGCGAAGAGAGATGGGGCGCATGTTCACATCGCCTGGTCGGCTGGCGACTGAGTGGGAAGCAACGCGCAACAGCCTCAAACCAGCCACAGCGCATCGCCGTTGGATGCCATGTCGATATATCAGGATGCAGAAACAAGCATGACATGCGCGAATTTCTCTACGTCCCGCTGGACGTGGCGCAGCGGATGCAAACCCGTGCACCTTGTGAAACCGTGGGGATATCAAACCATATCCCTTCCATGATCCACAGTCCTTGTTCGACGAAGTGCCGCCGAACAATCCTTACTTGTCGCTCATGCGGAGCGTATAGCACGCCGGTAAGCGACCCCAAACGGTTCAGCGCCCCATACAAGCCTGCCTATAGACCGTTTGACGTGGGGCCGCTGCACCATCCCGTCGGTAACAACGTTGGACAGCGTGGCTCCGCTACCAAGTGCATGCATTGGTCCGGCGGCGGCAAGGCAAACCGTGGTTACTGCGAAAGCCACGTCCGTAAGTAGCTTTCGACATCCGTTGTCTCGTAGCCGTTGTGCGAGTTGTAACTACGGGACTTTTCCCACCACATCCCGTCGCCCAAAGCAAAGGCCGCGCGGTAGCGCGCCATCACGTCGTCCGGCGACGTGGCGAGATCGGCCCGCAGTTTATCCAGAGTCCACAAAGTCTTCTCGAACGTCTGGCCGGTGACGCGCTCGATGACTTCCGCCAATCGTCCATACGAGATCGTGTCGCCGGCAACATAAACCACTTCATTGGCAATCCGGGGTTCGGCCAACAAGATTCTCGTGGTGAGCTCGCCTATGTCTTCAGGAGTCGTCACGGTTACTTTCGTCTCCCAACTACCGAGACCATGGATTGTCTTGCGTGCCAGATTCACCACGTCGAACGCCGGCTCGAACAGGAAGCTGGTGAACATGCCGGTGGAAACAATCACCCATTCCGTCGCTTGCTGGCGGCGTAACAACTGCCGCACTTCGTACTGTTCATCGAAGACTGGCTGCCCACTGCCACGGCCGACGATGTCGTAGTCGACGCCGAACTGCCAAGGGAAGTAGCGCGCCACCTTGGCCGCCAACACGGCCCGGCTGATTTTCATCTGAGTGCCCGGCCCAGCGACGAAGCCGGTGCAGTTCAATACAGTCTCGTAGTTCTGGAAAAGCGTCTGCAGGGTGGTTTCATCGGATGCCAGATCGAAGCCAATGACCTCGACCCCCATCTCCTGAAGTTCTGCAAGATGCCTGGCATCGTCCCCCGATGGATTGGCGACAGTACCTGGCGACACCAGGACCGAGACTGATCGCTGCGCGGCGCCAGCGCGCGGAGCAAGCGCACGCAACACCGCCATACCCAACTGTCCAGCGCCCAGTACCAGTATGTCCTGCTTGAATGATTCTTTTTGCATTCGTCTGATTCCTTCAAAATTTCGTTGTAATTGCACTCGTCATCTCGTCGGCTTCAGATATCGAATGAGGCATAAGAGAGACGGCACTCAATGCGATCAGGCGTGATATATCCGGAAACTAGGCGAGATACGAACGGTATGGTGCTCTATGGCCGAATTCAGATAAAGCGCTGGCAACACATTTCACAATTCGATTTTTTGCAATAAAATCACGGTTCCGGCCGGGACACGGCATCTCACTGCCACATAGAGGAGCGTCATCACGTGGATCGCCTTCAAGCCATGGAAACCTTTGTGCGCGTGATCGAGACCGGCAGTTTCAGGAAGGCCGCCGATGCCATGCACATACTGCCCTCTACCGTGACACGCACGATCAAAGAACTCGAATCCCACCTGGGAACGCGCCTGCTGAACAGAACCACGCGTGCGCTAAGCGTTACCGATGCAGGCCTGCGTTACTACGACAGTTGCAAGGCGCTCTTGCGTGATCTACAGGTCGCCGAGGAAATGGCATCGCAACCGGCAGGCACGGTGCGCGGATCTATCCGAGTCGGCGCCACCGCCTCCATGGCGAGGCAATTCATCATTCCCGCGCTGCCGGACTTCGCGCTGCGCTATCCCGAAATAGACTTGGACCTCCATCTGGGCGATGCGACTGTGGACCTCATCCAACATGGCATCGACTGCGTCATCCGGACCGGAACACCGCAGCCATCGCGCCTCGTCGCGCGGCGCATCGGCAGCTTTCATTGGTATCTGTGCGGCTCACCGGGCTATCTCAAGCGGCATGGCATACCCCGGACCCTGGAAGATCTCAAAGCGCACACGGCCGTGGGATACGTCAGCAGCCGCACCGGACGCTCCGCGCGCTGGACGTTCAGCATGAACGAGTCATATGTCACCATCCCGATGACCGAGCACATCAGCATCAATGACACCGACGCCTACGTTGCCGCTGGCGTGGCAGGGCTGGGGCTAATCCGGGTCGCCAGCTATATGGTGCGAGAGCAACTTAAAGAAGGCCAGCTCGTCAGACTCCTGGAAGATATCAAAGCGCCGCCCGAAAACATCTCCATTCTGTACCCTCAAAGCCGCCACCTTTCCCCAGCCTTTCGCGCCTTCATTGACTGGTGCACAGAAGTCATCGGAAAGGCATCAACAGGCTGGTGAGCCCGAGCGGAGCTGCAATCAGGGTTGGTCGCGGATGAATGGATCGAATCGATAGGATCGGTGTGCATGACCACGTAGCTTGCAATAGATCATCGCCGCGCTTGCCCCCCTTCAACCCAGGCATCGAAGACGGCCTAAAGGTGTGATCGGCCGCCAGCTTAACCGCGTGCCGCTTCTGCTTGCGGTCGGTGTGAGGGTTGATGCCTTGGCCAGGAGTGCCCGGGCTTCGTCGCGCAAGGTACGCGCTTCGCCCAGACCGATCTCGGGATATTTTGCTTGCCGAGCCAGTAGTAGCGCAAGTGCCACGATTTGCCGCCGGCAGGCGGCCACCAGGCCGAGGCTATCGGTGTCGGGGAGGCTATAGATTTTTTCAGCGGCCTTGGCTTGCCGCACGGTCAGATCAGAGAGTGCCATCATTGAAGCTCCTAAGTCTTGGACTTAGGCCCGATGCTGCTGATCATCCCGATCCAACCCCTGCAACAATCAGGAACCGGAACCACCCGCATTCTTTGGCCTTGTTTTCGGCCTCAAAAACGGTAGCTGTAGGTGGATTTCCATGACGCTCGCCGGAATGAAAAAAGGGCCTTTCGGCCCTGTTCTCAACGACTTACAGACGTTGGTGGACGTCTGTAGATCATAAATTGGAGCGGGAGAAGAGTCTCGAACTCTCGACCTATACCTTGGCAAGGTATCGCTCTACCAACTGAGCTACTCCCGCATGGAGTCTTGGAGGCGGGGGTCGGGATCGAACCGGCGTAGACGGCTTTGCAGGCCGCTGCATAACCACTTTGCTACCCCGCCTTGGGGGACACGCATACTACCTAAAACGCGTATCGTTTGCAAACATCTTTTCGATTCGGATCCAACCTGCGTTGCGACCACTATCGCGACACATGCAACGCATGCCTCGTGTACTGCTTACCGCACAACAACCTGAACACAGATAAAACAACAATAAAAAAAGGAAGCAACCTTAGGCTTCCTTTTTCCAAGTAACCTGGAGCGGGAGAAGAGTCTCGAACTCTCGACCTATACCTTGGCAAGGTATCGCTCTACCAACTGAGCTACTCCCGCATCGACAACAGAACGCAATTATAGCCCGCCCACGAATGTTGTCAACACTCAATTGCGATTTTCCTGCACCGTCTTGATCAGCGGCATCGCGCGGCGTAAATAATAAAGCATCGACCACACCGTCAGCACGGCCGCCACCAGCAGCAGCACCGCGCCCCACAGACGGGTGTCGATGACGCCAAACAAGGTGTCGTAGTACAGCAGCATGGGAATGGCGATCATCTGCGCGGTGGTCTTGATCTTGCCCAGCGAACTCACGGCCACCGACTTGGAGGCGCCGATCTGCGCCATCCATTCGCGCAATGCAGAAATGGCGATCTCGCGGCCGATGATGATGAAGGCGATCACCGGATGCACGCGGTCCAGGTGCACCAGTACCAACAGGGCGCCGGTCACCATCAGCTTGTCGGCCACCGGGTCGAGGAAGGCGCCGAAGGCCGAGGTCTGGTTCCAGCGGCGCGCCAGGAAACCGTCGAACCAGTCGGTGGCGGCGGCAATGACGAATACCGCCGTCGAGGCAATGCCCTGCTCGAAGCGGTTCAGCCCGATCTCGGGCAGGTAGAACACACCGACGACCAGCGGAATCAGGGCCACCCGCAACCAGGTCAGCAAAATGGGAATGTTGAAAGGCATACGTCTGAATCGTTCTTGATGCGCCGACCACGAAAAAATTTAACGAATAGTAGCAGAGTCGCCCTCAGCCAGCCCGACGGCCGCATGGCGCCCTCCACGGCGGCGCACCATGCGCGGCAAAGGCTCAATGCAATTGCCGGTAGATTTCCTCGGCCAGCAGGCGCGAAATGCCATCCACCGACGCCAGTTCGTCGATGCTGGCGTCGGTCACGCCGCGCAGCCCGCCGAAGCGTGCAAGCAGGCGCTGGCGGCGCTTGGCGCCGATGCCTTCGATCTCTTCCAGCCGCGAGGTCTGCCGCGCCTTGGCGCGCTTGGCACGCATGCCGGTGATGGCAAAGCGGTGCGCCTCGTCGCGGATCTGCGCGATCAGCATCAGCGCCGCGGATTCCTTGCCCAGTTCCTTGGGCGCGCGGCCATCGGCAAACACCAGGGATTCCAGGCCGACCCGGCGCCCTTCCCCCTTGGCCACGCCGACGATCAGGCTGATGTCGAGCCCCAGTTCGGTCAATACCTGACGCGCCATTTCCACCTGGCCGCGACCGCCGTCGATGAGCACGATATCGGGCATGACGCCATCGCCGTTGGCCACCTTTTCATAGCGGCGCATCAGCACCTGGCGCATGGCGGCATAGTCGTCGCCGGGAGTGATGTCATTGATGTTGTAGCGGCGGTATTCGCCATTCTGCATCGCGTGATGATGGAATACCACGCAAGATGCCTGGGTCGCCTCGCCCTGGGTGTGGCTGATGTCGAAACACTCGGCGCGCAGGTTTTCCAGGTCTTCGCTATCGAGTTCGAGGACCTTGGCCAGCGCCCGTGTGCGCGCCAGTTGCGAGCCCTGTTCCGAAAGCAGCCGCGCCAGCGACAGCTCGGCGCCCTTGGCGGCCATCTCCAGCCACTGGCGGCGCTGGCCCTGCGGCTGGAATGTCAGAGCGATGCGGTGGCCGCATTGCTCCATCAGCGCCACCATCAGCGCCGGGTCGTCAAATTCAGTCCCCACGATCAGGTTCGCGGGAATGAACTT
>Ga0154006_1000348_pt1 | contig 15360 bp, 16 predicted proteins | sample TSFL090MetaG_FD_104747 | JGI IMG/M metagenome (GOLD analysis project Ga0154006, IMG submission 104747) | Attine ant fungus gardens microbial communities from Florida, USA - TSFL090 MetaG | ecosystem: Host-associated > Fungi > Mycelium > Unclassified | place: USA: Florida, Wakulla State Forest...
CAGCGCCGGGAAGACGATGTGAAAGGAGACGGTGAACGCGAATTGCAGGCGGGCCAGATCGAGGGCCGAAAATGCGGTGTCCATACCAGTTGACCGAGGCTGACGATACCCGCCGGCGGGTGCCGGCGGCCCCCGACGGCGGGGGCGTCGGGGTTGGCTGGAGTATGGGTCGCGATGTTGCGCCGCGAAATGTGCCAACTCGTCGCAGATGTCCAGCCCGCCGGCCGCGATTTCGCGATAAATCGTTGATTCGTATCAAGAACGCGGCGCGCGACGCAGGCGGCCGCGGCGTGGCGGTCTGCCGCACGTGCGGCAATATGGCGCGTCGCATCATCGGAACGATGCGGCGGATGCGGAGACGTCGGAGCGGTGTCGCCGGCATCGGGTCCGGCCGCCGGCGGCCCGACGTGGTGCGCATCCGGCCATCGGCACGCGCCGCGCGAATTGCGTACACTCTCAGTCTCGTTTCGGCAGGGCCGGGCGCATCGGTTCCGGTCCGCGTTCACTCAGGGCACGACAATGATCGATTTACGCAGCGATACCGTGACACGTCCGAGCCAGGCCATGCTGGCCGCGATGACTGCCGCCGAAACCGGCGACGACGTATGGGGCGACGACCCGACCGTGCTGCGCCTCCAGGCGGTCGCGGCCGAGCGGGCCGGCAAGGAAGCCGGCCTGTTCTTCCCGAGCGGCACGCAGAGCAACCTGGCCGCGCTGATGGCCCATTGCGAACGCGGCGACGAATACGTCGTCGGCCAGCTCGCGCACACCTACAAGTACGAGGGCGGCGGCGCGGCCGTGCTCGGCAGCATTCAGCCGCAGCCGATCGAGAACGCGCCCGACGGCACGCTGCCGCTCGCGAAGATCGCCGCGGCGATCAAGCCGCTCGACAATCACTTCGCCCGCACGCGCCTGCTCGCGCTCGAAAACACGATCGGCGGGCTGGTGCTGCCGGAAGGCTATGTGCAGGAAGCCGTCGCGCTCGCGCGCAGCCGCGGGCTCGCCACGCACCTCGACGGTGCCCGGGTGTGCAATGCGGCCGTCGCATCGGGCCGCCCGATCGCCGCGCTGTGCGCGCCGTTCGATACCGTGTCGATCTGCTTCTCGAAAGGGCTCGGCGCGCCGGTCGGCTCGGTGCTGGTCGGCAATCGCGCGCTGGTCGAGCGCGCGCAGCGCTGGCGCAAGGTGCTGGGCGGCGGGATGCGGCAGTCGGGCATTCTCGCGGCGGCCTGCCTGTATGCGCTCGACCACAACGTCGAGCGGCTCGCCGACGATCACGCGAACGCCGCGCATCTCGCCGAAGGGCTCGCGCGCATCGAGCCGGTGAAGGTGTTGTCGCACGCGACCAACATGGTGTTCGCGCAATTCCCCGAAGCAGACTGCGCGCCGCTCGAGGCGTGGTTGAAGGCGCGCGGGATTCTCACGCAGATGCTGTATGCGTCGCGCTTCGTCACGCACTGCGACGTGTCGCGCGCGGATATCGATACCTTCATCGACGCGGTCGGCGCGTATTTCGCGCAACGTCGCGCGTAAAGCGGAATGCGCCGGCCGGCGGGGAGCCGGCGGGACGTGGCGCGAAGCGAGACGTGGAAGGGCGATGGGCGACGCTGCAACGCGTCTGTCGATATGTGCCGTGCCGGCGGATTACGCTTGCGCGGGCGTGTCGACGGGCGGCGTGCCGTCGTGGAACAGCGCTTGCAACTGGGTGCGCAGCTCGGCGCTGTCGGTGTGCTGGTGCACCGAGACCGCATGCTGCACGGCGGCCTCCAGCAGTTCGTTGTCGGAGTCGGCGGAAATCGCGACCGAGCAGTTCATCGCGCTGGGAAACTCGCGGCAATCGATATAGCGGCGGGACATGATGTTCTCCTCACGGGAAAGGGAACGGCCGGACTTGCATGATCGGCCGCGCGGCGCGTTCGCGAGGCCGATGGAAAAAGTATAGGCGGCGCAGTGGGTTTCTCGCCGCCGCGTGTGCCGCGCCGGCGGTGCCGGTTACCCGCTCGTCACGGCAGCGGCGCGAGCAGCCGGCGCGCCGCTTCGACCACCCGTGCGGACAGCGACGCCATCGTCGGCGACTGCACGGTCCACGCATGCCAGTACAGCGTGACGTCGGTCGGATGCGCGGGCGCGAGATCGACCAGCCCCTGTGCGTCGAGCGGCGCACCGCCGATCAGCGGCTCCGGCACCATCGCGTAGCCGAGCCCGTGCCGCACCGCCGCGAAATGCGCGTGCGTGCCCGGCACGTAGTGGCACGGATACGCGCCTTCGGGCAACCCGAATTTCTCCTTCAGGAACGACGACTGCAGCGTGTCGCGCCGCGAATACGCGACGACGGGCGCCGCGCGCGCGCTCGTGCGATTCAGGCCGCGCGGAAACCAGCGCCCCGCGAACGCGGCCGCCGCGAGCAGCCGGTAGCGCATCGTGCCGAGCGGGGTCGCGACGCAGCCGCGCATCGGCTTCGGCTCGGTCGTCACGCAGCCGACGGCCATCCCGCTTTCGAGCAGCGCGAATGTGTGGTCCTGGTCCTCGACGATCAGCTCGAACAGGATGCGCTCGCCCGCGAGCACCGACGTCAGCGCGGGCAGGAACCAGGTGCCGAGGCTGTCGGAGTTCAGCGCGATCGTGACCGAGATCGGCGATTCGCGCTCGGTCGCGAGCGTGCTTTGCAGGTCGGCCTGCAGCAGCGCGACGCGGCGCAGGTGCTGCAGCACGCGCTGTCCGGCGACCGTCGGCCGGCACGGCCGCGTGCGCAGCACGAGCGGCGTGCCGAGGCTCGCCTCCAGCGCGCGGACCCGCTGCGTGACGGCCGATGCGGTCACGTGCAGGCGCACGGCGGCCTGCTCGAAGCTGCCGGTGTCGGCGACGGCCAGCAGCGCGGCGGCCTGCTTCGGATCGATCGTCATCGACATGGGGACGCAATTCCTGTGAACGTAAGACGAGAACAGGCGGTAGTGTAAGGCAGCGCGCGCGACGGTCCGGGCGCGGCGCGAGGTCCCGCCGCATGCAACGATGCGGGTGGCGCGCGCGTTTTGCACTACGCTGTAGGAACGCGCGCCGGCGCGGCGGGTTGCGCAACCGGCGCCATGCGCACCACCCGCAACCTTCGTCCAACCCACACGCCCAGCCGACGGAGCGACTTCGCCATGATCTTCCGGCAACTTTTCGACCCGCAATCGTCGACCTACACGTATCTGCTTGCCGACCGCGCAACGCACGAAGCGCTGCTGATCGATCCCGTGTTCGAACAGGTGCGCCGAGATGCTGCGCTGCTCGACGAACTCGGGCTGCGGCTCGTCGCGACGATCGATACGCACGTGCACGCCGATCACGTGACGGGCGCGTGGCTGCTGAAGCAGCGCACCGGCAGCGCGATCGCGATCTCGGCCGCGAGCGGCGCGCAGGGGGCCGACCGCTACCTGAACGATGGCGATCGCTGCGCATTCGGCCCGCGCTACCTGACCGTGCGCGCGACGCCGGGCCACACGAGCGGCTGCATTAGCCTCGTGCTCGACGACGAATCGATGGCGTTCACCGGCGACTGCCTGCTGATCCGCGGCACCGGCCGCACCGACTTCCAGCAGGGCGACCCGCGTGCGCTGTATCGCGCGGTGCACGGCCGGCTGTTCACGCTGCCGGCCGCCTGCCTGCTGTATCCCGCGCACGACTACCGCGGGCTCACGGTGACGAGCGTCGGCGAGGAGCGGCGCTTCAACCCGCGCCTCGGCGGCGATCTCAGCGAGGACGATTTCGCGGGCTACATGCGCAATCTCGGGCTCGCGCATCCACGCCAGATCGACGTGGCGGTGCCCGCGAACCTGCAGTGCGGCGTCGCCGCGCACGCGCCCGATGTGCAGGCGCAGGCGGACTGGGCGCCGCTCGTCTACACGTTCGCCGGGTTCTGGGAAATCGATCCGCAGTGGCTCGAGGATCATCTGCCGGCCGTGCAGGTCGTCGACGTGCGCGAGCCGGACGAATTCAGCGGCCCGCTTGGCCACCTGCCCGGCGCGACGCCGATTCCGCTCGGCGAACTGGCCGCCCGCACCGGCGAGCTCGCGCGCGACCGGCCGATCGTGACCGTGTGCCGCGCGGGCGGCCGCTCCGCGCAGGCGACGGTGATCCTGCTGAAGGCCGGTTTCGACGCGGTCGCGAACCTCGGCGGCGGGATGCTGCGCTGGCGCGGCGAAGGCCGCGTCGTGATGGACGGCCGGTCGTAACGGCGGCGCGATACCGCACAACGGAAAAAATAGTCGGATCGGTGTCGAATCGGCCTGGCGCCGTTCGTCGTCAAGGTATCCGATCCCATGGCGCCGCATGACGCGGCGCCGAAACCCGGAGAGCCCTCGCGATGACGCCGACGCTATACGCCCATCCCTTTTCGTCGTACTGCCAGAAGGTGCTGACCGCGCTGTACGAAAACGGCACGCCGTTCGACTATCGCGTGCTCGCGCACGACGATCCGAAGCCGATGCAGGAACTGGCCGAGCGATGGCCGATGAAGCGCTTCCCGGTGCTCGTCGACGCGGGCCGCACCGTGATCGAGGCGACCATCATCGTCGAGTACCTCGACCTCTACCATCCGGGCCCCGTGCGGCTCGTGCCCGACGACCGGCGCGCGGCGCTGGAAGTGCGGACGATGGATCGTTTCTTCGACAACTACGTGTCGACGCCGCAGCAGAAGGTCGTGTTCGACGCGCTGCGGCCGGCGCACGAGCGCGATGCACGGGGCGTCGCCGATGCGCGCGCGATGCTCGACACGTCGTACGCGTGGCTGGATCGCACGATGGCCGATCGCGAATGGGCGGCCGGCGACCGCTTCAGCCTCGCCGACTGCGGCGCGGCGCCGTTCCTGTTCTACGCGGACTGGACGCACCGGATCGATCCGTCGTTCTCGAACGTGATCGCGTATCGCAAGCGGCTGCTGGCGCGGCCGTCGTTCGCGCGGGCGGTCGACGAAGCGCGGCCGTATCGTTCGTTCTTCCCGCTCGGCGCGCCCGATCGCGACTGACGTGCATGGCCGCGATCGCGGCTGCGGCGGCAACGCGGGCGGCGGCATGCGCATGGCGCGATGTCGCCGCGCAGGGCCGGCAGCGCGTGCCGGGGCGTCGTGACGACAGCAGCGGATGCATCGCGGCGCCGTCCTGTTACATCGCCGTGTGCTTGACCGACTGCGCGAGCGTCAGCAGTTCGTCGAACTGCGTGATCAACTCGAAGCACAGCAGGAAGGCGAGCGTATAGGCCGGCGCGGGGAAGCGCCGGATCGCCGCCAGCACCTGCGGCGCGAAGCGCGCGCGAATCCCGTCGCGCGTCAGCAGCCACGCGATCGCGATGCCGATCGCCGCACCGGCGATCAGGTCGGTCGGATAGTGATAGCCGAGATACGCGCGCGGCACGCAGATGAACACGACCGCATACAGCAGCGCGAACACGCCGGCGCGGCGCGCGATGATGAAGATGCCCGTCGCGATCGCCATCCACAGCATCGCGTGATCGCTCGGGAACGAGCTCCATGCCTGCAGCGTGGCCGCGCGCAGTGCTTCGGACGGAAAGTGCAGGTGCAGATCGGGGTTGTAGATCGGCCGCACGCGGAACGGCAGGACTTTCGCGAGCAACCGGCCGAACGCGAGCGCGACGAGCCCGCTCGCGACCGTCGCGACGACCAGCTCGCGTTGCCGTTCGCGTTGCGGCCCCGGCTGGAACCATAGCCAGCACAGCACGGGGATGAGCACGAAACCCTTGAACGTATAGAGGCCGGCGATCACGCGGATCGCATGGTTCATCAACGGGTCGAACGTGATGTGGGTGAGGAAGGTCTGGATCGTGGTGTCGAAATTGTTCATGTTCTGCGACCCCGGCGGACACGCAGCGCATGACAGGCGGCCGACAGGATCAGGAAGCGCGCTCCGACCGGAGCGCAATGGGGGGCAAGTATGTCATCGGCAATTTCGAAGAAAATGGGAAAAAATACCGGGAATCCCCTGAGAAAACGCGTTTTTTTTTGCGGGGCCGGATGGGAGGGGGCCGTGCGGCGCGGTCGCGCAGAATCGTCATACGGTTGCGTGCGCATCCTTCGGCCAGGGCGGAAAATTAATCGGTTGAACTGGACAATTTCGCGAGCCGGTGCGGACCTTGCATCGGATGAGCGAATGCGGTTCGTGCGTTGCACGGAACTATCGCACTGCGCCGTGTCGCGCAGCACCGAACGAAAACGAAAAGAAAAGGCGGGCAAGCCCTGCGGCCTGCCCGCCTCGCATTCGCGCTGCCAGGCGTTACCGGCGCCACACCCGCACGGCCAGCGCCGCGAGCGACGTCGCCACCGCCAGCACGATCACCGCATTCCAGCCCAGTTGCGCGAGCAATGCACTGCGTTGCCGGTCTACCTGACCTACCCGCACGCGCAGTTCTATCCGTCGCGGCTCGTGCGTTTCGTCGCGATGATGCGGGAGGCCATACCACCGCTCGTCGAAGGGCCCGACGGGTAGGCGCCGTCAGCCGCGCCGGATGCCTTCGGGCAGCGCGCTGATGCGGCGCACTTCGGGCGAGTCGAGCCACGCGCGGGAGGTTGCGCAGTCGACGAACATGTCGGTCGCGTCGTCGCCCCAGAACAGGTCGCCGTCGAGCTCGAAGGTCGGCACGCCGAACACGCCATGCGCGATCGCCTGATCGGTGTTCGCGCGCAACGCGTCCTTCACCGGTTGGGCTTCGACGGCCGTCACGCCTTCCGGAAAGCCCACGGCCTCGCACAGCGCGGCGAAGCCGTCCGGCGTCGATACGTCGTGGCCGTCGCGCCAGATGTGGCGGAAGATCCGCCGGATCGCGTCGGGCGAGTTGCCCATCGCGATCGCGAGACGCAGCGGCCGGATCGGGTTGAACGGATGTGCGGGCGGCATCCGGAACGCGATGCCGAGCTTGTCCGCGCGGTATTGCGCGTGGCGATAGGTGAAGATGCGCTTCGCCGCGATCTCGGCCGGCGCCTTCTGGCCCCAGTGTGCGAGCAGCGCGCCGAGCACGATCGGCTTCGGCGTGTAGGCGGCGGCGGGCGGCAGTTGATCGAACCGTTCCTGCTGCAAATACGCGAACGGCGAAACGAAATCGAAATACCAGGTGGCGGTACGCGCGGCGTTCATCGTGCTTGGCTCCTGTACGTGTCCGGACGGGCATTGCCAGTACCACGTCGGCGGGCGACGCGGCGCATGTGATGGCGGCCAGTGTCGCACGCGCGCCTTTTGTGCTGTCGCGGCGCCGGACGTGCGTGGCCGGCTAGGGTTGCGCGGTGTCGTCCGCCGCCGCCGCGAACCGCGCGAGACTGTCGCGCACGGCATGCGCATCGTAGCGCGCGCCGGCGCCGCCGAGCGCGACGGTCGCCTTCTGCGCGAGCGGCAACAGCATCGCGAGTGCCGCGGCCATCGCCGGCGCGGCGGCCAGCCGCGATTTCGGACCGGACACCGTCAGTGCGCCGACGCAATCGCCGGCGGCGCCGAATACCGGCACGGATGCCGACGCCGTCTCCGGGTCGCGCTCGCCGAACGATGCGGCCCACAACTGTTCGCGGACGTCATTCCACTGTGCATCGTGCGGGTCGGTGAACGCGAGCAGCACTTTCCCGGATGCCCCCTGGCGAACCGGAAACTCCTCGCCGACCCGGATCGACACCCGCACCGTGCGCGTGGGTTCGACGCGGTAGAGCACCGAGCGCATGTCGCCATGCCGCACGTAGAACGATGCCGTTTCGCCGAGCTCGCGGCTCAGCGCCTCGAGCAACGGTTCGACGACCGGACCGACCCGGAACGAGCGTTGATACAGCGCGGCCAGCCGCAACGGCTCGTGTCCGACCGCGTACTGGCCGTCGTCGAGCTTGCGCACGAAGCCGCCGTGCTCGAGCGCGGCGAGCAGGCGCAGGATAGTGCTCTTGTACAACCCGGTGCGGCGCGACAGTTCCGCGAGCGACAGCCGGTCGTCGGTGGGTCCGAACGCGTGGAGAATCGCGAACGCTCGATCGAGGACGGCGACGCCGCTGGAGGCTTCGGCCGACGAATCGGGCGCTTCGCCGGTGTGATCTGCGGGAGTCGAGGTCGGGGACACGGCTTGCGGTTCCTTTGGGTGGCGGTCGATCGACTATATCGTTCTGTCTGGCAGAACGCAAGTTCCAAAAAATTGCATTTTCACGGGTATACCCCGCTTACAGCCGATTCCGCGCGTCTCTAAAGTTCTGTCAAATAGAATGATGTTCTCTCAGATAGAACTTTTGAGGTGTCGAATGAGTATTCCCGAATATCCGAAGGTGCTGGTCAGCGAGGTCGGGCCGCGTGACGGCCTGCAGAGCATCCAGGCCGTGATGCAGACGGCCGACAAGACGCGCTGGATCGCCGCGCTCGCCGCGGCGGGACTGCGCGAGATCGAGGTGGGATCGTTCGTACCCGCGCGGCTGTTGCCGCAGATGGCCGACGTGCGGGAGGTCGTCGCGCATGCGCTGGCGATTCCCGGTCTGCACGTCGCCGCGCTTGCGCCGAACCTGCGGGGCGCCGAAAGCGCGTTCGAGGCGGGGGTCCACAAGCTGACGTTGCCGGTATCGGTGACTGAAGCGCACTCGCTGGCGAACATCCGCAAGACGCCGGCCCGGATGGTCGATGAGGTGCGCGCGATCGTCGCGCTGCGCGATGCGCGGTTTCCGTCGGTGCAGATCGAGGCGGGCGTCTCGGTCGCCTTCGGTTGCACGATCGCCGGCGTCGTGTCCGACGACGAGACGATCGCGATGGCGGTCGCGATGGCCGAATGCGGAGTCGACGAGATCGGGCTCTCCGATACGAGCGGCTACGCGAACCCGGCGCAGGTGCGCCGGCTGTTCATGCGCCTGCGGCGCGAAGTCGGCGACAAGGCCGGCGGCGCGCACTTCCACAACACGCGCGGGCAGGGGCTCGCCAACGTCGTCGCGGCGCTCGACGCCGGCGTGACGACGATCGACGCGAGCCAGGGCGGCCTTGGCGGCTGCCCGTACGCGCCTGGCGCGACCGGCAACATCGTCACCGAGGATCTCGTGTTCCTGCTGGAGTCGATGGGGTACGACACGGGCGTCGACGTGGACGCGCTGCTTGCCGCGCGCGCGATCCTCCACGCGGCGCTGCCTTGCGAGGCGCTGTACGGCCACGTGCCGGATGCGGGGCTGCCAAAGGGTTTCCGATATGCGGACGGCCGTGCGCCGACCGCGGCCCAGCCGCAAGGATGCCTGGCGGGAGTCGCGCAATGAACGATCGTCGACCGGCTTCGCCGCTGCCGTATGAAGGCGTGCGCGTGATCGAGATGACCCACATGGTGATGGGCCCGACCTGCGGGATGCTGCTCGCGGATCTCGGTGCGGAAGTCATCAAGATCGAACCGATCGCGGGCGACAGCACGCGTGCGCTGCGCGGTTCCGGCGCGGGCTTCTTCGGGATGTTCAACCGCAACAAGAAGAGCCTGGCGGTCGACGTGAAGGATCCGCGCGGGCTCGAGATCGTGCGGCGGCTCGTCGCGACGGCGGATGTCTTCAGCGAGAACTTCAAGAGCGGCACGATGGACCGGCTCGGCCTCGGCCATGCCGCGCTGTCCGCGCTGAATCCCCGCCTGGTGTACGTATCGCACAAGGGTTTCCTGCCGGGGCCGTACGAACATCGCACCGCGCTCGACGAAGTCGTGCAGATGATGGGCGGCCTCGCGTACATGACGGGCCCCGAAGGCCGGCCATTGCGTGCGGGCTCGAGCGTGAACGACATCATGGGCGGGATGTTCGGCGCGATCGGCGCGATGGCCGCGCTCGCGCAGCGCGAACGCACCGGGTGCGGCCAGCAGGTGCAGAGCGCGCTGTTCGAGAACAACGTGTTCCTCGTCGCGCAGCACATGATGCAGTTCGCGGTGACGGGGCAGGCCGCGTCGCCGATGCCGAGCCGCATTTCCGCATGGGCGGTCTATGACGTGTTCCCGGTGAAGGACGGCAAGCAGATCTTTCTCGCGGTCGTGTCGGACACGCAGTGGGCGTTGTTCTGCGATGCGTTCGGCCTGGCCGCGCTGAAGGACGATGCGCGCCTCGCAACGAACAACCTGCGCGTGCAGGCCCGCGCGTGGCTGCTGCCCGAACTGCGTGCGCGGCTCGCCGCGCATTCGGCGGCGGAGATCGGCGCGATCTTCGAATCGATCGGCCTGCCGTATGCGCCGATCACGAAGCCGCAGGACCTGTTCGACGATCCGCACCTGCTCGCGACCGGGGGCCTCGAAGCCGTGACGCTGCCGGCCGATGCGAGCAGCGCCGGCCGGCCGGTCGACACGCGCACTGCGCTGCTGCCGCTCACGCTCGCGGGCGAGCGCCTGCGGCTGCGCTCGGCGCCGCCCGCGCTCGGCCAGGACACCTGCGCGCTGCTCGGCGAGCTGGGTTATACGGTGGACGAGGCCCGCGCGCTGATCGACGCCGGCATCGTCGCGGGTCGGCAAGCCCATGGTGTGAACGGGCTGACGCCGGGCGTGCCGGGCGATACGCCTTCGCCGAACGAAGTGGCGAGCGCGTAGCGCCGCCGCGACCCATCGAACGAACAAAGGGCGTCCCGGCCGCGCGATCGCGCGGGCGCGGACCGCCGCACCCACGGAGACAACCATGACATCCGCTTCCCCGGCGCTGGACGCCGATCGCGAGACCGGCGCGTCGGTCGAGCAACGGGCCGTGCGCAAGGCAGCATGGCGCTTCATTCCGCTGCTCGCGCTCGCGTACTTCTTCAACTATCTCGACCGCACGAGTGTGGGGTTCGCGGCGCTGACGATGAACCGCGATCTCGGCCTGACCGCGACGCAGTTCGGCTGGGGCGCGGGGATCATGTTCGCGGGCTATTGCGTGTTCGAAGTGCCGAGCAATCTCGCGCTGTACCGCTTCGGTGCGCGGCGCTGGCTCGCGCGCATCATGATCACGTGGGGGCTCATGGCGGCGGCGACCGCACTCGCGACGGGGCCGACCGGTTTCTATGCGATCCGGCTGCTGCTCGGCATCGGCGAAGCCGGCTTTTTCCCCGGCGTGATCTTCTTTCTCGCCGTATGGTTTCCCGCGAGCTACCGCACGCGCGTGCTTGCCTGGTTCACGGTGTCGACACCGCTGTCGTCGCTGATCGGCGGTCCGCTGTCGACGTGGCTGCTGCAGCTCGACGGCGCGCTCGGCCTGGCAGGCTGGAAGTGGATGTTCATCGTCGAAGGGCTGCCCGCGTGCGCGCTCGGCTTTCTCGTACTGAAGCTCCTGTCCGATTCCCCGGCCACCGCTGTCTGGCTGTCGGACGACGAGCGCACCGCGCTGCAGCGTGCGTTCGAGCGCGAAGGCGCCGCCGCCGGCCGCAAGAAGCGCTTCGGCGTCGCGTTGCGAGACGTGCGCGTGTACCTGCTCGCGCTGATCTCGTTCGGCTTCACGATGGGCTCGTACGGAATCGGCATCTGGCTGCCGCAGATGCTGAAGGCGCACGGGATGTCGACGATGCAGACCGGCTGGTTGTCCGCGGTGCCGTACTTCTTCGCGACGGTCGCGCTGCTGTGGTGGGCGAAGCGTGTGGACCGGCGAGGCGGCCCTGTCGCGAACCTCGCGATCGGGCTGTTCATCGGCGCGGTGGCGCTCGGCGTGTCGCCCCATTTCCTGACGCTCGGGCCGGCGCTCGTCGGCATCACGCTCGCGCTGATCGGCACGATTGCCGGCCGCACCATCTTCTACACGCTGCCGTCGCGCTTCCTGTCCGGCCAGGCCGCGGCCGGCGGCCTGGCGCTGATCAATTCGATCGGCGCGCTCGGCGGATTCGCGGGCCCTTATCTCGTCGGCTACCTGAAGGACAGCTTCGGCACCTTCACGGCCGGGATGCTGGGCCTCGCGCTCGTCCTGGCGATCACGACGCTGCTGACGCTGTCGCTGTACGCATTCGACCGGAGCGAATGACATGACCCTTTCGATCAAACGACGCCGGTTGCTCGGCGCGGCCGCCGCATCGCTCGCCTTCCCGGCGTTTGCCGATACGCGCACGCCGGCTGAAAACGGAGCTTCCCGCATGACGACGCAAAGCAACTATCTCGCGGTACGCAACGACTGGCTCGCGTCCGCGCTCGAACCCGCGCTCGAACCGGATCTGCCGATCGTCGATGCGCATCACCACTTCTACGAGCGGCCGGGCTGGATCTACATGCTCGACGACTATCTGCACGATGCGCGGTCCGGCCACAACATCCAGGCATCCGTCTACATGCAGGCACTGACGCGCTATCGCGATGCGGGGCCGGCCGAACTGAAGCCTGTCGGCGAAACGGCTTACGTCGCCGGCGTGACCGCACCGCTTCAGCAGGGCGGTCCGGCCGTCGCGAAGGGTATCGTCGGTCATGCGGACCTGCGGCTCGGCGAGCGCGTGCGCGACGTGCTCGAAGCGCATCTCGACGCGGGCCGTGGACGCTTTCGCGGCGTTCGACACCTGAGCACGTGGGATGCCGATCCGTCGCTCGCGAACCCGTTGTCGGCGGTGCCGCGCGGGTTGCTGCTCGATCCCGCGTACCGTGCCGGCGTCGCGCAGCTCGCGCCGCTCGGACTGTCGTACGACGCGTGGCTGTTCTTTCCTCAATTGCCCGAGCTGTTCGATCTGGCGAAGGCAAACCCCGACACGCGGATCGTCGTCAATCACTGCGGCGGCGTCGTGCGGATCGCGAGCTATGCGGACAAGCGGCCGGAGGTGTTCGCGCGCTGGTCGGCGTCGATGCGCGAACTCGCGCGGTTGCCGAACGTATTCGTGAAGGTGGGGGGGCTCGGGATGCGGATCAACGGTTTCGATTTCGAAAAGGGCGCGCGGCCACCGTCGTCCGCACAGCTCGCCGACGCATGGAAGCCGTGGATGCTCACCTGCATCGACGCGTTCGGCGCCGAGCGCTGCATGTTCGAGAGCAACTTCCCGGTCGACAAGGGCTCGTATTCCTACGTGAACGGCTGGAATGCGTTCAAGCGGCTGACCGCGCATGCGAGCCCGACCGAGCGCGACGCGCTGTTTCGCGGCACCGTCTCGCAGGTCTACCGGCTCGGCTGACGCGTGTCGCGCGCGCCGCCTTGCGCTCAGCCCTTCTCCACCAGCGCCGCGAGCCGGGCGAGCGCCATCCGCCAGCCGGTCTCGTTGTCGGCCGCCGGCACGCCGGGCGGCACCCCGTCGTGCACCGCATCGACGCGCGTGCCGCCTGCTTCGTCGGACAGCGTGATCGTGATCGTCATGGCGCCGCGCAGCATCGGATCGTCGGTTTCGAACACGTCGATTTCGACGATCTGCCGGTCGGGCACGAGCGTCACGAAGCGGCCGTGATAGGTGTCGGTGTGCGCGGTGGTCTTGCCGGTGCCGTCAGACGATTCGTCGTAACTCAGCGACACCCGCAGCGCGCCGCCTTCACGCGCGTCATAGGCGTAGACGCGGCATGTCATGCCGTCGGGCACCTTCCATTGTTCGACGGCATGCGGGTCGAGCAGCGCGCGGTAGACGCGCCCGCGCGGCGCGTTCAGGTGCCGGCTGACCCGGGTCGAATGCGTGTGCATGTGCAGCATGTCGCCTCCCGCGGAATGCGCGCGACGGTGCACGCCGGATGCCGGCGTGTCGTCATGCTTCCATCAGGAATCCTAGGCGCGCACGCGACGGCTTGCAATCGGACCGTACACTCGCCCGCATTCAGCGCAACGTCGCCGCGAATTCGTCGAGCTGCGTGATGCAGAGGTTCCAGCCCTCGAAGAAACCGAGTGCCTCGTGGCGCTCGCGCGTCGCCGCGTCGGGATGCATCACGCGCGCTTCGTAGCGGCAGCCGTCGTCCTCGTCGGCCATCGTGATGACGGCCGTGAAGCCCAGCCACGGTACCTGCGGCCGCCAGCCGCCCGCGAGCATCGACGTGAACGCGATCCGCGCTTCAGGCACGATGTCGAGGAAGCAACCGGGGTTGTCGCTCGTGCCGCCGTCCGGGCCGCGCATGAACGTATGGAAGGCGCCGCCCGGGCGCAGGTCGAACGCGCGGACTTCGGTGGTCCACGGTTTCGGGCACCACCATTCCTTCAGCAGTTCGGGGTCCGACCACGCGCGCCAGAGCGCGTGGCGCGGCGCGCGCAGCGTGCGGGTGATGACGAGGTCATGGGCTTCGGCGGGGTCGACGTGGCTGGCTGACATGGGCTTGCTCCTCCTGATGGCGGCGTTCGACGAATTCCACGAGACGATCGGAGCGCGCTTCCCACAACGCACGCTGCGCGGCGAGCCACTGCTCGGCTTCCGCCAGCCGGCTGCCGACCAGCTCGCAGGTGCGCGAGCGGCCGGCCTTCCGGGTCTGGACGAGGCCGCTGCGCTCGAGCACCGCGACATGCTTCATGAACGACGGCAGCGCCATGTCGAACGGCGCGGCCAGTTCGGAAACGGTCCGCCCGCCGCCGCCAAGCGCGCTGACGATCGCGCAGCGTGTCGGATCGGCCAGTGCGTGGAATACGTCGTCGATACCGGGTTGAAAGTTAGCCATGTGGCTAAGTATAGGCGATGCAGCGGGAATTTTCATCGCGTAGGATCATGGGGCGGTAACACGCGGCGGCCGGGCCGGGCACTGCGTTGCCGGGTACTGGTCGCTGCCGCATGTGCGCCGGGCGCACGTCGGCGTGTTTTTCGATCCGGGCGCATGCCGCCGAACGCGTGCCGCCCGCCTGATCACCGGAGAGGATATGACCGAACCTGTTACCGTCCGCCGCATCGACGCGAGCGAAGCGCGTGCGAGTATCGATGCGCTGGCCGACGTGCTGATCGATTGCGTCGAAGGCGGCGCGTCCGTCAGCTTCATGCTGCCGATCGCGCGCTCGACCGCCGTCGCGTTCTGGACGCGCGTCGCCGACGGCGTCGCGAGCGGCGAGCGCATCCTGCTCGTCGCCGAGGATGCCGCCGGCCGGATCGTCGGCACCGTGCAGGTCGTGACCGCGCAGCCGGAGAACCAGCCGCATCGCGCGGACATCGCGAAGATGCTCGTGTCCCGTCGTGCGCGCCGGCAAGGGATCGCCGCGCGGCTGATGGCCGCCGCCGACGAAGCCGCGCGCGACGCCGGCAAGACCGTGCTGGTGCTCGACACCGTGACGGGCGGCGATGCCGAGCGCTTGTACGAGCGGGCTGGCTGGCAGCGCGTCGGCGTCGTGCCGAACTATGCGTTGATGCCCGACGGGGCGTTGTGCGCGACCACGTATTTTCACAAGCAGCTCGTGTAACGGTTCGAGCCGGGTCGACCGGCGGCGATCCCGACAGCATGAAAAGCCGCGCGGCGGGCATCGCCGGTCCGATATAGTGGCGCTGGAAATCGCCCCGGAACGCCAACGGAATCGCTGCCTCGATGAAACGC
>Ga0154006_1000349_pt1 | contig 15356 bp, 16 predicted proteins | sample TSFL090MetaG_FD_104747 | JGI IMG/M metagenome (GOLD analysis project Ga0154006, IMG submission 104747) | Attine ant fungus gardens microbial communities from Florida, USA - TSFL090 MetaG | ecosystem: Host-associated > Fungi > Mycelium > Unclassified | place: USA: Florida, Wakulla State Forest...
CGGGTCGTAATGCGGACGATATTATCATAGAAGTGCCGCTTGGTACGACGGCGATCGACGAAGAGACAGGTGATGTCGATGCCGAAATTTTGGAAGACGGACAAGAGTTTGTCTGGCTGCCAGGCGGAAAAGGCGGCTGGGGCAACCAACATTTTGCGACGCCGACCAACCAGGCGCCGGAATATGCTCAGCCTGGACTTCCGGGTATGGAAGCTTGGAAGGTATTGGAACTGAAAGTGTTGGCGGACGTAGGTTTGGTGGGTTTTCCAAATGCCGGAAAATCGACGTTGCTGTCCAGTATCACGGCGGCGCGTCCCAAGATTGCGAACTATGCGTTTACGACCCTGCGTCCACAATTGGGCATGGTTTCTTACCGCGACAGCAAATCTTTTTGTATTGCGGATTTGCCCGGAATTATTGAAGGCGCGGCGGAAGGAAAAGGTTTGGGGCATCAGTTTTTGCGTCATATTGAGCGCAACTCGGTATTGCTTTTCCTGATTCCTGCGGACAGCGAAAACCACCGTAAAGAATTTGAGATTTTGTACGACGAACTGCGCCGCTACAATCCTGAAATGCTACAAAAAACAATGATATTGGCCATCAGTAAATCCGACATGCTGGACGACGAACTGAAAGCGGAAATCTCCAAAGAACTTCCTGGAAATATGCCACATCTGTTTATTTCTTCCGTGACTAATCAGGGACTCGTGGAGTTGAAAGACGTGTTGTGGAAAGCGTTGACCGAAGATGAAGAAATTGTTAAGGGTATTTGATTTAAACAAACGTTAGTTTTATAGTTAAATAAAAGTTAAAATAAAAAACAAAAGAAAAAGCTGTCGGAATACGTCTATATCTTTGCGTCAGCAAATAAGAGAAAACCTACCTTTTTCGCAAGCGAAACGAATATTATAATAGTTCTTTTATCTCATTGAGTGTTGCCATAAAAAATAATAGTTGCCTGTCAGTGAAAATGGACAACTGTAAGTAAAAAAGTTAAATACTTATGGTTCGATTCATGGAAACTATAATTTTTTGAAAATAAAAAAAACATAAAATGAAAAAGAGAGTTCTAAGCATATTGGCAATCGGTCTTATCGTAGCAAACGTAAACGCAGCAACCGTTGCAAGGATCGACGGTAAAGAAAAAAGCGCAGTTGAAAATAACGGTATTGGCGAAGCTAGCGTAAAATATGTTGGCGAAGTAAGCGAAACGGACATCATGTTCGACGTTGATTTCAACAATCCTTCCGGAAAAACTTTCTTGTTGGTGATTTTTAATAGTCAAGGTGACGAACTGTACAACCAGGTTTTCAAAGGTGCTGATTTTCACAAAACGATCATGGTTAAAAAAGATGCTGACATGGTGGGAAATATTCGTTTTGCATTGAAACGTGGCGGAAACGATATTTATTCTCAGGCTTTTTCCATCGATACTCAAACGCGCATCGTGAAAAATGTAGTCGTAAAATCGGTTAATTAATTTTTGAGTTTAGTTTGAATAAAAAAAATAGCCATCCCAAGTATTGGGGTGGCTATTTCGATTATAGTATTTTTTGAAAAAGTTCGTATTGGAGCAACAAAAAAGCGATGAAAATATTTTCATCGCTTTTTTGTTTTCTGTGGGAGTTACAGGGTTCGAACCTGTGACCCTCTGCTTGTAAGCCCCAATAATAATCTTTTCAATAGATTCCAATTATTTGTAGTTAGTTCCTGTAATCCTTATCCATATTGTATTTCAGCGAATTTATATTTTATTTTGTTTCAGGGAAGAAAAAATTAATTCATAAAAACATGTATCAAATTTTTCAACATGAAACAAAGTATTCCGGTAGTTGTATCGTATAAAAGAAGAGACTTGTGTCTTTCTTGTCCGGAGAAATAAATGAAAATTTACCATCATCTACTTTTGTAAAGTTAATGGTGTCAATGAAATATTTTATAATAAATAATGTTATTAAAAAAAAGTGAATTGGTTGGATGTATTAACGCGCTTCTTTTTATTTTTGGGGCTTATAAATGTAAATGAACTCATACTCGGCATTTTTATTCTTGGCAAGTTGATAACGGATGAGCGTATTTTTATAAAGAACAAATTTTTCGTAACCAATTCCTTCTAAAAGGGAGTCTAATTTTTCCCGGTTTTCTATAGCTACTTCAATTTGCAATATTGGTTTGTATTGACTTATAAGTGTATACATATTGCTTAGTATGACATATTCGAAACCTTCGGTATCGCATTTTATGTAATCAACTTTTTTGATATTGTTGAATACTGTCTGGGGCGTCTGCATTTTAGCTTTGAAAATTATGTCTTTAGCCACATGGTCTGCCCGTTCCTCTACATGGGCTCTTCCTGTATGGAGATACCCCCCAATGGTAGGAAGTGACATTTCTATTTCTGATTCTTCTGTCCCCAATGCGTATGGTATTAAATGGATATTTGTCGTTTTACCAGCCATTTCCATCAGTGTTTTTTGATATATGGGAACGGGCTCTACAGCATACACTTTTCCTGTCGTTCCTACCCATTTGGAAAAAAGCAAAGAATAATATCCTAAGTTTGCTCCTATATCAATAACTGTGTCGCCATGCTTAATCAATTTCTTGACATAATAGTGATAACCATATATCTTCTTGTTCCAACGAAGAAGACCGGTCTTATAGAGAGTGAAATATGTCCTTTGAAGGACTCGCAGGTAATTTTCCAAGCTTAAATTTCTAAATAAAAATTTTTTCAAGAAAGCCATTATATCTTGTTGTTTGTTGTCGCTAAAGGTAGAAAATAAATTTTAATTGGGCTGTTTGAATCATGATTCCCGCATAGTATACCTTGCGGGAATCATGATTTAAAACTCATACAAATGTTATAAATACTACTATGCTGTTCTTCTGACATAAGTTACCTGTATCCAATAACCTGCACCTCCTTCTGGAAGGTTTAGAATAATATTACCAGAGGAGTCAATACGACCGCCAACATAGCCTTTGGCTCCGGTCGCCTTGTAACCAGTGAAAAATATGTTGGAAGTATTAGCTACTAATACAGCTGGGATAGTTGCTATAATCGCATCAGTTCCGGGGCTTGCAGTTGCATAACCACTAAAGTTAACGGTTACAACATCATTTCCACCCAAAACTAAGTACTTATCATTAAGCGATGCAAAACCAACACCCATTGCTAATGAACTTGTATAATCTATAACTGCCATAATTTTAATATTTTTGCGTTTCCGCAGTTAAAGGGGATTATTGGTAAGTTTTAATGTGTATTACATAAAATACAACATTTCTTTCATACCTTATCTCAAACAGAATTTTGAAGACTATAATTCTTAAAATTTGATTAGACACGCCTGTGGGGGAGATAAATCTGATGTTAGTAAATCGATTATACTCAAGAACTCGACTTCTTTTTTATCCACAATAGTAATATTATACTGCATATTGCTGATGTTACAAATTATAATAATAGCAAGCATTGTATAAAAACAATTAACCCTGATGTAGGCTTATTGCTTTAGTCTAAAAAAGGAAAAACTATACGTTACGAATTTACATTTACCTACAAATAGAATTAATATAAAAACAAGGAAATATCAGAAAACCCACCTTTAAGTGTAGTAATTCAGCAGGCAAATCTTTCGCTTGTTCTTGTATATCTTGGCGAACCAAATTATTTGTTCGATCAAAGTATAAGCCTGTATATATTTATGCCGTATAAAAAGGAAATTTCAGGCCAATGAAAGACAGGTATGCCAGGAATACAATCCATATTGATGAACAAGACCAGCACTTGATTAAGGACTATAAAATACTCATCGCCGGATGCGGAATTGGCAGTTATATTGCGGAATGTTTACTTCGTTTAGGTTTTGAAAACCTAACTATCGTTGACGGGGACTTTGTTGAACTTTCCAATTTAAACAGGCAGAATTATACGGAGAGGGACATCGGTAGGAATAAAGCAATCGTACTCCAAAAAAGACTACTTGAGATAAACCCTGATGCAAAAATTGAAGCCATTGATGAGTACATAACCATGGAAAACTTAAGAAATCTCAGGATTGATCACAAAGTGTCTATCAATGCCCTGGACTTTAGCACTGATGTGCCGTTTATATTTGATAATATTTGTTGCCAATTGGGATACCGGTCATTCATCCGTATAATCTTGGATGGGCAGGTTTTGTAACGGTAATAATATCCAGTAGCAGGCAAATGGATTCATTGGAACATATGCACAAAGTTTTTGAACTAAACGTTGGAGATTTCATAGTTGACAGTTTGAAAAAGGAAAATATATATGCAATACGAAAAATACCTAATGGACAAATGAAATGAAAATGCCATCGTAAAGACCGCTGAGAACAGGGGCAAAGAAGAAGGAAAGACCGATGTAGTCAGAAACCTCATTATAAAATTTGGTTTCAATGAAGAACAGGCTGCCGATGCAGCTGAAATACCCATTGCCTTCGTCCAAAAAGGTCGTGCTTCTTTGGAAAAGAAAAAATAAGTTTCCCTACCTTTTTAACCACAACGGCTGCCATTATTTGGCAGCCGTTGTGGTTAAAATTTTCTATTTGATTTTAATGAACTCTTGTGTAAATTAATTCTATATGTTGCTCTATGATGAGTGGCTCGGTCAAGTGCAGAGTGTCATTTCTCATAGTATAAAAGAAGAGGCTTGTATCTTTCTTGTCCGGGGAGATAAATGAAAACTTACCATCATCCACTTTTATAACACCAACGCTGTCAATGCCAGATTTCACCAAATTGTCAGGATGGTAATAATAGCTACTATCGGCGAGAATAGTCAGAATGTTCCCGTTCTTTATATCCGACCAGCCAACATAATACCGTTTTACTTCCTTCCACTGCGAATAAGAATCCACAGGGTCAATAATGACAGCTTTTGTATTGTCTTGTGTTTTAAGGCAGCTCGTAAAGACAAGCAAAAAAATATTGCTTAGAATAATTTTGTTCATAATATAAATCATTGATTTATGTCATATACGAAGATAACGGAATTAATGTTGGTATTGTGCGGAAAACTGTTTAACGCTCCTCTCTATTGAAGCGTCAAGGCCGCTCCGTTATTCACTGTGAAAACAGGGCTTATGGTGGTGTAATTTGTCGCCGTCATGGCCAGTGTGCCATTATTTACAACAACGTTGGTAGGTGAAATAATGCAACCTGTTACACTGTTATTGCCATTTACTGACTTTAGAAAAGATGCATATTCCATCGTTTGTCCTTGGTAAATCAATGGAGTATATCTGTTCCGAAACATTACCCATCTACATCAAATCAGAATGGTTAAATGAATTTATGCGTTCAAACTTTGATCGTTATTTTTCAGTTATGAATACCGTCGATATTGAGTTTTCATTAAAAGATCAATTTATATGGGAGCATATAAGCATCTAAACCATAAAGCAAAATTTTCGCTGTAATGGTTTTGTTGATAATTAGATTAAGGTTAAGTTTAGTGCAGTTACAATAGCTTCTGTAGTGTTAGCTACGTGTAATTTTGAGAAAATATTTCTTTTGTGAAACTTAACGGTATCAAGGGCTATTCCCAATTTATCGGCAATATGTTTCATTGCGAACCCTTGGGCCGAATATTGCAATATTTCTTTTTCCCGGTCAGTCAGCTTTTCCTTTTTTACCTCATACCATTTATTCTTTTTAATATCCAATTCAAATATCTTTTTTAATTCACTACTTTGAAATTTTATATGTCCGGCGTCTGATTGAGAAGAAACCGAAACTATGCAAAGGGCTATCCATGGATTAGATTTTTTGTCCAAAACGAGCGGCTTCGACTTGTGGTTGATAAGCAAGGGTTTCCCCTTCGGTTGCTTAAGATGAAAATCATAGGTTATGGAATACTTTGTACGATCTTCGATAGGCAAATTTTTAAAGAAGGAAAATCCTGCAGCGTTAATCTTGAGCAGCATTTCGAGGTCATTTTCCGGTACATGTTTAAAATAAAAAAGATATCCGTCCTCCATAACTTTCTCCGGCGATTGCCCGCATAAAAAAATGGGATTATTAGAGACATACAAAAAAGATCTCCTGTAATAATCTACAAGATAAATACTTTGATAAGTTATCTCACTTAAAGACTGTGCAAATTGGATATAAGGTTGTAGCCTCTCGTAATCCTCTTTGTTAAAGTCTTCGTCAAAATGCACGGGAGTGAAGAAGTCCCTAAGCTCAATTTTTTTCATACATGACATCTCTTTAATTAATGACAGCCAATGCACTTTGGGCAGTTTTTTCTTCATGGGGCAGATATTAAAATGGGGGACTATCCTAATAACCATGAAAAGCCGCAACGACTGAAAACATCCGGTTCCACTGCTGGTAAAGTTACGTTAATGTTAGCGTAAGTAAGTGCCGTCATTCTCCCCAAAACAGGTATCAAATAAAAAAGCAGCTACGAAGTAACCTTCATAACTGCTTTATTTTCTGTGGGAGCTACAGGGTTCGAACCTGTGACCCTCTGCTTGTAAGGCAGATGCTCTAAACCAGCTGAGCTAAGCTCCCATTGCGTTTCGGGAGTGCAAATATAGGCGCCGTTTTTTTAATAACAAAATAAAAAAGCTATTTTTTATATTTAACGCCTATTGATTTTCTTCTTTTAACCCAATTGATATTATTATAGATAAAATTTTTCGTTTGATATACCCGCGGATGTGGTGGTATTATTTTTTTTCGTTCAGTTTATTTTCTGGATGGATATTGGCTTGGAGAAATTTTCGGATGCCGTTGATTGTGGCCTCCACCATTTTGTCCTGCCATATTGGGTCTAATAGTTTTGCTTCGTCTTCCGGATTAGAAAGAAAAGCTAGTTCGTTCAACGCATTTACATAATTGGTCGGCCCACTCAATGCAAAATTAAAACTGCCCACATTGCCGTAGTCTTCTAGCCCTAATCGCAGCATTTCTTTGTGGATATATTCTGATAGGGACGAAAAGCCAATATAGCGGTAGTACGTCGAATTGCCCTGTACGAAAGGGTTTCCGGCGGAATTGCAATGCAGACTAACCAATAAATCGGGAGCTTGTTCTTTTAAATACAAGATGCGGTCGGTCATGTTTAACGTCATGTCTTTTGTTCTCGTCATGATGACTTTTGCACCTAAAGATTCTAATTGTTTGCGTAGTTTTTGCGTGACCTCAAGCGTGATGTTTTTTTCGTAGGCGCCTGTAAGTCCGTCTGCGCCTAGGTTTTCGCCGCCGTGTCCCGCATCCAATGCAATAGTCACATCTTTCCAGCTAGAAGATTTCGGTGCGTTTTTGATAAAAACAACAAGGTCGTTTCCTTCATAGTGAATATCGTAGCCCCAGAGTTGCGGATTTTTTAAATCAATAAAAACGCGCAAAACATTGTCCGGCAATTGTTCGTACCAAGCGTTTCGGATATTGTGCAAACCTTGTAGTTTGGTAATCCAGTTTGTATTGGAAACTGTTCCGTAAATATCCACCAAAAGCCTATTGGGATTGACTTCCGTGATGCTGCTATAAGGTCGCCGACTTTCCAAACTAATACGAATGACGTCGCCGTCGCTTCTAGGTTCTACACGCCAGTTGCCGGACAATATAGTCGGTGCGGGTGTTGGCGTGTTTTTGTCCAATATAAAATTGCTTTCTGGAATATAGGCCGATTGTGTTGCGCTTAGTTTTACGCGATAAGCATTGTCGATTTTTCCCGTGATTATAAACGGAATTAAAGAGTCTAAATACGTCATTTTTGCGCCGCCCAATCTGTCGCCGCCATAGCCGTAGGTCATATAGGAAAGTTTTCCAAACGTATGTCCACTCAGCGTTTCGTCGGGCAATACATAGATTGGCGCGTTTAGATCTTTACTGATATTTTTTTCGTTTTTAGTGTCAGAAAGGACGATGTGCAACGGAATATTTTTTCCGGTGTCTTTGTTTTGGAAAGTATAGGTTGTCTTGTATATACCCAAACTATTAACACCGGGATTTTGTTCGGTCAATAGTACGTTGTTCCAATATACTTGCATATTGGGCGTGGCTTTTACACTGATCTGTATTGCGTCGCCTGCTTTTGCCCATTGGATATTTTCGGGATAAGTTTGGATGCTTTCAATAGCGAAACCGTTGACTGGCATAGGTTTCGGTGTTTCTTTTTTTAATACTATAAAATCCTGCGAATAGTTTTTTTTGTTTAGACTATAAGTTGCTTTTATAGTGCGGGTGCCGTTTTGCAAGGAATCAATTTTGATAGCAAATACGCCTGTACTATAAATTTGGACTGGACGATTATCGATCAAAAGTTTTCCGAACGGTTTTTGTACAATACCCGAAAACGTAATGGAATTAAGCGTTGTCGTGAAACTATCCTTTAATGGCGTTGCAAATTTTATAGTCGGTATTTGCGCTTGGACATTTTTTATAGTCATACAAAAAATGCCCAAAGCCAATATCCGGGAAAATGTTTTGTTCATGCGTATTTACTTGATTGCTTTGAGTTTGGTCACCATGACGGTGATTACCAACCCAAATATAGCAATAAGCGTGTACGAAAGGCGCAGGTTGACCAATGCGGACGTATAGCCGATCAACGGCGGTCCCATCAAAAAGCCCAAAAAGCTGATGCTCGAAACGGCTGTCAATGCTTCACTTGGCGAAATGTCTTTTTGTGTTCCGGCGACGCTGTATACGTTGGGTATATTGGTCGAAACGCCAAATCCGACAAGGATAAACCCTAGTGCCGCTGTGTAAAAATAGGGAAGAAGGACGGCCAATAATAATCCGCTCATGATCAATACGCCGCAGATTTGCATCAATTTTTTTCTACCCAATTTTGTGATAAGCCTGTCGCCGATAAATCTTCCGGTTGCCATCGTCACCATGAAACAAGCATATCCGACGGTTTCCAAACCTTCCGGCGCTTTGACGATTTCCTTAAAATAAATACCGCTCCAGTCAAACATCGCGCCTTCGCAAGCCATCGCAAAAAAACCGATGATGCCGAGCTGCAATATGGTTCCGGATGGTATTTTGAATTTGGATTTTTTCGTAGGTGTTTCTACTTGTTTGGGTGCGATGTCGTCTATCAAAAATTTATAGTTGAGGAACACGGACAAAAAGGAGAGTATCGCCACGAAACCAAAGTGTGGAAACGGTGCAATATGAAGGTTGCTCATCACCAATCCTACGATCGCACCAGCGAAACCCGCCAAACTCCACGCGCCGTGAAATGATGCCATGATCGAGCGATGGTACATACGTTCGCCGTTTACACCCTGTGTATTGACAGCGATATTGGCAAGGTTGCCGAACGATCCGAAAAAGAACAGTGCAACGGCCAATATGTATTTGTTCGGCGCAAGTCCAAGATTGGTCAGCCCGATAGCATACAAAATAGCGCCGAGTACCAATATTTTTTTACTGCCAAATTTTTTGGTGAGATAGCCAGATACGGGCATTGTAGCCAACTGTCCCAATGGCAAGGCCAGCAACATGCTTCCCATGTCGGCGTCGGTCAAGTGCAGGTTGGCCTTGATGAATGGAATGCGGCTTGCCCATGAAGCGAAGCAGAATCCCTGAAAAAAGTAAAACAACGAAATCGCTAGCCGGACACGTTTTTTGGTTTGCGTCAGGGGCAGTTCGGTAGGGGTGTTTTCGGACGACAATACTTTTGCCGCCATTTTGTTATTGCCAAAGATGTTCATTGTGCGTAAGGAGAGATGAGTGATTGTGTATAATGGCCACAAAGATATTCAATATAACAGTATTTTGTTTTTTTGGTAATTAATCAATTTTTTTTGGATGCGTCCTACTTTTTCTTAGAAAGTAGAAATGGCCTATTGAGGTTGAACCGCCGTCGTTCTATAGCGAAAGGTGAGGTTAAGGCGGAGAGGTGTTTTGGGCGGTAAATTGTAATAGTCTCAAAAAAGATCACCCAGCCGGAAATGTACCCGCAGCCGATGCCGAACGGTCCGAAGGCTGACCAACAATGGCACTATGCCCCTGTAATGACAATAGATTTTGTCACTTTTTACCAATAAAATGGTTATTTTTACACGATATCAATCTTTGTAAAATAAACGTAATTGACTACGCAAAACAGTAGCGCAATAAAATGGGTAAAGAAGTTCTCGTTGTAAAGTTCGGCTCTGCGTTGTTGACCAATACAAAAGGCAACGTCAACGTAGACGCGATCAAAAAGATCTCGGCGGAAATAGGACGCCTCGCGGATCAATACAATGTGGTGTTGGTTTCCAGCGGTTCGGTCAGCAGCGGGAAAAAATATATCCACAATTATAAAGGCAATATCTGGGAGCGAAAAGCGGCTTCGGCAATCGGAAATCCGCTTTTGCTGCAGCTGTACGCGCAATATTTTTCCAAACAGGGTAAAATGGTTTCGCAGGTATTGTGCGAAAGGCACCATTTTTCGGACCGCGATATTTTCCTGCAAATGAAGAGGACGTTTCAGGAATTTTGGAAAAACGACATCATCCCGATCGTCAACGAAAACGACATGGTCAGCAATTTTGAGCTGCGTTTTTCGGACAATGACGAGCTGGCGACATTGATCGCTGTGGGTTTTGATGCGGACAATTTGCTTTTGTGCACGAGCGCGGGCGGTTTTCGCGACAAGGAAAACAATATTGTTCCCGTCGTGGAAAAAATCGGTCCGTCCATATTGGAACTTGTTCGTACGGAAAAATCCGCTGTGGGTTTGGGCGGCATGTTGTCCAAACTAACATTTGCCAAACTGGCGGTTTCGCTCGGTATTCGCGTGGTGATGTGCGGGTTGGATGGTGAAGAACCGATCCAAAAAGCGCTTGCAGGCGACAACGGTACTGTTTTTCTTCCGAAAAAAACGACCATCAAATCGCGCAACAAATGGTTGGCGAGCAGTTCGATTACGATTGGCGAGTTGATATTGGACGCGGGCGCAGCCAAAGCGATCCAGGAGCGACATAGTTTGTTGACCGTGGGCATTAAGTCCGTCAACGGGAAGTTTTTGGCCAACGAATTTGTCAAGATATTGGACGAGGAAAACAACCTTATTGGTGTTTCCAAAGTGAAATTGTCGTCAAAAGACATTGTTTCTAACCTGCAGACCAAGAACGTATTGGCGGCTCACGCCGACAATATTGTCTTGTTGTAAATTATAACAGAAAGGGCATTTGTATATGAAAATGAACAACGAAATCGTCGCTTCGCTGATAAAAACCAAGAAAGCGGGCATCGCTCTGAGAAGGGTTTCGGACGAGACGATTGACGCGGTGTTGAACGAAATTGCGGATCTCGTCCATAAAAACGAGTCTAAATTGTTGAAAGTCAATATGACGGATCTGGCGCGAAAGCCTGCCGATGATCCGAAAAATGACCGTTTGCGTTTGACGAGTGACCGTTTGCGCGGTATTGAACAGGCGTTGCGTAACGTTTCCAAACTGAAAAACCCCGTCGGTGCCGTATTGGGAAAAAAGGTTTTGCCCAATAAAGTCAAACTGGAAAAACGTACCGTTCCGCTAGGTGTTGTCTGCGCGATATACGAATCCCGCCCCAATGTTACTTACGATATTGCGGCATTGTGCCTCAAAAGTCGCAATGTGTGCGTATTGAAAGGGAGCAGCGATGCCGAAAATTCCAACCATGCGGCGGTCATGCTCATCAAGCGTGCGTTGCGCAACCATGGATTGCCTTCCGAATGCGTATTGCTGTTGCCTTCCGACCGCGAAGTGTTGACGCAGATATTGAAGGAGAAAAATTATATTGACGTGGTGATTCCGCGCGGTTCCAATGGTTTGATCGAATTTGTTCGCCAAAACAGTGAGATTCCGGTCATCGAAACGGGTGCAGGCGTGTGCCATGTTTACGTACACGAAAATGCGGATTTGGACAAAGCGGTAAAGATCGTGGCAAATGCCAAAATTTCGCGCCCTTCCGTCTGCAACGCCATGGATACTGTGGTAGTCGACCAAAAAATCGCCAAAGAATTTCTGGGAAAATTAGCACCCGTATTTGCCGAAAGCAAAGTAGAATTGCTTGCTGACGCAACGGCTTTTACTATGTTGAAAGGCTATCCGAATTTGCAGCTGGCAAAATCGGCGGATTTTGCGACCGAATTTTTGAGTCTGAAAGCGGGCGTGAAAGTCGTGAAGGATATTGACGGCGCGCTGACGCATATTGCCAACTTTTCCACGCGACATTCCGAAGCGATTGTTTCGGAAAACAAAGACGCTTGCGAACGCTTTTTGTGCGAAGTCGACGCGGCTGCCGTTTATTCCAATGCGTCCACGAGGTTTACGGACGGCGAGGAGTTTGGTTTGGGTGCTGAAGTGGGCATTTCTACCCAAAAACTACACGCGCGCGGTCCTTTTGCTTTGGAAAAACTCGTTACGGAAAAATGGATTTTGCGAGGAAACGGGCAGGTGAGGTAAGGGGTTTGATAATTTGAAAATGAATATGAGCTTGTTTAAATTTTCATCGTCGTTTCGGCCAAAGGGAGAACTCGAATTGGAATTGAAAACTTTGCTTTTGGCAAATTTGACGGAGGGCGTTGATAATCGGGACGCAATTTTTAAAGAAATAGAACAGTCCTATTATTACGAAGGCTATCAAAAGGAAGAAGATGAATGGCAATATAATTTGAAAATTCGCTAGTTTGAAGATTTGGGAATAAAAAAGCCGATATGACATTCAACGTCGTATCGGCTTTTTCTTTTCTTAAGAAAATGCTTTCAGTTCTTCCAAGGAAATTTTGTCCTCATAGATGGCTTTTCCGACGATGGCGCCGCCGCAGCCAATATCGGCGAGCTCTTCCAGATCCTTCATGCAGCTCACGCCGCCGCTCGCAATGAAGAACAAATCGGGAAACTGCGCCCTTATTTTTTTGTAAAGTTCAATGGACGGGCCCGCCAAAAGACCATCTTTGCTGACGTCGGTACAGAATATTTGCTGGATTCCTTTTTTGACGTATTTGTCGATAAAATTGAAAATCGAAATATCCGTCGTTTCCAGCCAACCATTGATGGCAATCAGTTCACCTTTGACATCCGCACCTAAAAGAAACGTTTCCGCACCGTACAGACTAATCCAATATGTCAGCAAGTCTTCATTTTTGACGGCAATGCTGCCTATCGTGGCGTAAGATGCACCGCTGTTCAATACGATTTCCACGTCTTTGTCTTTCTTGATACCGCCGCCAAAATCGATGCTGAGATCAGTGTTGTTGGCAATGTGTTCCAATACGCGCCAGTTTTTGATTTCCCCTGCTTTGGCACCGTCAAGATCAACCAGATGCAGCCTGTCAAGACCTGCATTTTCAAATTGTTTGGCAACTTCCAGTGGATCTTCGTTGTAGATAGTCTTCTGAGCATAGTCGCCTTGCGTCAGTCTGACACATTTTCCATCAATAATGTCGATAGCGGGGATTATCTGCATAAGGATCTTTTTTAGTCCTCAAATGTAGCCAATCCTAAGCATTTTCGGGCTTTTTGCGTGTGGCCAAAATAATTAATAAAGCCGCTTTAAGTTTTCTTTAGAAGTTTTTGCAACCTACTCAATCGGTATTTCCCAATATGCCGGCAATATAAATTGTAATTTTAGTGTGTCATGGATATATTGGAATGTTGCGATTGTCCATTTCTCCAAAATTAGATGCGGTAAAATAATAAGAGGCCATATTGGATTTATGCAAATCGTTTATCGCTACTTCTTTACTTTGAATGGTTCTATTCGCTGAACTGATTATTATGGTAGTAAGGGAAGGCATATATTTTTCAATAAATTAGCCCAGTTGAATAAAAAAAATGGCGACAATATAAATATGGATTGTTTTTTACTGCATTGATTGATGTGTCTTTTCTGGTTATCTACTATTGATCGTTACTAATTTTGGGTGGCTATATTTAGTTGTTTAAATTAGATATATTGAAAATAAAATATCGCTTATTCTCTTTCCTATTGCAATGGCTCTTTAATTAAAAGTTGCCTATTGGTTGGTGATTATTGTGACAAAGAATCGTTTTTCTAATGTTTCTAACGTCTTTTGATAAATTAGATGCATTGAAATATAAAACAGCTTTCTATTTGTAATTTGGTTGTAAGTTGCCTGTTTTTAAAAGAAAGATATTTGGTATATTGGGTGTTTTTTGGAGGAATTATTGTATTTGTATGTTCGGTCTTGTAAATTTGGGTGGTTGAAAAAATAAATTTTGTTTCCCTTTTTTATTTGGTATTTTTATCGATCTTTGCAACATGAGTAACCTTAGTCTGAGCCATACCGAGGAAAATTACCTTAAAGTTATTTATGCGTTGGAGAAAGAAACTTCCGGAAAAATCCAGAACCTTTCTATAGCGGAAAAATTGGACATTAACCCTGCAACCGTAACGGAAATGCTGAAAAAGTTGCAGGAAAAAAAGTTAATCGATTACAATAGAATAGATGGGGCGTCGCTGTCCAAACAAGGTGATCTGATCGCATTGCGTATTATTCGCAAGCACCGTCTTTGGGAAACATTTTTGGAAGAAAAGTTGCATTTCAACTGGGATGAGGTCCATGAAATTGCAGAACAGTTGGAACATATCCATTCCGACAAATTGATTGACCGTTTGGACGAACACTTGGGTTTTCCAAAATTTGACCCGCACGGCGATCCTATTCCTGATGCACAGGGACGTATTCCTGAAACAAATTATGTCCAGTTGGCCAATATCAAAAAAGCGGGAAAATACCGTTTGGATGCGGTTTCCAACGAATCCAAATTGTTCTTGCAGTATTTGGACAAAATTCAGTTAAATATCAACGACACGATTGAGGTGAGGGAGATTTTGGAATTTGACAAATCGTTGGTGGTAACGCTGAACGAAAAAACGAATACGATGTTCAGCCACGACGCGGCAAAAAGCCTGTTCGTGACGCCGCTCGACTAATTAGAATATTTTAGCACGGTTTTTATATAGGTAAAAAAACGCTCTAGTCTTAGAGCGTTTTTTGTGTTTTTATGTTTGTTTGTTGTTGGTCTGCGACCAACAACGGCGGAGTTACATGAGATTGTTTTGCGCTGCTCGCAATACCGATGTGGTTCTGGAAACTTTACAAGATTCAATTTGCAGCAGAGTCCGAACTGGGAGATTTCTGTGGCAAACCCAAATAAGAAACTCACTGACGACCTGACCACTGACCACTTAAAAAACGCATCGCTCACTACTCGCTCATCATTTCCAATATAGTTTCGATAATGTTTTCCGCGTTTGGTTTGCTGAAATAGTCGCCGTCGCTGGCATAAGCCGGACGATGATTTTTGGCAGTCAATGTTCTCGGTGCGACATCCAGCCAACGATAACCGTTTTGCAATTCGATC
>Ga0154006_1000351_pt1 | contig 15341 bp, 12 predicted proteins | sample TSFL090MetaG_FD_104747 | JGI IMG/M metagenome (GOLD analysis project Ga0154006, IMG submission 104747) | Attine ant fungus gardens microbial communities from Florida, USA - TSFL090 MetaG | ecosystem: Host-associated > Fungi > Mycelium > Unclassified | place: USA: Florida, Wakulla State Forest...
CAAGGTCAGGTGACCATAGAACATTCTGGAAAGGACATGTGACCATGGGAATCTAGGGTACAGCCACTGTAGTAATAGTATAAGTAGGGCTGCAATCCAACAAGAACTCCATTGAGTTCTTCCTGAACATCCACCTAGGGTGACCACTAAGAGCATTCACTGTTCCTTGGTAACAGGTGGGGACTCAGTAAGTCAAATCACATGACAAGGTCAGGTGATCATAGAACATTCTGGAAAGAATATGTGATTGTGGGACTCTAGGGTACAGCCACTGTAATAGTAGTATAAGTAGGGCTGCAATCCAATAAAGAACTCCATCGAGTTCTTCTTGAACATCCACCTAGGGTGATCACTAAGGACATTCATTGTCTATCAATAACAAGTGTGGAGGATGTAATGGCAAAGGTGTGCAAACCTATGAAAATCAAGGCTAGAGTTTCCTCCTTGAGAGACAAGTGAAAAATATATAGTGTAACCTTTACCAAGAAGTATGGAATTGGAGAAATAGAGAAGCAAATAGAGGAGAGATAATGAGAGTGTAGTGTGTAGAATGTGGAAGAAAAGATGCTATAGGAGGAAGAGTGTTAGAACAAGAAAAGAGGGAGATCTTGTGTCTAGAATATAGGATAGGGAGAAAGAAGCTGTGGTGGAACTGGGGAGTGGTGGCAGGCCCTATAGAGGGAAAAGCACAGCAGGATGATATATGGGCAGAGATCCCAAAGAACACAGCAAAAGGGGAAGATAAGCAAAGGGATATCAGGAGAACATTCAAAATATTAAGAGAAGTGTGGCTGAATATTAAAGTAGAAAAGGTAGACACATATGAGGGTGTGATAGTAAAAGCACTCTTGGATAGTAGTGCAACAGGAATGTTCATGGACAAGAAAATGGCAGCAAAACATGGGTTTAAGCTGCAGAAGCTAGATAGACCAGTAATGGTCAGAAATGTGGATGGAACAAACAACAGTGGAAGGGCTATTATACACCAAGTGGAAGTAAATGTATATTACAAAAGCTATGTAGACAGAATGAGAATAGATGTATGCAATTTGGGAAGAACAGACATTATACTGGGTATGCTATGGTTGCAAGCACACAACCCTGAGATAAACTGGGAAACAGGAGAAGTCAAAATAACAAGATGTCCACCAATCTGTGGAAGAAAGATAGTAGTAAAGGAAGGAATAGAGAGAAAGAGGAAACTGGAGAAGAGGATTAGAACAATAGAAAAACCAGACAGAGATGAATGGAAAATGTCAATGGAAGAGAAATTTGATGATGAAGTTGAACTAGATAAAGAAAAAGTGAGGAAGATGGTACCACCAAGGTTTTACAAGTGGCTAAAAGTGCTTGAGAAGGTAGAGTCAAAAATGATGCCAGTAAGAAAACCTTAGGACTATGCAATAAGTCTGAGAGAAGACTTTGTACCTAGAAAAGGAAGGACATACTTGATGTCAAGGAAAGAGAAAGAGGAAGTGAGAGAATTTGTGGAAGAGCAGTTGAGAAAAGGATATATTAGACCCTCAAAGTCACCCCAGACTTTGCCAGTATTCTTTGTAGGGAAAAAGAATAGAAAGAAAATAATGGTATAGGATTATCAATACCTGAATAAAGGAACAGTCAAGGATAATTATCCATTGCTATTGATTTCAGACCTAATTGACACTATGGGCACAAAAAAAGTATTTACAAAGATAGATCTGAGATGGGGATACAATAATGTATGAATAAAGGAAGGGAACAAATAGAAGGCTGTATTTACTATACATCTAGGGGTATATGAACCTACAATTATGTTTTTTGGTCTCACAAACTTGCCAGCAACTTTCCAGGTGATAATGAATGATATTCTTAGAGACTTAATTGACACAGGAGATATAGCAGCATTCATGGATGATGTATTGGTAGGGACAGAGGATGAAAAGAAGCATAATGAGATAGTAGGAGAAGTATTGAGGAGGATAGAGGAGAATGATCTCTATATAAAACCAGAAAAATATGTTTGGAAAGTCAAAGAGATTGACTTTCTTGGACTGGTAATGGGGGCAGAAGGAATTAAAATGCAGGAGAAGAAAGTGACAGGAGTTCTTGAATGGCCTAGACCTAAGATGGTCAAAGAAGTGCAAAAGTTCCTAGGATTGGCAAATTACTATAGGAGATTCATAAAGGATTTTGCTAAGCTAGCCAAACCATTGTATAAATTGGTCAGAAAAGATAAAAAGTGGAATTGGGAAGAAGAACAGAAAGTAGCATTCAAAGAGTTAAAAAGAGTGTTTACAATAAGACCAGTACTAGTAGTACCTAACTTGGACAAGGAGATGAGAGTAGAAGCAGATGCATTAGAGTATACAACAAGAGGAGTGTTGTTGATAAAGCATAAGGATGAAAAGTAGAGACCAGTAGTCTTTATCTCAAAATCATTGAACGAAGCAGAAAGGAATTATGAAATTCATGATAGAGAGATGTTGGTAATCATTAGGTGTCTAGAAGAGTGGAGGCATTTACTATAAGGCATACAAGATAGATTTGAGATCTGGAGCAATCATAAAAACCTTGAATACTTCATGAGCAGCCAAAAGTTAAATAGAAGACAAGCACAATGGGCTCTGTATCTATCAAGATTTGATTTCCACCTGAAACATGTACCAGGAACCAGTATGGGATAAGCTAATAGCCTAAGTAGACAACCAGACTGATAAGTTGGCATAAAGAGAGATAATAAGGATAGAGTGTTAGTGAAAAAGGAGTGTTTAGAAGTGAGAGTGACACAGGTAACAGAGGTAGTAATCAAAGGAGTAGACCTGCTAGAAGAAATCAGAAAATCAGATGCAAAAGATAATGAAGTGATAAAAGCAGTAGAGGAGATGAAGCAAGCAGGGGTAAAGATGTTAAGAGATAAAGAGTAGAAAAAAGAGAATGGCCTAATGCTATGAGATAGAAAGATATATGTGCCATGAGATGAGAAGCTGAGGGTAGAAGTAATCTAGTTACACCATGATATGCTAGTAAGAGGACATGGAGGACAGTAGAAGATAACAGAATTGGTAACTAGAAACTTTTGGTGGCCAGGAATAACAAAGGAAGTCAAGAAGTATATAGAATCTTGTGATATATGCCAAAGAAACAAGAATCACATGGAGGCACTAGCAGGAAAATTAATGCCTAATGTAGTACCAGAAAAACCCTGGAGTCATATAACAGCAGACTTTATTACAAAGTTACCACTAGCACAGGAATATGATACAATCCTGGTAGTATGTGACAGGATGACAAAGATGGCACACTTTGTGCCTACTATAGAAAAGACTTTGGTAGAGGGAGTGGCAAGACTGTTCCAAGATAATGTCTGGAAATTACATGGATTACCAGAAAGTATTATAACAGATAGGGGAGCACAGTTTGCAGCAGAAATGATGAGGGAGTTAAATCAAATGTTGGGGATTGACACCAAATTGTCAACAGCTTACCATCTATTAACAGATGGTTAGATGGAAAGAATGAATCAGGAACTAGAACAGTACTTGAGAATGTTTATTGATCACTGTCAGGAGCAGTGGCCAGATTGGTTAGCAATGGCAGAGTTTGCATACAACAATAAGGTGTAGACAAGTACAAAAGTGTCACCATTCAAGGCAAATAATGGACAGGATCCACATATGGGATTTGAGATGAGAAAGAAGGGGAAGTTTGAGAGGGCAGAAGAATTTGCAAAAAGGATAAAAGAAGTACACAAGGAAGCAAAGACAGTGCTGAGGAAGAGTCAAGAAGAAATAAGGAAATATGCAGATAGGAAAAGAAGCAAGCCAGAGGAGTACAGAGTGGGTGACTGGGTGCTCTTGAGTACAAAAGATCTTAAGTGTCAAATGAAGGGAAGACATTCAGAAAAATTGACAGAGTGATTTGTGGAACCTTATAAGATGAAAAGGATTATATCAACAAATGTAATTGAACTGGAGTTACCAAGTACAATAAAAATACATCCAGTAGTAAACATCAGTAGAGTATGAATATACAAAGATCAAGTAGAAGGCCAGAGAAAAGAATGGCCTCTCCTAGTGGTAATCAAAGAAATACAAAGTGGAGAAAATACTAAATAAAAGAAAGTTTAGAGGGAAGGATAGGTACCTAGTGCAATGGGAGGGATATACAGTAGAAGAGGACACTTAGGAACCAAAAGAGAATTTAGAGAATGCAAGGGACCTGGTTAAGAGGTTTAAAAAAGAATATGAAGAGGAGTCAAGACAGGCAGAGAAAGAAGATTATAGAGAATTCCATATGGGAGAATTACCAGGAAGATATATAGCAAAAATGTTATATGAATGGGATGATAGGAGATTTGATCAGGAGTATTGGGGACAATTGGAAAGAAATTGGAGACATTGGAAGAGAATACAACAAAAGAGAAGAAGAACATTGAAAACAATTCAGGAAGAGAAAGAGCAAGAAATAGAGGAGCCAAGGATAGAAAAGTAGAATAAAGAAGATAAAATAGGTAACTTACAGGACCTATATAATGAACTGTGAAGTCCTTAGGATGAGGACCTTTAAGAGGGGGGTACTGTCATGAGTCATCTTGACTATGACCAAAGAACATCTATTTATAGAATGATGAACAAGAGAATTGAACCAGCAGCCTCTTGGCTGGTTGTAGAATACCATTAGTGTAAACAAGGGCAAATAGTGTACTTATATAAGTAGGTAGCTCAATTGATCGAGAACTCCATTGAGTTCTCTTTGTAACCCTCAAAGACTTAGCTGCTGAGTCAACTTGACTTGAGTTGCACAACACCCTTATATTGTAATCCTATAAGAAAAGATAAAAAGACTACAGAGTAAGAAAAAGTAATCAAATAGAAAATGAAATAATAAAATAATAACCCAATGTCCAGATGGGTATATAACAACTTAGCAGTTGGTGATTTCTTTATCTGTAGTTCCAGCAGGGGGTTTTGGGCTGGTGCCATTAAAGTGGCTCCAAAAGCCTTTTGCCTTAACAGCATCTTGGAAGCAAATGTAGAAGATGGCCCAGTTGAGACTAAAGGGAGCTAGAGAAAGAAGTAGCAGTAGCACTGGACATGACAGTAATTTTAAGCAACAGGGCTCAATAATCTGTAGAAATCAATGATGCCAATAACACTCAGTCTTCAGTGAGTGTGCAAAGGACTGAGGTGGTACCACATGTCTGTGCTATCTATTTTCTAACACAATAACAACGAAAGAAATTGAATAATGATGCAAGGTTTCCAGGACGATTAGCATGCAAATACAATAAATGTTTTTATCCTGAACAATAGTGTCTTGAATTGTGATTACACTCGATTATATCTTGAGTTTGCGTATGTTTGCCTGTTCACAGTCACCTCAGCTGCAACCGGGATCTATGGATCAATCTATTGATTTTACCACGCAAAATGGAGAGGTGAAACAATAAGAACAATAACCTAAGGTATGGTGTCGCCTCCGGTTACGATTACGATCGACCGGTTATGGTCATGATCGACGATTGGGCAGAACGGCCCAGCATTCCAATAGAGGCATCCATGGAAGGTAGTACGCGTCTTCCAACCCGAGAACACAGGGATTGACGTATCTCGTCTTCTCGATCAGGAAACTATCCTGCATCATAAGGCGGCGATAAGTTTATCATATCTCACAAGTGACAAACAAGTGATCCTCCCGCTCGGTCATGTTTCTTGCCGCGAAGAGAGGCATCTTTATTTGGTCGTCTTTCAGCGCACAAGTTGCATTTGTTCCGGAATCTTTCTCGCTCCAATCATGACAGTTGTATGTTCCATACTTTGAAAAGCAGCCGATCTGAGTTGAATTGACAAGGACATAAACTCGTAACCCACATATGTGGGCGATCACACCATTTCGAATGATCAAAAGGAGAATACAATGGCGCCCAAGTCAACAGCAGCTCAAACCAACAGCAGTAGCAACAAATAGCAGTCTTAAGTCTCATTTTTCAAACCTAATATAATGATCTGTCCAAATGATTGTCATGGTCCTCAGAAATTTTCTTCTCCTTGAAACCATTGAAAACCGTTTAAGATGGTCAAACATCGGACATGATCTCTTCGCTATCATTTCCGACCGTGCCCGGGTGAGAAGCACTCGACATGCTGTAACGCATGAGAAGTCGGCATGCAAGTGCAATCACTTGTGAACCTCCTCAGATGGTTTGGAGATTCCACCGCCATTTCTAATGAATGCCGGTGAGTAAAAGACAGTCAACTCAGCCCATTTAAACCCAGCTCCATTAATCGAATCTCATCCGAGGAGATCACGAGAGACAATGGGAACCGTTTGTACCATCAAGCATCAAGCACTAAAGGGGGGATAAGATGCAACAGAAAGGATTGATATGTCACTCAGAACCTTTCGAGTAGCTCATAAGATGATTGTGGGCTAACATGCCAGTATGCTATTCGAAGACTCACCTTGGCTCGGGACTTTGAAATCGAAGAGACATTCCATTCTTCCTAGGTGATCAGATGACTGATATAAAGCGAGAATCATGCAGTTGAGTTTCTAAAGCGCGAGGTATGTTAACACGAGTTTCCGCAGTGTCGATATAGTTAACCCTCTCTAGCTGCATTTCACTCCAATGCTCAGGGGTACCTGCCGGTGGCAACCCACAACACTCCGATCAGCTAATAGAGTAACAATGGAATTACCAGGGCCATCCCTTATCGCAGTAAAAAAACCGATCATTCTTACTGATCACCTGCCACTGATGCGTGACCTTTCCACATATGAGACATTCCAGCCTCGTTTAACCTGTGTCAAATTCGATTACCGGGGGCGTTGTGACAGGCTGCGGCAGGAGCTACCACAGATTATATGGTTGATGCAAGCCAATGATCCGATTCGGATCGTCCGAAATGAAAAATGAGAAATCAACGATCATCTTCATATCTGCACAGCCACTTGTGCATGGGCCCTCGAAACATGATGTATGTACAAACACACAAGCAGTTGGTAAAGAGCAAATCGTTTTGTTTCATTCCTAGTTGATCTCTTTTGGTGGGAGAGAATGAACTAGGTGTTTAGCTCGTGCCCTCTACATATGCTGTTAATCACCCCGCTTGCCCCTCCGCACAGGATCAAACTTGTTTATGGGCGACAATTTCGGTTACTTACTAGTTCACCGAATGGCCTTTTTCCATCGAACTGTGCTTCTATTGGCAAGAGCTAACGGGGGAAAAAGTCCGTCGGCTGAGCATTGTGGCCCATATCGGCGATCATAGGTTCCCTTGAACCGAAGCCGCGAAGAAAGACTAGTTTGTTGTTCATGAATCCACAGCGCAGAATAGGATTCCGGGGTGAAATCATAGGGTGAGATCGTACCCAAGGTCACTGGATATTCACAGTGGTCTGATTCCACTCAAAAAGCAGTATCTTCACTCATTTCAATGTTAATGAAGAACGTAGATCGCGATTGAACTGGTCTTTACTACAAAGTGTAGCATGCTATCCGTTGTTTATATCAGCATGATGAATACCGAGGACGTCGGGGAATCAACCAAGGACTTGCCAACTTGAGCATCAAGATGCACAAACCCGTGGATGGGAACGAAGCTAGCTTCCGTTCCCAGCTAAACCTTGTAAGCCATGCACGGTGCTTAAAGAGAAGTAGCTGGAACTTGTTCTGTCAAGATGCTCCAGATACTATGTCTTATGAGCATTGATTTCTGAACATCATCAGATCAAACGCACCATATAGGCCGTGTATGTCCTACATAAGAACCTCCCTGTGGGTAAAAACGTGTTTGTACCACATGTGACCTGATGAGGTATGGGAAATGAAAGTCATGCTTGTCCGTTGGTCTTGAAACGCATAAAGGCCGTAAAATGGCCGTGATAGTAAGGAAGGTAGGCTGATCGAGTGACAATAGCCCACAAAGAGGGATGAATCTTAAGTGTAATGCTACGAATTAGCGTGGGCCTTCGCAAGTCGGAGCTAAAGCGCCATGGCTTGGGTTTGCGGCCAGGGGAGGGGAAATTCTCATCCGCGCAGTCCAAGGACGCCATTTCGGCGACTTGAATGAAGAATAAGATTATCTTGAGCGAAGGGAACGGAAGGATAGTTTGGATGATGGATATCCATAGTTGGAATCCTGATAGGGTATTTGGATGACGATCCTCCAAGACGTACGTACGCAGACAGTAAAGGGGGATTCGTGGCCAGAAGAACGTGGAAGCCAGGTGGAATTCATTGAGGCCAGTTACAGGGGCCCTGAGGCACAGAGTGGAGGAGGGTTGGCAGCTTTGGGATGAATTGACTGGAAGATCATCGTGATTCACTGTTTGAAGACCGAAGCAACGTGGGGAGACGACTAGATCGGCACTGAGTCATGAACACGGCGAGTAGTTTGAACGCCGGGAATCCTCACGAGAAACGCCATGAGGTCGGGGCTACTCCTGCCCTTTCTGGCTGCCACCTGCCCTTTCGCCGTCCGGCCGGGAAGCCGGTTCTTGAGAAGCACGATGCGATCGACATATCTGTCACATAGCTGTGACATAGATCCCGATCGGGTCATCCTCCGAAACGATGATTAGTGGTAGCGAGAGCTGCTGCAATTCAAACGGAATGGACAGTACTGCATGTAGACGGATCTGGGACAGGACACCCCTGAATGGGCCAGCATTTGGTTGCAGGATATAAATTGAGGACGCCGATCCTTGTTCTCCGATGGCTTTACTATATCGGGACATGTCGTCACGGTGAGTTGGGCGTTACATGGCAACTTATTAAAAGGAATCGGGATGCTCTGTTTTCCATTCTGCCATATCTACCCACCACCATCAGTTAACCATCGGCGTCCTAATCCCACTGCCCTTTCGGCCTCTTATTGGATTGCCCCCATCCTATAAATCTCACCAGCTGGCCTTCTGTCTTTCTGCCCCAAATGTCCTCCAACTCTGAGCAGATTCTCCACCTCCCCAGCATTCATGAGCTCTTTCCAGGTAACCTCCTCCCTTTCCTCCTCCCTCATCATTTCTGATTCCCTACTAAGAGTACCTCCCGCAACCGCCAACTGTAAGAACAATTCCTCACCTGCTTACATTAAAAACACTTAATTTTCCTCCAACAGACTTACAATGTGGCTGGTGGCCCCCATCATGCAGAACCTCACTATAGTTCCCAAGCGCAGCGTCTTCCCTTCACCCGTGCAGGCGAAGACTTGTCTGCTCTCACTTCTACATTAAACTATCCCGGCGACAATCGTGCTCGTGCTCTCCGCGGCACTTCTGTCTCTCAGCCATCAGGCGTCCCTCATGTCACTGTCGACGGTCCATCTCGTTTTCCTCTTTCGGATGAAATAGCCCCAATCCAGCATCGTCATGATGATCATGATCAGCATAGCAATCCCGCCCCCTTCTCATGCTCGAGAGATATTCCAACTGGTCAAGATTATCCTGCTGTTCCGTTGAATGCCTCTGAAGGCACCGAACACCCTTCATCATTGCCCGACGATTTTGAGAACGTAAGTGACGAAAACATCACATCTACCGGCCCACCACCCGGCGGTCCTCGGAAACACATATGCCCCATTTGCAACAAGACCTTTAATCGCCCAAGCAGCCTCAAGATTCATTGTAATACACATACAGGCGCTACACGTAAGCACCTGCCGACACCATGGTAATCGTAATCACTGTAACTAACTACCAATTTCAGCCTTCCGTTGCCCCTGGCCCAACTGCGGCCGTGAGTTTAACGTTAACTCGAACATGCGGAGGCACTACAGGAACCACAGCGTGGATGCCCACCATGAGTCTCACGACTACAATGATTATAGTCTGCGTAGACGTCGGCGACGTTCCTTTACTAGCCCACCCAGTTCGTTTCTTAGTCTGCCCGTGACGCGACGCCAGCCAGAAGAAACACTGAGCGGTGGAATCGATGGTCGCCGTACCTCTGCATATACCCCTTACGCACCAAAAACACCTCATCAATATTCTCACTATAGGGTTTATGGCTACCGCAAAGATTGTGACAGAGTGGATATGGACGATATAGGTGCCTATGTCGTCTCCGAGGATTCACATCGCTCAGGACCTCCACCTTTATCCCTGATGCGGGCGTCACAAACAATTGCAGAATCCCGCGGAGGTGAAAAACCGGTACCGCAGTACCCTGAAGCGTCTGCTCAACAGGAATGTTCCCTCCACCATCAATACTCTCGTTCCTCAACATCATCATCCAACATGCGGATGCGCGCATTAACCCCTGGATCTAGCTTCCACTCGTCATCTCCCTCTCTCTCTCCTTCTCCGTCATTGTCAGCCAATGCCTACCCCCATGATTCTCCCCCGCTTCCGACGTTAATGTCCCCGGTTAATTCGTCCGCTGTATCATCCCGTGCACCTGGAACGAACCAGCATTACCCATACTGCCCCTCCATCCCCTATTCTCGAGGTTCGCGCGTCTCCACTGCTCTGAGGCCGGCATTCGAAAACACTCGCCAATGAAATTGTTTATTAGTAGCATGTGGTCCTGGATTTTCTGTTTCCTCGTTTCTTGGATGCACTGCTATCATACTCTTCTGTTCAGTGTTTTACACATGAGTTCTATTTTTTTTCTCTAAATCCACGTCTGTATCGATACAGCAACACTGGCGTATTCTCATATGTAATACAGTCCGCAAAGTCGGAGTAGTGTTTATCAATGACAAATATGTCCTATCTCATTATAAAAAGGATTTAAAAAGTTCAGAATCAAATACATTGGAAGTGATTTTCTGAGGATGGTTATCAAATAAGGTGTAGTGCGACCACAGAAAAAAAAGTTAGTTGAAGATGAATCATCATGTCGTCACGTGGATCGTAACTCCTATCCCCTTATGAAAACCAAAACCAGGCTTGAAAAAGTAAGTAGCTTCCCTTTTCTTTTTGAGCCGAGGTAGAAAATCACCTCTGATTTGTATTTCAAGCTGCATCAGCCGACTATTCGCTTGCATTTTTTTGGACCAAGACAGAAAATGTTAGTAGTGTAGTGTAGTGTATATGATTGGATCGGTTTTGCGGGATTTCCAATGTGAGGACGTTTTTGGACCTGAGAATGCATGTGTAAAAAGGTAGAACGAAGATTTAGAATTATCAGAAGCAGCTTTCCAGGTTGGCGGACCCTTCTGTACTCCCTAGATACCGGGAGGTCACGCATACCTACAGACAGTGATGACTTGTATTGAAATTAACTGGACGAATAATCTGTAAGCTGCCGGAGACAGTAGTGAGTAGCAAGAACACTGATTCCTCCTGGGTATTCAGGTAGTTACAGCTATCTGGACTGTCACCAATGGCAGTGCAGTATGAACATCAAATGATAAATTCCAGCGCTTTAGAATCGGAGCGGTAGCCGAGAAAATATATTCTGATATGCTTCTCCAGCCGCTGCCATTTTTCTTGACCCATGAATGATCTACAGTCCTCGTCAAAGATAGTCGAGCAAGTCAGGAGCAAGTCAGATGACAGTCTCCACCCACGACAACGCCGCACGCATTGCATCTTCCCGAACGGGGAAATTCCGAAATTAAAGACAGACGTCCAGTCTGCAGCATGATCATCATACATCGGCGTCCCGACAATAGATGATTTTCGCATCTTTATGCGCGAGAAGCATGGACTCGATTATATTCATGGGAACTGCTGAAAAGTTCATACAACTCAATGCATAATATTATCACCAGACATATTGATCTTTTTCTCATGAAAGGTTCCATCTCAAACAGCGTCATCAGCTGTCCTGAGAAACTCCGCAAAACGGCGGTCAGTTGTGCGAATGAGAGTCACTAGGTCCGTCTCGGAATGATGTTGAATAGTAAAAATTTACTTTTCACCACCTGCAATGCCAATTGAGCATCTATCGCACATTGCCGTTTGATTTGTCGACCTTTACCTCTAGAAAAATATGTAGATAACGAAGACACCACATGTTTCCAGGGTGAATGATGCTTTTCCATGATCTTGATTTCGTCTCCATGTTACACGGCTTGTGACGAATTCTATTCCATGTCCCTGCCCACTTCAATTTGACCTATATCTGTGAGCGCCCAACCACAAGAGCGGTGTAAATATACGTCAAATGAGGTTTATCCACAGTCCGTTTTCGTAGGCAGCGTTTATTGAGGTAGATGCTGCGATGGCGTATGAATTAATGCAGTGAGAGTCACATGCCGGATAAGGTGATCATAATCTATACCAGAAAAGAAACTTGTCCCCCCGTCCGCGTCTGGAGACTTCAGATCATCTTCTTGCATTAGGTCCAAACCACCTATTTGTGTCCGTACTAGCTGGCCTTGAGGCATTAGAAACATCAAAGATCGTCTTATGGATCGCCAAAACTTTCAAGAGGCTTGAGAACTGACCTAGAAACAGCTAACCTCCCTGAAATCCACAAATAGCAAATAGATTAACTTCTCATCCATGCCTGAAGGTATTAATTCTTTTTAGGATATTTTGTATCTCCCGTGCTTGAATGACAACGATGTAGTAACTTTTCTTAGCCTGTAAACATAAATGATTTCTTAGCTACATTCCTTCCAGTGTCACATGGTATGCACATTGCTGAGACATTGCAAATTTTCTCCTAAAGTTTCTAGTGTATCTCAGTTTTCAGTTAGTCTCAGTTCCAATAGACCTTCGGAGTTCTACATTGACGAAACGAAACGACGGTAAAGATGTTTTCACAGTCAAAATCAAAACAAAGGGTTGCTATACTGTTTCAAGAGGTCTGAGGTGAGGCTCCAAAGACGGACTAGATTCGCTCGCTTCCGATCTTCTGCCTACGTAGGGATCGTCTGAGGGTCCACTGAATGTGGCTTATTGATGACGGTGAAACATTCCCACCCTCAGGGGTCACTAAGAATTGAGCTAAGCGAAAATCAGGCCTTCATGATCGGCACATATAAGGCGATGTTATTTTTATGCCACTTGATGCACACCGGCTGAACTAGATCCCGAAATCCTTACTAATGGGAGTAAACAGATAAATCTTAACATCAAGAGTTAGCAACCAAGATTGGCCGATGTATCGTATTTCATTGTGCAGAATGGACAACTAATGAGGTCACCTGATAGTGTTATTATTATGTTCTTGTTTCTATAAGGTGTTAAACCTTGTGCTGGCATACACCAATATTCATAACAGTAATACAGCAATAACACTTCTCATATCGAATGACTCACAGTAATTTCACAAACCTTTGATTCTGATGACTGATATGATACATTGGCCACTTTTGGCTGCTGAGAATTATGAAGGCGAGCAAGATTCACACAAGAGGTACGAGACCCAAGAGAATGATCTTAATGGACAGAGAAATGCATGTGAATGCAGGATTGGTGTAGGCAGGAGATAGGCCCTCTGTCTGGTTACTATTACCTAAGATCGGACAACGATTTACATGAGGCCATATGCCTCTCCCTAAACATGAGGCTCAATCCTTGACAGATGATTATCGGGGACTTTTTAAAACCATGCTCCAGTGCCTTATCAAACATTTTAATAGCCATGAGTTGATCTATTTAGTCGCTCTAGTCCTGTGTGAAACGTAACATCTCACTCTATCCTATCTGTAATACATGACCATACTGCCAACCGCATGCAATTGAGAAAACCCTCTCGGAATCAGTATGTTTAAGAAGGTGCGTTTCGCAGAAGATTTTCCATTAGGATCTGCGGACGTGATGGATATCATCAAGACGCATCGATAACGTTTCCTGGGAGGAATCACCTCTGGTTTACTCACAGATTTATCCGCTTCTTCAGGTGTCCACATGTTGCAAGAAGATCAGTTGTCATTTCTCACATCAGAAGTCGCGGAGTCTTCAGATGCGGTTCCAATTTATTGGCACCGTGGCATGGACAGGGAAAACATTTACAGATCTATGAGCATGACTGATGCCAGCCAGTTGAGGCATGCGTTGCATGGGCAGAATTTGTGGAAGCCTTGAGGGTTGTTCACCACATCCAAGAACGAATCTTAGTAAGAGAACAATGTCATATAACCTATTCTCATCGGAGTCTTGCCACCCAAGTCGGAAGCTTATCGAGTTTACAACACCCTATGTCCGCCGAATACACAAGGGCTTGGCTACGAAAGTTTAATATCCCAAAGTATGATGTATTTTTTTGGTCAACAATTTATTATGCGGTATACGTACTCAGTCCGCGGTAGTCTACCGACTGCTTCATAAAATTCATAAACATAAAAGGAAAACAGGAAAGAAGTCGCAAAATAAAGAAGGCATTAGAGCCAGCTTTGGTTTAAAAGGGGAGCGCGAGGGCGCCTGGGCTTTGAGTCATACAAACCTAGTCTGTGTGGTTGTGCTTAGTAGTGATAGGTTTTTCCTCGTATACAGCATGCTCAGGGGGTTCCCAGGTTGGTAACGTGAAGGCGGTCGGGTCAGAAGTAAGGAGCTGAATGAGGTCTTTGAGGGATAGAACTTGGCTTGTTATGCGGTCCTTGGTGTTCTAGGGCACTCCACGAGTATGTGCGCTCTGGTTTGTAGGTCCATCTCATCACATGGGCCCAAAGTATGTCAGAACTTCGAGCGGCGAAAAATGAGAGACGAAGTCGTTGACCAATCACCCAAAAATCTTATGACGCTCGACTGGGTGTACCAAGACTCTTCTTCGCTCTCGCAGAAAATCCAAGTTGCATCCAAATTGCAGAAAGATGAAAGACGACGGCTTTATCCGGTAACTCAAGAATGGCGTGATTACTGAGTGTCCAATGTGTTGTCCAACGCTAATTCATAATGTCCAGAATATTTTCTGAGAAATATGTACAGAGTTAGACAGAGTAAACGAAGAAAATCTCAATGACTGAAATTTTCTAGAATTGCCCATACACGACGGCGACGGCGTGTTTTCTGTATGAATCAAGCAATTTCAAATGCAACCCTTTCGTGTGACTCGATTATTTATTTTATTTACGAACTACCAACGCTCCACTTGATCGCTTCTGACCGCTCAAAAATTTGGACTCCACAAACCCTCTTACCCAGCATCGAATTGCCCTATCCCCTTTCATTTTTAGATGACGAACCTCGTGGTGATCCACCAGTCACACCGGTGATTTTAATATCAGGGTGGTGTATAACACAAGCGGTTTCCAAGAGAGTTAAGAGTTACGACATTAAGAAACATCGGAATTTTTCAGTTTAACCGCCGAACCAACCACTATACAACTAGATAAATATTCGAGGTACATAATATTACAATTGCAATGGAGTCTATATTAAGATGCATGGAACGGGCGACCGTGTTTCGGAATGATGTGACAAATGCTTAAAAGAAAAGAACGTGACAGCGGTAATCTCCGGTG
>Ga0154006_1000354_pt1 | contig 15320 bp, 22 predicted proteins | sample TSFL090MetaG_FD_104747 | JGI IMG/M metagenome (GOLD analysis project Ga0154006, IMG submission 104747) | Attine ant fungus gardens microbial communities from Florida, USA - TSFL090 MetaG | ecosystem: Host-associated > Fungi > Mycelium > Unclassified | place: USA: Florida, Wakulla State Forest...
GAGAGCAAACCTTAGTAGAATGCCGCATGGATGAGCCCAACTGCGACCCTGTGTGAACACAATACTCGATCAGGCACTCCTCCACACCCCTACTCGTGACTTTTATTGTTCTCACTATATACGCAGGAATTGACCGAAGACTAATTCCTACCTAGGAGCCACCGAGGGTAACCCTAGAGAAGATCAGTGACTACTCTGTCCCTTACCCTGGGTCTTCCTTTAGTGAATCACGCTGTAACATATCTATACTCAACTGGTGAATTTGGATAAGAACAACAAGGAGGTCAATACCAGCAGCTGAGATGACTATTAATACTCTTGTGATGTTTAGGACTAGCAATTGGGAAGGTGAATAGAGAACTCAATTGACAAGGAAAAGGTTCGAGAAAATCAAGTCAAGAGTCAAGACTTAATTCTACCCTTGAGGATATGCTCTATGTTTGATCCAAGGGTAAAAATTGCTGTAATTAAATATGGCACAGAAAAAGGTAGGGGTGAAAACTCATGAAAAAACATGCAATCAGTCTTGTCTCAACCCCTTGTATATTGATAACTTGTATAGCCATTTTCAGATCATAGATTTTTATAAGATGGAATATCTCCACTACATTGAATATTAAGAGATGGTCTTATTCTTTGACCAATATTCCAAAGTAGAGTCAAAGTCTACTGACCGTGGCCAGGATTTGGTTAAACCCTGACCTTGTGTAAACATAGGAGGTTTTTGGTGACTGCTGCCTCGGATGATATTAGACTGTACCTGTGATATTCAATGATTCCCGCCATTTATGGACAAGGGCTCGTCACGCCCAAATGCACTGGGAATTGGATTGAATAGAAACTACCTATTACAGACTACGAGAATATACATTTTACAAAAAATACACAATCAGCGAATGCAAGCACAGGCAAAACATCAAGATTCATGATTTAAATACACTAATACGATGGTCCGGGACTTGGATCTGCCCAAGTCCCATTAGGCCACAGTGTTGCTGGCATCGTAAAATCGCCCGTTTGTCCATCAGACGTAAGCTAGAACTATGATGAACACTATGATCGTGCCATCAAACACAGGAATTTGACTTACCGCTAGCCGGAAGAAGTGTGGGATCCCCACCTGTAAAGCTGCCAATGAATAATTTAAAGCTGTCCCTGAGTACCTCAATACATCATCCACAAGTAATTCAAAACCATCCCATCCGTCTGGGAGCTCGAACCAAGATATGGTTTGATTCACCAGAGGGATACTGACATTAAAATTGGTGGAATTTGTCATGAATGCGGGTAATGTTGATCCTAGTGTTGCATCCTGTCTTAACTGTCATATCCGTCAACAACGACATAGCTTGGATCCAGATCCTAGAAACCACTCACGTCACTTGGAGTCTGTAAAATGGAATCAAACCCAAATGCAGCACCTCCATTCAGGAACATGCCTAGAAGTAACCCCTGGTAGATAGCACTCAACCTGGTCGGCCACGCTGTCCCCGGTAAAAGCGCCATTGGAATAATGTAATGATGCAACCGTAACTGCAAGCCGGGCAAAAGCGCCAAAATCATGATCAACAATCCGCCACAAATATACCACATTGCATAATACGGCAACCACCCGGTTTTCCGAATGACTCTGACTTGGTTAATGACCAGGATAATAACGATGATGAGAACGATGATAAAAGCGACTAAGCCACCGGGTCGTTTGCTGATGTCAGACACGAGGAGGCGCGATATAGGAATTTTATCAATGGTGAGATTGTAGAGGATTCCCACCCAATATCCAGACAAGTAGAGTATGCAAGACTCGATCGGTGCCTTGGTTGCAAATTTTGGAAGAACAAAACGAAATGCAACCCGCCAGAATCCATAAGCAATAAATAGGGACGGGAGAAATGTCTGGAAAGCGACATCTAATTTGGGTGGAGGCCCTGTGGGTTGCGAGAACAATATGACATGCCAGAAGCCAATGCATACCAGTGACCAGAAGAGAACAATAGGCTTTGGTCGGAGGACAAGGAATAAGGCGCAGGTCACGAGGATATTCAAAGCAAGAGCATCGTCACGGAGATCATCGCAGTGAGACAAAGAAGTCGTTGAAAGAAAACGAAAGGAGGAAGGAAAGACACTCGGGAAACCGATAGACGTGAGCCCGTTTGCCATCATTGGAAGGAAATTCGTGAAATTTCCAGTGAGCTGGAGGGACCCGCAACCGCCTGTTGACCGTGAAATTACACCACTGATCATCGATATATTAGAGTAATTTTAATGCCAGAGAAAGTACGTACGCTTGGATGGCAGCTGCACAGATGAACGAATCTCCGCGATAAGTTTGATTGGTATCTCCACCACCAACAATCAATGGTACAAACGCAATTTGTTCATCTCCTACCGTCCGGGGATTTTGCAAGATGACATTGTCGCATTGTGCTGGGCATCGAAAGTCGAAAGGACTATCATCTTGAAAAGGTCCACATCCTGCCCCATCCAACCCACACCCGTCTTTGGCAAGCCAATAAGTTGAAGTACAACCAACGAATGAGTCAGCGGGAGTGAAGAAATATTGCGCCCGTGCGAAAAATGCAAAGCCAATGATGTAGGCCACGGCAAGGACAACGAACAGCCAGGGTGTAGAGAAACGACGAGTGAACTTGAGTAGAGTAGACTCGAAGGAAAGAGATATATAGTGATCACGGAGGCGATATTTCCTGTCGAGCAGAGGGTTTGTTGCTATATGACAGGGTTCAGATAGAGGATAGGCATGGTGGGAACAACATACACGGTAGATCCTCCTTCGGCCGAGGTCCTCGTACGTACAGGATGATTTGTTTGGCCGACGAATATGCCCTTGGATGGTGGGATGCAACCCATTCCGAGGATTTTGTGAACATTCTCTGACACATTGTTGACCGTGACGACGGCTGGTCAATTTCTGACATCGCTCTCAACTCGCCGGAAGTTGCAGTGAGATGGTCGGGGCTCAGCTTGCCAGAATCACGTTCTCGAAGCAAAAATGATGTAGGAGATGCTGATGAACTTGCTATAGATGACTCCTGCATAGTATTGTCAAAAAGGTGAGAAAAAGGGGTTCAATCGACGATCAGTCACAAAGCTAAGTATTGACGTGGGTGTTCCATCACTTTCTATCAAATAAGAGAACACAACCATTAACATTCTACTTCTTTAAACATGTCCCACTAGGCGACCATCAGCACAGCTCTATCGTAGATAAATCCAGGATCTCACGGTAGTCATAGACGAGTCTAGTTTGCACACTCTCCCCCTTGGATCCAGTGAAATCAACATGGCGAGTGTATCTCCTCTCTCCGTTGATGTTCTCTATACCCCAGGTCTGAAGCCGATCAGTAAATGTCCTTCGTGTGTATTCATGACAAGCTGACCTGGTTCCCAATCCACGTAGTTCCACTTTTGGGAGTATCACTCTGTGCCAAGGCCTGAATAAGTCCATGCTCATAAGTATCGTCAGTCCAACCCTCTTTTAACCACTCGACATCAAGCTCATCAGCCCTGACGCGCCTCGACTTGGCAATGACGGGACCAAAGATATGGTCATCATTCTCCCTCTCCTTCCAAATCAGGGTTCTGTTCTCTGAAGTTCCTGGGATTCCGCCAGTGATAGTTTGATCGATGTCGATTTTTTCAATCTTCTGGTCTCCCTGACCTTGCTCAGGATCGACTTTGTAGTGTTTGATGTGGAGAGTAATTGTTCCATAGCGAATGGCCTTGCGTTGGAACCAACCCACACCTTGGAGGGTGAGAATAGCTTCCGTCTCATCCATATTCGTTAGGGATTTGTTCTGAAGGGGAGGGTGAGACCTTCTGGGGTTTTAGGGTCGCAAAGACGACGACAAACCATAGTGAACTGTCCCGAAATGTCGAGAGTGGTAAAGTCAGCAGGAACAGACATGATAGTGCAATGTTTAGGGAACGCTTGTTAAATCACATGGATTATCAGAGTTCATGACAGTTTCATCCCAGGTCTGAATAGTGTGATAACTTTCCACACTGCATCCTTGCCTGTGTCCCATGCCTTTCCCTGTGCTCCACCAAATTCCGCCATTAATCCGTCCTTCGACCATTCACACCAGATATTGATAGAGCCCGATGACGGCCCCGTCCCGCCCCCTTTCCTGTCTGGTTCTCCCAAAGTCTGCACCAAATCCTTTCCAGTAGACTCTGACGTAACATCTATACACGGGGGCCTTACAAGCGGCTTCCCGTCACTATCTTCCAACTGGGCAGTTATTGGCAGGGTAATCGGTGAGACAGGGAATATCATGAAAGCAAGTTCTGATCGCAGTGGCTTAGATTCGCCGCCATCGGTTTTTGGGACATTGTAGATGTCAATGCTATCGAGGATGAGGTCTCCCTGCTGCAGACCATCCAGACGTAGTCCAGCCTTGGGTTTATATCCGTTCGTCGGTACAAAAAGGAGGCTGATGCCGAGAGAGTAGAAATTGAAGTATACGACATCAGAATAGGATTTGACATCTGGACTAGAAGCTGTGGTCTCAGCGACCTCTGCTAACGAGTCGATGTATTGGGAGATAGCAGGCTCCGATGGTCGCAGCCCCAGTAACTCATTCAGTCTGATGGAGTCCATTTCTGAGTAAACAAGCGAAATATATTCTGAAAAGTCATGCCGTAAAAGAAAATGTACTGTCGATACACTAGGTGACTGATTACAGTCATCGGTACTACTACCTATGATCAGCCAAAGAGTGCAACAATTATTCTAAGGTTACTGTGATGAAGGAATGCCAGTTGACAAAGCAGCCCAACATGTGGTATGACAGTACCTAGTAGTTGTTAAAAGATGAAAGAAGTCAGTACAATATTTCGATTTTTTAGAAAGTTGATTTAGGGCCGGCTTTTTTGATGATCTCTCCCGATTTTTATAGCATAAGTGTTCCTAATCCAGAGCAGGAGTTATATGTAAGGATAGAACTTTCGTGTTATCCATTGACTCAGGTAACGAGTACATCAATGGCCTAGCTGAATCCCACTGTCCGATCTGCAGTCACGGTAACCCTTTTTGGCATTGACAATCTGATCATCTCCAGTCATGTCTAAGCGCATTATTCTCAACGACGGTCACGACATCCCATGGTTGGGATTTGGCACAGGTTCTGTCCATTATCACAAGAATGTCACCCAATTAGTTTCCCAGGTTATCGAGGCTGGCGTCACTCATTTTGACGGTGCTCAGGGATACCAAAACGAACACTCACTGGGTGAAGGTATCTGGGTTTCGGGAACGCCGCGCTCTTCATTGTTCCTCACAACCAAGTTGCACCTCTTATCTGGAGACCAGACGGTCAAGGATGCTCTCACTGAATCACTGAAGAAACTTGGATTCACTTATGTTGACCTCTTCCTTATCCACGACCCTACCCCACACCAAAGGGAAGGTCGATTGAAGGAGATCTGGACACAAATGGAACAGGTGAAAGATGAAGGACTTGCCAAGTCTATCGGAGTGTCCAACTTCAAAGTAAGTGATTTGGAGGAGATCCTCCCAGGTGCGAAGATTATCCCTTCAGTGAACCAGGTTGGTAGAGATCATTCTACAAGTGAAAACAATCCGATGGTAGATTTCTAGATTGAGTTGCATCCTTACGTTTGGAAGGCTGCACAACCTGTCGTTGAATTCGGCGAAAAGCATGGAATCATAACTGCCTCTTATGGCGGTGCGACTCCCCTCGCCCGTGTTCCAAACGGACCATTGAAGGATGTTCTGCCCATAATTCGAGCTCAACTTGAACATAGGCACAACATTCGTTTTACTGAAGGCCAGGTTCTGACAAAGTGGTTATTGCAGAAGGGAGCAGTAGTGATAACGTGCGTCATCTGCATATCCGGTTAATGAGTGATGATTGAGGTTTAGAGCAGCACTTCAACAAAGGTGGCCCGGATCAAGGAGTTCTTGGACACGGAGCATGTTCCAGACCTGACCAAAGAGGATATTGAGGCGATTGAAGAGGCAGGATCTAAGCTTCATCAGAGGATTTACATGCGTCATGTATATAAGGATCAGGGATAGGTTGCTCCTAAATTATGTATACAAGAAGTAGCTGGACTTCAAAACAAGATAAATACAATTTTTAGTGATGCACTTGCATGATGAAGATGTGGTCTTGCCAAGCCATGAAGAAATAGTCACTAAAAAATTGTATTGGAGTCCAGCTACTTGTATACATCTTTAGTTTTAATCAAGTGAAGCATTAAGGGATGCTCCGACTGGGTTCATAATTACTTAACAAAACCATCCACGGTATGCCACACAGACGATATTCCAAGAAACATACACAGCGATGAAGTGACTTGTAGGTAACACTACAGGACCTAAGTATTTTTCATCACACCTGATCCAGGTTCAGTTTAACGTGCCATGTCTCTGGCACTCTAGAGTCTTTCTCCACGGCCTCTCACCAAGCCACCATGAACGCAGAAGACTCAAATATAATTTCTCCATCCATGAGGCCTAGTCGCAATAGGCCACAGGGATTCCTCAGGAACTTTGGCTCCTCCCTCCTGTCCGTTCCCTTGAATTTCCTCAACCTGATTGTTACGAAGGATGTGTCTGTTCTGCGCCCAGTAGCACTCCAGCTGGTTCCGGTATTCGTCTGCCTGTTCTTGATTCCGTTCGCAGTCTGTCTGTCTGTGTTTGCGGGTTGGATGGTATGGAAAAGTCTTTCGCTCGGTTGGGAAGTTCCACTGTATTTACAGTACGGGTGAGATATTCGGCTTAGCTGTAGGTACCATGGTACACTGACTCCTGCAGCGAACGCGTTGTACCCTACGCATTGGCTCCCATTCCCGCAATACAGGCATTTCAACCTTACGACGTTTCTCTCCATATGCGCCTTCCGATCTCTGACTCCAATATATCCCTTGGGAATTTTATGGCCACTGTTGCGCTCATGACCCCCTCGAATCAGACGCTTGCAATGGCGAGTCGTCCTGTAGGCCTATACTGCTTCACGCCCGCAACTGTACTCAAAAACTTTCATAGACTCTCGTGCTCGCACCAAAATCATCATGGCTATCTGGAACGCCTAGTACCATTGACCTTGATATGACTATCATGAGTTCTTTTGTTGCAAAGACGTCAAATGTTCTCGCCTTTGTCGAAATTGGTCGGAGGGATGGCTGGAGATCCCTAGGTGACGGACAAGGACGAGAAGTTAGTGTATTATCTGCGATACTCCGCGGAAGAGAGATACCTCGTGGTGTTCGGTGCGCATGCATAATCCAATCTATTCACTAACGATGTTTGGGCTGATCAAATCAAATCTCAGTGGACTCGCAATTCGTCATCCGCTTGTTGCATCAACGCTTGCTGCGTGCATTTTCCTTCTTATCCTCTCTCTGATGATCAGTACCTGCATACTCCCCCTAATGTTATCTACAACTAAAGATGAAGTCAATTCCGATCGTCAAACCAAAAATGCTAGCAAATCTGAACCACCACCATCTCTTTCATCACGCCCGCGAAGCCATAGTATTCCTTTACGAAGACGAAGGTCCAAAATCACCGGACGGTTATCAGGAACCTTGCGAACTGTGAGTACAATACCTTTACTGCCTCGAACGGATTTAGCCTAAATGTCTGATCGAAATGCTATGAAGATTGTGCCGAAAGCCCGGGAGAGCTCTGACGAGGTCCCACTCACACTGATGCCTTCCTCTGTGACTGCGACAGACAGATACGAAGTCGGTGCACAGGCGATGAGCTCTTCTACAGAGGTTCCAAGGGACGAGCTTAGGAGACGAACTTCGCACCAACATGATGAAGACCAACGTTGATCCAATTCTGAGGATAGATTCCCATCCACCGTTCAGTCTTTGCCGTGCTTAACCATAAGCTTTCATTCCCTGGGTACAATACATGCTAAGAACTATTTGCTGATTCTTCCTTCTTTTCCTCCGGCTTTTCCTTGACCTCCTCTTCTTCCGCTTGCACACTTGGCTCCTGCGATTTTTTCTCTTTGCTTGCTTTGCTTTCACTCCCACCCAAGTCCTTGACGAGATCACCAGCTGCATCATCATCCAGCCCCAGGTCTTTAACTAAATCCAACAATTCATCATCTGTCACTTTCACGCCCTGTAACCCATACCCTCTCAACTCGTCTCCCAAGTCTCTTTCACCTGCTCGTTTATTCACTGGTATCGATTTTTTGCCCCCAGCACCAGACAGTGGGGACTTGGGAGGTTGTGCAGTTATCTTTTCCTTCAAACGGTCTGGAGTCATTTGCAAGGGCATCATTGCTCCTGGAACGCCGATGGGTTTTGCTTCCGGAAGCTTGGGCTCAGCCATTAAAGAATCCTCCTTTACGTTCCATGTCTCTGAGAGACGGAAGAATGTATTGAGTTCGTCATATTCCACTGCTTCTTCGCTACCATGAATGTGGATCGAATTCACGATTTGCTTCAAGAGTGAAAAAGAACATACAAGTCCTGGAAGGTCTATAGATATTTTTGAGTGACATAGAGGGGCAGAGAGGGTCATAAACATACCCCTGGGAAAGTTCCGCCTACCAGGATTCCAGGCAGTTGTTGTTTGTCTGTGACATAGCAGATAAAGAATCGTCTAAAGGCGAGGGGTATGATGCTAACCGGCTGGTGCCTTGCGCCTCCAAAGTCTCTTGGCTTCTTCATCTGAAGCAAGGTCATAAGATGTGAATGGAATCTTCTTCACTTGAAGAATACGAAGAAGATATTCTATTGTCCTAGTCAGCCTTAAAAGCAACCTCTTTCGTACCGCGCGTTGGCTAAGGCGAGAGAGCATACCTTGACGCTGGCGTAGGGCGGCTTGTGATGCGATAGTTGTCAGAAAAATTGCTATGGGTGGAGAGGGCATGACTTGGCCAATGTGGTGGGGAAATTCAATGAGATGACGATAGTCCCCTAAGTAACTCACTCTAGAATCCCCACTTCTTAATTACGAGCATACCTTTTGGGATACAAAGCTCCCACGTTCACTTGTCTCAGAATCAGAACAAGGACCCGAGCCAAAGTAGTCGAATAATCTATGGTCCTGATAGAGTAGCTCAATGATTGGAGCTTCCAATGCATCCTGAGATATCTATCAAGCCAAATCCGAGTCCTTTGTTATCTCAGTACTCAAGGTGTTCAGTGGACGACTCTTGGCATAGGTTCATCATCAATCCATCATCAATCTCCATAGGAAACCAATTTTAGATATGAAAGCAAAAGATCGACCTGCACAAGATCTGATTTTTTTCCAAAGCTGAAGAAAGGACATTTCCCTTCTCGGCTGGGCTCAATCAGCCTTTGGACTATGTCAGTGTCGAGGCCCTTGGACAATATCAGAAACATGGGTATTCCCCAGAATTGCTCATGTTCGGGAACTGGACAAAGCTTTGATCAAAACTCTCATTCTTGGAGATCGCAATGGTACTTAAGCTCAGAAGGGAGAGGAAAGTTAGATTCCACGGCAAAGAGGTGAGAGGTTGGACACGGAACGTGTCACGTCCCCAGAGACTGTATTCAAGTACTGGACCTGTCGGAAGGCAGGGCTTTGAGAATGATCCTTTAGAGCATAAGGTCAATTCCAACGGAAGAACTTTTTGATTTCAGCCCCTCTTCGGGGCTTAGTGCTCCCTGGATAAGCAATGAGCGCGTCGAGGTAAAGACTGGTCTCCATCTTTTTATCAATTAGGTATGACCGGTGAGATTGAAAACCAATACAAAGGAGGGCGTTTTCTCGTGAAAAAGTCGGATAGCGTATATCGGATATGTATCGAGAAGCTTCGGATTGCTGCCAGGTACTACACAAGAACCAAGGCGAGGCAATAGTACACGCTTTGGGATTTGTATCAAACGAATTTTATACCTTGACGAGACGATTCCGGTCAATCAAAATTTTGAACTCTCTTACCAAAAGTGTCCCCATTAAGCCTGGCTTCATCAACTGATCTTCCTCTATTCTATGTCGGCGCAACCAAAATTAAAGGTTCTCGTGGTGTGTCTAGGTGAGCGTTGTACATCATCTACGGCTCTATGCTCACTGTATATCATTGACGCGCTGTTTTCTCAATTTGTTCTACTAAATTTTACTAAATATCTGGGTGATATCCAGGCAACATTTGCCGCTCCCCAATGGGAGAAGCGGTTCTTACAGATATTGCAACGAAACGTGGACTCGATATCAAGGTGGATAGTGCAGGTGTAGCTGGATATCATGTTGGTGAAGAACCCGATGAACGGTGCGTACTTTGGAGCCACTCTTTATAGAAGTTCCGCGACTGATAGCAACTTCTCTTCGTGGTTAGTACTATCAATGTATGCAAAAAGGTGCCCTGATTCTCTTGTCTGGATCTCTGAAGCATATTTTGAACATCATTGGATAAAGCACAGAGTGCCCATCATCTGCGTCGCACGTCAAGTCCGTACTTCCGATTTTACACAATTCACTCATATCCTCGCCTCTGACAAGAACAACCTTCGTGATCTCGAGAGGATCAAACCTCTCAATGCCACGGCAGAAGTCCGATTGTGGGGATCATATCTCGACCACAAGCCTATTCCCGATCCGTACTATGGTGGTACAGTGAGTATTGTTTGTTGTATATCAGTGCAAAGTCTGATGAAATGACTTCAAACCTAAGGATGGCTTCGAGAACGTGTTTCAACAAGTAACTCGACTTTCAAATGCTTTCCTTGATACCGTTTTGAAAAAGTAGAGGGCATTGACGTACTAGAAGACCGATTCCGTCCCTAAAAACAAGTAAAGCTCACTTGAACGCTGATTGTAGACTTCTACTCATGGCTAAGGTAGAGTCATTCCTAGATCTCTACCTAATTTTAGATTGGAATCAGGGCCAAGAGACTTTTGGTTTTGTACATTGGACAATCAACATGTAGATCAAAGTCAAGTTCAGAACAAGGATAGTGAGCGGGAGGAAGATGATTTATGGGTAAGGAAATAGGTAAAGTCATTGTCCAAAGGCCAGGGACTTGCACTGGCAGTCTTCATCTGTCCAGTCAAGTGGATAACTTCGTCATCAACACTGACAAGTCTATGAGTTATCGGCCTTGAACTTTGTGACATTAAATTGTCATTCATGATGAGCATCGAGTTGAAATACAATGGAATCAGTGGTGGACACAGGTGGTGGCATTCACTAGCCACAGAGTTGCTAGTGTCGTTGTTGTCTTCATTGTCAAGATCAAATTCATTCAACCCGTCATCGAGTTCAAGTCCATAGATTATTGGAAAACTAAAGAATTGGTTCAGATTGGAAACATTGGGTCACCTTTTTATTCGGAAAAAGCAGTGGGTGTGCTATGGTCCATACTGCTGAAGAAGATATGGATGAATTTCCAGTCTAATAATGGCACAAGACCTCCAGGCATTTTGTCCATCATACCTCCTGTATTGTTTTTATTGTCCTGGTTACATGGACCACAAGCGGTGAAGTCCGTTCCTTGGCATGGATTCAATGACATAACAGAAGGCAATCTAAATAGTTCACAAAAATCTACCTGCCGAGAATGATTAGGGGACAATGGATTGGATAATGGCAATGCCAGCTGGCGTTGAAAAGGGACACCATTGGTACTGTGCGCATTGTCATGCGCAGCCAAGACAATGACTATAACTGAGGGATGAGTATGCCATACCACGTGGCCCTCAATATTACTCCGGAAAGGTTTATCGCGTGCCAGCCCCTGGACCCAGATTATTTTCACATAAATTACGTTATCCCAACGGCGCCTGATGCGGCCACCCATGAGGTACTTTTTGATCAAGATAAAAAGGGGACTTGTATTACGATGACGGTATCAACTCCCCACTTCTACGAACGTACAACAAGCCTGTATTTGACTAGGCTTTTTCACACTTTTACCCCTCATCAGGTTCTTTATTCTTCAAACGACTTGTGTTATTGACTCATGAACTTGTCAGTCTAAACAACGAAATAGTCCGTTCGGCTAGAAGAGACTAAGACAGTCAATATTGTTGCGAGTCCTCTCATCAGGACTCCTTCCTCTCTTTCATCCACCAGCCCATCAACCCGTCACTCCTCCCCTATTATCATCGTTGTTGAGAGGCGGATGGTGTGAAGGTTCTGGTGTGTAATTCTTTTCTTTGACTGTAAAGATCATGTTGATGTTTTCGATAGTCCTGACGAACACTTGGTACCACCACATGATCTAATACTTCTAGTAGAAATCTACCTTGACGATGGGGTCACAGGCGCGGATAAGCCCAGTCGAATACATGTCTGTCGTGGGTTGGTGGAAGGCAAAGTTGATATCACTAGAACAATAGAACTCATCCTTTCATCCATGTTCTCAATTTTAAGGATTCTTTGTTTTATGGTAGGGCGTCAAATTATGCATAAATGTGGTCGGTATCACAGATAGACCTCTTGAGTAGTAGATAGATGACCTGCCACATACATACTCCAAGCATTGGACACTCTGTTGACCGATAATACTGATCCGAATGTCTAGCTAGATAATCGAGTCTTCAATTCTATAACGATATGAGACTTGAACCAACGAAGAGGTTAGCTCTATCTGTCTACCAGAAATAATTTTGGTAGACCAGGATGAATTTACTGTAGGATCTGTATGTGATAGAAACAAATGAATCAGGAAGAAGAGAGATCGACATTGACTTCAATTTCGGATCGAGATGACAGCACCCTTCTTGGCTGATAGCATGTACGAGACAGGGCCAAATTTTTTTTTTTTGCAAGTTTGTAAGCTACATGTATGCTATTTCATGTCCCTTCTCAACAATGGTCTCGGACATATGGGCTTACGAACGTGGGTTTTTCGTCTATTGTTAAGCACATTCTTTAATAAGGTCACGTTGAAATCCCTAGTGTTATAGGATATTTTCTTAACAACTGAAAGAATACAGGGTCATCAAACGAATCTCGTACATGTCCACTCGTAACACGTATCTGGAGCTTGGTGGAGTGTTATGATCTTGTCTGCATGACAAAAGTCATTTGCTTGTGGGACGCTAATCAAACCAGCAAGCAAGAAGACACAAGATCAATGTTCAAGAACTGCTCAACAAACACAATAATATACATTGTTAGACAGCGATTCAAAAACCTTGACCACCATCACACTTAGTGATGAGTGGGCATAGCAGTCGTAGCACGATTCCCAAGAGCATCCTCAGCTCTCCAGAGTGACGTCGTCGTCTAAATGGCCTCTCAATCTGCATTTCCCTATCAAACCATGGAAGAAAAAAATACCTTGTTCTGAGTATAAAAGTTGATTCCACTCTTGCCATAAAAGCCAATGTCACCAAGCACGGAACCCTTGTTGCCGCTCCAAGAAAACATAGGAAGAGGGACAGGTATGGGGATATTAATCCCAATCTGACCCACATTGACGTCTACTTCAAACTTGCGTCCTGTTGCGCCGGATTGGGTAAAGATGGCGGCGCCATTACCGTAGCGATTATTGTTGATGATTCCAATGGCATCATCCAAATTATCTGCCTCCAATACAACTAAGACGGGACCAAATATCTCTTCCCTATGCGTCCATTGTTAACCTACGCTGAACCAAAAAAACTAAGGGTACTGACTGATAGCATCTCATAGAAGTTCCGGCTTTAATAATTGTAGGACCCACAAAATTACCATCAGGATAATTTGGTACAACCATATTTCTTCCATCAAGCAGAATTTTACCGCCTTCGTTCTCAGCGGAAGCAACCAAGTTGGTAACTCTCTCTTTCGAGTGCGGAGAAATAACGGGTCCACTGTTTTTTCCCATGATAGTATTTGATCACTCCTATAGATCTGGTGACGTCATAGATAAACTCACAGATCTGCATCTGGTTCAAAACCACCGTTGACTCTGAGTTTCCGGGCACGCTCGACAAGTTCAGGGAGCCAATTTCGCGCCTCCCCGACAAGAATGGCTGATGATGAATCAATCTCAAGGAAGCATGGCAGTTTGTGGTTGCATACCGACAGAGATGGCCATACAACGCTGGCCGGCAGCACCGAATGCAGCACCAACAATCGAGTTCAGAGCAAGATTCTGATTAGCTGTTTTTGTGCCAACATAAATGCCGTAGACGGAATGCAAGGATGCAACATACCATCAGGCATCAGTACAGCGTGGTTCTTTGCTCCCATGTTTGCCTGAAGGAGAATAAATACGCAGAGGGGAATCAGACGTCCTGTTTCTTACTTGTACTCGCTTGCCGTTTTGTGTCCCACTACGGTCGGTGTCAACCCTGAAAGAAATTCACACAGTGCAGGCCCACCGATCATAGATGTGCTTGCCAGCACGGTCGCCGCCTACAAAGCTAATAGCTCGAATAGCAGGATGGTCGCAAATGGCGTTTACAGTGGGAACCTGGCCATGTACAATGTTGAGAACGCCATCAGGTAAACCTAGTGATAGTTTGAGTGAAGGTTAAAAGCCACTCATATCGCATTTACCCGCTCGCTGGCAAAGTTCGGCAATGATCATTGCAGCACCAGGGTCACGTTCAGAGGGCTTGCAAATGAGGGTATTGCCGGTGACCGCGGCCATGGGAATTGTCCAGAGAGGTATCATACTTGAGAGTGCGTGAGCAATAAGCTGAAGCTAGAAGTAACCAGGCGCACGCAGGGAAATTGAAAGGGGCGATGCTTGCACAGACTCCAAGGGGAAGCTTCCTGACATAGGTGTCCATGTCCTTGCTCACTGTATCGATTCAATTAACCACACATGTCTGCGAATACAGCATACGGACCTTCAAGTTTGTCGGCGAGAAGTGTGGTCGTGGCTGCAATAGCGGACTCTGCAACCTGGAGACCACGAAGTAAGTCGCCATGAGCGTCTGTACAGTCATGTTGGTGGCCTTTATTGGCAGGATCAGGAAAAAGATGCACCTGCCAGTGTCTTGCCTTGCTCAAGAACGATGCACCCAGCGATAGCGTCGGCATTGCTGCGCAAGAGATGCTGAAGCCTAATAAAGTTAGCTTTATTTGCAGGGGAACCCGCGCCGGACTCACTCAAGGACGAAGCGCTGGCGGGTCAGTACGCTGGTCCTGCTCCACGAGTTGAAGGCATGCTTGGCGGCGTTGACGGCCTGCTCGAATTCTTCGGCTGTGGTCTGAGGAACTCTTGAGAGCAAGGTTTGGGTTGACTGTGTGGGGATGTCCAGAACTGTGCTGAACCACTAGCGACTGTAGTGGACATACGGGATCAAATACGTCGAGCCATGTGTCTGCCTTGCTCTCGAGAAACTGACCGCCGATGAAGTTCTTGGTCGTTCCACCGGTCATACTTGTTCCCCTCCATGC
>Ga0154006_1000357_pt1 | contig 15254 bp, 6 predicted proteins | sample TSFL090MetaG_FD_104747 | JGI IMG/M metagenome (GOLD analysis project Ga0154006, IMG submission 104747) | Attine ant fungus gardens microbial communities from Florida, USA - TSFL090 MetaG | ecosystem: Host-associated > Fungi > Mycelium > Unclassified | place: USA: Florida, Wakulla State Forest...
TTGCTTATTAAGGTTGAATTGGTTTTTATTTAAAATGTTTAAATTTAAGATATTTTTAGTGTATGAAAAGGGTTTAACTTTAAGAATTTATGTTCCGAAAATTTGTTGGTTAATGACTAAACAAGTTGGTAAATACCAAGGAATAGCTATTTTTAATTTATTTTAAACATTAGCAACACCTTTCAAATATTCCGATAAAGCAGTCAATTTAGGATAATCATCAAATATTGAAATAGTTAAAGCTTTTCTTAGGTTTTTTTAAAAACCATTTAGTTAAAGATAACTTCTTTGCTTTTGATTGGCTTTTAACTTTCATTTCATATATGTCAAAATCTTTTTTTTTTTGTTCTCTGTCCCCCTTTTTGTTTAATTCCAAAATCATAAAAGTTAGGATTTTTCTTTTGATCAAAACTATCTTTAAGATACTCAATAATAGAAGAAGCAGAGGCATTATAAGGTATAGCTATAACAGCTTTTTTAATTATACCTCGAAAAATATCTAAATTAGCTAATTTTGCATAACTTTTTGTTATCTTTTGCACTTAGTTTTATTTTACCTAGTTTAAATTCTTCTAATTTATCAAAAATTATTTTTAAAATTTAAAGCAATAAAGGCATAAAAATCTTTAGGCATATCACTCATTTTAGATTAATTTAAATTTAGCTCTGTTAGCTAATGAAAGATCATCAAATAATAAACTTAAATGTTGAAAACCATTACAACTGGCATCAAGCTGGATAGGTAAATTAATTAAAAAATATTTACTGTTATTTTTAATGCTTCAACATACTTTTGTATTAAAAAAGAAGCTAAGGAAAAGTGTTTTGTTCTCACCTTTATTTAATAAAATACCATTATCGAAATTGATAATATCTTCTAATTTATGTTCAACCCGGGCTATTTTATCTAACTAAGATTTTTTCCTAGATTATTACCAAAACAGTTAGCACCAAATATTTTTAAGTAGTTAATAGCATCTATAGCATCTTCTTCAGTTAATTTAATTTCTTCTTCTTTACTAAATTCTATTAAACCTTTAGATAATTCTATACCTTGATAATTTAAGTATTATGTAATACACTATAATCTTCCTTTATAATATAAGGTAACATAAAAATAATTTGATCCTACATCTCTAAATATAGTTGCCAATCCTAGATTGTTCAGTTCTAAGTGTTTTTTACTATTAAATGATGCAAGTTATTTATGTTCTTTCAAAGTAAGTTTATCTTTTTGGATAAAGGATGAATATAATTAATATTTGTAAATAAGCCATATTTATTGTTTGTTTATAATATAAAATCCATAACCTTTTTAATTAATGTTAAAAGCAACCGAGTTAATTTGGTTTACCATTTTTAAATTATCATTTTCTCTTAAGTTGATACTTTTGGAACTTACTTCCCAATTAGATAATATTATTTATTCGCTATACTCTTTTTCGTTTAATAATTAGAAATTCTATTAGGTAAACCCTGAATATTGATAGAAATTTTTAATAGAGGCATCAAATTAACCAACTCAGATCCATTAAATATTATAGTTTTTTTTTGTTTTTTTTTTTCATTTCTAGCTAAAACTTTATCCTCAACTTTAATAAGTTTAAATTCTGTCATAATATTAATTAAATGATTTTCAAGATCAAATCGTAATTGGGTATTTGTTATTTGATAAATTAATTCCTGATTTTCTTCTTTCCATTGAATGTAAGTTATATTAAGATTAGATTGTTTTTCTTTTTAAATAGGCCAAGTATATAATTATTTAAATTTTAATTTCATAAATCTATGGTAACTTAACCTTGATAGGTTTTATTTTGAAAAGATGGTTATTAGAAATAATATTTATTAATCTTCCTTACATTATCTGTTTAAAAATTATGTACTTGTTTGACATTTTATTAAATAATTTTATTTAGATAAATCTTTGTCTTTTGTTAATAACCTTATTTTATAATTATTAATATTTTTTGCTAGTCTTGGTTTTAGTTAAATCAATTTAGGATTTATTGCCTTGTTAATTTGATTCTCGTGATGCTTATTAACTTGACTTTGACTAGATAATTTAAATTTAGTCATTTCTATTGCTTGTTTTGTAATAATTGTTTTATTTGTAATTGTTTACTTGACTCATTGTTATGTTTGATATTTATAATTAATAGTAATTTTTTTTAAATAGAACTATATAAATCATATGCTATACTTGTAATACTTAATTTCCCTTTACCTTCACCTATAGTGGCTTTATTTTCTTATAACCCGGATAAGGAGTTATTGTTATTTAACCTTTTTGTTGTTACTTTTTGTAAGGAATGTAATCGAATCCATTATAACTTTATTTAAAAATCCATAAATATTAACCATTCCATAAAGCATAAAAAAAAATAATATCTTTATAATAACTAGAACTCATAAAAATTTTACTCCTAAAACCCTCCCTTGTAATGCTATTAACCACTTGTTTATTAACCATTAATTGCACTTATATAAGTGCTTTAAATTTAAATGAATATACTAAATTATCTAATAATCAGTTATTTATAATAAGCGTCCGCCTACCCCTACCTTGCAATACCTAGCGTTTGTGTTTGGTTTTCATTTATACCTAGGTAAAAAGAATCCTATCGGCTTAACTTAATTGGTTAAATTATTCATTCTTGTTCATATATTAGAATAACTAGTATTAATTATAATTTTGTTTAATATCAATAGTTTTGAGTTTAAATCTTAAATCGGCCTTTTATTAATTAATTTGGATCTAATACCATGTATCTTTACAAATTTTGGTTTATTCTGTTCTGTTATTGTTCTGTTATGTTATGTTTTTTTGTTCTGTTATGTTGTTAATCTTAAAACTTTTTTAAAAAATTTCTTAAATTACTAGCGCTAAATAAATTAGCTCAAAGAATAAGGGTTACATATAAATAATAAATATCAATAATTGATAAAATCATAAAAGGTCAAGATGAATTTGTTAACTTATTAAATTTATAATTTAAAGATAAAGACCATAGAGAAATATTAAGTACTATTAAATAACCATTCCAATTTTTAAGTATTTACCTTGCAATATCGAAAGTTAACTATTCGTTTAAAATGATTAAAGATATTAAATATATAAATATATGTAATCTATACGTAGTTAATCATAGCTTAAATGAAGCAATGTGTAAATTTACACCACTTATCAACTTAACTAGAAAGAGTAATGTAGCCGAAAAGACTAATTTAATTTTATTAGCGATAATTATCTAAAGATTTCTATGTATTTGCCTTTTGTACATAATTAAATAGATAGCTCTGAAAATAATAACAATTTAAATTAAATATTAATAAAGATTTTATTAAAAAAACTGTTCTGACAATTCATTCAAATATTAAATCATATAAAATTTATAAGCATATTATAGATAAATGTCAAAAGTATAGAGATGGTAAATTTTAATAGAATTCAATTTGATTAAATACTTATTTCACCAAAATTTATTTTAAAAAATATAAGTAAATACTTTATAAGTTACTTAAAAATTAAGAGTACTAGAATTAAATACTATTCTAAACTAATTTAAATTTTCACTAATTTTATTTTTAACTTTTATTAAAAGTTTTTAAAGCAAAATACTACACTTAAATACTATTACACACAAAATTAAAATAAAAACTTGAATATTTTAAACTAAAAATAACAAAAAATAAAAAGATAAAAAAATACAAACAAAAAAGAATGAATACTTTTCTACACAAAGGTATTTAAATAATAAATTAATACAAAATGACAAAATTAAATATAATTAAATATAATACAAAGTAAGGTAATGTAACAAAAAAAATAAACGAAAAAGAACCACAAATTATTGAAAGATATATAATAAATTATGCTAATTAGTCCAATGTCTATAAGTAAAATATACAAGTAACAAATAATATTTTTCCTATTATAATAAAGAAATTAAAGCAATAAAATATATAAAATATAGTTATTTAATCAATAATCACCCCTGAATAAAAAAAGGGAAAATTTAGTTTTAAAACTTGTCTTTGAGAGAGTGAGGAGAGTTTCACAGGAAAGAGTGATGTTTAAATAAGTTATTTAATATGTGTAAGCTTTTATTAATTATTTTAATTTTTTAATAATTCTTAATTGTATTCTTATAATAATTAGGGATCTTTTTTATGTGGCCTACTTGTTTTATTTTTAGTTTTAGTTTATTTATTTGCTTTTGATTTTCGTTTCTTCATTGAATGAGTTTCCACATATTTTTTTTTAGCTAATTTTATTCTTATTTCTAATTAGGATACTTATTAATGAAATTTTATTCACATTTAGTTTAATTATTTTAATAATAGTTATGTTTATGATAATTTTATTATTAATATTTGCGAGAGTTTTAGTTTATATTTTATTAATGATGATTTGAATAATAGAGATTTTTTTTTTGTTTTTTTTCAAATAAATTTAGTATTTGATAGTTTGGTCTTGAGGCATCAGGATTTATTGAAGATTAATTAAATATATGTTAACATTTTCTAGTACTATTGTGATTTTTCTTAACGCTCCAATTTAATTTTATATTAAGACTGTATACCCTTTTTATTATTTTTATTATTTTCTAATTTTTCTATTATTATTTTTAAGTGTTTTTCTTATTTTTTAAGTGCATCATTTAAAGAATCTATATTTAATAATGTAAGTCAATTAGCTAAAACAGTCCTATGATCCTAATAATTATTATTATTTTTAATATCATTTATTTTAAAATTTATATTTTTTAAATCAATTTCTTAATTTTAAATTACTTTTGATTTTTATTTGTTTTGTCTTTTTTTTAGTTAATTTAACTTCATAATTACATTTATTGATTGATGTTTATATAAATTATATTTATTACTTTAATAATAAAATTTGCTTCAAGTTAAAAGTAACTGATTACATTAAAACAAAAACAACTTCGACTATTATGAAGGAAATATATAATTATACAAAGGTTGCTATTAGAATTTTAAAAAAAATTACATTTTACCTGATATTTATCTTGTTTGTAAAAAAGTTTAGTTAATTATTAATCTTTATTAGAGTTTATAAAAAGTTTTTAATAGAAAATTTAAAATAAATCAAGTATATTTAATTTGAGAGATAGAAAATAATAAAGTAGCTAGAACCGATTTAACTTTTTTTTTTAAAGTTTATAAAATAAGTTTCCTAATTTTGATTAATCATGATTTATAAGATGTTGAAAACTAAGAAAAATAAAAATTAAAATTTAAATTGTTATCATTAGTTATTATTTTTAATAACGTTATAAATAAGGCTATTTAATTGAAATGTAATCCAATTTGTAATTACAAGAGAATAAAATTATTCAAAATAAAGCTATTTTCTTTCTAGAAGAGCTGTAAAACTTCGTGGTCTTCACATTTTGATAGTCAAAAAGAATTTAGGATAAGTAAATTAAATCCTTTAACCGATTCAAATTATGAGGTAAAACTTAGTTTGTTCATATAATAGAGTTGATTTTAGCTAACCTTGTTTCTGAAATAAGAAATTTTAAAAAAAGATTATTAGTAGATGTTTTGCGCATCTGAAAAGTTTTTCAATAGAACAATTAGATTATTAAAAATATAAGTAACAAAAATAGTTGCTGGTCGATCCGTAAACTTACTCTAAGTATAAAGTATTCAAATTTAGCGCAAGTTGGTCATTATTTAAATTTTATTTCTAAAACTTCATTTGTTGTGAATTCATCATTAAATTTTAATGGCAAACTTTCGATTTTCCAAAACCTGAAAAATTAATAAAACTCACAAAACAAATAACAAATTCATTTATTGAGGGGAAGTTGTATAATCTAAAATTTTACTTCAAATTCTAAGTGAATAATAGTTAATGGAAGGATTGAACTGAGCCTAAGGAAGAACATAAGCTAATATAGCAGTTCCCATCATTAATATGATTACACCTATAGCCCATACTAAATATTTAGGATCGCGATAAAACTATTTAACATACCTCTTGCAATCTGAACAAAAAATATGAAAAAGAATTAAGCAACATTATGTATGGTCAGTTTATGTTTATTTTATGTTTAATTTTACTGTCCACATAAGCTATTAATTTTTTTTTATATTAAATAAAATGGTATTATTTAAGTAGAATATAATCAGTTTTTAAATATCAAGACTATTTAATATACCTTTGTATCACGAGCTTAATCTTTAATAATAATACTAATCTACTCTTACTAATAATTATGTATTATAATAATAAATGAATAATAAAGTTCTTAAATAAGAATACTTGACGAATTATTTAATAGATATAAAATATATTAGCTGACTTAAAGATAGATTACCAGAAATAAAACTAATACTTGGACTTTTAAAAAATAAAATAAATACGAATTTATTAGTAATATTTAAGCATAATTAAACTAACCTTACATACTTTCTAATTAAATTATAACTTAATTTATTAATTAAATAATAAGATATTAGGCCTTTTGTATAATCCTTAAATTTCTATTAATAAAGGGTTTAAGTAGTTATCTGTGTGGCTTTTCTTTAATGGCTTTTATTTGTTTTTTATTGATACTTTTTAATAGCTAATATTAAATCGGTCATTTGCGTACACTTTAATCTTTCATTTGCGTACACTTTAATAAGAACAGTCCGTATATTTATTATTAATCTTTTTAAAAATGGGTTTTTAATTGGAACTATCTTTTTTAGATAGACTTATATATATAACTAAGTCGACTAGACCTTAAATATACCTAAGTTGTATAAATTATACAAAAAGGGTTAAATATTTAGTACACATTTATTTAAAAAAGTTATTAATTAATAACTACTAGTATTAAAACTCCAATGTTGTAGTTATTTCTTATTTATAGACTTTTATTATATGAATAAAAATATAAGTGGCATACCAAAATATTAAGAGATTATTTAAAGTAAAGTATTAGTATCAAATTAAGTTTTTAATTAAGCTAGCCGGTATTATATTTTAATAATATTACATATAATAGAATATAATTCGTTTATTAGCATTTTAATACTCCTTATTTATTTATAATCTATGATGAAAGTAAATTTAACATTTTTCTAATTTACCTATTACTATTTATGAGCTTGACAAAAGGCACGACTTAGGTATAAAGTCTAAACTTTTAAACTCAATACCAATATCAACCCAATTAAGGTATTAGGTCTTAAACAAATAACTTAGGTAAATTTTAAACAATCTAGTCCAAGTCAATATCTCTAGTTTTTCTATTATAAATTGATCTTAAGATCGTTATTAGAGATGAGTCGAAAAAATATTAAGTTTAAATTTTTCATAATATAAATTTATATAGTAAACAAAATAAACTCTTTTGCTCAGATATTTGTGCAGCTTTACCTATATCTCAAAAATTGAGTATAAAATAATATTTTATTTAGCCTTTTTTAATAAATCCTCTATTTAGAGAAAATTAGTCTAACATTTCGTAACAGATTTTTTGTTTTGTTTTTGTAGTAAATTTATTATACGATCTTCTTCCTTCGTTAATAAGTTTTATATAAATGTGCAATACAAAATTGGTACTTACAATAGACCAGCATTCTTTTTATCTGATCTTAATAAAAAGTAGATCCACTTCACCTACCCTAGGGGTAAAAGGTGCAATAAAAAGTATTTATACCAGTGTGGAGCAATTCAAAATAGATAATAAGGAAGATCTAGTAATTACATATTTAAATGCGAATGGTAAAGGGTACTTTGGGTCTTAAAGAATGGTATAACTTTGTACTTTTGTTGATATTTCCCCTTCTTTGGGAGATCTGAATACCTAACGTTTAATAATGATAATAAGATCCAAAAATAAACGATGGATAAATATAAAAATCAGATAATTTAATTTTAATTAATCTTTGTACTTTTTAAAAACTAAATAGTTTGGAATTAATCTTAAGTATTTTATACTTATCTTGACCCTTATTCAGGACTTTATTTAAAACCGGACCGCTGAGGACATAATTATTAATTTAATTTTTTACTTATTGGACTATATAGCTGAAGAAAAAGAAATGGGTTTATATTATAGCACACATTCTGGTTAGATTTGATTATGTACTATTTTTATAAACGTTATCTTATAACGTAACCTGAGATCTGTTAGTATTAAATATAAAACAAGTATAATAATATAAGTTATTAGATAGTTGTAACCTTTTTCCTTATTTTGTTGTATTTTTTATAATTATTAGTTACGCTTGCAATTATTATATTGACCCAATAAAGCTCACTTATATCAAATATGTTTAAGATATTATAGTTTTGGATTAAAACCAGTATTAATTTAATTTATTTTAATATAAATATATTATTTTGATTATAAAGATATTCAAGAAATAATTATTAGTATTTATAACACTCATCATTTTAAAATTAAATAAATGTTTAGACTACTTTTGTTATATTAGATATATTAGTTTTATTAGAAGTTATGATTTAAGTAAGAACACACTACTTTAGTGAGTATAAAGTAAACATTACAAATTATGCATCTTTTCCTAGTTTATATTTAGTTATTTATGCATACTGCTTAAAAGACAGTAAGTTAGCTATTAATTTGATGATTGTTCAAATAGAAGAGTTTATCATAAATTTGTTGATTAATTTGGAGATAATACTGATATTTTGCTAATGGAATTGAAAGATTTTGAAGTAAAGGTTATCATTATGACATGAATTAACAATTAACTAAAAAAGTTTGATATTTTGCCTATACATATTAGCGCTTTATGCAATTTTATAAGAATATTTTAAACTAGCAGTTGGTTTAGGTTCGAGACCCTCTTTGGATGTTTAATATTTTTATTTTTAAAAAATAGCCACTTGACTTATTAACTAAGATCATTGATGCACATTTTTTGCTTATTAACTATTGTAAATTTTGTTTTTAAGACATTGTTTAGAATATAGATATATAGCAGATATTTATCTTTTGTGGATTTAATTTTTCTGTTGATGATGTTGGTGATTTATTAGTTATACTCATTATCTTAGTTTTTATAAAATCTTTTGTAAAGAAAAAAACTGTTTGGAATCACATGTTAAACTATATTTAGTTATAGTAATATAAGTATATATGATATATTTTTTATTTTAAATAAAATTTATCTAATTAGGTTGATTAATCGAGTTTAATTGTTAAGTAATTTATAGGATATATCAAAAGATATAAAATGAACACCAACATAATTTACACTTAAGAAAATTAGTTTATAACAAATTACAAAATGAATATACTACATTTAACATTAAGTTATCACAAAGTATCATGTAATCTCTCGAATTGTTTATATTTTCATGCTGTGATTTTCTTAAAAGGAAAGGCTTGTAATTATGTAAAAAACATTTTAAGATTCATATGCAAAAAGAATAATTGAAATAAGAATTAAACATATTGCTTTGAATACCTTTATGAAATAAATCATCATATTACATTAAAAGACTCTATATTTAAAGATGCGATTGAAAGCTTTTTTGAATTAAAGTAGTAAATTTACTTTTGAACATGTCATTTTACTATTTAGTTTTAAAAAATCAAGATGATGTAATTTATACACTAGCTAAGAGTTTTTCTAAAGAAAATATAAATATTATTTTTATTATTATATCATAAATAGGCTTTATATTAGATATGATGAATATTTACAAGTTAAATTAACATCTATTATTTTTAGTTATGGAATAAGAAATGGTTATAGAGAAAATTTAATCACTGAACATATTGATAATGATTTGATAATTAAAAAACAATTTTATAAAAAATATATATTTAATTTGATTTTAAATAAATTATTGAGAGAGTTATCTTAATTCTAGTATTTTTATAATAAAGTTAATAACAAAATATCTAATTTTAGTATAATTAATATAAATTTAACATAATTATCACCTTTATCCTTTAAGAAGTAAAATTACTATTGTTTTATTTTGTGTAAAACACTTACTTATTTGAAGTTTAATACAATTATTATAATTTTATATAAATTCTTTATTTGATTCTTTTAAGCTAAATTAGCTACAAATGAACATGCTGTTGCATAACTAATAAAAAAATTTAATAACACATATTACAAATAAAACACATGTGATTAATAATACTTGCCCAAATACTTTAAAACTCACATCAACTTATTTTAACAACACAAATAACACTTTTAAAAAATTTAGCTCTGACCAAAGGTGCGAGATTATAACTATATAAGCGTAGTTATTTTAATAAAGGTAAAAACTCAAAAACTGATAATTTTGTTTTATTTTTTATTTCTTTTCTAATTTACTTAGTGACTTTTGTGATTACTTTAGTATTAGATATTTTCTATGGTGAGCTTTAAAGTGAAATTTACCATTTAGAAATAATACTTTTTTTCATCTATTTTCATAGAAAATTTACTTATTGATGGTTATTTTTTATTTAAATTTGTGTGATAATTTTATTTTTAGTTTATATTTATAATATACTTTGTACCCTACTTAGGATTGACTTTTATTAATTTCATTTTTATTATTCCACTACATTTGTATTCATTTTTGAAACTTGAGGTGAAAATTACAGTTAGATCTGTATAAGTTATATTATTGTCATCTAGTATGTAGGGGGTATTCGTTTTTAGAAAAGTGATTTATTCGCTTTTGTTGTCTGTCCATTCACGTTAGAGGTTAGAATTTTAACATGAAGTTTTGTTCTATCGCTTCAGTGTCTGTACAACCATTATATAGACGAGACATTAATACCCTTGATATCGAGTAGTGAACCATTAGGTAAACGTTGTACCTGATTAAAAGTAGATATAACACAATAATATTATTTTGTGCTCCTTAATTTGAAAGGGTTTTAGAGTTCGACTCGAGTTGAATTTTTATCCATCTTTACTCAATTGATAGGCTCGCCTACTTACTTATGGTTTAATTCCCTAAGGTTGAAATTGAATTACTAGAAATTTTATTTTTCTTACTCAGGCTTCTAATGTTTTTTATTCAGTGGCTTTTATTGTAAATCGCTTTTATTCCAGTTAAAATTAACCAAAAATTGTAGGTTTTCTTCTAAATCAAAGTGGTATTACTATACAAGATTTCATCATCTGCTATTGGTACTATCAAAATTTCTTGTGGTAATTGACTTAGTAGTGCTCGATTTATGACCATATTGGCTGGGGTTTCTTTTACTTAGTGACGTGGTACTAGCAGTACGTTCTTATTGGAAGTATCAAAAAAATTTTAAAAATAAATTAAAACTTTTAAAAAATATTTATTATATTAAAATTACTTCATAAAATAAAAACAGTACAAAAGTAAAGGAAAAATTAGCAAGATAACAAATAAAAAAGTATATTAAATACTTAAATAAAAATTTAAAAATTAATATAAAATATATCGTATATCGTATAATAAATATAAACTTTTTCAAGTAAAATTAAATAAATTTCAATAATAAAATACTAAAACTATAAATTAGTTAAAATCCTCAACAAAACTATTATAAATTTCATTTCTAAAGCAACAGAAAATATAAAAATATAGTAAATATCGCTGAAATTAATCATTTATAAAATATTCATAAAATCTTTACAAATAAATTTAATTAATTAAAATAATAATTGCTGGATATTATGGGTTAAAAATGGTTAAACTCTAAAAAGAGTTCCAAAATCTCATAATTTATAAATGTTCTAGAGCAAGCAATGAGTTACAGCCATGTAAAATACTCTTCAATGCATTCTTTAAAAATCCTAATCCTACTAAAAATAAGTAAATATATCGCTAAATGTTGCTAAAATAATAAATATTAACACATAAAAATAATTAAGTCTCAAATAAAATAACTATAAATTACAAAATAACAAACTAAAGTATAAGCAAAATAAATAACTCTAAAGCAAGAATAAAAAACTAAATATAGTCAATAAATGACTCAAAATAAGGAATAAAAAATAAAATAACTATTAAAACCAAAATATAACAAATTAAATGGATGGAAGAATAGATTCTTAAATATAAGATATAATAAAGATAATAAAATTATAAACAAGGATTTAATTTAATATAAATAATAATATAAAAATTATATAAAAATAAGGAATAATAATACAATAAACTAAACATAGTGTAATTTTAATAACTTCTTATTACTTTATAATTAATAAAGAGCTTAAAGAAAAAGAAGGCATTTTCATAAAAAATATCAAAATAACAAAAATTATCAGTTTTTTAGTTACGGCTGACTTCGTTTTATGTTAAATATAAAATTTTAAGACCTGATGGTATGCCCATTAAATTTAGGTTTTCATTTAGGAAATCTAGCTTTATACTGTCGAAGTATTTTTTTAAATCGAATTCATAGATGTATTTGCTGTCTAGTACTTATGAATGTATATGCTGCCACGCTGTGTGGGCCTCGTATAAACCCTTGCTGATTAGGGCTTTTCGAATATGTGGTTATATTGTAGTAGAAGGCCATTGAGACCTCTAAATATAATCCCCATGCTCGGCTTGAAATTCTTAGGCTTCGTCTACACCCATCACCTTTTTATATCTCCATTCGTAAGTAGGAGTATTTCCATTTATTTAGACGTTCTCTTCTTCAAATCATACTTTGTACTCTTTTATCGGTTGTCCCTATGCCATCGGCTAATTCTTATTGATTTTTTTATAACTTTGAAGCTATCTGATTCTAGTAATAGGAGACCTATTATCCATAACTTTTGTAGTTTTTCCGTTTTTAAACACTCGGTTAGACGTTTATACTGTTTTTATATAAAATTTTAATTAATTAAGGTTAGCCGGCTAGCCTAATGATTCATAAAGGCCTAGCTGCATTTGCATTTTTGCAAAATAATTTAGGATCTAATTAAGTCTAATTTGGGAAACACAAATATTTTTTATTTTAAACCTAAATTAATCTTTAAATTGTATTTTTAGAAAACAAAGAAAAATATTGAACTACGCGAAGAAAAAAAATCTAAATAGAATAATATATATTTGAATAAATTAAAGTGATAATATATTTTATATTTACTCTTACTATTTGTTGTACTCTAATTCGTATTTTATTTTATTATTTAATTTGATTTAAAGTCTTATAGTGAAGTGCTAGTGGTGATAATATTTATTAGGATATTTAAATATCTGTATTTAACAATAAAAATATCTTATATTTGATGCTTTTGAAGTTACACTAATTAAGCTGTAGATAATTAATAATAAGGGTAAGTTAAATGTAAGTTATAACTATTATCAAACTATATTATCGGATCTTGAATGGTGTGTTTTGTCTAGAAATTACATTTTATTTAACTCTATAATTAGTAAAGGGTTTTATACTATATTATTATACTAATTTAAGATAATACTAGTCTTTATAGTCTATTTTTATGCTAGTCTGCATTTAGGTTAGTATAAGTCAGTTCTGTGTATTATTTATATAATTGAGTATTAATGCTATTCTGTAGATATCTTGTATTATTTTTAGGTTTGTTTATCAGACAAATTGATTAAATATTACTATTTTTAATAAAAGGTATTATGAGGAGTTCTAGGCTTACTATTAGATTTATGACGACTTTTAGTTCATTTCAAGTGTTGGTATTAGAAATATGAGGAGTTCTAGATTCTAGGATTAGAAATATTAAGAGTTAGACTTCTAGTTCTTAAAAATTATTGATTATGACTTAGATATGACTTAGATATGATTAGTATTATGAGGACTTCTACTCAGCTATTAGTATAGTATGCTATTAATTAAAATTTAAATCTAATCTTATATTTGATACAGATGAAAAAGTCCTATTAGTTTAAGGCTAAAACAGTTTGCGTATAAACTTTGTTTTTTGGTTAAAATCAAAAAGGGCTAAACTAAGTCAAATTTACAACGCTAAAACTAGTGGCCTTCACTTACCCTACTCAAGATACTGGCCCTCCGCTAACCTTATGTGTGGAATTAGGCTTATGTGAGAAAACCATTATTTAGGATTTTACTCTAATTATATAGACCTGATTAAATATATTTATACTCAAATATACACTAATAAGTATGGCTTAATTTATTTTTATTTTTATTTATTTCGTATATTATTAACATCTGTATCTTATCTATTATTTTACCTTTATAATTATTTATTTTAAGGTATTAATCACAGAACTAATGTAATTTATTACATATAGAATTATGTACTAGGACTTATATAACCTTTGCTAATTCTATTATTTTTATAATCACTCCTTTATAATTAAAGTGCTAAATTTTTAATTTAAGAATATATAAAATAGAAATAGATTTCCTCCTATAATAATAAAATATTAATGAGACTTCTATTAATTCCTGAGAACTAAAATAAATGAATATATATTGTATAATTATTGTAACTTGCACTCCCATACAGGCATATATCCGTACTGGCAGGCTAATATTGACACTTAATTATATCTATAAATCTATCTATCTATCTAGATCTAAATCTACTAATACTTAGACTTAAACTTAGATTTAGTTTAATTCGAACAAAAGTAAAATAAAAAAGCAACTGCAACTGCAACTAGCAATACTTTATTATTAGAAAAAGACAAAGACAAAATTAAATATCAGACAAATATTAATAATCTATTTTTAGACAAATTAAATACCATAAAAAATATTAATAATCTATTTGTAAGATATATTTCTCCTTTTGCAGTATAAATGTATTAACCACCAATACTAGCAATGAAAATAGATGATACTAGGATATCCTATAATGAACTTTGTAGAATAGTTAACAATTAAATTAATTTGCTCAAATACTAACATCTAGATTAGACTAATTTGTATCTGATAGCTGTTGTCTAATCGTCTGTCCCCGGCCACTTTTAAAATAAAACCTAAAATCTTTGTTTTCTAAAAATAACTGGTTGCAAAGCTTAGCCTAACATAAAATAAGTGCCAATAAAAACTTAAAAAACAAAAAATAAATAACAAAATAACAAACAAAAACACATAAAACAGCTGGAAGAACAACTCAAGAAAGCCATCGCTTTTATAAAAAAAAACTTAAACTCTAAAAAATAATTTAAAAAAAGATAAAAATCGCGCCAAGTCTCGGTTTACAAAAAAATTAAAAACTTTAAAAAAAATAAAAAAAAATAAAGAAAAAGTAAAATAAAAATAAAATAAATTAAAGAAAATAAAAAAGATATAAAAGTATTTCAATGTTTAAAGTTAATAAAAAAA
>Ga0154006_1000358_pt1 | contig 15251 bp, 12 predicted proteins | sample TSFL090MetaG_FD_104747 | JGI IMG/M metagenome (GOLD analysis project Ga0154006, IMG submission 104747) | Attine ant fungus gardens microbial communities from Florida, USA - TSFL090 MetaG | ecosystem: Host-associated > Fungi > Mycelium > Unclassified | place: USA: Florida, Wakulla State Forest...
GCGGCGCATCCCGCGCTGCGCCGCCGATACACTTTCGGCAAGCACGGGGCGATGGTTTGCTACAATGGCTTCAAACAACACCACCGTCTGCACACCATCATGAATCCATCCCAAGTCTGGTCCAAACAGTCGCTGGCCGCGGCCCTGCTGTGCCTGGCCGGCCTGTCTTCGCCCCTGACCGGCGCGCAAGCCCAGCCCGCTCCCTCCGCCCAGCCGGCCCCGCCGCCGCCCGAGCTGGAAAAACTCGAAGAAGGCGAGCCGCCGTCGGTGACCATCCGCAAGCCAGGCGACGAGAACCGCAACCAGGGCAATTCCATCAAGGAACGCCGCGAGCACGGCGAGACCAAGGAAATCGAGGTCCAGTCCGGGCCGAGCCATTACTATGTCCATCCGCAAAAGAACGCGGGCGGCCAGACTTCCGGCGAAACGCCCAGCGGCGCGGTGCGCGGCGCGCAATGGAAGATCGGCGAATTCGACTGGGGAGTGAAGAAGAACCCGCAGGACGACGCCGGCACCGATACCAAGGACAACACCAGCGGCAACAAGAAGTAAGCGCCGCATGGCAACTGCCTGCCGCGTCGCCCGCCATCGGGCGCCGCCGCGGCAGCTTCGCGACGGCCCGATGACCACCTCCGGCCGCCGGGATCACCGGCCAGGCGCCGGCACGTGCCGCCCGGCAATCAACCTTTTTCACATTCGACATGGCAGTCTTCACACCAGTCAGTCTGGAACAACTCTCCGACTGGATCCAACAGTTCCCGCTGGGCCGGGCCACCTCGATCACCGGCATTTCCTCGGGCATCGAGAACAGTAATTTCTTCATAGGCACCGAGCGCGGCGACTATGTGCTCACCCTGTTTGAAAAACTGCACATCGAGCAATTGCCGTTCTACCTCGAACTGATGCGCCACCTGGCCGAGCGTGGCATCCCCGTGCCGGCGCCGGTGCCCAACCACGACGGCAGCATCGCCAACCTGCTCAACGACCGGCCCGCGGCCATCGTCAGCAAGCTCGAGGGGCAGTCCCAGCTCGCGCCGCAGGCGCCGCACTGCGCCTCGCTGGGCGACATGCTGGCGCGCATGCACCTGGCCGGGCGCGACTTCAAGATCATGCAGCCCAACCTGCGCGGCCTGGCCTGGTGGCTGGAGACGACGCCATCGGTCGTGCCCTTCCTGCCGGCCGATTTGTCCGGCCTGCTGCGCGACGAGGTGCAGTACCAGCAGGACTTCGCCGCCACGCCGACCTACCGCGCCCTGCCGCGCGGGCCGGTGCATGCCGACCTGTTCCGCAACAATGCGATGTTCGTCGGCGACCGCCTATCAGGCATCTTCGACTTCTATTTCGCCGGTTACGACACCTGGCTGTTCGATCTGGCCGTGACGGTCAATGACTGGTGCGTGGACCTCGACAGCGGCGAGCTCGACCATGAGCGCGTCGATGCCCTGCTCGCCGCCTATCGCGCCGTGCGCCCCTTCAGCGAAGCCGAGCAGCAAGCCTGGCAACCCATGCTGCGCGCGGCCGCGCTGCGCTTCTGGCTGTCGCGCCTGTATGATTTCCATCTGCCGCGCGAAGCCGAGATGCTGACCCCGCACGACCCGGCACACTTCGAACGCATCCTGCGCCTGCGCATCGCCCGTCCGCCTTCGCCCTTGTGACGGCCAACTCTATCCGACCACTTCCCGACATGCAGAAAATTCCCGCAAAAGACGGCTGGCTCTGGATCAAGCAAGGCTTCGCGCTGTTTCGCAAGCAGCCGGCCGAGATGGCCACGCTGTTCCTGGCCTACATGTTCCTGATGCTGGTGCTGGGCATGATCCCGGTGCTGGGGCAGATGCTGCCGCTGATCCTGGTACCGGTATTCTCGATGGCCTTCATGCAGGCCTGCCGCCAGATCGAAGCTGGACAGCGGGTCTACCCCAACCTGCTGCTGTCGGGCTTCCGCAGCCCGACGCGCAACAAGCTGCTCAAGCTCGGCGTGCTGTACCTGCTGGCGGCGACGCTGGTGGTGGGCGTTTCGTCGCTAGCCGACGGCGGCATGTTCTGGAAAGCCATGATGGGCGGCGGCATCGAAGCCAATGAACTGCAAGACGCGGTCGGCGCCATCCGCATCGCCATGCTGATGGCCGCCGTGCTATATGTGCCCGCATTGATGGCCTTCTGGTACGCCGCGCCGCTGATCGACTGGCAAGACATGCCGCTGGGCAAGGCGCTGTTCTACAGTTTCTTCTCGGTCAAGCGCGCCGGCGCGGCCTTCCTGTTCTACGCCCTGATCTGGATCATCATCCTCATCGTGGTCCCGGCCATCATCAGCCTCCTGATCAGCCTGCTGACCGGCAGCATGAGCGCCATCGTCTTCGTGCTGCTGCCGATCTCGGTGCTGCTGACGGTGATCATGTACTGCTCCTTCTATGCCACCTACACGGCCGTGTATGGACAGCCGCAAGGCAAGAACACGCCAGCGCCGGAAGTACCGATGGAATAATCCGCACATTCTCGGGCCGCCATGACAAACGCCGCATCCTGCGAAGGAATGCGGCGTTTGTCGTTGTGGCCGAATGTCGTGACGGCTCAGGCTTCCCCATGCAAGGGCGCACGCGGCACATAGATCTCGCGATAGCGGCGCAGCCGGATCTGCAAGGCCTGGTGGCGCGCGGCATCGGGGAAATACATGGCTTGCTGTTCCGGCTTGCGGCAGGCTTTTTCCTCGACGCCGCCGACGGCCAGCCAGGCCAGGCGGGCCGCGCCCAGCGCGCCGCCGGCTTCGCTGCCGACGTGGGTGACAATGCGCACGTCGAGCGCGTCGGCCAGCAATTGCGCCCAGTACGGGCTGCGCGCGCCGCCACCGACCAGCGACAACTGGCTGACATCGGTGCCGGCCGCGCGCAAGGCGTCGAGGCCGTCCACCATGCCGAAGGAGACGCCTTCGATCACCGCGTAACCCAGCGCGGCGCGGCCGTGGTCCGGCGACAGGCCCTGGAACATGCCCAGCGCGTACGGGTCGTTGTGCGGCGTGCGCTCACCTGAGAGATACGGCAGGAACAGCGGCGCATTGGCGCGCTGCTCGTCGTCCAACTGGGCGATCTCGGCCAGCAGGCTCTTTTCGTCGATGACGCACAGGCGGCAGAACCAGCGCAGGCAGCTTGCCGCCGACAGCATCACGCTCATCTGGTGCCAGCGCTGCGGCAGCGCGTGGCAGAAGGCATGGATGGCGCGCGCCGGGTTCGGGCGGAAGCGGTCGTTGACCACGAACAGCACGCCCGAAGTGCCCAGCGACAGGAAGCCGTCGCCCGGGTTGACCGCGCCGATACCCACGGCACTGGCGGCGCCATCGCCGGCGCCGCCGGCCACCACCACGTCTTCATTCAGGCCCCAGGCTTGCGCCACTTGCGGCAGCAGCATGCCCGAAGCGGCATTGCCGTCCACCAGCGCGGGCATCTGGTCGCGCCGCATGCCGCTGGCGGCCAGCAGTTCGTCGGACCAGTCGCGTTGTTCGATATCCAGCCACAAGGTGCCGCCGGCATCCGAGGGTTCGGATATCTTGCCGCCGGTCATTTGCAGACGCAACCAATCCTTGGGCAGCAGCACGCAGGCGATGCGTGCGAACAGTTCGGGTTCGTGCGCCGCCACCCACAGCAGCTTGGGCGCGGTGAAGCCGGGCATGGCGAGGTTGCCCGCCACGTCGTGCAGGCGCGGCGCGCGGCGGGTCAGCTCGGCGCATTCGGGGGCGCTGCGCGAATCGCTCCACAGGATCGCCGGACGCAACACGGCATCCTGGGCATCCAGCAGCACCGCACCGTGCATCTGGCCGGACAGGCCGATGGCGCGCACCTGGCGCCAGCGCGCGTCGCCCAGTTGCTCGCGCAAGGCGCGCACGGTGTCGCAGGTGGCTTGCCACCAGTGAGCGGGGTCCTGCTCGGACCAGCGCGGATGCGGACGGGAAACGGTCAGCGGGCTGCCGGCCAGGGCCTGCAACACGCCGTCATCATCGATGACCACCGCCTTGACTTCCGACGTCCCCAGGTCAATCCCAAGATACATGGCGCTCCTGTTTTATCGTTATTGGATGAGATGAACCGGCGGCCGCGTGATGCGGCCGCCGGTTCCGGATTCAAGCACCGACCGCAGGCGTCAGACCTGGGCCAGCCACTGGTTCACGCGCTGCACGCCTTCGCGCACCAGGCCCAGCAGTCGCGCGTCACCGGCCAGACTGCCCCAGAGGATACGGTCTTCGCAGAAAGCCTGCACCGGATCGGCGGCGGCCAGCATGGCGCGTACCTGGGCCGGATCAAAGATACCGTCCTGATAGGTGTAAGGCAAGCTGTCCGCGTTCCAGCGCGTCAGGAAGACGAAGAACAGCGCCGGCAGCAGGGCCGTGGCACGCGGCGTGCGACCGGCGTCGAAGCATTCCTGCAAGGTCGGGCGGATGAAGCCGGGGATCTTCGAGAAGCCGTCGGCGGCCACGCGCTGGTTGGTGTCCTGGATGGCCGGGTTGCCGAAGCGCGCCAGGGTGGTGTCGCGGTAGGCGGCGAGGTCGATCGGGCTGGGCGACAGGCAGGGGATGACGTCTTCGGTCACATAGTCGAAAGCCATCTGGCGGATGTCGTCGCGCAACGTGCCTTCGTGGATGTATTGCAGCCCGGCCAGGGTGCCGGCCCAGGCGATGCAGCTATGGCTGGCGTTGAGGATGCGGATCTTGGCTTCCTCATACGGCAGCACCGACGGCACCATCTCGACGCCGGCTTCTTCCAGGCGCGGACGGCCGGCCTTGAAGTCGTCTTCGATCACCCACTGGATGAAGGATTCGCCCATCAGCGCGCACGGATCGTCCACACCGATGGCGGCCTTCACCCGCTCGCGCACGGCCGGGGTCGGACGCGGCGTGATGCGGTCCACCATGTCGTTGGGGCTGGTGGTGAAGGCTTGCACCCAGGCCGCCAGATCGGCTTCGCCGCGCCGCGCCAGGAACTGCATCAGGCCGTCGCGGAAGCGCTCGCCGTTGTGGCGCAGGTTGTCGCAGTTGAGCAGGGTCACGGCCGCCTCGGGCGCGGCCTTGCGGCGCGCGTACAGGATCGCGGCAATGGCGCCGTAGATGGTGCGCGGCTCGCCGCTGCCGTCGATGGCGCAAGCCAGGTCGGCGGCCAGGTCGGCATTGGCGGTGTCGAGCTGGTACTGGTGATCGAGGTAGTAGCCGCCTTCGGTCACGGTGAAGGAAATCACGCGCGTGCGCGCTTGCGCGCCGGCGGCGATCAGGCCGGTCAGCTTCGCATCCCAGCCGATGATGCGGCCGATGGACTGGATCGTGGCATAGCGGCGCTCGCCCTCGGGGCTGATCGTCTCCAGCGTGTAGCGGCCGCCTTGCGCCGCCAGCGCGTCGAGCAGCGGGCCCATGTCGGCACGGATGTTGGCCAGCGCCAGTTGCCAGCGCATGTCCTTGCCGGTGGCGCGCAGGCGGTCGAGGTAGACCGCCTGGTGCGCACGGTGGAAGGAGCCGGCGCCGATATGCAGCCAGGTCAGTGTGTCTTGTTGATCGTTACCGTTGACAAGCTCAGTCATGGCGATGTCCTTGAGACCGTGTGGTCGATGAAAAATAAATGAGTGGGTAATTCAGTGAGCGGCAGCCGGCGCTGCCGCTTCCTTGCGCGCCAGGGCGGTGCCGTCCTGACGGAACAGGTGGCAGCGCGCCGGATCGGCGGCCAGGTTGAGCAAGGTGCCGGGCGCCGGATGGATGCTGTCGGGCACGCGCAGGATCAGCGGCTCGTCGGTGCCTTCGCAGGCGGCATACAGGTAGGAAAAGTCGCCCAGCAGTTCCAGCGCCGAGAAACGCGCTTGCAAGGCGGTCGCGCCTTGCGCGATGTTCAGGTGTTCGGGGCGCACGCCCAGGGTGACCTTATCGCCCGCGCGCAAGCCGTCGCCGTCCACCGCCGCCAGTTGCTGGCCGCCGCCGGCCAGTTGCACCAGCACGCCATCGGGCTGCACTGCCACCACGCCGCCATCGATGAAGTTCATCTTGGGCGAGCCGATGAAGCCGGCCACGAAACGGTTGGCGGGATGGTGATACAGCTTCTGGGGCGAACCGACCTGCTCGATGCGGCCTTCGGACAGCACCACGATCTTGTCGGCCAGGGTCATGGCTTCGATCTGGTCGTGGGTGACGTAGATCATGGTGGTCTTGAGGTCTTCGTGCAGCTTGGCGAATTCGAGGCGCATCTTCACGCGCAGCGCCGCATCCAGATTGGACAGCGGCTCGTCGAACAGGAACACGCTGGGCTGGCGCGTGATGGCGCGGCCGATCGCCACGCGCTGGCGCTGGCCGCCCGACAATGCGCGCGGCTTGCGGTCCAGCAGATGGTCGATGTGCAGGATCTTGGCCGCGCGCTGCACCGCTTCGTCGATCTCGGCCTTGGACTTGCCGGCGATCTTCAGGCCGAACGCCATGTTGTCGTACAGGCTCATATGCGGATACAGCGCATACGACTGGAACACCATCGCCACGCCGCGCTTGGAAGCCGGCACCTCGTTCATGCGGCGATCGCCGATGTCGAGCTCGCCGCCGCTGATGTCTTCCAGGCCGGCGATCATGCGCAACAGGGTCGACTTGCCGCATCCGGACGGGCCGACGAAGACCACGAATTCGCCGTCTTCGATCTCCAGGTTGATGTCGCGCATGACTTCGGTGCTCTCATAGCGCTTGACCAGGTTACGGATGCTCACTGCTGCCATGTCGTTCTCCTCTTGCTCGGTATCTTGTATAAGTGTCGTTGGATGTCACCGGCGGCGCCTTCAGCGCAGCCAGATCAATTCTGAAATCAGTTGCGGAAACATCCGCATGTCGTCGAAAGTGGTCGCCGCGCCCGCCTCGGACAGACGCGCCGCCATCGCCTTGCGGTCGTGCGCCAGACCGCAGAAGCCCAGCACATGCATGCCGGCCCGGGCGGCGGCGCGCACGCCGGTGACGCTGTCGTCGATGGCCACGCAACGCGCGGGATCGACGCCGAAACCGGCAGCGGCGGCAAGGTAGACATCCGGTGCCGGTTTCGGCTGGCCGACGTCGTTCCCGCTATAGATGCGTCCTTCGAACTGCGCCAGCAGGCCGCAGCGCTGCAAGCCGCTTTCGATGCGCGGACGGTCGCTGTTGCTGGCCACCGCGCGCGGCAGGCGGATCTGCTGCAAGGCCTCGACGATACCCGGCACCGGCTGCGCCTCTTCACCGCAGGTGCGCCCGACGGCGTCATTCAGACTGGCAATCTGCGCGGCGGTCAGCCCGAAGCCGAATTCCGCGTCCACTTCGTCCAGCAGGATGTCGGTATACATTCCCAGGCGGTTGGCGATGGCGTCATGCAATTGCTGCTCGCGCGCTGCGGCGGCCTCTTCGCCATCGGCACCGCCCATACCGGACAAGGCCGGCAACAGGCGCAGCAGTTCGCGATGCAGCACGCGCAGAGCGATGCTTTCGCTGTCGAGCAGCACGCCGTCGCAGTCGCAGATCAGGTGGGTGACCGGTTGCCGCAGGCTCATCACTTCACCGCTCCGAAGGTCAGGCCGCGCACCAGTTGCTTCTGCGCCAGCCAGCCGAGCGCCATGATCGGCGCAATCGCCAGCAGCGACGCGGCCGAGAGCTTGGCCCAGAAGAGTCCTTCCGGATTCGAATAGGAAGCGATGAAGACGGTCAGCGGCGCGGCGTTGACACTGCTCAGGTTCAGGCTCCAGAACGCCTCGTTCCACGACAGGATGATCAGCAGCAGCGCGGTGGAGGCCAGGCCCGGCAGCGACGTCGGCAGCAGCAGGTAGATCATTTCCTGCCAGGCGTTGGCGCCGTCGATGCGCGCGGCTTCCAGGATCTCGCGCGGCACGTCATTGAAGTAGGTAAAGGCCATCCACACCGCGATGGGCAGGTTGATCAGGGTGTAGATCAGGGTCAGGCCGGTGACGGTGTCGAGCATGCCGCTGTTCTTGGCCAGCAGGTAGATCGGGATCAGCACGCCGACGGCCGGCATCATCTTGGTCGACAGCATCCACAGCAGCACCTTCTGGGTACGCCGGGTCGGGAAGAACGCCATCGAGTAAGCCGCCGGCACCGCCAGCAGCAGACAGACCAGGGTCGAACCGACCGAGACGATGATCGAGTTCTGCACATAGCCCAGGTAGTGGCTGCGCTGGAACACTTCGCTGAAGGTTTCCAGCGTCGGCATGAAGAACAGCGTGGGCGTGTAGGCCTGCTGCTCGGTCTTGAAGGCAGTGATGGCGACCCAGAAGATCGGGAAGAACAGCAGGATCGCGCAGGCCCAGCCCAGCACCGCCACCCACCAGGCGCTTTTCTTGTTGTCGTTCATTTCTCGTTGACTCCTTTGAGGTTGCGGGCCAGCATGCGCACCAGGAAAAACGACACGACATTGGCCAGGACCACCGCCACGATGCCGCCGGCCGAAGCCAGGCCGATGTCGAACTGCTGCAAGCCCAGCGCATAGACGAGATAGGTCAGGTTGGTCGTCGCCGTGCCGGGGCCGCCGGCGGTGGTCGTGAAGATTTCGGCGAACACCGACAGCAGGAAGATGGTCTCGATCATGATCACCACCGTGATGGCGCGCTTGAGGTGCGGCAGGACGATGTAGAAGAAGATGCGCACCGGTCCGGCGCCGTCCAGTTGGGCGGCTTCCTTCTGGTCGGTGTCCAGCGATTGCAGCGCGGTCAGCAGGATCAGGAAGGCGAACGGAATCCACTGCCACGCCACGATGATGATGACCGACAGCATCGGGTAATCGGCCAGCCAGTCGATCGGCTCCAGGCCGAGATGGCGCATGACGAAGGCCAGCATGCCGTAGACCGGGTGCATGATCATGTTCTTCCAGATCAGCGCGGCCACGGTCGGCATCACGAAGAAGGGGCCGATCACCAGCAGACGCGCGATGGTACGGCCGCGGAACGGCTGGTCGAACAGCACCGCCAGCAACGTGCCGCCGATGACGCTGATGGCCAGCACCGAGCCGATCAGCAGCGCGGTATTGCCGATGGACGGCCAGAACGCCGGATCTTCGATCAGGAACTGATAGTTTTCCAGCCCGACGAAGCCGGTCTGGTCGGGCGACAGCAGGTTGTAGCGGTTGACCGAGAAATAGATCGTCATGGCCAGCGGCACGATCATCCAGGCCAGCAGGATCAGCACCGAAGGTGCCTGCAACAGACGGATGAGCGGGAAGCGCTGACGCGGCGTGGCCGTGCCCTGGGCCGCCGGAGAAAGACTGGAAGATTGGCTGCGCATGGTGCTTGGATGGGGTGATTGGGTCGATGACATGACGGCCTCGCGTCGGTGGCCCGCATGACGCCGGCAGGCGGGTCATCCGGGGAAGTCATGCCGGCGCCGGCAACGGATGCGGCGGCGGCATGACCGGGCCGCGTCCCCGGAAGGTCGCGGCGGTACGGCGTGATGTTGCGGTATGACGTTACGGATTACTTCAGGTAACGGGCCTGGCGCATCATGCGCACGGCTTGCGCCTGGGCGCCATCGAGCGCGGCATCGGCGGTGGTCTTGCCCGCCAGCGCGCCGGCAATCGCCTGACCGGTCACGGTGCCGATGGACTGGAACTCGGGAATGGTCACCAACTGCACGCCGGTGTACGGCACCGGCTTTTCGGTCGGATGATTGGCGTCGGCGCCTTCGATGGCCTTGAGCACGAAATCGGAGAACGGCGACACCTTCTTGTACTCAGCCGAGGCGTAGGTCGAATACCGGGTACCCGGCGGCACCAGCGCCCAGCCGCTTTCCTTGGCGACCAGCTTCAGATAATCCTTGGAAGTGGCCCAGGCGGCGAACTTGCGGGCGGCATCCTGCGACTTGGACGACTTGGGCACGGCCAGCGACCAGATCCACAGCCAGTGCGAACCCTTTTCGGTGGCTTGCATCGGCGCCGGAGCAAAGGCGGTCTTGCCGGCGACCTTGGAATCCTTGCCATGGTAGATCAGGCCGGCCGCCACAGTGGCATCGACCCACATGCCGCACTTGCCGCTGGAGAACAGCACCAGGTTTTCATTGAAGCCGTTGGAGCTGGCGCCCGGCGGACCGTACTTGCGCATCAGATCGACATAGAAACCGACCGCGCCCTTCCATTCGGGCGAAGACAGTTGCGGCTGCCACTTCTCGTCGAACCAGCGACCGCCCCAGGCATTGGCCATGGTGGTGATGATGGCGATGTTCTCGCCCCAGCCCGCGCGGCCGCGCAGGCAGATGCCGTACACGCCGTTGGCCGGATCATGCAGTTGGCCGGCCAGCTTGGCGATGTCGTCCCAGGTCGGGCGCTCGGGCATGGTCAGTTTCTTTTTCTCGAACAGATCCTTGCGGTAGTAAGTCATCGAGCTTTCGGCGTAGAACGGCAGCGCGTACAGCTTGCCGTCCACGGTCAGACCTTCGCGCACCGGCTTGATCAGGTCGGCCTCGTCGTAGTTGGCCGGCAGGCCGGTCATCGGCGCCAGCCAACCGCGCTTGGCCCAGATCGGCGCTTCATACGCGCCGATGGTCATCAGGTCGAACTGGCCGCTGTTGGTGGCGATGTCGGTGGTCAGGCGCTGGCGCAGGACGCTTTCTTCCATCGTGACCCAGCGCAGCTTGATATCCGGGTTTTCCTGCTCGAACTGCGGCGCGAGCTTTTGCAGTTCGATCATGTCGGGGTTGTTGATCGAAGCGATGTTCAGGGTCACCGGATCGGCCTGGACGGCGCCGGACAGGAACAAGGCGGAAACGAAGGTTGCGGCCGCGGTAAGACGGACGCCAGGACGGACGAAGCTGCGCATGCAAGTCTCCATGGTTATGTTGCCGCTTTCCGTACTGCCGGCTTGGGCGGAAGCGGCGGTTGATATTTTTGAGCTTTTAGCAGTTTTGCGAGCAAATGATCATACATCGACTTTTGGATGTCAAGCATTTGATTATCGATTGAGCAAAAGCCCAATTTTGGGAATAATGGTGTGCATTGCTGGCCGTAGAATGTGGTTCTTTCCGCTCTACCGCCCTTACAGATAGCCGTCGCCCATGTCGCGGCGCAAAGGAGATCATGTCCACCGCCCCGTCGAACAACAAACTCGACCTGGCCGCGCGCGCGGCCTGGATGTATTACGTCGCCGGCAACACCCAGAACGAAATCGCCGAACAGCTCGGCATTTCGCGCCAGATGGCCCAGCGCATGGTGGCCCATGCCAGCGCGGCGAACCTGGTGAAGGTGCAGATCACGCATCCGGTGTCGTCCTGCCTGGAGCTGGCGCGGGGATTGCAGGCGCGCTACGGGCTGGAGGTCTGCCGCGTGGTGCCGGACGCCGGCGGCGCCGCCAATCCGCAGGAGTCGCAACAGGTGCAGCAGATGCTGGCCGTGGCCGGGGCCGAGCTGATGGAACAGTATCTGGGCTCGGAACGGCCGCTGGTGGTCAATGTCGGCTCCGGCCGTACCCTCAAGGCCGCCATCGAAAAGCTCAGCGAGATGGAGCGCCCGCAGCACCAGATCGTCTCCATGATCGGCGCCTTCGCCTCGGACGGCTCGGCCAACCGCTATGACGTGGCGCTGCAAACCGCCGAAAAGCTGGGCGCGCGCTTCTACCTGCTGCCCGCCCCGCGCGTGGCCGACAGCGCCGGCGACCGCCAATTGTGGTGCAACCACCAGGCCTACAAGATCGTGACCGGCCTGGCCGCGCACGCCGACGTCACCTTCCTCGGCATCGGCACCATCGCCTTGCAAGGCGCCATGCACGAAGACGGCTTCATCGACGACCGCGAAGTGGCGCAATTGCAGGCGCAAGGCGCCATCGGCGAAATGATCTGCCATGCCTTCGACAGCAACGGCACCATGCTCGCCTCGCCCCTGGCCGACCGCGTGACCACGCCGCCACTGGCGCCGCATCCGGACAAACCCGTCATCGGCCTGGCCGGCGGCAGCAAGAAGGCCGATGCCGTGCGCGCGGCCCTGCGCGGCGGCTGGCTCACCGGCCTGGTGACCGACGAGCTCTGCGCGCGCCACGCGCTGCAAGAGGACTGAACGCCTGCCGCCTTGTCACTTTGCCCCTTGATCACCCCACACGACAGCACAACAACACATTCCTTCCGGAGACCCGCATGCCCCACCACGCCGACGTCGTCGTATTCGGTGAAGCCCTGACCGATTTCATCCGCCAACCCAATGGCCAGTGGAAAGCCATGGCCGGCGGCGCCTGCTGGAACGTCGCGCGCGCCGCCGCGCGGCTGGGCGTGGCCACCGGCTACGCCGGCAGCGTCAGCACCGACCTGTTCGGCCAGGAACTCTACGACCTGGCGCGCGCCGCCGGGCTGGACATGCGCTTCACCCAGCAATGCGACAAGGCGCCGCTGCTGGCCATGGTGCCCTCCACCACGCCGCCCGACTATTTCTTCATCGGCGACGACAGCGCCGACCTGCATTTCGACCCCGACCGCCTGCCCGCCGGCTGGATGGATCATGCCAAAGCGCTGCATTTCGGCTGCATCAGCCTGGCGCGCGAACCGCTGGCCTCTCGCCTGCTGGAGGTCGCCAGGACGGCGGCGGCGCGCGGCCTGCGCATCGCCTTCGACCCCAACTGGCGCAAGCTGATGGACCAGCCCGCCTATCACGTACTGATGCGCGAACTGCTGGCCATCGCCGATGACGTGAAGGTATCGGATGAGGATCTGGAACGCCTGTTCCCGGGCGACGCCGCGCCGCTGGCGACCTTGCAGGCGCTGGCGCCGAAGGCCGACATCCTGCTGACCCTGGGCGCGCAAGGCATGCGCTGGATCCACGGCGGGCAAGTGATCTTCCAGCCGGCCTACCAGGTCGATGTGGTCGATACCGTGGGCTGCGGCGACGCCGCCATGGGCGGCTGGATCGCCAGCCTGCTGCGCCAGCCCGACGCGCCGGTGCAGGATCACCTGCGCTGCGCGGCGGCCGGCGCCGCCCTGTGCGCGGCAAAGGCGGGCGCCTATGCGGCGACCTGGGATGAGGTGCAGGCGTTGATTGCGCGGGAAAATACCCGTCCCTGAGCAGGTCGAACCAATATTTGTACCAACAAAAATATATTGCGCCAGATAATTTTTGTTAATACAATAAATCTGTGAGCATCGCGTTCGACCCCGAGAAACACAACAAGACCCTGTACAGCGAGCCGTGCTACATCAGCGTCGGCAAGCTTGATGACCGGATGGTCGTCGCAGTCTGGACGCCCCGCGGTGAAGCCCGGCGCATCATCAGTATGAGGAAAGCCAATGAACGCGAACAAACGCGGTACGCCCACTACCTGGACCGACCCGGACGACGCGCCGGCGCTGACCGATGAATTCTTCGAACAAGCGGATGAATACGTCGGCGACCGGCTGATCCGTCGCGGCCGCCCTATGGGTAGCCACAAAACAGCCACCACCATCCGCTTCGACGACGAGGTGCTCGACGCCTTCAAGGCCACCGGCAAAGGCTGGCAGACCCGCATGAACGCCGCCCTGAAGGATTGGCTCAAGTCCCATTCGCCGATGTAACCGGATTGCGGTCTTGATCGACAAAGAAAAACGGCTTCCGATATGAGTGATCGGAAGCCGTTTTCATGAGGAGCCACCTCAACATCCGTTCGGGCTGGGTAGACCCGCAGGGTCGTATTGAAGCCTGTCCTGATCTCATCGAGGGTACCCTTCGATACGCGGCCAATGGCCGCTACTCAGGGCGCACGAGGTGCCACCGACGTCAAACCTTATCCAGCTTCGCCACACTCAAATCAAGCAGCTTCATGCCGAACTTGCCGAAGTTGATGTGCGCGCGCTGCGCGCCGCCACCGCCTTCGATGTTGACGATGACCCCTTCGCCGAACTTGGCGTGGGCCACGCCCTGGCCGATGCGCCAACCCGAGTCGCCGCGCGAGAAGCTTTGCGCGATGCGGTTGTTGCCCTCTTCCGGCGCCTCGTCCCAGGCCGATTTCGGCAGCGCGAACCAGCCATGCTGCTGGGCCTTGGGCGAGAGCCACTTGATGGCCTCTTCCGGCATTTCTTCCAGGAAGCGCGAGCGCACGTTGTAGCGCGTCTGGCCATGCAGCATGCGGGTCTGCGAAAAGGTGACGAAGAGCCGCTTGCGCGCGCGCGTGATGGCCACATACATCAGTCGCCGCTCTTCCTCGACGCCGCCCTCTTCCTTGCTGCTGTTTTCGTGCGGGAACAAGCCTTCTTCCAGACCGGTGATGAACACCGCGTCGAATTCCAGGCCCTTGGCCGAGTGCACCGTCATCAGTTGCAAGGCATCCTGGCCGGCCTGCGCCTGGTTGTCGCCGGCTTCCAGCGAGGCGTGCGAGAGGAAGGCCGACAGCGGCGACATGATGGTGGTCAGCGGCGCATCGGCGTCGAGCACTTCGACACCGTCGGCGGTGGTAATGGCCGCGCCGGCCGTGGCTTGCGCCTGCGGGCCGAGGAAGGCGGGCGCATCCAGGCCGTAGCCTTCTTCCGAGACGAACAGGGTGGCGGCGCTGACCAGTTGCTCCAGGTTCTCGATACGGTCGGCGCCTTCCTTCTCGTTCTGGTAATGGGTCAGCAGGGTCGAGCGCTCCAGCACCAGCTTGACCATTTCCGGCAGCGGCATGTGCTGCGCCTCGAAGCGCGCGCCCTCGATCAGCTTGATGAAGGCATTCAATGCCGAACCGGCCTTGCCGGCCACATACGGCACGGCCGCGTAGAGCGAGCATTGCTGCTGGCGCGCGGCGTCCTGCAACTGCTCCAGCGCCTTGGCGCCGATGCCGCGCGTGGGGAAGTTCACCACGCGCAGGAAAGCCGAGTCATTGTGCAGGTTGTCCATCAATTGCAGATAGGCGATGGCATGCTTGATCTCGGCGCGTTCGAAGAAGCGCTGACCGCCATACACGCGATACGGGATGCCCGAGGAAAACAAGGCATGTTCCAGCACCCGCGACTGCGCATTGGAACGGTAGAGGATGGCGATCTCGCTGCGGCTCCAGCCTTGCGCCAGCAGGTCCTTGACCTGCTCGATGATCCACTGCGCTTCCTGCAGGTCGCTGCTGGATTCATACACCCGCACCTGTTCGCCGTGGCCGGCATCGGTGCGCAGGTTCTTGCCCAGCCGCTTGCTGTTGTTGGAGATCAGTTCATTGGCCGCATCCAGGATGTGGCCGTGCGAACGGTAGTTCTGCTCCAGCTTGATCAGGTTCTCGACGCGGAACTCGCGCTCGAAGGCCGTCATGTTGCCCACATTGGCGCCGCGGAAGGCGTAGATGCTCTGGTCGTCGTCGCCCACCGC
>Ga0154006_1000364_pt1 | contig 15152 bp, 16 predicted proteins | sample TSFL090MetaG_FD_104747 | JGI IMG/M metagenome (GOLD analysis project Ga0154006, IMG submission 104747) | Attine ant fungus gardens microbial communities from Florida, USA - TSFL090 MetaG | ecosystem: Host-associated > Fungi > Mycelium > Unclassified | place: USA: Florida, Wakulla State Forest...
AACAGAAGATTATCCGCCAGATGGCGGTGCGAATACTCTTACTGGTGCAGGACACAACACCAACAGTCATAATTTCCCTCCTCCGCCTCATGCTGCTGCACCTCCATTGTCCTCGTCGCCGTCCAGTATGGCTTCCCGTGCGGCATCGAATGCACTTCATCGTGCACTTAATCTTGCATCCAAGAAACTCTTCGGTACACCCCGTCATTCATATTCTCGTTCGATTTCCACGTATTCGCAATCGAGTGCTACTTCCTCGCCTCGCAGACCAATTATCACACTGGATATAGATGGTGCTCTTGGTGGTGGTCCTAATGGGGAGAGGGATCCAATGGAAGATGATCTGTTGGCTGGACTGGAGGAGTTGGCGCAGAAGACGGATGTATTGACGCATTGGGCAGATGAAATGTATGAATATGTGAAGGCTATACCACAGAGTTTGTCTCCCCTTTTCTTGTCGGATGTCATCTGTATTAACATAACTGTAGAACCTTTGCCTGATCCAACTAAATTTACGAAACGGGAGGGTGAGCCCGAAAAACACGCCCGAAGACGGAAACATGCAGATATCGAGGCAGAGTATAATGCTGTGACGTGTGTCGCTGTGTACATGCTCCTCATGTCGTTCTCGCAAAAAGGGATCAATATGTTAAAAGATTTCCAAGAGCACATGTCGATGAAGTATCCTGATGGGGACTATGTTGTCTGTGAAGGGTTTTATGATGGTGAATTAACCCACTCTCAGTCTTTTCTTCCAATAGTGACATGTCGCTTTTTCTCCGTTTAGCGTTGAACTGGTTCAAGGAGCACTTCATGAAGTGCAATGAGCGTGCTGGACTTGTGAAGACTTGGCTGCCAGTGCAATATGAGGGCCCGAAAGCTTGGTTGGATCAACTTGTGTACGATCGTGCACTTGTACTTGTAGGTTCTTTCGCTGTAAGCTTTCCAAGATTGAATCCAAATCTTTCAGTCACGCACTGCGGCACGGAAAGAACTTCTTGATCAAATATCAAGTCCTGATGAGTGTGAGAAGCTGTACGAAGAGAGCTTATGGTGCCTCTATGCCCTGCAGGAGGACTTGTTACAAACTGGTAATCCATTCATGGAGGAAGACCGAGAAACCATTGCCACTTGTACGTCTTTTTTTTTCTTTCTTTGCGTGATGTCTGACTGGTAGTTCTCATTCTGACTTGTGTAGGGATCAAGAGGACTAAGCTGAGACTTGTTCGATGTCGTGCTCGGATGGTCATGAATGACCGAGATCGGTTGAATGATGCACGCGCAGACCTGAATTTGGCTGACGTAGCGAGGATACCAGCGCCTTGGGACGTAAAGCCCCAGAATGGTACTGGTATTGGACAGACTGTGCCAATGGTGATCAATACTTCCCTATAATTGTCAGTCCTTTGATTGAGGTATCAAGCATTCCCATATTTCTTTGGTTGGAATGGAATAGTTCCACTTTGTTCTTCATTTGTACATTCGGTGTTCTAGTGCTTTCATTTAGTTGGTGCTTTCAGTTTCAGATAGACTTTTTTTTCCCTCGAGGAATTTTTATTTGTATTTTTAGGTTGCCGTTGCATACTAGCATCTTGGTGTACACTATTGCATATGACTTTACACGCCATTTTGATCGACAACTTCATTTTGGAGTTAACAGTCGAGAGATTTGTCGAGATCATCATACAGTAATTGACGCATGCCCGGAGGCAGTTTTGGCTCGTCGCTTTCGGCGATGTATCGAAAAGGCATTTCAACGGACTCTTTAGCGTTGAATCGAATTGTAGGGAAGTCCTGTTTGGGAAAAGCAATTGTTAGGCTGGGGAAGCGACCGGCAGAATGAAACCAAGCTTGATGGACGATGCAACGACCTGGGGGGGGGATACGCACAATGAAAGGTATTCTGTTGAGTGGGATTTTATCTTGAGTAACGAGTTTGGTAACGCCCAGAGCGGTATCGGTTGTCATTTGAACAGGACCTAGGTGGCGGCTCGGGAAGCCTAGGACCCGAAGCTCGGAGGTCCTGTCGCGTGGGGGGTCGTCACCTGTAAAGAGAACAGGGAATGACAAGTTGGTGTGTCAATCGATGCTCGAAGCTCAGGATGGATACCTAGAATGCCCTGTGCAGGTGGAATGAACGCATGAACAAAGAAAATCGAGAAACCAGTGCGAAGCAAGAAAAAGCGTACGAACACCGAATACGAACCAGTCAAATGTCCCGTTACCGTCTTCTGGTGAAAGTGGCTTGTCGGCTTTTGGATCGAGGAGACAAATGCGATCTGGGCTTTTGCCGTGAGCTTTCATTAGATCAAGCACTCCATCTGTGTGGCACTGAGAATTTGCTGATGCTTCTGATGTCGATGAAAATTCTGCGGAGAGGGAAGAAGAGGAAGATTTTGAGAGATTTGTAAAATGAATCTTAGCGCCTGGGCCTGCTAGAGTTTGCATATGCTGGAGATTCCAGTCTTTGTGATTGTCGCACAACACGAGATCTATGTTGCCTACTGACCATATACTCGAGCCTGACCCAGGGAGGGACAGCGGCAGAAATCTGCTCATCGTCCTCCATGTGTTCGATGACATATGTAAATGCCATGATTAGAGTTTTATTGTGGGAAAATTTTGATTTTGTAACTTGTCTTTCCATCGTTAAATGACTACAGAGTATGACCCCAGACGGCTTGTCCGCTTAGGTGCAGAAAGAATCACGAATGTATCTAGCACTGATTTTCCCGGGCATTATCCCAATGAGGATCATGCTTGGAATGTTCAGAAACAGAAGGAAGTGGGTCTATTTTCATTTCGTGGAGAACCAATGTTCTGAGTTTATGAATGGCAAGGGCAGAAGCTTCGCATCAAGATACAAAGATTATCGAATCGGTCGATAGATTTTGACCTTGTTGGGGTAGATGCCTCAATAGCTAATGCCTTTCGTCGGATACTCATTGCTGAGGTACGCCCTATTTCTTGGATCAATCTGGATATTATTATTCAAATAATTAAGGTGCCTGTAATAGCCATAGAACGTGTATATGTCTGGGATAATACCTCTGTCATTGTAGACGAAGTTCTTTCACATCGATTGGGACTTGTGCCCCTGAACGTCGACCCGGCACTTATGCAGTTCAAAGCCCGTATGTTTTCTGGGCTTCAATCAAAATCTCTGTGATTTTCATCATGAAACGATAGATGCGGAGGAAATGGCAACGGATCGCAACACCCTTGTCTTCACTGTAGACATCACATGCACTCGTAATCCCAATCCTCCACTGAAGAAAAGCGAAGATTTATCCCCTTCTGACCTCTACTCTTACTCTGACCATGAACTCCTCTCAAAACACTTGACCTGGAAACCTGCAGGCGATCAAGAGACTGTGTTTGTGGGTCTGCCTCGACCTGGACCAACGAGGCCCAATATTGTGTTGGCCAAACTGCGGCCAGAACAAAGTATCTCAATGGAGTTACACGCTGTAAAGGGTGTTGGAAAAGATCACGCAAAATTCAGTCCAGTTGGCGAGTCCATTATTTTCATTTTCAAGAGTATTAAGCTGACGTTGAGTCGATAGCGACTGCATCTTATCGTCTTATGCCTCACATCAAAATCACACGACCAATTCCACCTCATCTTGCTGAAAAGTTCCAGAAATGCTTCTCACCAGGTGTTATCAAGATTGACCCCGACAATCAAGAGGTGTCCGTTGACGAGCAGAACGTACGAAAGGATTCTGTCAGTCGTGAAGTTCTTCGTCATCCAGAATTTGCCACCTCGGTTGAGCTCAGTCGTGTCCGCGACTTCTACTTATGTGCGTCTGGACAGCCTGAATATCCCATGCTGGACTTTGGTTGAAGTTTTTTTTGTTTTGTAGTCAATATCGAAACCGAAAGTGCATACCCCCCTGAACGGCTTTTTCCAGAAGCGGTACGAGTCATGCGCGAAAAGATCTCTGTGATCAGGATTGCCGCTCTAACGTTAAAAGTTCAGTTGGAAGGAACGGCAGATGAGGAGATGGCAGACGCATAGGTGTATTACCACTCGATTTACTGGTCTGTCGAGGTCAAAAAGTATGAAACCAAGTAATTTATATTACATCTTTCTTGTTTTTTTTTTTATTCAAAGCGTCGTATCTGGCCAATGGTAGGATTTAAATTTCTCTCTAAGGGTTTGACGTTGATGACTCTTGACACAAAAAATGGAGCATAAATACATGGTTAAAAAAAGACCTGACATGTGATTTGTTGAATCAATCCTGTACATTGTCAAGTAAGGCTCAGGAGGCTTCAGAAAGCATTGAGTGCTGGTTTCAGGGGCTTACAGAGATGCATCCTTTATACAAGACAAATGTGTATGTATTAACCATAAAATGTCAAAGTCTCTGCATACATCACTAAGGTGAACTGAATAGAATAAAGAAAAATAAATAAATGACAGTCAAGCACACAGACAGAGATTGGACTTAGTGATGGAAGAGGAGCAGATGTCAAAAGAAAGCAAAGTGTTCTGGAATACACTCCATTAAAGTCCTTCTTATATACTCTAGCTATGTCTAATTTAACATAACTAAGAAAATATCATACAATCTATGATGTGACTTAGTCATTGTGTACCTCCCGGTACTACGAGTTTCATGTTCGAAACATATGGGTGACTTTATGACAATATTAGTAAGAGGTGTTAGGTAGAGTACAACCCCCAGGGTCATCTCACCCCAAGGGATGGTGGTGGTAAAAGGAATGTTACCAAAGTTGTTATGCGATGCAATTTCGTGATAACTCCAAACCTCAACTTTTGGCGGTCACAGGAGCGAGGAAATATATTCACCGATTACACTGCTAATTTATTCATCTTTAAAACACGATACAACCTGGAACTTATAGCTGAATCACAGCGAAGGCGAGACTAGAATCTTTACTGAACATGCAGACACCTTGAGTACAGACTACAAGATAGGTGAAGGAACTTCTGACCTTGTTTATCCTTCTCGTTTATGAGGCATTTCAATCCTTCTTCAACTACATTGTCTATCTTGATCTTTTTAGTGATCAGGCCTTCAATATTGCCAAATTTTCCTTCCTCGAGGAGCTGAAGAACTTCTTCATGTATATGGTCATACCCAATAGTTCCTATCATCGCTGTCAACATGATACAGACAGTCGCTCTGCCGTACAAGCACTCACCCGTAATATTCAATTCCTTCGAAAGAACCGTAATCATATCCACATTGGCCGCCTTCCTCCAGATAGCAACATTTAGATACGTTCCTCTGGGACGTAAACTCGAAAGACATGAGTCTAAAGAAGCTTGAATTCCAGCTGCATCAAAGGCAACATGAACGCCTGGAGGTACGGCCTTGCGAACCACGATGGGAATAACCTCCTGAGTAGGATCGAAAACAAGGGTAGCACCGTGTTCGAGGGCGATTACACGACGAATTTCAGCTGGTTCAGAGACGAGGACCATTGCTTGTGGGTCCAGTGATCTGTTGAAAAGTCATTGTTGTTTCAAGGAAAGACGGAGTTCGTCCTCTGATTAGTAATAAGAGAGGTTTACCTGATAACTTTGAGGATAAACAAGCCAATCTACAGGGGTTGTTTAGCATCGAAGTCAGTGGTATTTAATCACATGCTTACAGGACCGGCACCAGCAATGAGCACAGTCTGCCCTGGTTTGAAGTTAGATCGCTTTACGGCGTGATAAGCGATAGAGAGGGGTTCAACGCAGGCCCCAACCTCCACTGGTAAACTCATCGCTTCAATTCGAATCTGTAAGCAACAGAAAACACTGACAGGGTATCCCTTCTTTGAGACGATGAATATATCGCGTATCGATGGCGATATATTCAGCGAGTCCACCACCCCAGCCACTACATCCCTTCCTGCAGTTAGTACCCCAGCAGAGGCCGCCAGAAAATACTCACAATAAAGGCGAAATGGGGGCATATATTGTGATGGCCTTCAGAACAAGGGAAACAGTCTCCTTTACGACACGACAGGATAGGTTCTCTGGTTCCAGGGAGCTCAGAACCTCATATATCGAATCGAATAGCCGACTCACATCACGACGTTCGTACCGACAACCCATCTTTTCGAGTCAACTCCTGTACCAAGCTCAACAATTGTTCCGGAAAATCTAGACTCTGATATTTTAGTTCTTTGACAAGTAACTCAGGATCTCACTCATGACCGAGGGTAACCGGGGTCGTTTCTCCTGTGATATAATTGGGTTCCTGTTTTGCGTATACGGATACTGGGGCTTGATAAGCGTGAAGGTCGCTGCCGCATACTGGGATAGTTGTAGTCTTTGAAAGGAGCCGAATCGAGCAGCCACTCACTTCCATTCCTACAATTCTCAAGTTTGAGTCCATAAACACAGATGGTGGAGGTCTTCGTGAACATACCAGGCAATCTTTACATGAAATAACACTTGTAATGAATCGAATTTTTTTCAAGGGAAAGTAGCTACCTTGACTTTGACCTGACCTTCCTTTGGCACGGGTTCTGGAGTATCTTCGACGCGTATGTCACCCGGCCCATAAAACCTTGCAGCTCTCATCGTATATAGCTGATTTTAAGATGCTGAAAGATGATGATTCTTTCATGCATTCTTATATTCACTAGCAATCCCACGAGAATGTGGACCATGTGATAATGTGCACGAGGTAAGGAGCGTGAAGGGGACAACAGGTGGAAACTTCCTTGCATAGAAGTATAAATGACCACTAAGAGTCACTGCAAATATCCGGTAGAAGCAATGCCTGGAATCGAGGCGTGGCATGGATCACATCCATGTGAAAAGATTGCTTACAAAGACTCGATCCATGTTTCTGACATCACCCAACCTCCCTATACACACCAATAGCATATAATCATGATACTCTGACACAGCTGATGAATGTCATTAACAGGCTGACAATGTTCTTATACTAAGGGAATAGGGCAGAGCTAAATCAGAATTATCCTCAGAGAAGGGCTGACCCTACTTCAAAGTGTCAGAGGATCTTCTCCTTAGTCCCTTCTCTGATCTTTGCCCTTGCCCTCACTTCTGTTCATCTCTATTGTTCAATTGCCCTAGCATCTTCTCTTGATGGTTCATATGACACTTAACTATTGCAGGTGTGGCATTTACACTCCAGAGTATGTTACAGCTTATCTCCAGGAGAATTCTCAGAGAATAAAATGAGACTCCTGGAAGGGTAAGCTACACTATATACAACTTTTGTGGTTACAGAACATTCTAGTGGTCAGGGTTAGGAGTGTAAGGAGCTAACTAAACTAATTAAATGTTATGTAATAATATTTAATTAGTGTAGAGTTGCTCTGGCAGACTATTACTAGTGTATTAATGAAGTCCCCTTACACTTATTTCTGTTCTTTACTCCTTACTCCTATATATTCCTTTAACTCAGACTTGAACTTTTGCTCGACTTTTGATAATATCTCCTTAATTCCAAAATTAATGATTAATCTGTGATAGGAGATCAGTGTTATAAGATAGTTCCTAAAGAGGAAACTATTTCCCACACATTCATTAATCTGATAAGAAATATCCAGAAATATAATGTATGAAAAACATAAATAGTATAGAAAAGATTATATAAGATATATAGTTATTAGTAAGGGTCATGTGATTATGGAAGACAGGTGCATAGACCAACAGACATTTGTATAAGTAGCTAAAGTAATCTAATAGAGAACTCTATTGAGTTTTTCCTAAACAACCACCTTGGTTGAGCTCTAAGTCCTTACAACTGTACACTAACAATCAGGGCATAACACATAAGTTGAAACCAAGATTATCTTTTATTGGTTATCTTTGTGCTCCTTGCTCCTATATCACTCCACCATGGAGTACTTCTGTATATTCCTCTTCTAGTATTTATTTAATAGTTTTCCTTCTCCTTTTATTATCTATTATTGATATTGAAATCTGTTACAAACTTCATTCGGACCATAACTCCAGGAATACTTGACTGATTTCAATGATCTAAATGGCCACCAAAAGCCCTTAAGAAGACCTTTCAAATGGTACCAAAAACATCTCAAAGTGATCAGTATTCACTGAGTTATCAGCAGATCAGTCAGTGATTACCAAGTCACCAGACACTAAATCACTGATATCTTGGGAATCGCTTAACGTAATCATTTGCTTCAATGACCATCATGAAGCTCTCTTCAATGCACTTCTTTCGGCTATAAATAGATCCCAAGGCGATAAGATCCCATGGAGATACAAGGTCCTCAATGTTTGCACATGATACTGATCTTTACTCATAGATTATCATCTGTCCTTAAATAGAACAAAGGACTGCCCTAAGATGGTTAGGTTATCTCTGTTTCAAGAACAATAGGTAGTGATCATGTGGTAGGCTGTTCTGGTGCACAGACCACCACAATCATATATTTAAAGACTATATGTCTGAGGATAAACCTTAGACTTAACAACATCTTTTGCTGCTTGTCTAACTTTGCTTTTTTGAATACTTTGATTATCAAATCAAGCAATCACAAATCAGTAAGTGGCCATTTGTGATATATTGTATGCAAATTCCACCATTTCTAACTAATCTGGCCACTACTCTTGTCTATGGTCGATGAAGACCCTTAGATATTTCTCTAACTCCTGGTTTATCCTTTCCATCTGCCTATCTGTTTGAGAGTGATAGGCTGTCAAGAGTTTCATCTGGATTCCCAGCAAGTTATTCAATTACCTCATCATTCCTGCTGTAAACTGCACTCCTCTATCTGATATAATGCTTTCTGGAAGTCTGTGTAACTTCCATATATGATCTCAAAACAGCTTTGTAAGTCCCTCTGCTGATGTTTTCTCTGTTATCACTATGAAATGCACTATTTTGCTAAAGTGGTCGCATACTACTAAGATAGCATCATATCCCTGGGCTAATAGCAGTTTAGTGATAAAGTCTGCTGAGATATAGCTCCATGGCTTTTCTGGGATTGCATTGGGTATCAGCTTTCCTGCTGGTGCTTTGCTTTGATTCTTGTATCTTTGGCACACATTGCATCCATCCACATATCTTCCCACCTTTTTTGTTATTTCTGGTGATCAACTCTGTTGTCTTCCATCTCCCTCTGTGCTCTCCTACTGGGGTGTTATGGTACAATTGTATTATCTCTCCCCTGAGTTCTCTCTCTAGCATGTATATCCTTCCTTCCTTTATTACTATCCTATCTTCTATTTTCCATTCTTTATCTTTCAATATTTTTATTCCTGCCCTCTTCAACTTTTCTACTGCTTTTACTATCTTTTCATTCTCTTCCTATGCCTTTTTGATTCTTTCCTTTAGATTTTCTTCCTCTATTATTGTTTCTACTCCCCTAATCTATTCTGGCTTTATCAATTTCTGGTCCTTGTTGTCCTTTTCCACTCTCTCCTACCAGTCTAGTCTCCTGCTTAATCTGTCTATCTTCCCCATACTCTTCCCTGGAATATGTTTTAGTACAAAATTAAATTGTAATAGATATAGAGCCCATCTTACTTGTCTACGGTTTAATTTTTGGCTTGTCATAAAATACTGGAGGTTCTTATAGTCTGTCCAGATTTCAAATTTGAGTTTTGCTCCCTCTAGATAGTGCCTCTATGCTTCTAGGCACCTAATAACTGCTAGCATCTTCTTATCATGAATTTTGTAATTTTGCTCTGTGGTGTTCAACAATTTAGAAATGAAGGCCACTGGCCTCCACTTTCTGTCCTCACACTTTATCAACAACACTCCCCCTGTTGCATAGTCTGAGGCATCTACTTCCACTCTCATTTTCCTATTGATATCTGGGATCACTAAAACAGGTTCTGTAGTGAATACCATCTTAAGTCTTTTAAACACCTTCTCCTGTTCCTTTTCCCATCTCTATTTCTGCTTCTTCCTGACCAGCATATATAGCGGTGCTGCTATTCTAGCAAAGTTTTTTTATAAACCTTCTGTAATAGTTGGCAAGGCCTAAGAACTTTTGTACTTCTTTGACATTTCTGGGTGCTGGCTAGTTTAGTACTCTCTTCACCTTTTCCTTTTGTATTTCTACTCCCCTTGGACCAATTACTACTTCCAGAAATTCTACCTCTCTTACTTTCCATTTACACTTTTCTGGTTTCGCAAATAGATCATTTTCTTCCAACCTTTTTAGTACCTCTTCTACTAACTCATCATGTTCTTCTTTGGTGTCTATGGCTATCAGGATGTTATTGATGAATGTTGCCACATTTCCTTGGTTTATGAGATCTCTGAACAGGTCATTCATCATTGTCTGGAAGGTAGCGGAGGAGTTTGTTAACCCAAAATACATGACTATGGGCTCATAAGCTCCAATATGTATTATGAATGCTGCCTTCCATTTGTCTCCCTCTTTGATCCTGACATTATTGTATTCCCATCTCAGGTCCAGCTTCATAAACACCTTTCTCTTTCCTACTCCATCCAGTATGTCTGCAATAAGAGGTAAAGAATACCTATTCTTTATCATCCACTGATTTATGTGTCAATAGTCCTGCACTATTCTTTGTGTGCCATCCTTTTTTGCCACAAAGTGTACTGGTGATGTTTGGGGTGACTTGGAAGGTCAGATGTATCCTTTTCTCAACTGATCCTCCACAAATGCTTGCACTTCTTCCCTTTTTTCCCTCAACAATGAGTATATCTTTTCCTTTTTTGGTGTGAACCCTTCTTTCAACTCTATGATGTAGTTCCAGATCTTTTGCAGTGGCATTCTTTCCAACTTCTTTTTTCCGAATACCTTTTTTCACTTCTAAAACCTTTTGGACACCAATCTTCTCAATGTTTTTTCATTCTCATTCTTTTTTACTTTCTTTACTTTCTTCTTCTTCCCTTCTTGCTTTCTCTTTCTATATATAGGTGGACAATGTGTTATTTCTACTTCCCCTTTTTCCCAATCTATTTCTGGGTTATAGGCTGCTAGCCACAGCATTTCCAGTATCACTTCTGTTTTTCCTAAATTATATACATCTATTCTTGCCCTTTTTACATATCCTTTGAAAAACATGTTGCACTTTACCTGGTGTATTATGGCTCCCCCTGCATTTACTGTTGCATCTACATTTCTAACTAATAGGGGTTTTTTTAACTTCTCTATTTTAAATCCCTTTTCTCTGGCAAAGATCGTATCCATGAATAGACCTGTTGCCCTACTATCTAGCAATGCTTTTACTGCTATCCCTTCATGGCTTTTCAACTTTTCTAGTCCCACCTTCATCCAGACTTCTCTTAGCAGCCGGAGTGTACACCATATATCTTTCACTCTCTCAGCTGTATTGGTGAATTTTAATTTATTGCCTAGCTTTCCTGGGCGCAATATACTATACAAATTATTGGAGGCCAGCTGAGAGCTTACTGTCCTCTACTTTCTTTTGCTGACTCCTGTGGTGTTTCCACTACCCTCTCTTTGTGTCTTTCCCAACAATTTTTGGCCATATGGCCCCATCTCCCACATACATAGCATGTCCTATCCCCTCCCTTTTCTCTATCTACATCTATTGCATTTGGGTCTCTCCTTGGATCTGTTTGAGTTCCTCCTCTATTGAATGTGTTTCCTCCTCCTCCTCTGTATTCTCCTCCCATGCTTGGTTCTTCTGTTCTCCACATTATTTGTCCCTCTCTTTCTCTATATGACCTTCCTCCATAGCCCCCTCTGGGCTGTGCATTTCCCCCTGGGCATACTGTATTTCTCTCTAATATCCTCTCTTCTATTCTGCTTTGTCTCTGATTTCTATCCAACCTCACTGCTCTTTCCTGCCACTCTCCAATGGTGGTCAGTGGCTCTTTTGCTTCTGCTAGTTTTCTTCTGATGCGCCTATTTAGTCCTCTCTTAAATTCTTTGATGAGGGGTCTTCCCTCATAGCTGCTTCCTCTGGCAACCTTTTTAAATTCCTGCATATACTTATTGCAGGTTCTTCCTCCCTGCTCAATCATTCTCAGCTGCTCTATTTTCCTCTCCTCCTCCAATGTCTCCCCAAAGTCATCCTTTATTTTTGTAAACAACTACTCCACTGATTCTACCTTTGATTCTTTCTTGGCCAGCTCATCCAACAAGTTATTTTTCCACACCTCTACTACTCCTCCCTGCACATATGACAATACCCAGGCTACCTGGATTGTTGCTGCCTCTTCTGTCATCTTCATTCTAATATATAGGCGAGCCACATTAATGAACGTGCTTACCTTCTCTATTTTTCCACTAAAGACCTGAGGTCTCATGACCTTTACTCTGCTCTCTTGTTACTGAAGGAGCATGGTATTCACCTGTTGCTATAGAGTTGTGATCATGGTGAGGAGTTGCTTCTCTCTGGTAGGTAGTTGTGGTTGGCAAGGGGCAGGTATTGGGGAAGATTCTCCTTGTTGCTATTGTTGTTAGCAGGACATGTTGTATGGTAGTAGTAATGGAGATGGTGATTCGTATTCTGATGATTCTTGATCTAGGGTTGCTAGCTAAGGCTATGTTCAACAGAGTACCAGATCTTCACCTGTCTGGACTTCTACTACCTTACTGACTACTGCCCTAATCAAATTGGTATACAATTGCCTTTAAGAAGAGGACCCCTAAGCTAAGCAGTTTCCTAAAGAATGGCTGCTAATCTCCTGTGTGTACCACTTACAATAGAGTACAGCACGGAGTTTATATAGAGAAGGAAGTAAAGAACAATATCCAATTACAAGGTCAGGACTTGAATAGGATACCTGGACTTGGTATTTAGTCTTCTTCCTTAGTCCCAAACTGACTGAGAAGTCCCCTTTATAGCTAGGGCCTGCTATCCAAAATGCTTATGAGTGCTGTGCTCACTAGCAAGAGAGATAAAAGAGTAAGTAGGTGGTGAGGCCATGAGATATAAGGTTACTATTGGATATTGAGTTCTTATATTATCAATAGGCAGTGAATATCCTTAGTGATCACCCTAAATAGATGTTCAAAAAGAACTCAATGGGGTTCTTCATTGGATTGGACTACTACTTTTACTATTTGTCACAGTTGTACTATGGACCAGTAGTCACATACTATATGGTTTACTACTACACCAAAAGGACGACATTAGCAAGGCTACTTGCTAATGAGGGTTCAGCTATTTATATAGTTTTTTGAACAGGTATTTTGTTATACCTCCATGTCACTATTTAGTAATCACTTTTTTGTGACACTATTCTTATAGTGGCTATACTACTATTAGTCCATGATTACATGTTCTTCCAGAACATTCTATAATCACTTGACCTTGTTATGTAATCTGATTATCTAAGTTTCCATGCTGTTTATATCTTAACCCCTTTGTACGATTAAGTGCTCAAATGCATGGGAACCTATTTCCTTTTTGGAGCTCTTCTAATACAGACACTAAATTGCCAATATCTTAGGAACTGCTTAATATAATCATTTGCTTCAACAACTATTGTGAAGCTCTCTTTAATGTACTTCTTTTGGCTATAAATAGAACCCAAGGCAATAAGATCCCATGGAGATACAAGGTCCTTAATGTTTGTATATAATACTGATCTTTATCCATAGATTATCATCTATCCTTGAATAGAACAAAGGACTGCTCTAAGATGGTTAGATTATCTCTATCTCAAGAACAATAGCACTCCTATATATAGAACGATAGGTAGTGATCATATAGTAGGCTGTTCTGGTATACAGATGTTATTGATAGACAGTGAATGTCCTTAGTGATCACCCTAGATGGATGTTCAAGAAGAACTCGATAAAGTTCTTCCTTGGATTGAACTACTACTTATACTATTTTACAGTGGCTGTACTACTACTAGTCTATAGTCATATGATCTTCTAGAATGTTTTATGGTCACTTGACCTTGTCACATGATTTGGTTACCTAAGTTTCCATATTATTTATACCTTGATCTCATTGTATGACTTAAGATTTTGGATTAAGTGTTTAAATGTGTGGGAGACCATTTCCTTCTTGGGGCTCTCATAACAACAGACTACCACAATTATATATTTAAGAACTATATGTCTGAGAATAAATCTCAGACTTAACAACATCTTTTGCTACTTGTCTAACTTCACTTTTTTGAATACTTTAATTATCAAATCAAGCAATCACAAATCAGTAAGTGGCCATTTGTGATAAATATGACTCTAATATCAATAATAAAAGAAGAAAAACTAAATAACAAAAAATAAGAAAGAAATAAGTACTCTAAGGTATATAAGGGGACGAGTTTTAGTCACACTAGGAGAGCTTAGTAATGCATTGGTATAGGTGAGTAGTATCTAGCTTGCTCTATAATCCATGTAGCTACTTTCTATATAAACCTTTTCCTCTTGTTCTTATCATTCTATCAATACTAGGTAGACTTATAAGATAATGTAGTTATTAATGTACATGTCATGTGTTCCCTTGGCAATATGCACAGACTGGCTAGTGTAGATATATATACTAGTGGATGTATGGTAGAATATCTTACTTCAATATTGATTGGAACTTCTAGGCTATTTATTGTTCCAACTCTAAGTCTGCTCTCTTCACTAATACTAGAGTAGTTAGGGACTGTACCATCCTCTTACAAGGTAGAGTAACAGAAGAGCAAGGAATACAGAAATAACTAGAAAGAAACAACCTTGGCTTCAACTTGTGTGTTATTATCACAAATGGCTACTTACTGACTTGTGATTGGTTGATTTGATAATCAAAGTGTTTAAAAAAGTGAAGTTAGACAAGCAGCAAAAGATGTTATCAAGTCTAAGGTTTATCCTTAGATATAGAGTCCTTAAATATATGATTGTGGTGGTTTATGCACAAGAACAGCCTACTATATGATCACTACCTATTGTTCTATATATAGGAGTGTTATTGTTCTTGAAATAGAGATAACCTAACTATCTTAGAGCAGTCCTTTGTTCTATTCAAGAATAGATAATAATCTATGGGTAAAGATCAATATTATATACAAACATTAAGGACCTTGTATCTCTATGGGATCTTATTGCCTTAGGGTCTATTTATGACCAACAGAAGTGCATTGAAGAGAGCTTCACAGTGGTTGTTGAAGTGAATGATTATGTTAAGTGGTTCCTGAGATATCAGCAATTTAGTGTCTATGTTACCAAGGAACAGTGAATGTTCTTAGTGGTCACCTGAGGTGGATGTTCAGGAAGAACTCGATGGAGTTCTT
>Ga0154006_1000367_pt1 | contig 15105 bp, 13 predicted proteins | sample TSFL090MetaG_FD_104747 | JGI IMG/M metagenome (GOLD analysis project Ga0154006, IMG submission 104747) | Attine ant fungus gardens microbial communities from Florida, USA - TSFL090 MetaG | ecosystem: Host-associated > Fungi > Mycelium > Unclassified | place: USA: Florida, Wakulla State Forest...
TCAAATCATTACCCAAAATGTTCTTCTCGGTTGCTGCCAGGTGATCACCTCCTGTTGATTGCAGGGCTTTGATTTGTTCTTCAGTCATGTTGATGAGGAGTGACAGATCCGTGGAATTTCCCCACAGACAAACTGGCACAAATGAGGGACGAAATCTGATTCAAGAAAAACAGACAGTCACCTTGAGTCAATTCTAAGAACATGAGACGCTCAGCCTCTAGCTTTTCCTCAGGAGATAGCCCCTCTGTGATTTTGAATGGTTCCGCAAATCGCATAGACAATTCAAAGACAGCGTCAGCTGAACGCGAGAAAGTGTCGCACTGCAAGTATCATTAGTAGTGAATAATGGGAAGTATGAATTTCGTACCTTTTGTCGATAAAAGACGTCATAATTCTTCCAGAATTTGCTGACGCTGAAACACTCGTGCAACCTACGATACTTATATGCTTCTGCGAATAACCAGGGAGCATTCATGAAATCTTTCCCTGTGAGATGTTAAGTGGACAGCTTTTATCCTTTCAGTCAGTCAACCTTGGAAATATTTTGCAATTTCTTTGTTCCACAAGGCTACGTCGGCTTCCCCGTCATCAACGATAGGTCGCAGCTTTGCATTCCCACTGAGGTCCGTCATGAGCTCCCCCATGCGCTCAATGCTCTGCGACAGGTCAACAACCTCCTCTTCTTCAGCTTGGTCATTAAGAGTACGGATAGCATCTTCGATGGCTTTGCCAAGAATCGTAGGGAGTCGAGATTGCATAGTTGCATGAGCGAATGAGTACTCATGATAACCCCGATAGGCAGGCCAGGGTGGGTTATTGGGATCAACCTACTGAAATGAGACAAGGTAACAAAATTAACGTCGAACGCTTACCCTTGTAGGAGTTCTTGGCCAAGGTGCCTTGATATCAGTTTTCTTGGGCAAATGACCAAGATGAAGAGTAACGCGAGAAGGAGCAGCAGACATGATGGAGAAGCGTTGACAGTTCCAGATCAACTACAAATAAGTGGGGGAATATATGAAAGGGGTAACAAGAGAGATGGCAGACGGGAGAAACGGTGCAACAGACTTATAGGCGTTTCTGGGATCTTGGTAAGTGACTTATGATGCAAGGCGATATCTAAGCGAGTATTTGCCGACACGACTCCTCTACTTGACAAACAGAAGCGATGACATCATAATACCTATTTTGAAAGAATGCTGCTCCATGATCGGCCATGGTCCTGCCTCATCGGTATGCACGCACTCATCTCTGCTTAGCCCTATATGCCAGACTTGACTGCTAGATAAACTTTGCCCGGGAAGATAGCGATAACGTTCTGAGATTCTGATGAAACACTTTTGGAATATAAAGGCCAATTAACAAAGGACCACTGTACAGGTGCTCAATCTCACGCGGGTGAGTGCTTAAGCTCAGTTCGAGTCATCTCTTACTCTAGGTTATCTGCACATTTGCCGTAGCTTTGAGCCACAATTAAAAAATGTATACAAGTATCGTAAGAATCACAGGTTGGTTTGCCTTGGAAAAATCTATTCCTTTGCAAACCAGTGAGTGCATACAATCAACTACAAAGCCTACATACTAAGGAAAGATTCTAGAAGGTTCTTGAACCTTCAGCCGGATCACGGCATCGGCTTGATATTCCAACAACAAGAAAGAGAATAGCAGTGATTCTTGACAATCTAGTTAATACCATACTGTCTGATTACAGTAGGCTTCAATATGAGCAAGCTGCTGAGGGTCACCCTTCCTCAATTTAAGAATGTGACTATGTTCGAATACATCACAAAGGTCTACCACTCAGATTGTGGTGCAGAAACAGGCATATACCTTTCCTCATGCATCAACTGGGAGCAGTGAAGTAGGACATTTACGTTGTCTTGTGCAATTAAATCTCATGATTGGTGCTAAATTATTAAAAATTCTGTTACGTTTTATGAAACAGGTCTCTTGTACTAAGCTGATTTAACATGCACAAATGTGCCAGGGTAACTTGGATCTTTCTCTATTATTTGTCCATATCCGGCAATGTGCCCTTGGGCCTCTTCTATCGTGTATTTGATTCTATAATGTATCGTTTTATTGCCGGTCCCGCCCCAGCAGCCGTGGCAGAAGAATCCGCAGCTGACCTTCCGGCCATCATCGAGCAGAACCGGCGCCATGACGATGGCCACAAATCTCTTAGGTTCCATAAGTTTTTGCCTGACCGTGGACGACCACTGACCGCCAGAATCTGGGCCACCGCCTAGCGATCGTAGAGTCAATGGCGCCTCCGCCGACAGTTATTTCCCTCACTATAGTATTGCCTAGGCAGGCTCAGGATGCTTGGTGTTTCGCCAACTTGAAGAACTCCTAGGATTCTTCTGCTGATCTGCGTTGGAGGTGAAGAACCTGTATGCCTCGCGACTTGTGATGTGGAAGAACTCTGGCCTCTCGGTGAAACAGAAATAGCAGACACGGCGACAGTCTATCAGATAAAGAGAGTTGCCAAAGCGATTGCAAGTGGACATCGGGTCGTACGAAGCGTTCTGTACAGTGTAGCACAGTCAAACGCGTCCACCTGGATGCTGAAAATGGCACGAATAATGTCAGGGCAATGCTCGATGATTGCAGTGTACTGGCGGACTGAGTCGACAAACTGCACTGCGCGGCAGCTGAGACTGCGGAAGCGAGTGAGGGGAGGATTGTCTAGCTGCAACAGGATCTCGATAATAATTTCTATGGAGAGCCTATTGAGCTGACTGGTGGCAAAACAGGTGGAGATTAGCATGTAATCGTGTAATCGTGTCGGCCATTGTCGAGCGGACAGCGTTTTGCGAATTGTCCGAGGTTCTGTCGTTGTCTGCGTCCTGCGTATATGCTGCGCGAAGTTGAATGAGTCATTTGTCGAGACGTTCAAGCAGAGGCGAAAATCTCTAGCTTATTATGTGATGTGATCATACTTATATAATCGAACTCTTTTCACAAAATTTCTGTCACAGTGTGACAATCACATTTATGCGGCCGCAAGGCCTATCGACCATGATGGCAAAGTCAGTTCCGAAGATGCTGGCACACACGCTCAGCAGCTAATATATTTGCTAAGGACGACCCGTCAACTCGTTGCAGTTATATTCGTGCCTTCTATCGTTGCTCAATTCTTATCTTGATAGTCCTATTGACTCTCCCAATAGCATTCCTGGCAACATCAACGATGTGAAGATGGATGAACGGCGTTTGCCATGACGCTCATATGGAAGATGATAATGCAGCTATCAACAACCTTAGAGTGCAATGACCTCAGTGTCTCGTTTCCACCACGTTCAGGGTCGCAGGAAAAGGATGGGGAGCATCAGCCCCCTCCTACAAAAGCGGCAGAGAGTACACTCAGACGCAGTCAAGGCATCTCAAAATGTGAGTGTTTTCCTGTCATGTGCCGTTAAGTCCACAGTACCGCCTCCAGTCTCTGTTGCCCCGAGTCCTGTGCTTCTCCTCAGCGCCACCATTTGTTGACCCTGTCGCACTTATCATTTCTACTCCAATGGGCTTTTCCACCAGCTCGCACCTATCCTCAAAACTCCAATACCAGAAATTCTTCGTACCATAATGCTGATGGATTCATCACCAATTTCTGTCTGGTTATCGAAAATAGCAAAAAGGCTGTCTTCTAGACATACAACCTGGTTACATGCGCCTTATGTGATGACTCTGCAAGCTTCGAACACACATATTCTTTAGAGATCAAAGTGGAAGAATACTTGTACCCACTCCTAGCATCCGATGGTTTGACCATCGTCATCATATCCTTCTCCGCCACATGTTATTCATGGAATCACGACACTGCGCAGTTTGATCCTGTCCACTTTTGACGATCAAGCGTATATTTTCTGGCCAGAGTACTCACCCGACGGGAGACTCTTCGCATATAGGTCTTGCCAAGACTCTCACGCAAACTGGTTAAGCCGTTGGCAAATTTCCAAGCGTGGACACAATTGCCCTTTCACCTACTCGCAGACTCATCGCTGTATAATATGCCTCTTTGACGTCTATAGTTTTGTGTCAAAGAAACGCAAACATGGCGTTTATATGAGATGGAACAAAGTTGGCGAACTATTCCCCTAACTTTGGCTTGAGAATATGGGACATAGCAGATCTCACGGATGAACACTGGCATTCCACTTATGGATATGAGCTTATACTGCAAGGCACGCGAGATGGATGGGTAACGGGTCGGAATGATAAGTCACTGTTTTGGGTCACAGTCGGGCACAGGAACAATCTATGCATGCTACCATCGCCTAGAGTGGTAATTGTAATAACCCAAGAGAAGGCGACGAAAGTGGACCTCTCTAAATCAAGGCTCAGCAGAAGGTGGATGGAACACATTGACAAAGAGTGGCTGAGAGAATTCGAACGAAGGGAGGTAGGAAGCCTGCTGGAGTAAGAAATCAAAGTGTGTCTTGTTCTCAGCCAAAGTGCTTGTATGTGAATAGGTGAACTGGCAGGACGAATGCGCAGAGCTCGCTGCTCTATTCGAGTTGTTGTTTGTCCCTCTTAAAAGATGCTTTTGCTTTAGCGAGTCTAATTGTCCAGACTATTTTCTGTACCAAATTCATCGAAGTAATTAGAATGAATTATTAGGTGTCCCTATTGGGAAGGAAGAAAGGTGGATATGGACAAGTGTTTTCGTATAAATCTAGCCATATAGTGCAACAGTCCAAGCCCATGAAAAGTGTGACCAAAACGTTATCAACCCCTTTGTCAGTTAACCTATCTTCCCTTCGCCTCGTTCCGAAGACTTGAAAGAATCAAGACGGATCCAGACACTGGACACACTAGCGTCTTGACCCTCGCAGTGAAGAAAATGAAGAGAAAAGAATATTCAGTATGCATCTCAGGAGATCTCACACGAAGAAACTATTATTTTTGTGTATCTTCTGGCTCTAAAGCCTGGTATTGCATAAATCAAGAAATAACTGAACACATCTGACGCAAAACTGCCGGGGGGGACTCTCGGAACCCATAGATTGCAATTGACCATGACCATTCATCCAATTGCTTACACTATGTTCAACATTTCTGCTAGGTCGCTTCTATACACCTCTCAAGGAGCTAGGGTAACAATGAGCAAAAATGACGAGGTAAATGAGGGACAGCGTGAGGACAGCGGCTAAGTCGGGAGAGTCTTAGTCGGCGCGTAACAGCATCCCTCAACTTCAAATGTAATGGGTAGTGAAAGGTTGAGGGCAAATGGATTGGGGGCTCTATGTATTCGTCCAGTTTTGTCAAGAAGAATGATAGAATCGACATACAAGGCTTTACGGAGCACTCGAACAATAAGTCCAGGACCGGATGCAACGTAAATAGATCTCTGACCACGTATTTTCGTCACGAACACCACCAAAAGATATACATTGGAATGGACGACCGAGGGCACAGGCTGTATTTTGACCGAGAGATGTTTTGCCTGTACCTGGTGGCCCAACAAATAGAAGTGTTGGGTCCTTTATCGATGATGAGCGAGGTTTGGAAAGGGGAGCGAGCAGATGGCGAAGGATTTTGTAAAGGGGTGGTTATATCGCTAGAAGGTGAAGTCTGTAGAGCAGGTTTATCTGTGTCGATAGGGGCAACGGTTTCAGCTTGTTGAGCGAGCTCCTCGGCTGCGGCTTCCTTGTCCGTATTATTTTCTTTGAGACCGACTAATGCAAGGTGTTCAAACGGCCGTTTCTAGACTCTTCTAGACCAGAGTGATCTGCATCAAGTTGAACTGAAAATATTGTCGCAAATAACGGAGGAAGTAAAGAATGGTGATGAGCTGGGCGAGGGAATTGAAGTTAGGCACACGAGCTGCATAGTGTATATGAGTGGAATCGTCAGTGAAAAAGGATGAGACATACATAGCTCCCAATGACACTAATCTCCACGCTCCCTTGACAGATTCTCTTGAGCCTTCTCAATTCCATAATACCCATCTCCCTCTCCTCGGCATCAGATTCCATGACCTCGATCTCCTTCTTCAGATCGCCAAGTCATTTGGTCGTCATCGTTTAGTTCACTTGTGGAAGCATTACTGGCGGGATTATATGCAGTTGGATCACGAACACCCCTTTGGAGGACCGGGTTGAATGGCTGTGGGTTGTTGACGCAAGAAGAATTCTTTCTATTGCTTGGACACTGACTCGACTGCGGCGGAAGCCATTTTCTTTGATACCTCAGATATGGAGGCTTCCTTAGGAAAATGTCAGGAGGAATGAACAAATGAGCATTGACATCTGGAGTGTCGACCATGGCTAAACGGATGGTGAAAAGGGAGGGAGAGGTGACAAGAATTGGAACTGACCAAACTTGCTGTTGTAGTCAGTATCGCTGCTCCCACCGAGTACGTCGGCCATCCAGGGGGTGCAACCATCGGGTATGTCTCCGAGCATGGTGACAATTTTGATATAGCCCTCTTTCCTAGCCAACTGCAAGGCATCACGAGCAAGAAATTTAACAGCGGCCTGTTTGACCTTGCAGTTGTTTCCCTATTCGGAACCCTGTTTGTGGATATTAGACTCGGAAAGAGGGTGAAGAATCGGAGAGAGGAGGACCGTAGGGGTGAAGGTGGAGGAATTTTATATGGATGAGGAGAGAGATGAGACAGGCCTAGTTCGAGCTGCGTGTTGGCGGCACAGGACTTGTACAGCTATGCCCCACTCTGTGAGGGCTGGGGGGGCGTTGTTGAATGGCGGAGAGAGGGCGTCGGCGGAGACTGCAATTTTGGGACACAAAGCACCTGATGGAGTCATCCACGAGACAATCCTAACGGTTCAGTCACTCGAGCTATCACTGCTCAACACCTCTCCCCTCACTCAACATCCATGGCGGTTTTGGGTCACACCGTCTTCATGGAACATCCATTTGCAGCCATGGTACTGTTATGTCAAGTTCCGAGTTCATACAGCGTGTTACTTGAGTCGTTCACAGATCCCTCCCTCGACTCAGCCTCCGCCTTCGTGACGACTCGTTGACTGCCTCATCTTTGCCTGGTCTCCCTAGTTCCTTAAGAGGCGATCTGGCAGAAGTGTAAAGAGTCTGAGATTCTCGCATCTGAGTTGAGTGTCGGGCACTTTCCACGAGTCAAGACGATCAAGAACACGCTCAAAACTCTCCTCAATCGACGTATATGATCGTCTTGTGGTAGTGCGAGCATTTCCATGATGTTAACAAAGGTCTTGTCGAATGATGAAATATAGGGTTGTGTTTGTATCAATTTTCATCAATGTCAATGGAAAATCATATTTTTTATGCGAGATCGTTTAGAGAGAATATTCTACAAAACCACGTTTAGACCATTCATTATGATTACTTCGACAGAGGCCTGGAAGCCGTAAGTACAGGTAATAGTAGGTTTGCTGAAGCGAAAACATGTCTTGAGACAACAAAAACTTGAGTAGAGCAGCGAGCTTGTCCTACTCTTCTGTTCACGTATTTGAACACCATCGGATACTTTGGCTGAGGACGGGACGCACCTTGTTTTCTTACTGCAGCAGCTTTCCTACTTCCTTCTCCTTTTGTTTCAGTTCTCTCAACCATCCTTTGTCGATGCATTCTGTCCACTTTCTGCCGAACCTTGAGTTAGACAAGTCCAGGATTGTTGTGATTTCGGGCCCCTTAATCAGTACTTTGAACGATAGCACGTACAGACCTCTCCTGTTCTCGACTGGGATCCAAAACAGCGGCTCATCATCCTGACTCATCATCCATCCATCTTGCATCGTAGGCTCAGTGGAATACCGGTGCTCAGTTGTGAGATTTTCTATTTTCCAGAACCTTACAAAGTTGTCGTAATAGCTTGCCAACGCTGTTCCATCTTGTAAAAATGTCACGCGCGCGTTTCCTCGATCCAAAATCTGAGCGCGCAGATGGCCAGTATAGGCATCAAAGAGACGTATTACGCATTCATGTCGAGAGCTAAGAGCAACAAGTCTCTCGCCAAGGGAATGGTCAATCAGAGCAGGTGAGAGGGCAATTTTATCCACCCGGGACGTTGGGAACTTGGAAACGAGATGGCCAGTTCGTGTGTCCCAGACTCGGATGTGGGAGTCATCAGGAGACCAACATGCGAAGAGTTTCCCGTCGGGTGGGTATGCAGGTGAGGGAGAGGAGAAAATATACACTTGATCGTCAAAGTCGACAGGATCAAACTTGGCAGTGTCGTGATTCCAAGAATAGCATTTGACGGAGCGAGATATGCCGGAAGACATGGTGTTGAAGAGGTAATACACGGTGACGACGGTCAAGCCATCGGGTGCCAGGAATGCATCCTCCAAGTCATCTCTGATGTCCAAAGAAGACGTGCATTCGAAACCTGCGGGATCCTGCCGATGCCAAACTTGCAGCAATCCTAGTGACGTAACGCATATAACCAGGTCGTTGCATGTTTGGAAGGCGACCTTCGCTCTGCAAAAATACTTCTCCTGCCAGGGGTTGAATGAGACGCGCTTGTCCGGGTGCGTTATATCACATATGGTGAGAAACCTGTCCATAAATGCTACCTGATCTTCGTTTGGGGAAAACACCATGTCCGTGTCGAATTCGATATGTGTACGCGCTACGACTTTCCCAGTATCTGTATCCAGGATTCCAGCATTGGAAAATTGCCTTGTAATTGCCATCTTTCCAGAAGGTGAAATTGCAATAACTCGGGGTAAATTGGTATAATGTAGAATGTCCATAGTGTCAGCTTGATTGATCGCCAAATTCTCCAGGTCCAGGTTCCACATCCTCACACTTCCATCCTCATATCCGACCAAAACTCTGTGACCATTGCGTGATGGACAGATACGTGAAACCCTTGAGTGGGATGCAGCCTTCCAGATCATTTTTGAGCCAGTCGCAGAGACATCCCATAGTTCCACTCTTTCATCTGGTAGGATAAATAGGTGATTGGTAAGGGGCGAATGAATAACATGTAATCGATCAGACATAATAAAACTCCAATCACAGCTTAAGGATACCATCTCTTGTGTATCCAATCTCCAAAGGTAAATTTGGCAACGGTGCCAATCAGACCGGACAACCAAAGTGTCGCTGGTTGGAGAAAAACGGAGAAATGTCACATCCCCACAAGGATATGTGAATTGTGGGAAATCCTTGCTATCTTTCAAGTTCCATAATTCAATGAGGTTCTCGGGCTTCTTTCGTATGGCTAGAAATTGCCCACCAGGAGAAAAGTGGAAATATCCACGAGGGCATGTGAATTGTTGGAAGTCCTTGCTATCTTCCAAGTTCCATAATTCAAGGACGTCCTTAGACCTCTTTTGTATCGCCAGAAAATGCCCATCAGGAGAAAATCGGACATGATCAACATCATTCACCTCCAATGACCTGCTGGATATTAATTTGCTATTACTGGCGTCCCAGAACTCGACCAGAATCCGAGTTGCACCAGTGGCCCAGGACCAAATCCAAGCTTTATCTCCAAAGTCGTCCGAGTTTCCATCTTTTTTCATTGAGGCAATTCTTCCATCATGATGAACAAAGGCAAAATCAGAGCCCTCGATTTGAAACTGCTCCTCACCCATCTCAATGTCCCAAACTACTGCGTAAGAGCTGTATTGGAGTAGAATATGCTTCCCAGTAGGACTAAAGCGGGCATATGGCGCATGGTCAAATGGGCCTAAAATGCGACGGCCTGTTTCAGAGTCACAGATATACGTAGCGTCTTCTGATCTGGAAGAAAATGTACTTTCATCTGGTGAAAAAGCCACATTCCACACTGCACCTTTGTGGTGCTCTGCAGTGAAGGCCACCGTTGGCCATTGACTAGCTTTCCCTTCGGTGACCATAAATGTATTGGGAAACCTCGAGCTGAATTTTCTGGCAACATGAGATTCCTCAGGTGCGAAGGGGAGTGCAGAGAGGTATACATGAGGAGCGGATTGTGAAATTGGAACCATGAACGCAGAAATGAAGTGAAGGGCATCATGGATAAATAATTTCAGGTCATCATCAGGGTTCAGGGACTGGCCAGCCAACATCAGACATGTTTCAGAGAAATGACCTGGAGACACACCTTCCATGATAAAGCCCTTTTCAGGACTGAAGACACTTCATATGCTTTTCCCAATAGGCTCATTGTCTCTATCCAGAACAGTAGTTTTTCGTACATCACGAACTTGACTCCCTCCTTCAGCTTCTGGTCAGACAGCTTGTCAGACAGAACAAGGTGATCTGCCCAAAATTGAGATGAATATAAAACGAAAGGGGGGATCATAGATATGACATTAGGCTGGATATCGACATTCTTTATGACCGAAGAGTCCAAGCTGCACATATTGAAATGAAGCTTGGGTGATACCAGAGTTTTCAAGCATAACAAAGCAAGTTGACGTTCGTGATGGCCTCGATCTCGAACAGTGGAGAACTCAGGAAATTTTTGCTGAAACGAGGGCGAGAGAAGATAGTCTTCGAATGACTTGTGATGGAAATGAAGGATAGGGCCTGAGCCAACAACGGACACGAGATTTTTTCGGATTAATGGCATTACATCTGAGTCCCCAATCTTGACTCCAGGAAGCATCACAAGCACATCATCACTAAGAGGCTGCTTGGCATAGATCATGGCACCCATAACAGAGATGATCCCTTGGGCCTCTTCCTTCGGAATCTGTCCGAATGATGCGCTGACAACAGTGGCATATAGAGAAGACAAATCATCCATCCCCTTCATGTCATCCCCTCCCCTCCTCGATTTAAGGATATGAAACCGTGCTTCAGGACCATCTTCAAGGAAGTTGGCGACAGTTGTTGCCCAAATGAAAATACCAGCAGCACCAGGAACCAGATAGTCAAGAGTCTTTGTGATCCATGCGGGTTTCATTTCCATGTCGTTGAGTCGTGACTTTAGGAATGTACGGATGTCTTGAGAAGCACTATCTCCCGACTTGACATCGCTGCCAGAGGGAATAGCGATATGAATGCTAATGGATTCGGGGAAGATTCGGCTGATCTGGCCCTCTGGTCGACTAGTAATGACCAACTTGAACCTCTTCAAGTGATCAACCTGAACCCAACGCTTGAGCGTACCTAGAAGACTCTTGTAATCGTCCTTTCCAGACGCGTCGTGCCTCAGCCCACCACACTCGTCCAATGCATCTATCACAATCACCGGAAGTTCCCCACATGGGACCCCATGGAGTGTGGATAGTGGCGTCTCGATCAGGGACTCAAATCTTTCATTCGTGTCGGATGGCCCGGGCATCTTATCATTTTGGACTCTGTTCAGAATGTGTTGGCGCACAGAGGGGTACAGGCCAGCAAGGCCAAGGGCGACGGCACGCCAGAGAGCATCTGTATTGATAGTGGTGGATTCTGTACGGTCAAACCGGAATGATATGACATGGCGATCCTGTTTGCGCAGCCGAGCAGCAATACTAGCTGCTATTGCGGATTTTCCAACACCAGGAGATCCCCTTATCCAAATCATACTGGGGCTGTCGACATTCTTGATCTCGTTTTCAATCTCTTGTAAGATGGTGGTGCGTGTACCTTCCATACACGGTTTGTGCAAAGAGAGTCTATTCTCCCCAAGGACTTTCACTAAATCATCTAGCCCCTTCTTGTCGGTGGCCGTCTTTGCATCTTTTTCTATGATGGTTGATAACAACCATAAATCAGTCATACTGAATGATGAATATTAGGCACAAGATCATACCTTGCTCTAATCGGATCTCTAGAAGAAGATCCCGGTCGAAAGTTTCAGTGAAAGCATCCAGTTTCTTCCGTAGTTCGATAGCTTTGTCCTTATGAGCGGCAACGAAGAGATGTTTGGCTGCGACCGACAACTCAGTCACGACTCTATCTCACCTGGCTGAATACGCACCTGACCAGCCTTCGAGCCACTGCTCAATAAAGTCCACCACTTCTTCCACCATTCTAGGAAATCCACAGATAATTAGGCTCAGTTCCTCTGATTTTGAAATTTCCTTGAGCCGGCCCATCTGAGAAGCTAAAATTCCAATGCTTTCTGCCATTCTTTTCATTTCTCTGTAAGAGTCGTCTTGAGCCTTGAAATGCTGCAAAATTTATCAGTGTTGTTCACATTGGAGATAGAAAAGGGAGCCAACTTTGTATATCACATCGATACTCGAAAACACCGATTTCGCTATAGAATTCAACTGCTTCGAGTTATATAACGCACATGCGTGCTAGTCAACGATGACTCACCCCACTGATAGCCATTCCAAAATCAATGAACATCCCAGCCACATTATTTGCAGAACCGAGGCGATGCAAAATAGGCCTGAAATTGTTCAGGTCCTCGATTGTCCTCTTGATTGGTCCATCCATGGCACTCAGATCCTACATTTTGACTTGAGCAGGCAATCTACATGTTGACAACAACCATGATAGCCTACCTCGGCGACGATCCAGAAGTGTAGTCCTGGAATTCCATCAGGTAATGCCACCTTGAAATTGGCTGAAGTATCCTGAGTACACTTGGAGCGATCAAGGCAAAGATCAACCTACATTTGATTCCTTGCTGTGTTTGGGATCCCAGGTGATCCCATAGATCGTCAAACTTGACGGTGACTTTACACAGAGGGTCGTCCTTTGAATAATGCGTAAGACTGATCTTCCATCGCAGAGGATGCTTCCTGTGTATCTCGATATCCAGGTCAATTCCTTTCTTGAGAATACTACATTGTATGAATGTTTAGCACTACCTGTGTATGGGGAATTCAACTCACCATTTGCTTGTCAACTTCAGATGCTGCTCTTCCTCAATGTTTTTCTTGAGTTTCCCTTCGGTATCTCGAAGATGGGTAGAGCCATCCGACTTGTCAGAGTGTCTGACAATGAGTGATTGTGGCAATGGATGATTAAGCTGCCCAATGAATTCTAGATGCAGTTAAGCCTACTGATACATTGAACCGATGAGACAAAATTATCCTCACCGACAATTCGGATAGTTGGTACCATAGCAGCAGTTTCGCCTAGGTTTGCCATTAGTTCAATTTTGGGTAGAGGGAGCAAGAAACAACGTTGCGAAGGGTGGATATGATGTTATCAGGTGGCAAAGCTGTGGAACCATCCGAAGCAGCTGTTACTGCCTCACGGAATCGAATCGATTGGGTGGGAATTTGATTATCATTGTCCAGACATATCAGAAGCACAGTCAAGTCACAAGTGGCCCGGCTTGCATCAGCCGTTTTGTTTCGGCTGACCTGGTCTCCAGGTGAACTTACTGCATCCAGTATGAAAAGCACGGGAGACCTCATGCCTTTGGGTGAGTGCCGCCTTTTGTTTTCTCACCACTGTCCTGATGTCCTGTTTTATTCAATCCAAGTCGACTCTGAGTACCATGAAGGAAAGAAAATGCAAACATTCCTGCCAGTTTTGGTATCAACCACAAGGGAGGAGCCACTTCATCGCATTGACCACGATCGATATTTTTAGTTGCTAGATTAGCGCAGGAAAGCAGGTCAGACTGAATATTTATTTGACACACCAAACTCTTTGTGTTGTGTACTGGGGCAACAATGAAAGAGATTACATGACCATAAAGTAACCGTCATCTCCCTAAACTTCTTCTCTGGGGGACCTCACCTGAGTACTCGCGTGATGAGAAACTCTTCGCATGCTGGTCTGACAGAGACCCCCACGTCCGAGTGTGGGACACATAACTTGGTCAACTCGTTTCTAAGTTTCCAGCGTCCGAGGTGGATGCAATTGTCTCACCTGCAGTGATTGACCATTCCCTCTGCGAAAGACTCATTACTCTTAGGTCCTATCATGAAAACACAGTATGTCTCTTTGATGCCTATACCGGCCACCTGCACGCTTCAAAATCTTGGGTCAAACAATCGCAGACACGGCGTTTATACGAGATGGAACAGCGTCAACGTACTATTCCCCCAACTTTGCTTTGAGAATCTGGGACATAGAAGATCTTACAGCTGAGCACTGGCACTCTACTGAGCTTTTTCCGTGAAGCATGAGGGACGGATGGGTCAGGATGATGAGCTGCTGTTTTGGGTCCCAGTCGAGAACAGGAAACTCCGTATGTGCCATGAGCTAGAGTGACGATTGAGGGGTCCGAAATGAAGTCAGCGATCCTGGACTTGTCTAGCTCAAGGTTCGGCAGAAAGTGGACATTGACAAAGGTGGCTGAGAGAACTCAAACAAAAGGGAGGCCTGCTGGCGTAAGGAGATAAGGTGCGTCCTGTCCACAGCAAAGGTACTTGGAGGTGCTTAAATGTGTGAACAGGAGAGTAGGATGAGTTCGCTGCTTTGTTCACGTTTTGCTTTCTTGATATCTCAAGACATGCTTTCACTTACATAAGTCCAAAGACATCCACTACGATTGTTCAATATAAGATAGACAAGCCATAATCTTGCGCCCGGGCATCACGAGCTCTGGTGTTCGAGAGATAGATTGAAAGAACACTACTACAAGCACGAGTGATTTCCGCTATTGTCAAATGAGGGGAGAGCTACCTAGATCAAGTGCAAGCAGTCAATACGAGTGTGCACATGGTGGACATTAAAATAAAAAGTGTGGACATCTTGAACACGGATACAAAACCCACAGTTTGCATAATAGTTTCGTAATTATTAAGCACTATATTTCGATCTCCAATCATAAATCCACTGCGATGCATGTTCATCAGATGGATATAGAACATCCAACATACATTCAGAAAAGAATGCACTAAACCATAGGGAACTACAGGCCGATGCAAAGAGCGAGACGAGCTAGACACAATACACAACTTTGTCGAGATAAGAGAGATCACCTACTCCTGACCTTTGTTTCATGATTGTCTTGGAACCAACCAAATTTGTTGTTGTAGTCAGTGTCGCTGCTCTCAACGAGAACGTCGGCCATCCAGGGGGTGCAATCATCGGGTACGTCTTCGAGCATGGTAACAATCTTGATGTAGTCCTCTTTCCTAGCTGGCTGCAAGGCATCACGAGCAAATCTATTGAGAAGTCTAAGAGCGGCCTCTGTGAACTTTGTAGTTGTTTCCCTATTTGGGACCTTGTTTGCAGGGAGATGTTGAGTTCGGAAAGAGGGTGAAGAATCGGAGAGAGGAGGATCGTGGGGGTAGCGGTGAAGGGGTTTTATATGGGCAAGGA
>Ga0154006_1000368_pt1 | contig 15079 bp, 11 predicted proteins | sample TSFL090MetaG_FD_104747 | JGI IMG/M metagenome (GOLD analysis project Ga0154006, IMG submission 104747) | Attine ant fungus gardens microbial communities from Florida, USA - TSFL090 MetaG | ecosystem: Host-associated > Fungi > Mycelium > Unclassified | place: USA: Florida, Wakulla State Forest...
ACTCCAGCCGGGTCAGTGTGAGCATGTCGTCGATCAGGTTCTGCATGCGCTGGCCCTGCTCGGTCATCAGGGTCAGGTGCGCGGTGCGGGTGTCCGGGTCGAGGTTGGGCTGGGCCAGGGCGATTTCCAGGAAGCCGTTGATCACCGTCAGCGGCGTGCGCAGTTCGTGCGAGGCATTGGCCACGAAATCGCGCCGCATCATGTCGATGCGCTGGGATTCGGTGACGTCGTGGGTCACTAGGATCTGGCGACGGTTCTCGAAGGGGATGATCTGCACGATCAGCTTGCGCTCCTGCACCGCCAGGGTCAGTGGCTGTTCGTAGCGGCCCAGGATGATGTAGTCGATGAAAGCCGGGTCGCGGATCAGGTTGGTCACGCGCATGCCCTTGTCGCGCTCAAGCCGCAATCCCAGATGCTGCTGCGCGGCCGGATTGCACCATTCCAGGAACAGCACATCATCCATGATCACCACGCCGTCGGGCAAGAGGCTCATGGCCTGGCGGAAGCGCGCCAGCCACTCGGCCAGTTCGGCCTGGTTCTTTTCGTCGTCGCGGCGCATGCGGTACAGCCGGGCGTAGACATCGGTCCAGGCGCCCCAGCCGTCGGGCAGGCGCGACTGGCCCGATTCGTCCAGCCAGGTCGAGAGCCGCAGCAGGTAATGCAGGTGTGCGATCATCATCGCCCCCACCCCGATGACGGCGGCACCCAGGCCGATGACCGGCCCGCAGAAGAAACCGATGATGCCCGCGCCCGCCAGGAACAATGCCAGGCGCAGCAAGGCGGGAATCCAGAACAGCAATTGTGGACTCATGAAGATCGAACCGGAAAAGGAATACGCACACGGACACGCTGACTGGCGGCCTCTGCCGCCATTCTCGGCTATTCTCGCGCAAACGGGGGGAAATTTCGACGGCTGGATCGGCATGACGCCGGAGCCGTCCTTTGTCCTTATTTGGCGGACAGCATGTAACCGACGCTGCGCACCGTCTTGATCAGGAATTCGGCTTCGCGCAAGGCCTTGCGCAGACGCAGCACGTGCACATCGACGGTGCGCTCCTCGATCACCACATGGTCGCCCCAGACGCGATCAAGCAACTGGCTGCGCGAAAACACGCGATCCGGATGGGCCAGGAAGAACTTGAGCAGCTTGTATTCGGCGTGGCCGATGTCGATCTTGGCGCCGGCCAGGGTCACCGAACAACTGGCCGGATCCAGCATGATCGGGCCGGCCGACATGGTTTCCTGCGCATGCTCGGGACTCTTGCGGCGCAGCAGCGCCTTGATGCGCGCGGTCAGCTCGCGCGGCGAAAAGGGCTTGGTGATGTAGTCGTCGGCGCCATTGTCGAGACCGGCGATCTTGTCTTCCTCCATGCTCTTGGCCGTGAGCATGATGACCGACAATTGCTGCAACTGGCGGTCGGCGCGGATGCGCGAAAGCAGATGCAAGCCGCTGCGGTCGGGCAGCATCCAGTCCAGCAGCACCAGTTGCGGCGCACGGTGCTGGACGAAATCCCAGGCCGCCGCCGCCGTCGAGACGACGAAACTGGACCAGCCGGCTTCCTTGAGCGTGAACGCGATCAATTCGGCAATCGACGGTTCATCTTCGACGATCAGGATAGTGGTCATGTGATTGCTCTGATGAAAAGCCGCGGGTCTGCGCCGCGGCAATCGCCCGCGCGGGCCGGCGCCTCATGCAAGTCTGGCGCCCGCTCCGCACGCGGCCGGATGCCGCTTCAGTCTTCGCCTTCCGATTCGGCCACCGCAGCACCGACGTCGGTATGACGGATATCCTTGCCGCCCACCACATACACCACATACTCGGCGATGTTCTTGGCATGGTCGCCGATACGCTCGATGGCCTTGGCCACCCACAGGGTATCGATCGAACCGGAAATGGTGCGCGGATCTTCCATCATGAAGGTCACCAGGCTGCGGGTGATCGAGCGGAAGCCATGGTCGATGCTGGCGTCCTGCTTGATCAGCTCCAGCGCCTGCTTGTCATCCAGGCGGGCGAACGCGTCCAGCGCGCTGCGCAGGATGTCGGCGGCCTGTTCGGCGATCAGGCTGATGGTTTCATAATGATTGATCAGGCCGATGCCGCGCTTGTGCAGGTGAATCGCAACACGCGCGATCTTGGTTGCCTCGTCACCCACGCGCTCCAGATCGGTGATGATCTTGATGGTCGCCATGGTGGTGCGCAGGTCATTGGCAGTCGGCTGGCGGCGCACGATCAGGTGGCTGCAAGCATCATCCAGCTCGACTTCCATGCGGTTGACCGCCTCATCGTCCTTCATGACGCGCTGGGCGACATCAATATTGCCGGTCCGGAAAGCCGTGATCGCATCCTGGAACTGATGCTCCACCAGCCCGCCCATGGCAAGCACCCTGGAGCGGATCGCTTCCAGATCGAGGTCATACTGCTTGGAGGAATGATCGCCGGTCATGTGACGTCCCTAAAAATATGAATGCTTGAAAAATAAGTGCCTTGACTACCTACCGAGGTGCGGCATGGGCGTTGCGAGCAACCCCGAGGTCTGCGTGAGAAGCGCAGCCGTACTGGAGTACGGCGAGCATCGCAACGCGGAGATCGGGGTGCGCAGTAGCCCAGGCCGTGCCTTATCCGAAACGGCCGGTGATGTAATCCTGGGTTTCCTTGCGCACCGGATTCATGAAAATCTGGTCGGTCTCGCCAAACTCCACCAGTTCGCCCAGGTACATGTAGGCGGTGTAGTCCGAGCAACGCGCCGCCTGTTGCATGTTGTGGGTCACGATGGCGATGGTGTAGTCGTTCTTCAACTCGCCGATCAGTTCCTCGACCTTGGCCGTGGAGATCGGATCCAGCGCCGAGGTCGGCTCGTCCAGCAACAGCACTTCCGGCTTGACCGCGACACCGCGAGCGATGCACAGGCGCTGCTGCTGGCCGCCCGACAGCGACAGGCCGGACTTGTGCAGCTTGTCCTTGACCTCGCCCCACAGCGCCGCCTTGTTCAGCGCCCATTCGACGCGCTCGTCCATTTCGCCCTTGGGCAGGTTTTCATACAGGCGGATACCGAAGGCGATGTTGTCGTATACCGACATCGGGAACGGCGTCGGCTTCTGGAACACCATGCCCACCTTGGCGCGCAGCATGTTCAGGTCCTGGCCCGGTTCGAGGATGTTCTTGCCGTTATAGATGATCTGGCCTTCGGCGCGCTGGCCAGGGTACAGGTCATACATACGGTTGAAGGTGCGCAGCAGGGTCGACTTGCCACAGCCGGACGGGCCGATGAACGCCGTCACCTTGCCTTCGTAGATGTTCAGGTTGATGTTCTTGAGGCCCTGGAAGCCGCCGTAGTAGAAGTTCAGTTGCGCGATTTCCAGCGTGGACTTCTTCGGCGCGGCATTGTTGGCGGTCGAAGCGGCGCTAGCCATTTGAGCAGTAGTCATGTCGGTCACTTGAAAGAATTAGCCGGGAATCTGTTGTTTAAACAAGGTACGGGACAACACGTTGAGCAGCAGCACGCTGAAGGTGATCAGCAGCGCACCGCCCCAGGCCAGCGCGACCCAGTTGTCGTACGGGCTCATGGCGAACTGATTGATCACCACCGGCAGGTTGGCGATCGGACGGTTCATGTTGGTGCTGAAGAACTGGTTGTTGAGCGCGGTGAACAGCAGCGGCGCGGTTTCACCCGAGATACGCGCCACCGCCAGCAGTACGCCGGTCACGACACCCGCCTTGACCGCGCGCAGGCGCACGATCATGGCCACCTTCCAGCGCGGAGCGCCAAGTGCGAAAGCCGCTTCGCGCAGACCATTGGGCACCAGCTTCAACATGTTGTCGGTGGTGCGCACCACCACCGGAATGGCGATCAGTGAGATGGCGAAGGTACCGGCCCAGCCCGAGAAGTGGCCGACGTTGGCCACGTAGATCGCGTAGATGAACAGACCGATGACGATCGACGGTGCCGACAGCATGATATCGGTGACGAAACGCGTGACCTGGGCCAGCTTGCTCTCCTCGCCGTACTCGGCCAGGTAGATGCCGGCCAGGATGCCGATCGGAGTGCTGATCAGGGTCGACAGGCCGACCATCATCAGACTGCCGATGATCGGGTTGAGCAGGCCGCCGCCCTCGCCGCCGGGGCCCGGGGTGTTTTCGGTCAGCAGGCTCAGGTTGATGGCGGTGATGCCCTTGAACACCAGGGTCAGCAGGATCCAGGCCAGCACCAACAGGCCCAGGCCCATGGCCAGGAAGGAAAACAGCATGCCCACGCGGTGCTGCATCAGGCGGCGGCGATAGACCGGGTTCAGGCCTTGCGGCTGCCCGGTGCCGGAGTTTGCGGTTGCATTGAGTTGGCTCATTATTTGGCACCTTCCTTGCGCGACATGCCCATCAGCATCAGCTTGGCGGCGGAGAGAACGATGAAAGTGATCACGAACAGGATCAGGCCCAGGGCGAACAGCGAGGAGACGTGCAACTTGCTGGAAGCTTCGGCGATTTCGTTGGCCAGGGTCGAGGCGATCGAGTTGCCGGGGGCGAACAGCGACCACGACAGGCGGTGCGAGTTACCGATCACGAAGGTCACGGCCATGGTCTCGCCCAATGCGCGGCCCAGGCCCAGCATGACGCCGCCGACCACGCCAGTCTTGGTGTACGGCAGGACCACCTTGCGCACCACTTCCCAACGGGTGCATCCCAGGCCGTAGGCCGACTCCTTGAGCACGGCCGGCACCACTTCGAAGACGTCGCGCATGACCGAGGAGATGAAGGGGATGATCATCACCGACAGGATCAGGCCGGCGGTGAGAATACCGATACCCATGGTCGGTCCGGAAAACAGCACGCCAACCACCGGCAGTTGGCCCAGCGTGCCCTTCAGGGCCGGCTGGACGTATTCGGCGAACAGTGGGGCGAACACGAACAGGCCCCACATGCCGTAAATGATGCTGGGCACGCCGGCCAGCAGTTCAACCGCGGTGCCAAGGGGGCGGCGCAGCTTGGCTGGGCAGATTTCGGTCAGGAACAGCGCGATGCCGAAGCTGACCGGGAAGGCGATCACCAGCGCGATCACCGAGGTGATCAGCGTGCCGGCGATGGCGATCATGGCGCCGAATTCTTCATTGGTAGGATCCCATTCGACGCGCCAGATGAATTCCGGGCCGAATGCCTGGAACGCGGGCATGGCGCCGATGAACAGGGAAACGATGATGCCGCCCAGCATCACCAGCACGGACAGTGCGAAGATCAACGTGACTTTATGAAACAGAAAATCCTGCAGTCGCTGCCTGCGCATGACGGCCATCAACTGGTCGTGCGCGGCGCGTGCGCGTTCAGCGTCGGCCGCGGATTGGGTGACTTCGGTATTCGACATAGCCGTGGAGGAATAATGTGCGCTCATGGGGATCACCAGTAAATCGGGCCATCGCCGCGAATGCCCTGTTTCCAGAGTTGCTCGTTTTCGCTGCGATGGCCCGCGTACTTCTGTGAGTGAAGCTTGCTCAGCTATCCTGGGAAGGCGCCTGATGGCGCCTCCTCAAGGTCAGCCGACAGTGCGATGATTACCAGATCGCCTTGCCGCCGCTGTCCTTGACGTTGGCCTTCCAGGAGTCTTCCACCAGCTTGGTCACGTTGCCCGGCAGGGGAACGTAGTCCAGATCGGCAGCAGCCTTGCCGCCGTCCTTGAATGCCCAGTTGAAGAACTTCAGGACTTCCTTGCCCTTGGCGCCGTCGCCATCCTGTTGCTTGTGCACCAGGATGAAGGTGGCGCTGGAAATCGGCCAGGAATCCTTGCCGGCAGCGTCGGTGAAGTCAACTGCGAAGCCCGGGGTGTTGGCCCAGTCACCGTTGGCGGTCGCCGACTTGAAGGAAGCGTCGTCCGGCGACACGAAGTGGCCGTCCTTGTTCTTCAGTTGGGTGAAGTTCAGCTTGTTCTTCTTCACGTAGGCGTACTCGACGTAGCCGATCGCGCCCTTGACCTTCTGCACGTTGGCGGCGACGCCTTCGTTACCCTTGCCGCCCACGCCGGTGGGCCACTTGACGGCGGTACCGGCGCCGATCTTGCTCTTGAAGTCGGCATTGGCCTTCGACAGGTAGCTGGTGAACACATAGGAGGTGCCCGAAGCGTCCGAACGGTAGACGACGGTGATGTCGTCGGTCGGCAACTTCACGCCCGGGTTCAGGGCAGCGATTTCAGGTGCATTCCACTTGGTGATCTTGCCGGCGTAGATGTCGCCCAGCACCTGGCCGGACAGCTTCATCTGGCCCGGCTTGACCGCATCCAGGTTGACCACGGGGACCACGCCGCCGACCACGGCCGGGAACTGGGCCAGACCGCCTTCGGTCAGTTCGGCCTGGGTCAGGGGAGCATCGGAAGCGCCGAAATCAACGGTCTTGGCCTTGATCTGCTTGATACCGCCGCCGGAGCCGATCGACTGGTAGTTCAGGCTGTTGCCGGTAGCGGTCTTGTACATCTCGGCCCACTTGGCGTAGACCGGGTATGGGAACGACGCGCCCGCGCCGGTGATTTCAGCTGCGTGGACAGCGCCACCGAAAGCGAATGCGCCAGCCACTGCCACGGCGACAGACTTCATCAGTTGGTTAAACCCCATTTCTGATACTCCTATGTTTTTGAAGAAATTGAGCGTCACTAAGACATCACGAAGGGTGGGATGCGCTTCTTGGACACGGCGAACTTTAAACAGCTAATGTGACGAGTTTATGACGGGCGCCCCACGGAAAAGGAATAAGAAAAAAACAATATGTCCACACTTGCATATAGAATGCTGGCACAGAGATTTTCGCATCCGGCAGGAATTTCCGAAGCCTCCATGCGCCGTCTGGCTGACGGACTTGCCGATGCAGCGCGATAGAAATCGCCCCGCAAAAATGTCCGAACGGAAATATTATTTAGATAATTAGACATCCCGTGCCATCATCTGATGGCGGATCGGAGACAAACGGGCTCATGCCAGGCCCCTGATCTGTCATAAACTCGTCACGGAGCCTCAATACACTGCCGGACAAATACGAGTATGGCCTGGGAAAACACGTAATGACCAAGAAAACAAAGTCGGACAGCCACATCGAACCCGAACTCCCCCCGAATACGATCTATCTCAATCGCGAGCTGTCGCAGCTTGCCTTCAACCGCCGGGTGCTGGCCCAGGCCGAAGACAGCGCGGTGCCCCTGCTGGAACGGCTGCGTTACCTGTGCATCTGTAGCAGCAACCTCGATGAATTCTTCGAAGTGCGGATCGCCAGCCTGCTGGCCAACCGCATCGAGGGCGAGAACATCGATCCGCCCGAACTGAGCGCCGCGCTGGAGCGCACCGGCATCGAATGCCACCGCATCGTCGCGCGCCAGTATCAGTTGCTCAATGAGGAAATCCTGCCGCAACTGGCCGCCAACGGTATCCACCTGCTGCGCCACGAAGACCGCAACGAAGCCCAGCGCGCCTGGGTCAAGCAATATTTCGAGCAGCATGTGCGCCCGCTATTGACGCCCATCGGACTGGACCCGGCTCACCCTTTCCCGCAAGTGCTCAACAAGAGCCTCAACTTCATCATCGAGCTGTCGGGCAAGGATGCCTTCGGACGCGGCACCGGCGTGGTCATCGTCAAGGCGCCGCGCGTGCTGCCACGCGTGATCCGCCTGCCCGACCATCTCTCGGCCAAGGGCACGGCCTCGTTCTGCCTGCTGTCGTCGGTCATCCACGCGCATATCGCCGACCTGTTTCCGGGCCGGGAAATCACGGCCTATTCGCAGTTCCGCGTCACCCGCAACAGCGACCTGTGGGTGGATGAGGAAGAAGTGAAGAACCTGCGCCAGGCGCTGGAATCCGAATTGCAAAGCCGCCAGTTCGGCGTCGCCGTGCGTCTGGAAGTGGCCAGCAACTGCCCGGAACACCTGGTGCAACTGCTGCTGGATCAGTTCGGCATCGAGCGCAACCGCATGTACGCCGTCAACGGCCCCGTGAATATGGTTCGCCTGGGCGAGATCGTCAACCTGGTGAACCTGCCCCACCTGCGCTTTACGCCCTTCTCGCCCACCCTGCCGCACCAACTGATCAGCGACAACATCTTCAGCGTGCTCGACAAGAAGGATGTACTGCTGCATCACCCCTTCCAGTCCTTCCAGCCGGTGGTGGATTTCATCCGTAGCGCCGCCCACGACCCGCACGTGATGGCCATCAAGCAGACCATCTATCGCACCGGGATGAACTCGGATCTGATGGAAGCGCTGATCTATGCCGCCCAGCACGGCAAGGAAGTGACTGTGATCGTGGAGTTGATGGCGCGCTTCGACGAGGAAGCCAACATCAACTGGGCGGTCAAGCTGGAACAGGCCGGCGCCCAGGTCGTCTACGGCGTGGTCGGCCTGAAGACCCACGCCAAGCTGGCCCTGGTGATCCGCCAGGAAGGCCAGGCGCTGCGCTTCTATGCGCACCTGGGCACCGGCAACTACCACCCGACCACCACCAAGTTCTACACCGACTTTGGCCTGTTGACCTCGAACCAGGAACTCACCGCCGAAGTCAACGAAGTCTTCATCCACCTGACCAGCCTGACCAAACCGCGCAGCCTGTCGCACCTGTGGCTGGCGCCGTTCTCGCTGCAAAAGGAAATCATCCGCGCCATCCGCAATGAAGCGCAGATCGCGCGCGAAGGCCGTCCGGCGCGCATCATCGCCAAGATGAACGCGCTCCTGGACGAATCGGTGATCCGCGCGCTGTATGCCGCCTCCGCCGACGGCGTCAGGATCGACCTGATCGTGCGCGGCGCCTGCGCCCTGCGCCCGGGCATACCGGGCCTGTCGGAAAACATCAAGGTGCGCTCCATCATCGGGCGCTATCTGGAGCACACCCGCATCTACTACTTCCGTAACGACCTCGCCCACGATGTCTATCTGGCCAGCGCCGACTGGATGAACCGGAACCTCTTCCGCCGTATCGAGGTCGCATTCCCGGTGCTGGACAAATCGCTGAAGAAACGGGTGATCGCCGAAGGCCTCAATCCTTACCTGAAAGACAACACCCGCGCCTGGCATCTCGATACCAACGGCGGCTACACGCTCAAGAAGCCGCGCCGCCGCCAGCAAGCCTTCAGCGCCCAGGAACACCTGATGACCACGCTGGGTATCCCGGCCACGGTCCCGGAAGAATGAACAAGCCAGATGACGGGAGCAGACGATGGACTTGATCTTGTGGCGTCACGCCGAGGCTGAGCCGGGCGAACCCGACGAGGGCCGCGCCCTCACCCCGAAAGGGCACAAGCAGGCGGCCCGCATGGCCGACTGGCTCGACCGCAACTTGCCTGACAGTTGCCGCATCCTGGTCAGCCCGGCCACGCGTACCGTGCAGACGGTCGACGCGCTGGACCGCAAGTACAAGGTGGTACCCGAACTGGCGCCCGACCGCAACGCAGAAGACCTGCTGCGCGCGGCCAACTGGCCTGACAGCCGCGAGCCGGTGCTCATCGTCGGCCACCAGCCGACGCTGGGGCTGGTGGCCGCGCAACTGATCGGCGGCCAGCCGCAGGAATGGTCGTTGCGCAAAGCCAATGTCTGGTGGATCGCGCAACGCGAACGCGGCGACGTCACCACCAACTACATCAAGGCGGTGATCGCGCCGGAACTGATCAGCGCCACCAAGAGCCACCCGCACTGATCAAAAGACTTCCCAATCCTTGTCCTGCACCACGGCACCTTGCCGGGCCGATGACAGCGACTGGGGTGATGCCCCCGGCCGCGCCGGCTGGCCCGTGGTTTCGGTTGACATCCGCATGATCCCCCGGCCGGCATCTGCGGCCTCTTCCTTTTCCTCGTCCATCTCTTCCCGCGTCGCCTCCGCCAGCGCCAGCCGGTCGATCTTGAAGGCGCCGACCAGGCCATTGAGCCCGTTGGCCTGCGACTTCAGGGACTTCGCCGCGGCTGCCGCCTGCTCCACCAGCGCCGCGTTCTGGATGGTCATCTGATCGATCTGTCCGATGGACTGATTGACCTCGGCGATGCCATCGCTCTGATCCTGGCTGGCCTGGGAAATCTCGCCGACGATGTCGGTCACCCGCTGCACGCTGTCGACGATATCGCCCATGGTGGAACCGGCCTGCGCCACCAGCCGGGTGCCGCCCTCGACCTTGCGCACGGAGTCGTCGATGAGTTCCTTGATCTCGCGCGCGGCCGAGGCCGAACGCTGCGCCAGCGAGCGCACCTCGGACGCCACCACCGCGAAGCCGCGCCCCTGCTCGCCGGCGCGCGCGGCTTCCACCGCCGCATTCAGCGCCAGGATATTGGTCTGGAAGGCGATGCCGTCGATCACGCCGATGATGTCCACGATCTTGCGCGAAGAGGCATTGATGGAATCCATCGTCTCCACCACCTGCCCCACCACCACGCCGCCCTGGGCCGCCACCTGCGACGCCGAGACGGCCAGCCGGCTGGCCTCGTGGGCGTTGTCGGCATTCTTGCCGACGGTGAGCGTGAGATGCTCGATCGAGGCCACCGTCTTTTCCAGCGAAATCGCCTGCTGCTCGGTACGCTGCGAGAGGTCGGCATTGCCCACCGCGATTTCCTCGGCCGCCGTGGAAATCGCCTCGGTGCCCGAGCGCACCCGGCCCACCAGCCGCACCAGGCCGGCGGTCATGCTCGCCAGCGAGATCAACAGTTGACCGGTTTCATCGCGCCGGGTGGCGTTGATCCGCATGGTGAGGTCGCCCCGCGCCACCTGCCCGGCGATATCCACCGCCTCGCGCAAGGGCACCGACACGATGCGCGACAGCCACACCGCGCACACGATGCTCACCAGCATGCAGGCCGCCAGCAGCGCCAGGCTCATCTGCAGGGACAAACGATAGATCTCGTCGGCGTGCCGACTGGCTTCCTTGCTGCCGGCGATGTTGATGGAAACCAGCTTGTCGGCCGAACGCAGCACCTCGTCGAAATGGCTGGCCGCCTCGCCGCGCATGATCGCCAGCGCCTGCTGGTTGTCGCCGTTGGCCAGGTGCAGCGTGACCTGCGCCTGGATCTCGCGGTAACGCCCGAAAGCCTGCTGGATGTCCTGCAGCAGGGCCGCCTCGCCAGGCAAGGTGGCCAGCGGCGCGAACCGGTTCAGGTGAGCTTCCAGCGCCGCCATGTCGGCTTCGACGCGCTGCCCGAGGCGCTCGTCCTCTTCGGCGTCATCCACCATCATCCGCTGGAGCTGGTTGGCGCGCACGCGGGTGATCGCCAGCTCCATCGCCAGCGCCAATTCGACACTGGGCAGCCAGTAATGCGCCATGTCCTTGGTGGACTGGTTGACCTTGCTGATCTGCCACATCGAAAAGCCGCCCAGCACCGTGGTCAGCATCAGAATCAAGAAGAACGTGCAAGCCAGCTTGATCGAAATCCTCAGGTTGTAGAACCATCGCATCGCAACTTCCTCCACAGAGCGTATTGCATTCATTCTGCGCAGGAGGTCACGAAATGCCACTCAAAACACTTCGAGTTTTAGAGAATTTGTCTATCAAACCATATTGATTGCCAGCCTCAAAAGAAAACAGCCCGGTAGAAACCGGGCCGTTGTTCATCATGCAAAGCAACCGATGATCAGGATCAGAAGGTTTCCCAATCGCCGTCGTCGTCCTTGGGCGGGAGCTTGGCTGCCGCGGGCTTGCCCGCCGCCGGCTTGGCGGCCGATGGCAGACGTGCCGCCGGTGCGGCAGCCGGCGCCGGTGCCGTACGCGCCTTGATACGGCTGGCCGCGGCCGGTGCGGGAGCCGCAACGGCAGCAGCCACCGGGGCCGAGGCCGCCGGACGCAGCACCGGCGCGGCCTGGCCGCCCTCGGCGATGCGGAAGATCGAGACTTCCTGCATCAGGTGATCGGCCTGCTGCTCCAGCGCCTTGGCGGCGGCGCTGGCCTGCTCCACCAGGGCCGCATTCTGCTGGGTCGCTTCATCCATCTGGGTCACCGCGCGCGAAACCTGGTCGATGCCGGCGCTCTGCTCGTTGGAGGCCGCCGAAATCTCGGCCATGATGTCGCTGACCTGGCGCACCGCATGGATCACGTCGCTCATCGTGGTGCCGGCCTGGCCGACCAGTTGCGAACCGGCCTGCACGCGATCCACGGACAGCATGATCAGATCCTTGATTTCCTTGGCCGCGCTCGACGAACGCTGGGCCAGCGCCCGCACTTCGGACGCCACCACGGCGAAGCCACGGCCCTGCTCACCGGCACGCGCGGCTTCGACCGCCGCGTTCAGCGCCAGGATGTTGGTCTGGAAGGCGATGCCGTCGATGATGCTCACGATGTCGGTGATACGCGTGGAACTGTCGCGGATCTCGTCCATGGTCTTGACCGCCTGCTCGACCACGGCATTGCCGTCGCTGGCGATGGTCGAGGCATTCACGGCCAGCGTCGAGGCCTGGCGCGCGTTGTCGGCGTTGTGCTTCACGGTGCCGGTGAGTTCTTCCATGCTGGACGCGGTTTCTTCCAGCGACGCCGCCTGCTGCTCGGTGCGCGAAGACAGGTCGAGATTGCCCGCGGCGATCTCGCGCGTGGCGGTGGCGATCGCGCTGCTGCCGGTGCGCACGGCGCGCACTGTGTTCGACAATTTGTCCTGCATGCGCTGCAAGCCAGCCAGCAGCTGGCCCATTTCATTATTGGAATCCACTTGCACCGGCTGGGTCAGGTCGCCGCAGGCGATGGCATCGAAATGGTTCAGGGCGCGGCCGATCGGCTCGCCAATGGCCGTGCGCAGACGCAGCCAGGCGACCAGCGCCAGCACCAGGCCCACCACGATGGCAATGGAAGAAAACATGCGCGACACTTCATAGCGGCGTTGCGACGCATCCACATTGCGCGCGGCCTGCTCCGACTCGAACTTGGCCAGCGCCTGGCCGTCCAGTTGCATCGCCGTATAGATGGTGCCCAGCTGACGCGCCGCATCGGCGATGGCCTGACGGTCGCCCCCCTTGATGGCAGTGGCGAACTTGTCGATCTCCTGCTCGGTCTTCTCGATGCCTTCGGAGACCTTCTTGACCAGCGCCCGGCCTTCTTCGGTCGGCTGCGGCAGCGCGGTGTACTTGGCCCACCACTCGCGCGCTTCCTTGCGCGAGTTGGCATCCATGCCATACATGCGCTCGGCCCAGGCCGGATCGGTGGTCAACGCAGCCTGATCCAGCGAAGTGCGCTGGCGGCCGATCCAGATCAGGGTATTATCGGCGGCGACTGTCTTGGGAATGGTTTCCTCGGACAACTGGCGATTGATGTCGACGGCTGCCGACATGCCCATTTGTCCCGAGACGCCGATGGCGATCAGCAGGATCGACAGGATGAGGATGGCGAGGGCGAGTTGCGCCTTGATGGATAGATTCTTCAGTGACATAAAGCGATGAGATCCCTGGATGAGTTGAACAACAAACAACCGCTCGTCCCCTCGCGCCATCCGCCAGCACTCCTCTGCGGTTCTGTCAGGGAGTGATTTCTTGCCATGACGACAAAAATCTGGCCACGCCGGCGTGGGTGCTTGCTTGATCCTCTTGTGTTCTTATGTTGCGGCGCATCTGGCCGTTCTATGCTATCGGCAACGATCCGAAAAACTTCAATCTTTTTTGAACGTTTCGTCTCGTTACATCATCAATGCGCCTCCCAAAGGCTTCAAACGATGACGATTCGCCAACAAAACCCGCGGCACAACGCGGGATGGTTGCTCAACAGATAACAAACGGATAATCGGTATTTCGCCGCCATCGGACTTGCCTGATTGACAGGCCCGATCATCCTTTCAACGGGATTCCTGCACCGGGCTGATGCTGGGCAGCTTGCCGCACGACGGCCGGTGCACATGATGCAGATGCTGGAGGAATTGCTGGGTAGCCGCTTCCCACGAACGGCTCTCGGCGTGGGCGCGTACCTGCTGCTTGTCCAGGTCGAGCGCTTGCAGGCAAGCCTGGCGCAGATCATGGCTGAGCGTCCCCGAGACGCCATTGGCGACCACGTCGATCGGCCCTTCCACCGGGAAGGCCGCCACCGGCACGCCGCAGGCCATGGCTTCCAGCAGCACAAGGCCGAAGGTATCGGTCTTGCTGGGGAAGACGAAGACGTCGGCGCAGTTGTAATAGGCCGGCAATTCATCATGGCCCTTGGCGCCGAGGAAACGCACCGCCGGGTAGCGCTGCATCAACTCATCGGCCTGCGGACCGTCGCCGACCACCCATTTGGTGCCGGGCAGGTCCAGCTTGAGGAAGGCTTCGATATTCTTTTCCACCGCCACGCGGCCGACATACAGGAACAGCGGCCGCGCGATGCAGGCGCGCTCCTCGGGCGCCGGACGGAAATTCACGGTATCCACGCCGCGCCCCCACAGCACGACATTCCTGAAACCATGCTCTTCCAGCGAAAGCTTCATGGCCGGCGTGGGCACCATCACCGCTTGTGAACGACCATGGAACCAGCGCAGCAGGCGATAGGTCAGCGACTTGGGCAACAGCTTGCGCGCGGCCAGGTATTCCGGAAAACGCGTGTGATAGGCGGTGGTGAATTTCAGCTTGCGGCGCGTGCAATAGCGGCGTGCGGCCAGGCCCATGGGGCCTTCGGTGGCGATATGGATGCAATCCGGGACAAACCGCTCCAGCGCCTCGGCGATACGGGCATAGGGCTGGTAGGCCAAGCGGATTTCCGGATAGGTCGGGCAGGCGAAGGTACGGAAGTCGCGCGGCGTGAGCATCAAGACTTCATGCCCGGCGGTGCGCAGGCAGCGCACGGTGGCGCGCAAGGTGTTGACCACGCCGTTGACTTGCGGCTCGCCGGCGTCGCTGATGATGGCAATGCGCATGATACGTCTCTTGGCCTCTTACTTTTCTTGCCTCAGAGGGCGACCAGGTCGCGCGCGGCGGCTTTGGCTTCCTTGGCGGCTTTCTTGAGTTGCATGATTTCCAGCCAGTTCACCAGGCGCAACTGGCCGTCGGCATCTTCGATCAGGGCGCTCAGGCTTTCCACCCAGTCGCCGTCGTTGCAATAGGTGATGCCGCCAATGTCACGGATCTCGGCCTTGTGGATGTGGCCGCAAACCACGCCGTCCAGGCCCTTCTTGCGGGCCTCCTCGGCCAGCGCATCCTCGAAGGA
>Ga0154006_1000369_pt1 | contig 15048 bp, 12 predicted proteins | sample TSFL090MetaG_FD_104747 | JGI IMG/M metagenome (GOLD analysis project Ga0154006, IMG submission 104747) | Attine ant fungus gardens microbial communities from Florida, USA - TSFL090 MetaG | ecosystem: Host-associated > Fungi > Mycelium > Unclassified | place: USA: Florida, Wakulla State Forest...
GCACGCAGCGGCTGGTCGGCGAGCCGCGCGTCGATCACGTGCGGCATATCGCGTACATGCACCGGCTCGGGTTCTACACGCTGAAGGAGTTCGACTTCCCGCACAAGCGCGCGGCGCTGACCGTGATGGAGCGCGAAACATTCTTCGACACTTTCCGGTTGCCGTGACGGGAAGGGGGCGCGAAGCGTCGACGTGTCGAATTGAAAGCGTCGACGTTTCGTGCGGCTTGAAGGCGGCGGGCATCGGCCGTTCGGGATATGGATCGGGCGAGCGGCATGAGGAAGAATGGATGGCATCCTCATCACCGACAGGTCACGCCGACATGGCAAGCACACCCGCGACAGCATCGGGCGCAATCCCCGACCCGCGCTCCCCAACATTGACATATGCCAGCATATGCCTAAAATGGGCGCATCGTACTCCCGTGGAGTGGCTCATGCGCACCGTTTCCATTTTCAAGAACGCCCGTAACCAGGCAATCCGCATCCCGAAGGACATGGAATTCGAGGGTGTGACGGAACTCGAGATCCGTCGCGAGGGCGACACGCTGCTGCTGCGTCCGGTGCGGCCGACGTGGCTGTCGTTCTCGAGTGAACCGCTGGCCGATGCCGACTTCCTCGTCGAGCGCCCGGCGGTCGTCGAATCCGGTCGTTTCGACCTGTCCGGCGCCGATGACGATGCACCGACGGAGTCGGGCCGGTGACCACGCTCTACATGCTCGATACGAACATCTGTTCGTTCATCATGCGCGAGCGGCCGCCCGTGGTGTTGTCCCGGTTGCAGTCGTGCGTCAATGCGCAGCACCGGATCGTCGTGTCGGCGGTGACCTATGCCGAAATGCGGTTCGGCGCGGTCGGCAGAAAGGCATCGCCGAAGCATGCGGAACTCGTGACCGCCTTTGTCGCGCGGCTGGACGGCGTGCTGTCGTGGGATACCGCGGCGGTCGATGCGACGGCCGCGATTCGCATCGATCTCGCCGCGCGTGGCACGCCGATCGGCGCGAACGACGCGTCGATCGCCGGTCACGCGATCGCGGCCGGTGCCGTGCTTGTCACGAACAACCGTCGCGAATTCAGCCGTGTCGCGGGGTTGTCGCTCGAGGACTGGGCAGCCTCGGCCTAGGGCGGGGCATGCACGATGGCATTGCTTTCGTGCGGCAGCACGTCACCTGCGAGGAACGGGCGGATCCGCGAGAAAGGCGCGGCGGAACGCGTCGAGATACCAGTCCGCGTCATCGTTGAATTCACCCGGCAACAACGCGAACGCGCGGGCCTGCAGGTCCTGCGCAAGCGTCGCGTAAAGTGCTTCGTCGGATAACAGCGCGCGGATCGCGTTGTGGGTCTGCGGCGAGGCAATTCGCTTCGCATCGCGTGCCAGCAGTGCCGCCGCCGCCAGTTCCGGCTGGAAAGCGTGCCGTTCGAGCAGATCGGGCGCGACGTCCCAGATGCGCTCGCGATTGCCCGCGTCGTGAAAATGCGTGAGCAGGAACAGCAGGTCGTAAGCATCGCTGTTCTGGCGCGCGCGCCGGTCCTGCCATGCGAGCAGCTTCAGCAACGCAAGCGCGGGCAGGCTCGCCACCGGCACCGCGATGCCGGCCCCGAGCGACACGGCCAGCGCCGTATCGACCGCCTCCTGAAAGCCCAGCACGTTCAGCACGAAATCGCCGCCCGGCGGCCACGCGATTTCGCCCGGCGGCGCTTCGAGCGGCCCGAACGGCACGAGATCGAGTTCCGTGCGAAAACCTGGTGCCCCGCTGTCGAACAGCAGCTTTTGCTGATGCTTCGGCGCGCGCGCGAATTGCCCGGTCGCGACGAGCGCATCGACGAGGCGTTCGTGAAACGGCCAGCTCACCGCGCACACCGCGACGTCGACGTCCCGCGTCGCCCGTACCGGCCGGATGCCGTGGACGTGCCACATCAGGATGTCGCGCGCGGTTGCGCCGGCGACGACGAATGCCGCGTCGAGCTGCGTGCAGGCCGTGCCGACGGCCTGCAGCAGCGCGACCGCCGCCGGTTCGAGCGGCCGGCGCGCGTCGACCTCAAGCGGGCGGATGGGCGAGGTATCGGTCATGGATGTGTTCGGCGGCGGCAAGATTGCGGCTGTCTCCGGACGAGACGAGATCCGCATAGATCAGGAGCGGCGGCACGAGCGGCACGTCCTGCTCGCGCCAGTCGAGTGCCGGCGACGGCGGCCAGAATGCTTCGAGCAATTCGACGTCGCCGCGCTCGTCCGGGCGCAGGCGCGCCTGGAGCAGCAGGCGGTTCGACACGGCGCCGTGCGTATAGACGGTGATCGTGGCCGGCTTCAGGTCATGCGTGAGCAGATCGGCCGCCGGCTCGCCGCCGAGCCGCGCATCGTGTGCGGCGAAATCGAAACCGCGCCACCAGTCGGGCGCGACGGCGGCAAACCGCCGGGCCGGCAGTTTCGCGCGCAGGCGGCTCGGGTACAGCGCAACCCATTCCTGCACGAAGCGCGGCCAGTCGGGCATCAGGCGCTCGCCGTTGCGGCGCTGCGCGACGAGGCCGCGCGCGAGCAGGTCGTCCATCGCGAGATTGACCGTGCCGAGCGCGACGCCCGACGCGGCGGCGATCGCCCGATACGGCTGCGCGACGAGGCCCGGCTGCGTCGCGAGCGCGAACATCACGGCGAGCCCCTTGGGTGTCGTCGCGCGCGACGCTTGCCGGCGCGGCGTGCGGGCGGGCTTCGGCCGGCCGGAGATCAGCACGGTCGCCTCAGGCTGGATCACGCTCGCGTTGCCGGCGGTATCGAGGAACGGAATGCCTTGATCGGTCAGGCGGGCGGCCAGTTCGGCCGATACGTACGGCGCAACCAGCATCAGCGGCCGCTCGCCGGGTGCCGGCGCGGCACCGCGACGCCGCAGTGCCGCGAGCGCGTCCTGCAACGATTCGATGCCGACGCTCACGGCCGCCGGCATCTCGAGGGTCTGCCCGGCGATGACGAAACGGATCATCGCGTCGGCGCGCGCGGTGTACGCAGCCGGCACGCGAACGGGCCGCGCATCGAAGTGCCGGGTCACGCGCGCGAACGCGGCGCAGGCCTCGTCGAGCACGTGCTGCTCCGATATCGGGAGGGGGGCGTTCTCGGGCATCGGGAAGGCTCGGTTGTTCACTTTTTTATCAGCGTACACAAAAAATGTACGACCGTCAAAAAGTGAACAAAAATCTCTAACCCGTTGATGCAAAGGCATTGTTCCAGAACGATGAACCGCAATCAACGACAACCTCCGCGTGAAAAATCGAGACTGAACACGGAGTGTCACGGGTTCCGATCGCGGCCGGCAGTCGGCCGGATGGCCAGTTGCCGCTGACCATGCGCGTCGCCTGGCGTCGCTGCGATCATCCGGCAACTGCAGGTTGCCGCCATGACGACTTTCTGTCTGTCCGGTTGCTGCTCAACGGACTATCCTTGCCTGCACATTCCCCACCGGACCCAGGAGACGACACCGTGACGCACAGCGTGATCCCAGCAGGCCTCGCCGACGAAATGATCGAGATCCGGCACCGCATTCATGCCCACCCCGAGCTGGGCTTCGAGGAATTCGCGACGAGCGACCTCGTCGCCGGGCAGTTGCAGGCGTGGGGTTACACGGTGCATCGCGGGCTCGGCGGCACGGGCGTCGTCGCGCAGTTGAAGGTCGGCGACGGCACGCAGCGCCTCGGCCTGCGCGCCGACATGGACGCGCTGCCGATCCACGAGTCGACCGGCCTGCCGTACCAGAGCACGATCCCCGGCAAGATGCACGCGTGCGGCCACGACGGCCACACGGCGATGCTGCTCGCGGCCGCGAAGCACCTCGCGCGCGAGCGCCGCTTTTCCGGCACGCTGAACCTGATTTTCCAGCCGGCCGAGGAAGGGCTCGGCGGCGCGAAGAAAATGCTCGACGACGGGCTGTTCGAACAGTTCCCGTGCGACGCGATCTTCGCGATGCACAACATGCCGGGCTTCCCTACGGCCAAGTTCGGCTTCCTGCCGGGGCCGTTCATGGCATCGTCGGATACCGTGATCGTCGACGTGCAGGGGCGCGGCGGCCACGGCGCGGTGCCGCACAAGGCGATCGATTCGGTGGTCGTGTGCGCACAGATCGTCATCGCGCTGCAGACGATCGTGTCGCGCAACGTATCGCCGCTCGACATGGCGATCGTCACGGTGGGCGCGATCCACGCGGGCGAAGCGCCGAACGTGATTCCCGACCGCGCGCAGATGCGCCTGTCCGTGCGCGCGCTGAAGCCGGAGGTGCGCGACCTGCTCGAGACGCGCATCAAGGAAGTCATTCATGCGCAGGCGGCCGTGTTCGGCGCGACCGCGACGATCGACTACCAGCGCCGCTACCCGGTGCTCGTCAACGATGCGGAGATGACGGCACTCGCACGCGGCGTCGCGCGCGAGTGGGTCGGCGAAGCGAACCTGATCGACGGGATGGTGCCGCTCACCGGCAGCGAGGATTTCGCGTTCCTGCTCGAGCAGCGGCCGGGCTGCTACCTGATCGTCGGCAATGGCGACGGGGAGGGCGGCTGCATGGTGCACAACCCCGGCTACGACTTCAACGACGCGGTACTGCCGACGGGCGCGTCGTACTGGGTCAAGCTGGCCGAGACGTTCCTGGTGTGACGGAGAATGCGGCGTGAGGTCGGCGGCAGCGCATCGGCGAGTCGATCCGGCGGCCGACTAGAACGGTTCCCCGCCGAACAACGCCGCCGCCGCATCCGGATTCGACGGCCAGTACATGTGCATGTACGTCGCGACGATCGAACCCGCGCGATACACGGCCTCGCCGCTGCCGGGCTCCCCGTCGGGCCGGGCAGCAGTCACCACCGGCACCAGCGGTGTGTCGAGCCGCGAATAGTGAAACGTATGACCGCGCATCGGCCCGGTGCGCGTATCCAGCTGCTGCATCCCGAGCGCCGCAAACCGGCGCTGCATCGTCGCACGGCCCGCCAGCAACCCGAGCATCGGCGTCGTCACGCCATCCACGTCGGTGAGCGACTCGCTCAGATACACCATCCCCCCGCATTCCGCGACGATCGGCCGGCCGGCCGCCGCGTGCGCGCGAATCGTCCGGGCGGTCACGGCATTCACCGCGAGCGTCGCCGCATGCAGCTCCGGATATCCGCCCGGCAGGAACAGCGCATCGCAAGCGTCGGGTACGGGTTCGTCCGCCAGCGGCGAAAAGAACCGCAGTTCCGCGCCGAGCGCCTCGAGCAGCGCGAGGTTCGCCGGATAGATGAACGAGAACGCCGGATCGCGCGCGATCGCGATCCGCTTGCCGGCAAGCGCGCGCGGCAGCGGCGCGGCAACGTCGGGCTCGGCGAACGCAACGGCGGGCGGCAATTCGGCGAGCGCCGTTTGTGCGAGCACGTCGGCCGCGCGATCGAGCCGCGCATCGAGATCGTCGATATCGGCCGGCTGGTGCAGGCCGAGATGCCGTTCCGGCAGCGCGATGCCCGCATCGGCCGGCACGTGGCCGAGCCAGCGCAAGTCGTCCGGTAGCGCCTGCCGCAGCAGTTGCGCGTGCCGCGGCGAGCCGACGCGGTTCGCCAGCACGCCGTGAAACGGCACCGCCGGCCGGAACCGCGCGAGCCCGAACGCGATCGCCGCGAACGTCTGCGCCATCGCCTTCGCGGAAATCACCGCGACGACCGGCACGCCGAACGCGATCGCGAGATCGGCGCTGCTCGGCGTGCCGTCGAACAAGCCCATCACGCCTTCGATCAGGATCAGGTCCGCGTCGCGCGCGGCCTCGGCGAGCAGTGCGCGGCAGCCGGCTTCACCGACCATCCCGAGATCGAGCGCATGCACGGGCGCGCCGCTCGCGCGTTCGAGCAGCATCGGATCGAGAAAATCCGGCCCGGTCTTGAACACGCGCACGCGCCGGCCGAGCCGCCGATGCAGCCGCGCGAGGCCGGCCGTCACCGAGGTCTTGCCCTGGCCGGACGCGGGCGCGCTGACGAACAGCGCGGGGCAGGCCGGCATCGGTCAGAACTCCACGCCGGGTTGCGCCTTCACGCCTTGCTCCTTGTACGGATGCTTGACGAGCCGCATCTCGGTGACGAGGTCGGCCGCCTCGATCAGCGCATCGGGCGCATGCCGCCCGGTGACGACGACGTGCACCGAATCCGGCCGCGCGGCGAGCGTCGCGAGCACTTCGTCGAGCGGCAGGTATTCGTACTTCAGCACGGTGTTCAGCTCGTCGAGGATCACCATCCGGTACTCGCCGCTTTCGATCATCCGGCGCGCCTCGTCCCAGCCCTTGCGCGCGGTCGCGATGTCGGCGTCGCGGTTCTGCGTGTTCCACGTGTAGCCGTCGCCCATCGTCACGAAGTCGCATTGCGCGACCGCGCCGAGGAAATCGCGCTCGGACGTATGCAGCGCGCCCTTGATGAACTGCACGACGCCGAGCCGCATGCCGTGGCCGAGCACGCGCACGGCCATGCCGAACGCGGCCGTGCTCTTGCCCTTGCCGTTGCCGGTGTTGACGATCAGCAGGCCCTTTTCCTGCGTGGCGGCAGCCTGCTTCTTTTCATGGCCGGCGCGGCGGCGCTCGGTCATCCGTTGATGGGATTCGGCATCGGTTTTCATCGGGAGTCGTCCTGTCGAAAGCGGAACAAAGGATTCAGAGCGGGCCGGCGAGCGCGACCGTCACGCCGCCCAGGATGGATTTGGGGCCCAGCAGCCGGCCGTCGGGCGCCGCCAGCTGCGCGCACGGCTCGGCCACGCCCGCGACGCCGAAACGCGCCAGCGCGGCAGGCGAAGGGCCGCTCAATGCCGGTTCGGCGCACCGCGCGAGCTGCGCCGCGTCGAACGCGACGAGCGGCCAGCCGCGTCGCGCGCACAGCGTGCGCAGCGGCCGGGCCCGCGCCTTGTCGGCGAGCGTCGCGACGACGGCCGGCTCGGCATCCGGGTAGTGCGCGAGCGCCGCGCGGATCGCGGCATCGAGTTGCGCGGCGCTCACGCCCGCGCGGAACCCGACGCCGAGCGCGACGCGCATCAGCCGCGGCCGCCGAGCGCCGCGCGCACCGCGGGATCGTCGGCGAGCGCCGCGACGCGGCCGATCACGACGATCGCGGGCGAACCGATCGCGGTCGCGGCCACGCGTTCGACGACCGTGTCGAGCGTGGCCAGCACGTGCCGCTGTCCGTCGCGCGTCGCGTTTTCGATCGCCGCGCACGGCGTGTCGCCGGGCAGGCCGCCGTCACGCAGCGCCGCCGTGATCGCGTCGAGCCGGCGAATGCCCATGTAGACCACGATCGTCATGCGCGTCGCGGCCAGCGCGCGCCAGTCGGGTTCGTCGGCGCCCGCGCCGTGGCCCGTGACGAAGATCACGCCCTGCGCGTCGCCGCGATGCGTGACCGGAATGCCGAGCGCGGCCGGCGCGGCGATACCGGCCGTGATGCCGTTCACGACTTCGACCGGGAAACCCGCCGCGCCGAGCGCGAGCAGTTCCTCGCCGCCGCGGCCGAACACGAACGGATCGCCGCCCTTGAGCCGCGCGACGCTGCGGCCCGCGCGCAGGTGCGCGAGCATCGCGGCGACGATGGTTTCCTGCGGGGTCGACGCGTGGCCGCCGCGCTTGCCGACGTGCTCGATGCGCGCATCGGCGCGCGCGTGGCGCAATACGTCGGGGTTCACGAGATCGTCGACGAGCAGCACGTCGGCCGCGGCGATCGCGCGCACGGCCTTCAGCGTGAGCAGATCGGCGTCGCCGGGGCCGGCGCCGACGAGCCATGCGCGGCTCATCGGACGCGGCACGGCGCGCACCGTGTCGTGGCAGTGGAAAGGGGACAGCGAGCGGCACATCGGCGGCCGGCGGACAGGCAGTGCATGACGGATCGGGCGAAGCCCGCGCGAGCGCGGGCGAAATGCGCACCCCATCCGTCCCCCGCGGATCGGGCGTTCGGCGAGCAACAGGCTCGCCCCTTGCGTCGGCCGGTATCCGGGCTGGCCGCTTGCCAGGCCGCAGCCTTCCCGCCCGCTGAAGGGCAGTGGCATCGCGGGCGGCCTGGGCGCGTGCGGGGGAATCGCGGCGCGCGGGCGGCGTACCGTTGCGGGGACAGCACAGGCCGGGCGGATGTCCGCCTCCTGTTTCCCGTTTAACTGCATGCACGGAATGCGCATGCGAGCACCGAACGCGGCGCATACGATAGCACAGGCGTGCAACGCACAAGCCGCCCGGCGGACCGGCCGCGCGCGGCGTCCGCGCTGTCCGCGATGTCAGAACTTGTACGCCGCCGTCAGTGTAAACGTCCGTGGCGCGGCGGGCATGACCTGCGCGACGCTCGTCGCATTCGCGTAGTAGTGGCGATCGGTCAGGTTGATGGCCGCCAGCGTCACCTCCAGGTCGCGCGTGCGGTATCCGGCCTTGCCGTCCCAGCGCACGTATGCCGGCAGTTCGAGCAGGTTGTCGCGATCGGCGTAACGGGCACCTTCGTACACCAGCCCGAGTTCGGCGAAAAATCCGCGCAGCGGCGCATGGCTGACGAACAGGCTGCCGTTCGACGCCGACACGCCCGCCGACCGCTTGCCCGCGTACTTCGGCTCCGCGTCGATCACCCGCGCGCGTTGCCAGCCGATGCCGCCGCGGACGAACCAGTCGCCCGTGAGCCGGCCGGCGACGCCCAGTTCCAGGCCGCGATTGCGCTCGAGACCGGTGAGGTCGAAAAATCCCGGCCGGACTGGGTCGGCGACGCGGCGGTTGTACAGATCGAGCTGAAACAGCGCGAGCGTCGTGCTCAGCGCGCCGCCGCGCCAGTCGCTTTTCACGCCGATCTCGTATTGGCGGGTGTATTGCGGGTCGAGATCGTTGGCGTTGCCGCGCGCACCGGGCGTGATGCCGATCAGGTCGCCGCCGACCGGTGCAAAGTTCTTGCTATATGACGCATATAGGCTGTGTGCACCGACCGGCGACCACACGACGCCGAGCCGCGGGCTCCATGCCGTCGTCGTGCGCCGCGAATGCAGATCGTTCAGCGCGTTGGTCGAATCGACGTCGAAACGTTCCCCCCGCAGGCCGCCCAGCACTTTCCACGCTCGTCCGAAGTCGATCCGGTCCTGCGCGAAGATCGCGTAGTCGCTGACGCGATGGCGGTTCATCGCGAACGGACGCGGCGTCGGGCCGGCCAGTGCGAAACGATCCGGTCCGGTAATCGGGACCGGCGCCGCATCGGCTTGCCAGAGCGTCGGGGTGCGTTTCTGCCAGCCGTATTCGATGCCGAACAGCAGGTGATGCAGCCCGGGCCCGGTCGCGACCTTGCCGCTCAGTTCGACGCCGGTCTGCACGTTCAGATGCGTCATGTCCTGCAGGTAGCGCGCACGTTGCACGTGCCGGTAGTCGCGCGGCTTCGCGACGTAGCTCTGCGTGACGTAGGTATTGTCGAAGGTGCTGCGCAAATCCAGCACGCCCAGTGTGTGTCGCAGCGCCCAGTCGCCATCGAGCGCATGCGTGAAGACCGAGCGCCAGTTCATGTTCTCGTCGCGCACGGTATCGCGGCCCGCCGCGCCGAAGAAGGTTGCCCGTGGCGCGGACGGCAGCGAGAACGCGTCCGGCTTGCCGGCCGGATCGATCGCGGCGACGGGCGCCGGCATGCCGCGATCGGGCACGCGCTCGTATGCGTCGTATTCGAACTGCAGCAGCCAGCTTCTCCGTGCATCCTGCCATTTGATCGACGGCGCGACGTACTGGCGCGTGCCGTCGACGTGGTCGCGGAAGCTGCCTGCGTGTTCGCGTCCTGCATTGAGCCGCATGCTCCACGCCCCCGACAGCGTCCGGTTGAGATCGACGGCGGCGCCGAACCGTCCGTCACTGCCGGTCGCCGCCGACACATGTCCGAAGTTTTCCGGCAACGGCTGCTTGGTGATCCGGTTGATGACGCCGCCGCCGCTGCCGCGGCCGTACAGCGCCGCCGCCGGCCCCTTCAGCACTTCGACGCGTTCGATGTTGCCGAGACTGCGCACGTATTGCGCATCGTCGCGCATGCCGTCGAGCAGCAGGTCGCCCGCGCCGGAAAAGCCGCGAATGCGGAACGAATCGAAGCGCGTATCCGACGTATTGGAAACACCCGGCACGCCGGCCAGCGCGTCGGCAAGCGTGCGGCCGCCATAGGACAGCGTTTCCTCGACCGGGATGCTGTCGATGGTTTGCGGCACGTCACGCGGATCGCTCGCGGTGCGGGTCGCCGTGCTCACGCTTTCGGCGCGCGGATCGTTCGGATGGTGTCGGCTGCGTACCTCGACCGCGGGCAGTTCGTCGTCGAACTCGGCGGCCGGGGCGGGGCACGAGACAACGCCGGCGATTGAGCACAGCGACAGGGCCAGCGCAGGAAAGCGCCGCCCGGATATCTGTCGTTTCGACATGGAAATTTAAGGATGACTGAGTGATTGCCTCACCTTGCCGTCGCGCGGTTGTTTGTGTTGTCGTCGGGAGAATTTTATCTCACTTAGTTGAAAGCGACAATCATTCGCGTTCGCCGCCCGCGGCTCGCCTTGACGCCCCCCCGCACCGCCGCCTACACTCGCACGCGTTTTGGTGCTCGCGCGCGCTGCTCCGGCGCGCGCAGTTAAACGGGAAACAGGGAGCCTGCCTGCACCGCAGTCGAGCCAACCTGTGCTGCCCCCGCAACGGTAAGCGAACGCGTCGCGCGCAAGCGCGACGCAGCGCCGCTTCGCCGCATGCCCGCCGCATGCGGACGACCGCCACTGGATGCCGCGCATCCGGGAAGGCGAAGCGGCGTGTTCGTCAGTCCGGATACCGGCCAGAACGTGGGGTTCAGCGCCGCGGGGAGGCGGCGCATCGTCCACGGCCGCAGCATGCCCGACACCCGAGCCTTTCCCGCTTCCTCCGCCGATCCGTCGCCGCATGCGCGCACGGGCCGGGACGGCGAACGGCAGGTGGCGCGGGCAGGGCCGGCGGCAGCCGTGTTGGCATTCATCATGTCGACCGTTCGCAAAGGGGCATCATGCTCGACTCGTTCTTCCGCCTGTTCAACGACAGCCCGTCCGGGCTGCGCGGCAAAATCGTCGCGATCTACAGCTTGCTCGCCGCGTTCAACGTCGGCGCGTGGATCTGGGCCTTCGTCGCGTTTCGCGACCAGCCCGTGCTGCTGGGTACCGCGCTGCTCGCATACGTGTTCGGGCTGCGCCACGCGGTCGACGCCGACCATATCGCCGCGATCGACAACGTCACGCGCAAGCTGATGCAGGAAGGCCGCAGCCCGCTCGGCGCGGGCCTGTTCTTCTCGCTCGGCCATTCGACCGTGGTGATCGTGATGTCGGTCGCGGTCGCGCTGACCGCGGCGTCGCTCGCGCGCTTCGAGAGCATGAAGACCTGGGGCGGCGTGATCAGCACGAGCGTGTCGGCGTTCTTCCTGCTGGTGCTTGCGGCCGCGAACCTGCTGATCCTGATCTCCGTGTACCGGACGTTTCGCGCGGCCCGCCGCGGCGAGACGATCGTCGACGCCGATCTCGACATGCTGATGAACCAGCGCGGCGTGCTCGCCCGCCTGTTCCGGCCGCTATTTCGCCTCGTGTCGCGCAGCTGGCACCTGTATCCGGTCGGCTTCCTGTTCGGCTTCGGCTTCGATACCGCCACCGAGATCGCGCTGTTCGGCATTTCGGCCACGCAGGTGCAGGGCGGCCTGTCGTTCTGGTCGGTGATGGTGCTGCCGGTGCTGTTCACCGCGGGCATGACGCTCGTCGACACGACCGACGGCATCCTGATGATGGGCGCGTACCGCTGGGCGTACGTGCGTCCGATCCGCAAGATCTACTACAACATGACGATCACGTTCGTGTCGGTGCTGGTCGCCGCGCTGATCGGCGGCATCGAGGTGCTCGCGCTGCTCGCGGACAAACTCTCGCTGCAGGGCCCGGTGTGGGACTTCTCGACGATGGTCGCGTCGCATTTCGGGATGCTCGGCTATGTCGTGATCGGCCTGTTCCTCGCGTGCTGGATCGTGTCGGCGGCGATCTACCGCTTCAAGCGCTATGACGAGATCGACGTGACGCTCTCGGCCTGACTCCCTTATTCGCCACAGGACCTACCATGACCCTACGCAAGCTTCCCGTCACGATCGTCACGGGCTTTCTCGGCAGCGGCAAGACCACGCTGATGCGCCACATCCTGCAGCACGCCGAAGGCCGCCGCATCGCGGTGATCGTCAACGAATTCGGCGAGCTCGGCATCGACGGCGAAATCCTCAAGGGCTGCGGCATCGGCTGCGACGATGCGAACGGCGCGCAGGGCGAAGCGGCCGGCCAACTGTACGAACTCGCGAACGGCTGCCTGTGCTGCACCGTGCAGGAAGAGTTCTATCCGGTGATGGAAGCGCTCGTCGAGCGCCGCGCCGACATCGACCACGTGCTGATCGAGACGTCGGGCCTCGCGCTGCCGAAGCCGCTCGTGCAGGCATTCAACTGGCCGACCATCCGCAACAGCTTCACGGTCGACGCGGTCGTGACCGTCGTCGACGGGCCGGCCGCCGCGAGCGGCCAGTTCGCCGAGAACCCGCAGGCCGTCGACGCGCAACGCCGCGCCGATCCGAACCTCGACCACGAATCGCCGCTGCACGAACTGTTCGCCGATCAGCTGTCGTCCGCCGATCTCGTGATCGTGAACAAGGCCGACCTCGTCGGCGACGCGCAGTTCGCCGAAGTCGAAGCCGCGATCCGCGAGGAAATCCCGCCGCAGGTGAAGATCGTGCGCGCGACGCGCGGCGAACTCGATCTCGCGATGCTGCTCGGGCTCGAGTCGGCATCGGAAGAAACGATCCACCTGCGCCACGACCATCACGGCTCGGCCGACGACGGCGATCACGACCATCATCACGACGATTTCGATTCGGTAGTAGTGTCGGGCGACGCCGGCTCGCGCGAAGCGACGATCGCCGCACTGCAGCGCGTGGTCGAGACGCACACGATCTATCGCGCAAAAGGCTTCGCGGCGCTGCCCGATGCGCCGATGCGGCTCGTGATCCAGGGCGTCGGCCGCCGCTTCGACAGCTATTTCGACCGTCGCTGGCAGGACGGCGAAACGCGCGCGAGCCGCTTCGTGCTGATCGGCGAGGAGCTCGACGCGGCCGTGTTGCAGCGCGCGTTCGACGCGGCTTGCGCCGCCGAAACGCAACAGGCGTAACGCACGATGCATCTGCTGCGCACCACGCCGGGCGGCTTCGTCGACGACACGCAGGGCGTCATCCGGATCGACCAACAGCCGGCCGACATCGTGATCCTGAGCTCGGCCGACACGACGCTGTCGCTGCTGGCCAGCGTCGTGCCGAAATTGCCGGCTGGTTTTCCGAGCGTGCGGCTCGCGAACGTCACGTTCCTGCGGCAGCCGGCGTCGGTCGATTTCTACGTCGACGACGTGCTGCGTCACGCGAAGACGGTCGTGATCGATCATCTCGGCGGCGAGGCGTACTGGCCGTACGGGATCGAACAGGCGGTGTCGCTCGCGTCGAAGCGGAAGCAGCAGCTCGCGATGTTCTCGGGCGACCTGCAGGAAGACCCGAACCTCGTCGCGAAGAGCACCGTCGCGCCCGCTCTGTGCCGGCTGTGGTGGCGCTACCTGCGCGAAGGCGGGATACACAACGCCGAAGCGTTGCTGCGCAGCATCGCGTTCCATACGCTCGGTGTCGGCGCCGAACCCGAGTTGCCGCGCCCGCTGCCGGCCGCCGCGCTGTATCACCCGGCGCGCGACCCGGCGAGCGTCGACGACTGGCGCGCGCGCTGGACGCCCGGTGCGCCCGTCGTCGCGATCCTGTTTTATCGCGCGCACTGGCAGGCGGCGAACACGGCCGTGTTCGACGCGCTGGCCGATGCGCTCGTGCACGAAGGGCTCAATCCGCTGCCGATCGCGGTCACGTCGCTGAAGGATGCCGTGAGCCGCGAGGTCATCACGCAGCTGTGCGACACGCACCGCGTCGCGCTCGTGCTGAACACCACGGCGTTCGCGGCCGGCGCGATCGACAGCCCCGAGCCCGACGTGCTCGCCGGCGACGCGCCGGTGCTCCAGGTGATCCTGTCCGGCGGCAACCGCGACGCGTGGGTGGTCGACAACCAGGGGCTGCACGCGCGCGACATCGCGATGCACATCGCGTTGCCCGAAGTCGATGGACGCATCGTCACGCGCGCGGTGAGCTTCAAGGGGCTCGCGTATCGTTGCCCGCACACCGAGGTCGACGTCGTGCGCTACCAGCCGGACGCCGAGCGGATCGCGTTCGTCGCGGCGCTCGCGCGCGGCTGGTGCCGGCTGCGCACGCTCGACAATACTGACAAGCGCATCGCGCTGATTCTCGCGAACTATCCGCACAGCGAAGGGCGGATCGGCAACGGCGTCGGGCTCGATACGCCGGCATCCGCGCTGCGCGTGCTGGCGGCGCTGCGCGACGCGGGCTATGCGCTGGCCGACCTGCCGGCCGACGGCGACGCGCTGATCGCGCGGCTCACCGAAGGCGTGACCAACGATCCGGCGGTGCACGCGTTGCGTCCGGCATTCCAGAGTTACGCGCTGGCCGACTACGTCGCACGTTTCGCACGGCTGCCGGCTGCCGTGCGCGACGCGTTGAACGCACGCTGGGGCCCGCCCGAAGCCGATCCCACGCTGCGGCAGGCGCGCTTCCCGATCGCCGGCTGGCGCGCGGGCAACGTGTTCGTCGGGATTCAGCCGTCGCGCTCGCGCGACGAGAACGACTACGCGAGCTACCACGACGCGGACCTCGTCCCGCCGCACGCGTATCTCGCGTTCTATTTCTGGCTGCGCGATGCGTTCGGCATCGACGCGGTCATCCACCTCGGCAAGCACGGCAACCTCGAATGGCTTCCGGGCAAGAGCGTCGCGCTGTCCGACGCGTGCTGGCCCGACCTGACGCTCGGGCCATTGCCGCACCTGTATCCGTTCATCGTCAACGATCCGGGCGAGGGTAGCCAGGCGAAGCGTCGTGCGCAGGCGGTGATCATCGATCACCTGATGCCGCCGCTCACGCGTGCGGAAAACTACGGCCCGCTGCAGGACCTCGAGCGGCAGGTCGACGAATACTA
>Ga0154006_1000370_pt1 | contig 15023 bp, 13 predicted proteins | sample TSFL090MetaG_FD_104747 | JGI IMG/M metagenome (GOLD analysis project Ga0154006, IMG submission 104747) | Attine ant fungus gardens microbial communities from Florida, USA - TSFL090 MetaG | ecosystem: Host-associated > Fungi > Mycelium > Unclassified | place: USA: Florida, Wakulla State Forest...
GCGCGGGCGGCTGTTGACCATCGATCGCGTAGTACAGCGGATAACCCATCCACTCGACCATGCTCTCCAGCATCGACACATCGATCCGGCAACCGCGCCCCGTGCGGCCACGCAATAGCAGCGCGCTGAGAATGTTCGAATACGCGTACATGCCGGCGGCAATGTCGGAGATGGAGCAGCCCGCCTTGGCCGGCGCATCGGGCGACCCCGTGACCGACACAAAACCGCTCTCGCTCTGGATGAGCAGGTCGTAGGCTTTCTTGTCCTGGTAGGGACCGCCCTCGCCGTAGCCCGAGATGTCGCACACGATCAGTCCGGGATGCTCGGCATGCAGCGCGTCGAAAGACAAGCCCTGGCGGGCCGCGGCGCCCGGCGCCAGGTTCTGCACCAGCACGTCGGCCGAGGCCAGCAGGCGCTTGAGCACGTCCTGCGCATCGGGATGCTTGAGGTTGAGCGTGAGGCTTTCCTTGGACCGGTTGGTCCAGACGAAATGCGAGGCCAGGCCGCGCACGCGTTCGTCGTAGTTGCGGGCGAAGTCGCCCGAACCGGGACGCTCGACCTTGACGACGCGCGCGCCCATGTCCGCCAGCTGGCGAGTGCAGAACGGCGCGGCAATGGCATGTTCGAAGCTGACGACGGTAATGCCGTCGAGCGGACGGGGAGCGGCTGCGTTCATGCGGTAAACCTCAATTGGGCCTGGTGGGCCAGCGTGCCGTCCTGCTCGGCCCACAGCTCGGCCACGCCGGGACCGGCCACGCGGCCGGCGACGTCGAAGGGCTTGGGCGCGATCAGCGGTCGCAGGCCGCGGTAGGCCAGGTGCTCCAGGGTCTTGCCGGGGTTGGCGTGCTGGAAGGCCGCCAGCATCAGCGTGGCGATCATCGGACCGTGCACGACCAGGCCGGGGTAGCCTTCCTCGCCCGTGACATAGGGGTGGTCGTAGTGGATGCGGTGGCCGTTGAAGGTGACCGCCGAATAGCGGAACAGCAGCGTGGGCGTCGGGTCGATTTTTTCGCGCCATGCCGAGCCGGGCGCCGGCTCGGTGCCTTCGAGCTTGGGCGGCGCGGGCTGCCGATAGACGATGTCCTGCTCTTCGGAGATGGCCATGGCGCCCTCCTGCCAATATTCGTGGCGCACCGTCACGAACAGGAGCGAACCGGTGCGGCCGGTTTTTTCCTTGATGTCGATCACGGTGGAGCGCCGCTCGGCCGGCACGCCGACGCGCAGCGGCGCATGGAAGTCCACGCGGCCGCCGGCCCACATGCGATTGCGGTCATTGGCGGGCGGCAGGAAGCCGCCGCGCGCCGGATGGCCGTCCTTGCCCAGGCCGTCCATGGGCGCGGTCTGGATGAAGAAGGCCCATTGCCACAAGGGCGGCAAGGGCTCGCCCACCTTGGGCGCCGGCTCGCTCAGCGTGGCCGCCACGCGGCCCACGAGCGTCGGATCGAGCCCGTCGGCAACCGTTTCGCTGCTGCCGATCCAGCTTGCCAGGTCCGGATTGTTCATTTTTTATCTCCCGTCGTCGGATGTCATGGATTCTTGTAGCACTGGAACGCGGGACCGGCCATTCAGCGGCCCAGGAAGCGCGGCGCCCGCTTCTCGGCGAAGGCCTTCATGCCTTCCAGGTAATCGTCGGTAAGGCCCATCTGGCGCTGCAGGTCGGCCTCGAGGTCGAACTGCTCCATCAAGGCATTGGTGCCCGAGGCGATCAAGGCCTGCTTGGCGCCGGACAGCGCGCAGGTCGGCGCCGCGGCCAGGGTGCGCGTGACCTCGTCCAGCGTATTCTGCAGGTCGTGATCGGGAACACAGCGCCAGATCAGGCCCCAGTCCGCGGCCTGCCGCGCAGTGACCGTCTCGCCGAACAGGGACATGCCCATGGCCCGGGCCGAACCCACCAGGCGCGGCAGGAACCAGCTGCCGCCCATGTCGGGCACCAGGCCGATCTTGCCGAAGGCCTGCACGAACTTGGCCGACTCGGCCGCGAACACGACGTCGCAGGCCAGCGCCAGGCTCATGCCCGCCCCGGCCGCCACGCCATTGACCACGCACACCACCGGAACCTTGACGGCGCGCAGGCGCTCCATCATCGGCCGATAGCTGGTGCGCAGGCCCTCGGAGGTATCGCGCCGCTGTCCATTGGGCAGCGGCTTGCGGTCGGCGAGGTCCTGCCCGGCGCAGAAACCGCGCCCGGCGCCCGTGATCACCACGCCGCGCAGCCCCGGGCTGGCCTGGGCCTCTTCGAGCGCGCGCCCGATCTCGCTGCGCATGAGATCGGTCAGGCTGTTGAGCCGGTCGGGGCGGTTCAGTGTGATGCGGGCGACCCCGTCGGTCAGCGTAAAAAGAATGTGTTCGTAGCTCATGCTGTCTCTTCCAAAACGGCCAGTTGTTCGGTGCCGTCCCCGAACAATAACTCGACCACGGTCAGGCGCTTGAAGAAATCGCCCACCTCCAGTTCGTCCGTCATGCCCATGCCGCCGTGCAGCTGCACGGCGCACTGGCTGACGAATCGGCCGGCGCGCGCGGTTTCGAGCTTGGCGGCGGCGATCATGCGGCGACGCGCGCGGGCGTCGTTCTCGCCCAGGGCGGCCACGGCCACATAGGCCATGGACAGGGCCATTTCCTTGGCCACCACCATCTCGGCCATGCGATGCTGCAAGGCCTGGAAAGCGGCCAGCGGCTGGCCGAATTGCTTGCGCGTCTTGAGGTAGTCGACGGTAATGTCCAACAAGCGTGCCATGGCGCCCGCGGCGTGGGCGCACAAGGCCGCCGTGCCCCACTCCAGCGCCAGCGCCAGCGCGGCGCGCGCCGCCTCGCCGCGCGCCAGCACATGCTCCGGCGCCAGCCGCACCTGTTTGAAGTCGATGCGCGCGCAGCGCGAGCGGTCGAGCGTATTGGTCCCGGCCACGCTGGCGCCCGGGGCATCGGCCGGCACCGCCAGCAGCGCCATTTCGCCCGACGCGGCATCGCGCGCCGAGACGATCCAGGCATGCGCGGCCGCGCCATGCCACACCAGGTGCTTGCTGCCGTCGAGCACCAGGCCCTGCAGGCGGCAGTCCTCGGGTTCGACCGCGTAGCGGCGGCCGGGCTCCTGGTAGGCCAGGGAAAGAATCGCTTCGCCCGCGGCATTGCCGCTGGCGCCGATCGCCGTGGCGCTCATCACGCCGCTTGCGATAACGGGCTCGTCGACCAGGCCGCGCCCCAGCTCCAGGTGCACCGGCAGCAGGCTGTCGGGGGCTTCGCCGAAGCCGCCATGCGCGGCGTCGATAGTCAGGCCCAGCACGCCCAGCTCGGCCAGGGCGTTCCAGGCGGCGGGATCCAGACCTCCTTGGCGGGCGCGGCGCTTGGCCATGCTCCAGTTGTCGGCCACCAGGCGCCGCAGGCTGTCGGCCAGCATGCGCTGTTCTTCGCTGTACTCGAAATCCATGATGTGTTCCGTTCGTGGCTGGCGCGTCACAGGCCGAGGATCATGCGGGCGATGATGCCCTTCTGCACTTCGGTCGTGCCGCCGTAGATGGAGGTCTTGCGCATGTCGGCATAGCCGGCGCCCGCGGGCGCCGTCATCTCGCCGCCCGGTCCTTGGAAGAGCGCGTCGGCCTCCATCCAGTCGGGGTCGTAGGGCCAGGCATCGGGCCCGGCGACTTCCATCTGCAGCATGGCCAGGTCCTGCTGGATCTCGGAGCCGCGGATCTTGAGCACCGAGGCCTCGGGCCCCGGCGGCGCATCGCCGCGCGCGGCGGCCACCCGATAGAGCAGCATTTCCAGCGCCATGATGTCGACCTCGATGCGCGAGATGCGATCGCGCATGCGCGCATCGTCGAGCAGCGGCCGGCCGTTCGAGCCCCTGGTGCGCGCGGCCAGGTCCTTGAGGATGCGCAGCTCGCGGTGACAATGCCCCAGGCCGGCAATGCCGATGCGCTCGTGGCCGAGCAGGTACTTGGCATAGGTCCAGCCCTTGCCCTCCTCGCCCACGATGTCCTCGACAGGCACCTTCACGTTTTCCAGCCACACCTCGTTGACGTCGCGGCCGCCGTCGAGCGTCCTGATGGGCCGCACCGTCACGCCGGGCTGGCGCATGTCGATGAGCAGCATCGATATGCCGGCTTGCGGCTTGACGCTCGGGTCGGTGCGCGCCAGACAGAACATGTGATCGGCGTATTGCGCCAGCGTGGTCCAGGTTTTCTGGCCGTTGACCACGTAGTGCCCGCCCCCCGGCCCGGAGGCTTTCTCGGCGCGGGTCTTGAGCGAGGCCAGGTCGGAACCCGAGCCCGGCTCGGAATAGCCCTGGCACCACCAGTCGTCGACGCGGATCATGCGCGGCAGCAGTTCCTGCTGCTGCTTCTTGCTGCCGTACTTCATGAGGACCGGACCGATCATGCTCAACCCGAAAGGCAGCAGACGCGGAGCGCCCGCCGCGAAACACTCGACCTCGAAGACCAGGCGCTGGATGGGATTCCAGCCCGTGCCGCCGAACTCCCTGGGCCAGGTGGGCGCGCCCCAGCCATGCTCGTCGAGCACGCGGTGCCAGCGGATGTAGTCGTCGCGGTGCAGGCGCTGGTGACGCATCACCTTGTCGCGTATATCAGCCGGCAGGTTGGCCGCCACAAAGGCGCGCACCTCGTCCCGGAATCGGCTCTCCTCGGGCGTCCAGGTCAATTGCATGCATGTCTCCTTTTTCAGCTTGCCAGCTTATCCACCCGCTCGCTCCCTCCACAATCCGCCTCTGCGAAAGCCCCGCTTTCGCCCAAACGAAGCGCCCTCACTTGCGCCCAACCGAAGCCCTGCTTCAGCAATGAAAAATGGCCAAGCCGGGCGCACCCGTTGGACACTGCAAAACACGACTGCCCAGCATGGCGCAGCGCATGACAATCCGGTGGAGAACCATGAACCAGACCAGTCCCGGCCCGCAGACCGGCGCCGACCTGCACTACCAGCAGGCGCTCGCCCAGGGCCAGTTTCTCATCCAGCGCTGCGGGGCCTGCTCGCACGCGGTGTTCTATCCCCGCATGATCTGCCCGCATTGCGGCAGCGACAAACTGGCGTGGGAGGCCCCCAGCGGCCGCGGCACGGTCTACTCGACGACCGTCGTGCGCCGCAAGCCCGAGGCCGGCGGCGACTACAACGTGGCCCTGATCGATCTGGAAGAAGGCGTGCGCCTGATGAGCCGGGTCGACGACGTGGCGCCCGATGCCGTGCGCATCGGCATGGCCGTCCAGGCCAAGGTGCTGGCCCGCGAGGGCGGCAGCCTGCTGGTGTTCGTCGCGCAGGGAGGCCGGGCATGAACCTCAAGGATCTGCGCGGCACCGCCGCCATCGTGGGCGTGGGCCATGCCGGCCTGGGCCAGGCCAACGGTTTTACCGAGATGGAGATCCTGGTGCAGGCGGCGCATCGCGCCGTGGCCGACGCCGGACTCACCATGCAGGACATCGACGGCATCTGCACCGCCAGCGTGGCGGCCACCATGTGGTCCATGCCGGTCATCGAGCACCTGGGCATCCGCCCCACCTTCATCGATTCGACCATGCTGGGCGGCTCGAGCTTCGTCGCCCACCTGATGCCCGCCATCCACGCCCTGGCCACCGGCCAGTGCAATGCCGTGCTGGTGTGCTATGGCAGCACGCAGCGCACGTCGACCCTGTCGCGCGCCGAGATCGGCCGGGTGCGCAAGAACTTCGACCCGCAGCCCTACGAAACGCCTTACGACCCGCTCAGCCCGCTCAGCTCGTACGCGCTGGCCGCGGCGCGCCACATGCACCAGTACGGCACCAAGCGCGAGCAGCTGGCCGAGGTGGCGCTGGCCGCGAGCAAGTGGGCGCAGCTCAACCCCGAGGCGCAACGGCGCAATCCGATCACGCTCGACGAGATCCTGGCCTCTCCCATGGTGTCCGATCCGCTCACCGTGCGCGACTGCTGCCTGGTGACCGACGGCGCCGGGGCCTATGTGCTGGTGCGCGCCGATCGAGCCAGGCAACTGCCCAACAAGCCGGTCTACGTGCTGGGCAATGCCACGGCCGTCTGGAACCGCCAGGTCTCCTCCATGCACGATCTCACCATCACCGCGGCGGAAGAATCCGGCCGGCGCGCCTTCGACATGGCGGGCGTGAAACGGTCGGACATCGACGTGGTCGAGCTCTACGACGCGTTCACCATCAATCCCATTCTCTTCCTAGAGGACCTGGGCTTTTGCGAAAAGGGCGAAGGAGGCGCCTTCGTATCGGGCGGCCGCATCGCGCCCGGCGGCGACTTCCCCATGAACACCAACGGCGGCGGCCTGTGCTGCGTGCACCCCGGCATGTACGGCATTTTCATCACCATCGAAGCGGTGCGCCAGCTGCGCGGCGACTGCGGCGAACGCCAGGTGAAGGATGCCCAGCTGGCCCTGGTGCATGGCAATGGCGGCACGCTGTCCAGCCAGTCCACCGCCATTCTGGGCACGGCCGACACGCTTTGAGACGCGCCGGCCGGGCCGCCCGCGAGCGCCGGGGCGGCCCGCCAGGCAACAACAATAAATCCGGAGACAAGACAATGAAGCTGAGGTCCCTGTTTGCAGCGGCCTGCGCGGCCCTGGCCTGCGCCCAGGCCGCGCCCGCGCTGGCCGACTACCCCGCCGATCACCCCATCCGCCTGCTGGTGGGCTACGCGCCAGGCGGCCCGGTCGACACCACGGCCCGCGTCTTTGCCAAATACCTGACCGACAAGCTCAACCAGTCCGTCGTGGTGGAAAACCGCGCCGGGGCCAGCGGCATGATCGCGCTGGACGCCACCGCCAAGGCGCCGGCCGACGGCTATGTCCTGAGCTTCGCGGCCAGCCCCCCGCTGACCATGTCGCCCCACGTGCAGCACAGCACGCTGTTCGATCCGCGCAAGGACTTCACGCCCGTCGGCCTGATCGTCGACTACACCAATGTGCTGCTGATCGGCGCGCAGTCGCCCATCAAGTCGGTGAGCGAACTGGTCGCCTACGCCAAGGCCCATCCCAATTCCGTGTTCTTCGGCTCGGCGGGCAACGGGGCGTCCAACCACCTGGCGGCCGAGCTGCTCAAGCAGCAGGCCGATGCGCCCATGCAGCACGTGCCCTACAAGGGCAACTCGCCCGCCATGATGGATGTGATCAGCGGCAAGATCACCTTCATGTTCGACATCACCAGCACCGCCATCCCCTTCGTCAAGAGCGACAAGGCGCGCGCGCTGGCGGTCACGTCCAAGGAACGCAACCCCGAGCTGCCCGACGTCCCGACCATGATCGAGGCCGGCATCAAGGACTATGAAGTGGTGGGCTGGTATGCGCTGGTTGCCCCGCCCAGGCTGCCCGACGCCATCGGCAAGCGCCTGACCCAGGCGCTCGACGACGTCGAGAACGACCCCGGCTTCAGAAAGGCCATGGCCGACGGCGGCTACGCGCTCAACAACGGCAGCGCCCAGGCGCTGCAACAGCGCATCGACCGCGAATACACGCTCTGGGGCGACGTGGTCAAGAAAGCCAACATCACCGTCAACTGAAGCGGCGAGGCGACCATGAACGCCCTGCGTAGCCTGCGCGCGCAGACCCGCCTGCCCGTCATCGCCGCGCCCATGTTCCTGGTCTCCGGGCCGGACCTGGTCATCGCGCAGTGCGCCGCGGGCGTGATCGGCACCTTTCCCTCGCTCAACGCCCGGCCGCAGGAGCAGCTGCATGAATGGCTGACCCGCATCGAGCAGGGCCTGGCGGAGGCAAGGCGGCGGGCCTCGCCCGGGCGCCCCGTGGCGCCCTACGGCGTCAACCTCATCGTCCACGACTCGAATGCGCGCTGGCGCGGCGACCTCGCCATCTGCGTCGAGCACAAGGTGCCGCTCATCATCACCTCGCTGCAGGCGCCCGATGCCGTCGTGAAGGCCGCGAGCGCCTACGGCGGCCTGGTGCTGCACGACGTGACCACCGTGCGCCATGCCAGGCGCGCGCTGGAGGCCGGGGTCGACGGCCTGATCCTGGTGTGCGCGGGCGCGGGCGGCCATGCCGGCCGCATCAATCCCATTGCCCTGGTCAACGAGATACGGGCGTTCTACGACGGCCCGCTGGTCCTGTCGGGCTGCATCAGCCATGGCAAGGATATTCTCGCGGCCCAGGTGCTGGGATGCGATTTTGCCTATATGGGCACCCGTTTCATTGCCACGGAAGAATCGCTGGCGCCCGAGCGCTACCGCGACATGGTGCTGGAGGCCTCGGCGGACGACGTGGTCAATACGCCTTATTTTTCAGGGGTGCCGGCCAATTACCTGGGGCCGAGCATCCGGACCGCCGGCCTCGATCCGGAAACCCTGGGCGACCGGCCGCCGTTGCCGATCAACCTGGATAAAAGCGATCGGTCCAAAGCATGGAAAGATGTCTGGAGCGTCGGGCAGGGCGTAGGCGCCGCGCAGGAAGTGCTGCCTGCCGCGCTGCTGGTGGAGCAATTGACGCGCGAGTATGAAGAGGCCCGGCAGGCTTTCAGGTAAGCAGCCGGACTGCGATCGGCGGCATGGTGCCCTAGACGGGAAACCCCTCAGGCGGAAAATGCCGCGACAGATTCGGTCAACACATCGACCAATGCGCGAGCCGGCGGCGTCAGCGCCTGCATATCCCGCGCGGCGATGACCAGTTTGCGTACCGCCCATTCATCCCGCAGCGGCAACACCGCCAGACTCAAATGCCGCGCATGCCGTCGGGCCACCGATTCCGGCACGATCGCGACACCGACGCCCGACTGCACCAGATTGCACAACGACTCGAAGTCATTGGCCTGGATGCGCCGCTTCATGGAGAACCCTTCGCGCGCGGCCGCCCGCGTAACGAACGCCTGCATCGCGGCGCTTTCCTTCAAACCCACGTAATCGCAATCCCGGATCTGCGCAAAACGCAGCGATCCCGCGCCCGCCAAAGGATGCGCGCTCGGGGCGATGACCACCAGCCGTTCTTCCCGGTAGGGTTGCACCGCCAGGCCCGGCTCCGAGGCATCCATGGCCAGGATGCCGACATCCGCCAGCCCCTGCTTCAATGTCCGGGCAATATCGTCGGACGACATTTCCTGGAGGTCGATGTTGACGCCCGGGAATTTCAGCAGGAAGACCTCGAGCGCCGGAGGCACCAATTCGCTGATGGAAAGCGTATTGGCCAGCAGGCGGACACTGCCCGTCATGCCCTTGGCCTGCTCGTTCAAATCGTCGATCAAATCGCCGACCTGGCGCAGGATGGCCTCGGCGTGACGCTGGGCCGTGTGCCCGGCCGACGTCGGGACCAGGCCTTGCGTGGTCCGGTAGAACAGCCGCGTGCGCAGTCCGTCCTCCATTTTCTTGATCCTCGCGCTGGCGGCAGGCGCGGACATGCAGGATCGCTCTGCGCCCCGGGTCAGGCTCCTCGTCTCGACGATATTGACGAGCAGCCGGAGATCAACCGTATCGAAATCAAAACCCATGACGACGCCTCGCTGCCCCCCGGCCCGGTCTTTTGCATACCGGCTTTTAATCATTCTCGAAAATGCGATTCCGAAAATGTGAATTGCCTTGACTCATCCGGCGCGGCAAGCTTGCCCACCGATGTCAATCATTCAAGCATAGCCTGGAACACAGGCAATGGCGCCCGCCCGATACGTGGCCGCCCAGAGGAGACAATATGGCAACACGATCGATCACGGCGGCCGTGACCGCTTTCATGGCAGGATGCGCGGCCCTCGCCGCCCCCGGCGCGATGGTCCAGGCCGCGATGGCCCAGGAATACCCCAGCCAGCCTATCCATATCGTCGTCCCGTATCCGCCCGGCGGCGGCGCGGACATCCTGGCGCGCGATATCGGCCAGAAGCTGGGTCAGCAATACCATCAGCCGATCATCATCGACAACCGCGCCGGCGCCGGCAGCACCATCGGCACGGAATATGCCTCGCGGGCCAAGCCCGACGGCTACACGCTGCTGATGGCCTCGCCGGGGCACGCCATCAACGGGTCGCTATACAAGCACCTGAGCTTCGACCCCGTCAGGGATTTCACACCCATCGTGCTGGCGGGCTCCGGCCCGCTGGTCCTGGTGATGAGCTCGTCCAGCCCGATCAACTCCGTCAAACAGTTCATCCAGGCCGCGCGCGAAAAACCCGGGACCATCAACTATGCCTCCGCGGGCACGGGCAGCTCGCCGCACCTTGCCGGCGAACTGTTCCAGTCGATGGCGCACGTCAAGATCACGCATATCGCCTACAAGGGCACGGCGCCGGCGCTGACCGACCTGCTGAGCGGCCAGGTGCAGGCCATGTTCGCGCCCGTACCCACGGTGATCGAGCTCATGAAGTCCGGCAAGCTCAAGGCCCTGGGCGTGAGCTCGCTGCAACCGTTCTCCGCCCTGCCGGACATCCGGCCGATCGCCGACGATGTGTCCGGCTATGAAGTGCTCCAGTGGTGGGGCGTCGTGGCGCCGCGCGGCACGCCCCAGCCCATCGTCGACCAACTCAACAAAGATATTTCCGCGATTCTGCGCCAGCCCGATATGCAATCCAAGTTCACCGTCATGGGCGCCGAGCCCGGCGGCCAGCCCGCGGCGCAATTCGACAAGCTGATCCGCGACGAAGCCAAGAAATGGGCCGACGTCATCAATACCGCACACATCCAACCCGAATGACCCCACACACCACCGAGGCCCTGGCGCGCTTCGCCGCCTCTTTTGAACGTTCCCGCATCCCTGCCGACGTGCGCCACGCCGCGGCGCAGTGCCTGCTCAACTGGGCCGGCTGCGCCCTGGGCGGCGCCGGGCATCCGGCCGTCGAACGGGCCATGGCCGCCCTGCTGCCGTTTTCCGGCGCGCCGAGCGCAAGCCTGATCGGCCGCGGCGAACGCTGCGACCCGCTCCACGCGGCCCTGTTCAACGGCATCAGCTCGCATGTGCTCGATTTCGACGATACCCACCTGGCTACGCTGGTCCACCCCAGCGGCCCGGTGATTTCCGCCGCGCTGGCGCTGGCGCAGCATCAAGCGGTGGACGGCAAACGTTTCGTCGACGCGATAGCCCTGGGCATCGAGGTGGAATGCCGCGTGGCGCTGGGCGTGTACCCCGCCCACTATGACATCGGCTGGCACATTACCGGCACGGCCGGTGTGTTCGGCGCGACCGCGGCCGCCGGACGCCTGCTCGGACTGGATGAGACCCGGATGGCCTGGGCGCTGGGCATCGCCGCCACGCAGGCCGCCGGGCTGCGCGAAATGTTCGGCACCATGTGCAAGAGCCTGCATCCGGGACGCGCCGCGCAGGGCGGCTTGAACGCGGCCCTGATGGCGCACGCCGGGTTCACCAGTTCCACCCGGGCCATCGAGGCGCCGCGCGGCTTCGCCCGCGTCACTTGCGGCGACCCGCATCTGGACGACGTCACATCCGGTTTGGGGGAATCCTGGGAAATCCTGAAAAACAGCTACAAGCCATACGCCTGCGGCGTCGTCATCCACCCCGTGATCGATGCCTGCCTGGACCTGCGCCGCTCGAACGCCTTCTCGCCGGATGACATTGCCGCCGTCGAACTGGACGTGCATCCCCTGGTACTGGAGCTGACCGGAAAAACCGAACCCGCCACCGGCCTGGAAGGAAAATTCAGCGTGTTCCATGCCGCGGCAATCGCCCTGCTGCGCGGTGAAAGCAGCTTCCGCGACTTTACCGACGAGGCCGTGCGCGACGCAAACGTGATCGCGCTGCGCCGCCGTATCGTCGCGAAGATCGTTGCGGGAACACGCGAGGACGAGGCGCGTGTCACCATGACGCTGCGCAATGGCGAACGCTTGAGCCGCCACGTGCCGAATGCGCTGGGCAGCCTGGCCCGTCCCATGAGCGATGAGGATATCGAACGCAAATTCAGGGACCTGGCTCAGGATGTGCTGCCGCAGGCCCAAATCGACCAGGCCATCGGACTGTGCTGGAAAATCGACGAGCAGCCCGATGCGGGCCGCGTCGGCGCGGCGCTATCGCCGCAGCCGCAGGTCAGCTACCCGACTCGAGCGTGATGTGGGCCTTGGCGATCACCTCGTGCCACTTGGCGAGTTCTGCCGCGAGAAAGTCCCGGAACTGCGCCGGCGTTCCCGGCATGGGTTCGGCGCCCGCCGCCAGCATGCCCTTGGCGATGTCCGGGTCGTTCAGCACCTTGACCAGATCGGCATTGACGCGCTTGATCACGTCGGCCGGCGTCCCCTCGGGCGCCATCAGGCCGCTCCACGAATAGGCCTCATAACCGGCCACGCCGGCCTCGGCAATGGTCGGAACCTCGGGAAACATGGCCGAGCGCTTGAGGTTGCCGACGCCCAGCGCGCGCACCGCGCCGGCTTTCATGTGCGGCACCGCCGAGGGGCCGTCGGCGAACATCACCTGCACCTGTCCGGCGAGCAGGTCCTGCATGGCCGGCGCGCTGCCGCGATAGGGAATGTGCTTGATCGTCGTGCCCGTCATGCTGTTGAACAGCTCGCCCGCCAGGTGCGTGCCGCCGCCCGTGCCCGAGGAGCCGAACGACAGCTCGCCCGGATGCGCCTTGGCATAGGCGATCAGTTCCGCCACCGTTTTGACCGGCAGCTTGGGATTGACCACCAGCACAATGGGAAACACCGCCGCCATGCCGACCGGCTCGAAATCCTTCTGGATGTCGTAGCTGAGATTGCCGCGCAGGCTGGGGAGCACCGAATGATGGATGGAGGCAAAGAAGAAGTGATAGCCGTCGGCCTCCTGCTTGGCCGCCACCTGCGCGCCCACGATGCCGCCCGCGCCCGCGCGGTTGTCGACGATGGCGGGCTGGGACCACATCTGGCCCAGCGGACGGGTGACGAAACGGGCCGTGGTATCGACGGGACCGCCCGGCGGGAAAGGCACCACGAAGTTCACGGCGCGGGTGGGCCAGCTTGCAGCCTGGGACAGGGAAGGCATCCAGGGCGCGGCCAGCGCTGCGCCCAACCCCGCGATGAGGCGGCGGCGTTGCGGATTCTGCATAGTTGTTGTCTCCGGGTATTGTTTTCGATGCATCGTGGTCGGTGCCACGATGCGCCCCGGCATTATTTGCCAGCCGCCCCGGAATACCGATTCTTCTTTGCCTAACCCGGTGTTCAGCCAGCCCGTATTCAGACGCCCGACAGATCAGCTCTCGCGGGCGGCGCGCGCGATGTGCTCGATGAAGTTCTCGGCGAAGCGCGGCAGGTCGCGGCCGCGCTGGCGCACCAGCAGGCGCTCGCGCTGGGCCCAGGAATCCTCGATCTTCAGGACGTGCAGGGAGTTGGGCTGGCTGTAGCGCCGCACACAGCCCGTGGGCACCACCGCCACGCCCACGCCGACCTCGACCATGCGGCACACGGCCTCGAAACTGCCCACGTTCACGCGCTGCATGATGTTCTTGCCTAGCCCAGAGGCGATGTCCTCCAGGAAGACCTGGATGGCGCTGTTGGGATGGATGCCGACGAACTGGCAGGTGTCCAGCAGGTCGACAAACCGCACCGACGTCTTCTCGGCCAGGGCATTCTTTACCGAAGTCACCACCACCAGCTCGTCGCGGAACAGCGGCATGACGTCCAGCCCCGCGACATCCACGTTGCCGGCCACCAGGCCGATGTCGCCGGCCCCCGACCGGATGGCCAGCGCGATATCGCCCGAGACCTTTTCCTCGATCTCGATGTCGACGTCGGGATATTCGGCCAGGAAGCTCGACAGGGCCTCGGCCAGGAAGGAGTTGGTGGCCGTGGTGTTGGCCAGGAGCCGCAACCGTCCCTTGATACCGTGGGCATAGAGCTGCAGGTCGGCATTGAGACACTCCAGCTGCCCGAAGACCAGGCGCGCGTGCTTGAGCAGCACCTCGCCTGCCGGCGTGAGGGACACACCGGTGGCCTGGCGCACCAGCAAGCGGGTCTTGAAAGCCTCTTCCATGTTCTTGATGCGGGCGCTGGCGGCCGGCAGCGAAAGAAAGGTCCGTTCGGCCGCACGGGTCAAACTGAGGGTGTCCCCCACGTTGATGAACAGACGCAGGTCTGTCAGGTCATGTCTCATGTTCGATGCACCGTTCCGCCACGCAAAAGGGGGGTGTCTTGAATTTTGAATTCTGTTGTCTGCCCCGGGAATCTACCATGCGAAGAGGATCCGGCGCCAAAACCGGAAAGCAAGCCAACCATTGAGCGTCCTGGGGCGCATCAAACAACGTGGAGAGACAAATGAGCGGAATGGTTTCCGGCAAGGTCGTCGTGGTCACCGGCGCCGGCGGCGGCATCGGCCGTGGTATCGCCCTGGCCATGGCCAAGGCGGGCGCCAAGGTGGTGGTCAACGACCTCGACCTCAAGCAGGACGGCACGGGCGGCCCCGCCCAGGCCGTCGTGCAGGAAATCGTCGCGGCCGGCGGCCAGGCCGTGGCCTGCACCGCCAGCGTGGCCAGCTACGCGGGCGCCAACGAAAACATCGCGGCCGCCGTCGACGCCTTCGGCCGCGTCGACGCGGTGATCAACAACGCCGGCAACCTGCGCGACCGCGTCTTCCACAAGATGAACGAGGAAGAATGGCGCCAGGTGCTCGACGTGCACCTCAACGGCTCGTTCTACATGAGCCGCGCGGCTGCCCCCTATTTCCGCGACCAGGAATCGGGCGCCTTCGTGCACATGACGTCCACGTCCGGCCTGATCGGCAACTTCGGCCAGGCCAACTACTCGGCGGCCAAGCTGGGCATCGTGGGCCTGTCCAAGTCCATCGCCCTGGACATGGCGCGCTACAAGGTGCGCTCGAACTGCATCGCCCCCTTCGCCTGGAGCGCCATGACCAGCTCGATCCCGGCCAACACGCCCGAAGAAAAGGCGCGCGTCGAGAAGCTCAAGAAAATGGAAGCCCACAAGATCGCCCCGCTGGCGGTCTACCTGATCAGCGACGCCGCCCGCGAACAGGGCATCACCGCGCAGATCTTCGGCGTGCGCGCCAACGAAATCATGCTGTTCTCCCAGCCGCGCCCGCTGCGCACGGTGCACCATTCCGAAGGCTGGACGCCCGAGCTCGTCGGCGAGATCGCCATTCCCGCCATGCGCAAGCACTTCTACGC
>Ga0154006_1000371_pt1 | contig 15022 bp, 9 predicted proteins | sample TSFL090MetaG_FD_104747 | JGI IMG/M metagenome (GOLD analysis project Ga0154006, IMG submission 104747) | Attine ant fungus gardens microbial communities from Florida, USA - TSFL090 MetaG | ecosystem: Host-associated > Fungi > Mycelium > Unclassified | place: USA: Florida, Wakulla State Forest...
CGTGGTTTGACAATGACCGCAGATTATGCCGCAATTATGAACTTTTGATGGAATCTGCTGAAGAAATGGTCAAATTGTCCGCTATAAAACTTTTAATAAAATATTTTTAAACAGGCTCTAATTCTCTCACTTTTATTTTGTGATAAAGTGCCCGGCGTTGTTCTGTATAGGGCGTATTAAATAATGTGTTATAAATCTCTTTTAAACCTGGTGTGATCCAACAAGGGCTATTCTCTATTGAAATATTTTTTGTCTGGAAAATTTCAGGAAAATATTGTTGCATTTCTTCTACTATGGAAGAAGAGAATAGTACATCCACAAGAAAAAAATCATTTGAGTTTTCGAAAGAAATGTCGAATGATTCAGGCTGATGTTGATATATCAAATAGTGATCTTTGGGAAACAGTGTCGGAAGAAATAACAGCTAAGATTTGCTGCTGCCGTGCTTTCAGTTTGTTGTAGACTATTTTTCAGCATTAAAACAGCGTGTAAACATTTGGGCGATGAAACTTCGCTCCCTGTAAGCTGCTTAATAAAACGACCAATTACATATTGAAGCCGGTAATCTTCGCCTTCTAAGGTTTGGATAGAGATTTCGGATAAATTGCTTTTTGCAGAAGAGGTTTCTGCACCTTGTATCAAAGGTTCGTTATATTTGTCGGGTAGCCCGGGAACAAGCTCTAAAATCCTGTTATTAGAGATCGTTAATTGCATGTTTAGATGAGGCTGTAGTTTTCTAAAACTTGCTGTTTTTCAGTTACTTCCTGCAATATGCTCTACTATAAAAATAGTTGGCGATGTAAGTTTAGAACTCTAAAATATTCTTTGCAATCATTCTGCTTTTAATTTACGAACTTCGCTGTTTACAGAAAAGAGCTGTTTGCTAATTAAACTAATTGCTTAATTCTTAATGCTAACATATATTTCTATAATGTAAAAAAAAGAAATAAAAATGGGTTAATCGATTTACCTGGTTTCATTTTTATTTGAGATTTTTTAATTAGAATTTTTGCCTTTCCACATAGAGAAATGTGTTTATCTGCTTGAATTCTGTAAATAAAATAATGTATTATATTTGTCTCAATTACGATTGAAATGCTTAAATATAAAAGATACTTTTTATTATATATTTTACAGTTAATATGTTTTTTAACAAATGCCCAATTGCCGGTAAGCAAATTAGGAACTGAACAAGGTCTTTCCAATGATCTTGTGCGTTCTATTCACCAGGATAAAAGAGGTTTTATGTGGTTTGGCACCACTGATGGACTGAATAGATACGATGGTTACGAGTTTAAGGTTTTCAGAAATGTATTTGGAGATACCAATTCTTTGGTACATAGCGCTATTTCCGGAATTACTGAGGATTCGAAGGGTTATATCTGGCTGTGCACGAGAAAAGGAGTTAGCGTTTACAATAGTCTGTCTGGTAATTTTAAAACAATTCAGTACTTAGATGCCGATGTTAATCAGGTAAAGCGAATGGATGATGTTGTAGTCAGAGTTATTGATGCGGATAAATATAACAATATACTATTAGGATGCGAACTTTCAGGATTATACCTGTGTAAAAATGTTGACGATGTTGCAACATTGATCCAAATGCGAGATGATAAGAATCAATTGGTTAATAAATATGGGGTTCAGGCTTTAGCCGTAAATGATAGGGGGCAAACCTTTGTATTTGTACAGGATAGGGGCGTTTTTGTACTTGATTATAAAAATAATCGTTTAAATAATCTAACACGAAGTGTCTTATCCGCAAACTGTATGATAGCATTGGGCGACAGTTTATTGATAGGGACAAACAGCGGATTATACAGCTATAACTATAAAGAACATACATTGAATCTTTTGTACAGGTCTTCGTCTGGGTTTTTGACAGAAGATAAAGTTGTGGCTTTATCGCTTGACAAAGCCAATAATTTATGGATTGGTACAAGCGGTAATGGCGTTTGTATTTTGAACTTGTTAACAAAACAAAAGCGCGAAATCAAAGGGGGAGATGATCGTTTTTCGCTTAGCAGTAATTCGGTATATGCCTTTTGCGCAGACAGCCAAAATCGAATGTGGGTGGGAACGCTGAAAGGAGGTGTACTCTTGTTTGATTCAACCCGTGCGCGTTTTCATACAATAACACATAATCCTCTTGACCCTGGTAGCCTGTCGGCCAATTTTGTGTCCTGTATTACTGAAAGCCGTGATGGTGCGCTATATATTGGTACTGAAGGCTATGGCTTAAATGTAGGTCCAAAAGGCGCTACAGGGTTTAGAAAATTTTATAATATGCCCGGAGATGCTAACTCAATCTCCTCCAACAATATTTCAAGTATAGCCGAGGATGCTGAAGGAAAGATATGGGTTGGAACTTATACCGGTGGTATTAACAGGTTTGATATTGCTTCCGGGAAATTTATCAGATATTCTTTGATTAACAGGCAAAGCAAAAATGAAAATAAGGTTGTGTGTCGTATCTATGAAGACAGAAATAAAAACCTTTGGGCTACAACACTGCGGCAAGGTAACTTTTTTGGAGGGCTTTACCTGTACAACAGGCAATTGGATAAGTTCGAGCAATTTGGCGACGATCGTTTGTCGGATTTATTTTCAATATATGAAGATAGTCGTGGACAACTTTGGGGAGGAAATATTACCCAGCTTGTAAAAATTGATGTGCGCAATGAAAGTGTGAAAAGTTATGAGATAGGTCAGTTTGTACGAACTATTCAGGAAGATAGCTTTGGCGCTTTTTGGATAGGTACCGAAGGTGGAGGATTGATACAATTTGACCGGGAGAACAGTATAATTAAAAACAGGTACACTACGCAGAACGGTCTTTGTAATAATAACATTTTTTCCATACTTGAAGATAAATTGGGGTGTCTGTGGTTGTCTACGTTCCATGGTTTATCAAGGTTTGACAGTAGAAAGCAAATATTTAAGAATTTTTATTATGGGGACGGGCTTTTAAATAATCAGTTTCATTTTAATGCAGGAGCCAAATTGCTTTCCGGCGAATTTGCTTTTGGCGGATTGGGTGGATTAGATTTGTTTATCCCTGAGAAAATTCAAGACATTCGTAATGCCGCACCTTTATATATAACAAATATAAAAGTAAATGGCGTACCTGTAAATGTACATCCTTCATTAATTTCTGGTATTGCGGATAATGAAATAACTGCTTTAAAAGTGCCTTTTGATGAAGCGGCCTTTTCTTTTGATTTTGCGGCTCTTGAATATTCTGTGCCTGATAAAATCCGGTATGCTTATATGATGGATGGCTGGGATAAAAGCTGGACTCAGTCTGAAAATAAGCGCACGGCAACTTATACACATCTTAATGAAGGGCGCTATGTTTTTAAAATTAAGTACACAGATGCTGATGGAAATTGGACAAAGAAAGGAATTTCCTTGCACATTATTGTCTTACCGCCCTGGTATAGATCCTGGTGGGCGTATCTGCTATACTTTGCTATTTTTGTTACACTTATATATTTATATATATCCTACCGTTCTCGCCAGGCAAAATTAAAATACGAGGTAAATCTCCAAAAAGTCAACCTGGAAAAGGAAAAGGCCGAACATGAAAAGCATATAGCAGAGTTGGAAGTGGAACGTACCCAAAGAGCATTCGAGAAAGAAATAGCTGATAGGGAGCGTGAAGTTAATGAACGTAGATCGTCATTCTTTACTAATATTTCCCACGAGTTTAGAACTCCCCTTACCTTAATTCTTAACCCAATAAAAGATATTTTGTCGAAGAAAGGACTTTTGCCTGAAAAAGAAGATAGAGAGGTTGAAATTATATATAGAAATACGAGGCGTATGTTAAGCCTGACGAACCAATTGTTGTTGTTTCGTAGGGAGGAAATTGGTTTGGATAAAGTTTATCCGGTCAAAATCGACCTCGAAGCACTTTGTAAGGATGTGTATTTATGTTTTGTTCAGCAAGCCGAGGCCAAAAACATTACTTATCATTTTTATTGTAATGAAAATGGCATTGAAATATATGCAGATCGGGAAAAACTGGAAATTGTTTTTTATAACTTAATATCCAATGCTTTAAAATATACTCCGGATTCAGGAGAAATATCTATAAGTATTATTGCTGGAGAGAATGATGTAAATATAGAAGTTGCTGACAATGGCCCCGGGATTGCTAATGGGGAATCCGATAAGATTTTTGATAAATTTTATCAAACCAAAAATGAAGGCCTGGAAACCAAACCTGGTTTCGGAATTGGATTATATCTGGCCAAACAGTTTACTGAAGCTCATTTTGGAGCCATTACATGTGCCAGTAGGAAAGAAGGTGGGGCGCTATTTAACGTACATTTGCTAAAAGGGATGGGTTGGTTTACACCCGAGCAACTGTCGCATAAGATTGTTAGCCAATCAGTTCTGGATGGGCTCGTGCAAGATGTCGAAGAGAAAAAAGACCTTCCGGCATTGGAGGAAGTGACTGAAAAAACCGAACAACTTATAGTTAGCGATAAACATTCAATTTTGGTGGTGGACGACGATCCAGAAATACGAGCGTATTTGAAGTTGATTTTCAGCGATTTGTATAGGGTTCATGAAGCTGCTAATGCCAAAGATGGAATTACTCTTGCAGAGAAAACATTACCTGATATTATCATCAGCGATATTATGATGGAAGGTGCGGATGGTATTGATTTATGTAGAACCATAAAAGCAAACCAGGCGTTAAGCTACATTCCTGTTATTTTGATTACCGGCACATCCAGCGAGGAGTTGAAGTTGCAGGGCGTACAGGAGGGCGCCAGCGACTATATTATTAAACCCTTTGATAAAGAACTTCTTTTGGCAAAAATTAAAAACCTGCTTAAAGACAAAAATAGTTTGCAGCGGTATTTTTACAACGAAATAACGCTGAATAACCAGGATGCCAAAATTTCGGACCAGGACAGAGAATTGCTGGAAAATTGTATCAAATTGATAGAGAATAATTTAACCGAAGAGGAATTTAACGGTAAAACATTAGCAACCGAGTTGGGAATGAGCTATTCCTCCTTAACAAAAAAAGTAAAGGCTATTTCCTGCCAATCATTAAATAACTTTATTCGGTTTGTTCGTTTACGAACAGCGGCCCGCCTGTTTATAAACACTAATGATAATATAACTGAGGTTGCAACTTCGGTTGGTATCTATGATCCAAGCTATTTTAGAGATCAGTTCTCTAAACAATTCGGAATGAAACCGGCGGAATTCATTCGAAAATACCGTCAACCGTTTGCAAACAAGCACACATTGAACAGAGATGTTTTGACGAAAGAAAGGGCAGACCGATTAAGTATGTAATTTTCATAGATATTTGGAAATTACATTAATATAATAGGGTAATTTGAGTAAATCAAATTACCCTATTTTTTTGCTTAAAAACCTGTTTGTTTCTTTGAAAAAGATGAAAATGTCAAATTCCCCTACTTTTTTGATATTACCCCTCTGTCATTTTTTTAATTGGCAATTAATATTGCAACATTAATTCGAAGCGAATATTATTTGAATTGATATTTATTATTCAGTTAGGCAAATCGGTTTAGCTGTTTATACCTGTATAAAACCCAGTAAAGAGAACGAGAATTTTTGAGATTAGCTTGTACATATAGATTCATGCCATTAAAAATCAGTAAAATATATAATCAAAATCAATCAGTATGCTACTAATCGCTGAGTAGAGCAAATTGCCAGGAATGTAAATTCTTAATATATGAAACAAACGAATGCTTTAAATCTGTTAAAGAAACAAATGCCCCGATGGGTCACTATGACAATAATGAGATTCATTTTACAGTCTCCGTACCTAATGCAAGATATTCTTCCGGGAGAAGAAAGTAACGACTGTTCTCCGGATTGTTTAAATATTATTAGCCCAATTTTAGATACTTCACATATTTTATGAAGTAACTGTGGCTGATGGAAAGAAACGACTTTATAAAATAATCTTACAATTTAAATATTATGAAATATAAATTAAACTATATACTAATTTTCTTCTCTCTATCTATAGGTCTCTTCCTTATAGGTTGTAGTAAAAAGCAGACTGTTGCTCTCTCCACCATTCAGGTCGACGAATTTTTTCCGGTAGAAGGGGTCTCAGGAACAGAAGTGAGTATTAAGGGTACTAATTTCGGAAATAATGCGAAGGTGTTTTTCAATGAAACAGAGGTGAAAGAGTATGTTTCCCGCTCGAATGATTTGATCGTTGTAAAAGTACCCGATAACGCAACTTCTGGTAAAATTGGGGTTTTGGATGGAGACGCTTACGGTTTTTCCTCTGAAAAATTCTCTTATATTTCAAGTGCAGTCATTGAAAAGTTGTCTGCAGAGAAAGCGCCAGTGGGTGATTTGATAACCATCTATGGCAGTAATTTCTTTGATGTTGGTATTGAGAATATCATTGTGAAATTTGGCAACGCTGCTACCTCTGTTGTTTCTGCAACTTCCTCTGAAATTTCTGTAATAGTACCTAAAGACGCAGAATCTGGAAATATAAGAGTTCAGTTTGGGAATATTCAAACGGTGACGGGGCCTATGTTTACTGTGGGCTTTGCATTAGTCCCCGATCACGTATTCGACCTTAAGAAATATGAGAAGGGTGGAGGTAGTTTTAGCGTTGGTGACGATGGTTTAATTGGAAGCACCAAAAAGGACGCTTACTTAGTTTACCCATTTACGGTTAATGTAGACGGTAATTATGTAGTTACTGCACAAACCGCAACGAACCAGGCTTATGCTTGTTATCTTAATGTTGACATGGGTACTGATATGGAAAAAATGGCAAACAAAGTTCCGGATGCGAGTTTGTCACAAGTGATGCTTAAACAAGGATGGGCTACTATGGAAGATCATACTTACGGGGCTTTCGCCTTAAAAGCAGGAAAAACATATTACCTGAGATTATACTTTTTGGCAGAAGGTACCTCTTGGGCGGGTAATGTAGGTAATATCGTTCTGAAATTTGCGGAAGATCAGGCAAAACCCGGAATTAATGTGGATAACGCATCTAACTATAATCTTTATTCCAATGACTTTAATAGTGGGGTATCATTACTTCCATTCTCTACATCCTGGGCCTGGGATCCCAGTTATATTAAAGTGGTGAACCAATATGCTGAGTTTTATTATAACCAGGCAGCATTAGATGCGGACGACCGCCGTGAGAGAAGAGGGTGTGAATTGGTGTGCGGGTTCTCAACGACAACAGACGGTTGGTATGGATTCAAAATATTCTTACCTGAAGGAAAGTTTCCGAAAAATGTTGACGGCTCTGTTATTGCTCAAATTTTCAATAGTGGAGATGCTAATACCTGGGCCGGACATTTGAAAATCAATCAGGATAAGTTAGGTGTTGCGTATAGAGGATCGGCTGCGGCTTCAGCAGAAATAAACAAAGAAGTAGGCACATTAACCTGGGATAAATGGATTCCTGTTGTTATGTATTTTAGGGCTGGACGAAATAATAAAGGACTTATTCGTGTATGGATGGGTGATAATATGATGGAAGCCAGCCCTACCTTCGATTCAGGTCCTATCAACCTGGGTTTTGGAAATTGGATTGACGATAATACCCTAAACGGAACAGTAACGCCTGACAATCCTGTTGCTGATAATCTTGGAGGCAAGTGGGGATTATATGTGTCATCGGGAGGCGATCGTACAATTCGTTATGACGACTTGAAAGTGTTGGAAAAGAATCCTGCCGGGGCCTTTAACATTGTTAAACCTGGAAATTGATAATGCAATATTATACATATCATAGTCAGAACCCTGAGTATGATATGTATATTTTTTGAGTATAAACGAATATAGGTCTTGACCAGATAAAAATAATTTTTGACCGCCATATTTAACGATTAGCTATTATAAATCAAATTATCTCAATTCTGAGTAGTTCGTAGTTCAACAAAATAAAAATTCTCATTATGTTAAAAACAGTAGGTAAGGGAATGTCCGATTCTTGGCTTATGCACAACAGGATATTAGCAAAAATCAGAGATGTATTGCTGCTAATTCTTTTTCAATCTTCTTTTTGCTGCTTATTTGCACAAGTACCTAACGGGCATGTTATTAAAGGTACAGTTACAGATAGTTACGGGTCTCGCTTGAAAGATGTATCTGTTGCAATAAAAGGAATAAACACAGGTTCTGTTACAGCTGAAGACGGAAGTTACACTATTAATGCCCCGTCTTTGGAAGATACATTAACGTTTTCGTTCATCGGGTATCAAACCGAAAATGTGGCTATCGCAGGAAGAGCAGAGGTTAATTTAAAGCTGGCAAATGTTAGTAAAGAGTTGGATCAAGTGATTGTACTTGCTTATAACACATCCAGTAAGCGAAAATTAACATCTGCCGTTACAAATGTTGATGTTAAACAAATTGAAACAATGGCGGGCTACCAAAACCTAGGATCAGCCCTTCAGGGGCGTGTTGCAGGTGTAATGATAGCCAATAGCCACGGAGGCCCGGACGCCAGTGCTTCAATCTCTATCCGGGGCGGCGGTGCTCCTATGTATATAATTGATGGCGTTATTGCCAATGCAGGATTATTTAATATGCTTAACCCACAGGATATTGAAACCATGTCTGTTATGAAAGATGCAGCATCCAGCGCTGTATATGGTGCCACTGCTGCAAATGGCATAATAGTGGTTACTACAAAAAAGGGGAGGGTAGGTAGAGCCAGGATAAATTATATTTCTGATGCGCAGTTTAATACCCCTATGGTAGTTAACTCCAAATTAACCTCATTGCAATATGCAGAGCTACGTAATACGATAAGTGATTACATGGGATCTGCAAGACCGTACTCAGACTTGGTTTTGGCAAAAATAAAGAGTGGAATATTCCCTGACTATCCCGATAATGACTGGTGGGATATTCTGGTTAAAAAATATGCTTACTCACAGAGGCACACTTTAACACTTGATGGCGGTGATAATGCAACACAATACAGGCTTTCTTTCATGTTATATGATCAGGGTACGTTACAAAAAAAGGTAATAGGCGATCATGACCCCAAAGATTATAAAACATATAGTGCAGATTTAAATTTGCGACATATTTTTACGAAAGCCGGATTGACAATAGGGGTAGATATGAAACCCTATTTGGTAAATAATAAAACCTTTGGAGGAGATCCTTGGGGAAACATACAAATATTAAGCCCTTTAACAAAAACGTATAATAGTAATGGAACTTATGCGCCCAATAGTCCGATGGCTCTATTTGCAGATACAAGGGGCAGTTATGCCAAGACATTTAACTTTGGAAATAACACTCGATTAGACCTGGATTTGAAAATTCCAAAAGTGAAAGGACTAACTGCTACATTTGTTGGAAATCTTGAGTTGTTTAATGGTAATAGTAAGACCTGGACAGCTTATGTACCAACGTATAATGAAGATGGTACTTTGGTTACAGCAACAGACCCGATCCTTTCCATGACAAAGAACAATACATGGAATTATCAATTTAATACAGGTTTAAAGTATAAAACTCAATTTGCGAATCAACACAACTTATCTGCAGGGCTATACTATAATCAACAAGAGGGCTATACTGAACTTATTACCGCCACCCGTACAGGATACTATGACTATGTTGATCAATTGTATGCCGGACCAACGTCAAATCAAACCAACTCTGGGTCTGCATCAGAATCTGGAAGATTGGGATATGTGGGCGTATTGGACTATGATTTTATGGGTAAATATATAGTGGGTGCAAGCTTTCGCTATGATGGCTCTGATGCTTATCAAAAAGGGGAACGATGGGGTTTTTTCCCATCGGTATCATTAGGATATGTAATTTCTGATGAAAAAGCTATAAAAGATATGCTTAGTAGTATATCAGTGAATTTCCTGAAACTTAGAGGATCCTGGGGTATAATTGGAGAGACTTCTAATAGGTTTGCTTATTTATCCGGGTATTCATTAAGTACAACGGGTGCATATATTGGAGGTACAACGGTACCTACATTAACGCCTGGCTCTTTGGCAAGTGGGGATCTAACATGGTATACTACAAAAAACTGGAATATAGGGATTGATTTTGCGCTGTTTAATAACCGTCTGAATGGTTCTGCCGATTATTTTTATAGGAGAACAACCGGGTATTTGATTAATCCTGTAGATAGGTATAATGCTACGCTTGGAAATCCTACCGGTTCAAGTGGCTTTAATTATACGTATGGTTTGCCTAAGGTTAAATCTGATGACGCATTTAGAAGAGCCGGAGCTGAATTCTCACTAAGCTGGAAAGAGCAACGGGGAAACTGGAACTATAGTATTGGTGCCAACCTTTCACTCTATGATCAATTATGGGAAAAATATGCTGCTGTTGATGACGCGGTTACTTTGGCTAACCCCAACAAAAGAACTACAGGGGTGACTTTAGGTCAGGGGCAGCGCTCCCTGGTGTATACAGGTTTGATAAGTGGCTCATCACAACTATTGAACACTGTAATTCAAGCTAACGGATCTGCTATGATGGCTGGCGACGCGGCTTTTATGGATGTGAACGGTGATGGGCAAATAAATGATGAGGATGCAATATATAACTATAAGCCGAGGTCTGCGATTATGCAATATGGCGTTCCTTTTAGAGTAGGATACAAAAGCTGGTTTTTGGATGGGTTAATACAGGGAACCGGTTCTCAATATGATTTTATCAGTGCATTTGACAGAGGAACTGGATGGAATAAAATCTATTATCAATATCAATTAGATATATATAATCCCGGTAACACCAATGCAAGCTTGCCTCGTGCAGATAATGACTATGGTGCGTGGAATGGCGAATACAATAGGGCTAACTCTAATTTATGGTTAGTGAATAGAACTTATGTTCGGCTAAAAAACCTGAATATAGGTTATGACTTAAAAAACACTCTGTTTAAGAACAGTGCATGGTTTTCGAGTGCCAAAATATCATTAGCGGGAACTAATCTTTTTACAATTTCCCCAGCCAAAAAATACTTTGATCCGGAGAACGGCGTAGATATCTATGGCTACTATGGTTATCCAATGACTAAAACGTATTCTTTGGTTTTGAATGTTAGTTTCTAATTTATTAATAGTACAATGATGAAAAAAACAACAACATATATTTTAATAGTTGCATTTTTAAATGTTTTATTCTCCTGTAGCAAAGTAATAGACAAATATCCCTTAGACTTACGAACAGAAGGAGATGTATGGTCTGACTCAAAACTTGCTCAGGCTTATTTGAACAGAATATGGTACGCTACCTGTCGTAATGATTATGCTTACGAGTCATGGTTGGGCATGTATGGAGGCCCTCTTTGCCCTGGTGAAATCGTTTCAGACAATAGCTATAATCGTTGGAATAGAGCCGCGGTAGGTGTTCGTGGCGAAGCCCAATTATACGATGCAACCTTTGATGCTGGTGCTTACTTTAATAATTTTATTGATATCAGAAAAGTAAATATTGCTTTGGAACATTTAAATACTGACGCCACAAAAGCCAAATTTGGCGAGGTTGTTACGAATGACATGCTGGGACAAGCTTATTTCGCAAAAGGGCTGATTTATTTTGCAAGGGCGAGGGCGTTTGGAGGGTATCCTATTATTGAAAAAATATTGACAGTACAGGATTCTCTTAATTTAAAACGGGCATCAATTAAAGAGACTTACGACTATTCGATAAGTCTTTTGGAAAAAGCTTTTCCACTTTTAAATAAATCTGTTCCGGCAGGGCGTCCGGGGCAAGGTGCTGCATTAGCGCTTTTGTCTGAAGTGTGCCTTCAGGGTGCCGCATATATCAAATACGATATGTTGAATGGGGCTGCAACCACTGATGTTACGCCCTATTACACAAAATGTATTAATGCTGTCAAAAGCCTTGACTCCTTGGGATTATATAGTTTGGAGCCTCAATCAACATATGGGAAAATGTTCAGTGACTTCAGTTATGCATCTGGAAATCCCAAAGAAATTATATTAGCCCAATTTACGCCGCCAGGTATTATTACTTTGAGCAGTGATAAATCAGTAGAATTAAACTGTTATCTCCCTACATTTTATGCGGACATTCTGACTTCATCAGTTCTTTCAAGCTATACTAATGCACCATTTTCGGGTTTTACATTAACGGGGGGCTGGCAGAGCATTGCTCCCAATCCTACAGTGATCAACAATATCTTTTATATTATTGATCTGGATGGAAAAGCACGTCGTTGGAACGAATCTCAATTATTTGCAAAATATATAACAGTTACCAACGGCACGTATAGCTTAAATGCCCAGGCCGCGGCCGATGGAGTTACTGATATATCCAGTTTAATGTATAAAAACAGGGACCAGCGCTTTTACTCTGGTATTGCGTATGATGGTTGTACCAATTATTTTAATAATAAGTTTAATTCGAGAACAGGTGGAAATTTCAGTCCGACCTCCTATAAAACGCTCGATGCCTCGTACGGTAGTGTAACGGGATACCTTTATAGAAAAACTGTTCCGGAAACGCAGTCATGGACAATTGGTACCTATAGTGGTTATCATAGAGTTTTACTAAGATTGGGCAGGGCTTACCTCAATGCAGCAGAAGCGTATCTTATGAAAGGAGATTATGCCAATGCTCGTAATTATATTAATCTTACACGCACTGTTCAGGGAGGTTTGCCAGCGCTAACAAGTGAAAGTGGTGAGGAATTATGGAAAATATACATTGATGAACGTGATGCTGAATTAATATTGGAAAATGATCGTTATTTCACATTATTGCGTAACGGTATCAGGAATGGCGCTGAATCAATAAGTGAGTTGAATGGACAAATATACCAATTAAATATTGCCGCAGATGGTAAATCCTATAAGTATTCTGATCTATTGTTTGAGGCGGCAAATAATAGTATGAAATTTAGCCGTTTTAGGTATTTATATCCTGTGCCACAATCAGTAATAAATTCCAATCCAAATTACACACAAAATCCCAGATACTAAATAAAAAATCTTTAATATGAGTACTAAAAATATAATCTTTACATGCGCGATTATTTTATTAAGCTTAACCTCTTGCTTAAAATCTGGACTTGATAGGGTAGAGAACTCTGATTTAAAAGAAATTACAGGAATAAGTTTCGAGTATCGCTGGATTGCAAAGAATGCAAATGGATATGATGTATTATGTAAACAAGCTTTAACCTTAAGCAATAATAAGGCCACTAACACAACGGCGGATTCTGTTTTCACTAAACTTACAGTTCCGGCCGCTAGCACAAGTACTGCTTTTAGTGCTTTCAACGCAGGAATAAGGCAAAACGTGGGTAGAGACAGTTTATACTTGATAGCTAATCTCAGCCCTGCCGCTAAAATTGAGCCAATTGAAGGAGCTCCCGTTTTGGGACTCCCGGGAGACTTTAGCGGGGATTCCTACAGATATAAGGTTACCGCAGCAAATGGAACGACTAAAATTTATACCATTGTTATTACAGATTTTGTCAAGTAGTATTTCTAAATCTATTTTAGACAAAAAATAGATTTACGAATGCCCTATGTGTGATACTATTTTTTCATAAAGTATTCGGATAAAAGAGGCTGTCTTGATCTTTAAAGACAGCCTCTTCTTAGTAATGTTACAGGTGTACGAACGATGGTTGTCGGATCAATAAATAATAAAATATGAGATATAAATTGCAATTAATCAAATTAATGGTTTGTTCTATGTGCTGGTTGTGCACATCAAGTTCTAAAGCACAGTCATTTTTGCATCCGGGTGTTCTGCATTCCCAAAAGGAATTTGATCATATGGCTATGATTGTACAACAGAAAATTCAACCGGCATACGGTTCTTATCTTTTGATGAAAAATAATCCACGTGCATCCGCAGATTATAAAATGAATGGTCCGTATCAGATAATTTCGCGAGATGGAGAATACGCATGGACCAAAAGTAAAATGGAAGCAGATTTTAGTGCCGCTTATCTTAACGCGATAATGTGGATGGTAACTAAAGAGCAGGCTCATGCAAAAAAATCAATTGAAATATTAGAACGTTATGCTGACGTATTGACTACTATACCAGCAACTAATGATGCACCTTTGTTGGCTGGGTTAGAGGGTTTTAAAATTATATACGCATCTGAAGTGCTGAAGCACAGTAACAGCAGTATAACAACTCAACAGCTCAATAAAATTACTAAAATGATAACCCAGATATTTTTGCCTGTCATAGATAAGTTTTATACTACTCCGGCTTATACAAATGGAAACTGGGGCTCCATCAACACTAAAACTTATATGGCCGCAGCTATTTATTTAGATGACCGCCAGATGTATAAAAAAGCTATTGACTTTTATTTGAACGCCAACGATAATGGAACGATAAAGAATTATATTAGTGGTGAAACCGGACAGATACAGGAGAGTGGCCGGGATCAGGGGCATAGCCAACTTGGCCTTGGTTCAATGGCAACAGTTTGTGAAGAGGCCTATCTACAGGGCGATGATATTTATTCAGCATTGAATAACCGCCTGTTATCCGGTTTCGAATATGTAGCCAGGTACAATTTAGGAGAAGATAATGTGCGATTTCAAACATGGACAGATATTACCGGTAAGTATAGCAATTGGACAGTTATTTCGGCACAGGGGCGAGGCAAATTTATCCCAATTTACGAGATGGTTTATCATCATTATGTCGATCTTAAAGGTCTAAAGATGCCCTATGTTAAAAAAGTAATTGAAAAAATAAGACCAGAAGGTTTTGATCGGGATCAACCTGCATTTGGAACATTCTTGTTTTCTGCAAAATAAACCATCTGTGAGGCTATGTATTTTATGCAATCATTATATTAATAGTGTACAAGATTAAGGATTGATGGCAGGATATTAGGGCGAACATTTGCCATATAAATTAGAGCCTGTTTAAAAATATTTTATTAAAAGTTTTATAGCGGACAATTTGACCATTTCTTCAGCAGATTCCATCAAAAGTTCATAATTGCGGCATAATCTGCGGTCATTGTCAAACCACG
>Ga0154006_1000378_pt1 | contig 14917 bp, 11 predicted proteins | sample TSFL090MetaG_FD_104747 | JGI IMG/M metagenome (GOLD analysis project Ga0154006, IMG submission 104747) | Attine ant fungus gardens microbial communities from Florida, USA - TSFL090 MetaG | ecosystem: Host-associated > Fungi > Mycelium > Unclassified | place: USA: Florida, Wakulla State Forest...
GAGAAGAAGGGCTTCTTCGGCTGGTTCAACCGCCGCTTCAACGCAACTGCCTCCGGCTACCAGGGCATCATCGGCAAGATGCTGACCAAGACCGGCCGCTACATGATCCTGTACGTGCTGATCGTGGCCTGCGTGGGGCTGCTGTATGTGCGCCTGCCAGCCTCCTTCCTGCCCAACGAAGACCAGGGCTACATCATCACCAACATCCAGCTGCCGCCGGGCGCCAGCACGGCGCGCACGACCGCGGTGGTGAAGCAGGTGGAAGACTACTTCCTGAAGGAACCGACGGTCGAACACGCCATTGCGGTGCTGGGCTTCTCGTTCTCGGGTAATGGCCAGAACGCCGCACTGGTGTTCACGCCGCTCAAGGACTGGGGCGAACGCACCAAGGCGCAGTCGGCCGACGCCATCGCCGGCAAGGCCTTCGGCACCTTCTCGCAGATCAAGGATGCGATCGTGTTCCCGCTGAACCCGCCGCCGATTCCCGAACTGGGCAACGCGACCGGCTTCACCTTCCGCCTGCAGGATCGCGCCGGTCTGGGCCACGCGGCGCTGGTACAGGCCCGCAACCAGATCCTCGGCATGGCGTCGCAAAGCAAGGTGCTGGCCGGCGTGCGTCCGGAAGGCCTGGAAGATGCGCCGCAGCTGCAACTGGACATCGACCGCGACAAGGCCAATGCCCTGGGCGTGCCGTTCTCCACGATCAACAGCGTGCTGTCGACCGCACTGGGTTCGTCGTATGTGAACGACTTCCCCAACCAGGGCCGCCAGCAACGCGTGATCGTGCAGGCCGACGCCAACCGCCGCCTGCAACCGGAAGACCTGGTCAACCTGCATGCCAAGAACTCATCCGGCACCATGGTCCCGTTCTCGTCCTTCGTGACGGCGAAGTGGATCAATGGCCCGGTGCAGCTGATCCGCTACAACGGCTACCCGGCCATGAAGATCGCCGGCGGCGCAGCCCCGGGCCGCAGCACCGGCGAAGCCATGGCCGAGATGGAATCGTTCGTGGCCAAGCTGCCGGAAGGTTTCGGCTTTGAGTGGACCGGCCAGTCGCTGGAAGAAAAGACTTCCGGCAACCAGGCGCCGGCGCTGTATGCGCTGTCGCTGATCGCCGTGTTCCTGGTGCTGGCAGCCTTGTATGAAAGCACCTCGATCCCGCTGGCGGTGATGCTGGTGGTGCCGCTGGGTATCCTCGGCGCACTCTTGGGCGTGACGCTGCGCGCCATGCCCAACGACGTGTACTTCAAGGTGGGCATGATCGCGGTGGTGGGTCTGTCGGCCAAGAACGCGATCCTGATCATCGAGTTCGCCAAGGATCTGCAGGCACAAGGCATGGGCCTGATCGAGGCCACGCTGGAAGCGGTGCACCTGCGCTTCCGTCCGATCATCATGACCTCGCTGGCGTTCATCCTCGGCGTGCTGCCCCTGGCGATCGCTTCCGGCGCCGGTTCGGCCAGCCAGCGCGCCATCGGTACCGGCGTGATGGGCGGCATGATCACGGCGACCGTGCTGGCCGTGTTCCTGGTGCCGATCTTCTTCGTGGTCGTGCGCAAGATATTCAAGGGCAGCGAGCGTCAACGCAAGTTCGCAGCCGAACATTCGCCCAAGGTTAATGCGGAGAATCAGAATGACTAATCTGTCGATGTCACGCTCGCCACGCCTGCTGCAACTGTGCGCAGCGCTGGCGCTGGCCGGCGTACTCGGGGGCTGCTCGCTGGCCCCCACCTATGAGCGCCCGCAGGCGCCGGTTGAAACAAGCTACCCGGCCAAGGCCGAAGGCAACAAGGAACTTGAAGCCGTCAACCTGGGCTGGCGCCAGTTCTTCCCCGACCAGCGCCTGCAATCGCTGATCGCCGTCGCGCTGGAAAACAACCGCGACCTGCGCACTGCGGTACTCAATATCGAAGAAGCGCGCGCGCAATACCAAATCACCCGCGCCAACCTGCTGCCGAACCTGAACGTGGCCGGCTCGGCCGCGCGCTCCCGCACTCCGGCCAGCCAATCGCTGACCGGCCAACCGTACATCAGCAACAGCTATCAGGTCGGCCTGGCGATCCCGGCTTTCGAGCTGGACTTCTTCGGCCGCGTGCGCAGCCTGAAGGATGCCGCGCTGGAAACCTACCTGGCCACCGAGGAAGCCCTCCAGGCGGCTCAGATCAGCCTCGTGGCGCAGGTTGCCCAAGCCTATCTGGCCGAACGCTCCTACGCCGAACAGTTACTGCTGGCGGAGCAGACCCTGAAGTCGCGCGAGACCGATATCGAACTGGCGAAGAAGCGCCTCGACGTCGGCGCCTCCTCGGCGCTGGACTACCGCCTGACGCAAACCCTGGTGGAACAGGCCCGCGTCGCCAAGGCCCAACTGGAACGCCAGCGCGCCCAGGCCGACAACGCCCTGACCCTGCTGGTGGGCAAGCGCGTGACCGACCTGCCGCCGGCGCAACTGCTGTCGGATGAACAGATCGTCACCGACATCCCCGCCGGCCTGCCCTCGGACCTGCTGACCAACCGCCCCGACATCCGCCAGGCCGAACACAGCCTGCAAGCGGCCAACGCCAACATCGGCGCGGCACGCGCGGCCTTCTTCCCGCGCATCTCGCTGACCGGCAGCTATGGCAGCGCCAGCAACACGCTGGGCGGCCTGTTCGAATCCGGCTCGGGCGCCTGGACCTTCGGGCCGCAACTGTCACTGCCGATCTTCGACTTCGGCCGCAACAGCGCCAACCTGGATCTGTCCGAAGTCCGCAAGAACAAGGCGGTGGCCGCCTACGAAAAAACCATCCAGACCGCCTTCCGTGAAGTGGCCGATGCACTGGTCGCGCGCGGCAGCCTTGACGACCAGGTCAAGGCCCAGGAAGCCTTCCTGGACGCCCAGCTGGAACGCAAGAAGCTGACCGATCTGCGCTTCCAGAACGGCATCGCTTCGTCGCTGGATCAACTGGATGCACAACGCGAACTGTTCTCGGCGCAGCAGGCGCTGATCCAGGCGCGGCAGTTGCGGTTGAACAATGCGATTGATTTGTACAAGGCGCTGGGAGGCGGTTTGAACGAAAACACGGTGCCGCCGGTCGCGAGCAAGTAAGGCAAAGGGAAGCCCCCGTTCTACCCCACACCCTCCGGTCGTTCGCAGCCGGAGGGTGTTTCACTTTGATGGGCTGTCACAGCCGCCGCACCCCGGCCATGGGCGTATCATGTCGCCCATGGCAACAGGGAACAGCAAAAGGCAAGCAAGATGATCCTCGTCACCGGCGGCGCCGGTTTCATTGGCAGCAACTTCGTCCTGGATTGGCTCAAGGGCTCGGATGAACCCGTCCTCAATCTGGACAAGCTGACTTACGCCGGCAATCTGCGCAATCTGGCATCACTCAACAACGATGCGCGCCATCGCTTTGTCATCGGTGACATCGGCGATACGCCCCTGATCGGGCAGCTGTTGCGGCAATTCCGTCCACGGGCCGTGATCAACTTTGCCGCCGAATCGCATGTCGACCGTGCCATCCGTGGCCCCGCCGCCTTCGTCCAGACCAATATCATCGGCGCCTTCCGCTTGCTGGATGCGGTACTGGCCCACTTTCTGACCTTGCCGCCCGAAGAACGCAAGCAATTCCGCTTCCTGCAGGTATCCACCGACGAGATCTATGGTTCGCTCAGCGAGGATGCCGAGGCCAGCGACGAACATGCCGGTTATCGGCCGAACAATCCCTACTCGGCCAGCAAGGCAGCCGCCGACCATCTGGTACGCGCCTATCACCACACCTACGGCCTGCCGGTGCTGACCACCCATTGCTCCAACAACTATGGTCCTTATCATTTCCCCGAAAAGGTCATCCCGCTGTGCATCCGCAATGCCTTGCTGGGCAAGCCTCTGCCGTTGTACGGCGATGGCTTGCACATCCGCGACTGGCTCTATGTGGGCGACCATTGCGCCGCGCTGCGCCGCATTCTCGAGGCAGGCACGCCGGGCGCGACCTATAACATCGGCGCGGGCAATGAAAAAACCAACCTCGAACTGGTGCAAACCCTCTGCGGCTTGCTCGATGAGTTCAAACCCCGCCCCGACGGCCGTCCCTATGCCCAGCAGATCGTGTTCGTCGAGGATCGGCCGGGCCATGACCGCCGCTATGCCATCGATGCCGGCAAGCTGCGCCGGGAACTGGGCTGGCAGCCGCAAGAAGGCTTCCAGAGCGGACTGAAGAAAACGGTCCAATGGAATCTGGCACATCCGGACTGGCTGGAGCAGTCCGGCAACACCGCCTATGAAGGTTGGATAGCGCACCATTACGGAGTCACTCCGTGAAAATCCTGCTCACTGGCAGCACCGGCCAACTGGGGCACGAACTCCGGCGGGTACTGGCACCGCTGGGCACGGTGGTAGCCCATGACCGTAGCCAATTCGACCTGCGGGATACGGAGGCCCTGCGCATGCTGGTGCGCAAGACCGCGCCCGACGTGATCGTCAATGCGGCGGCTCACACCGCGGTCGATGACTCCGAGCGCGATCCTGAAACGGCTTTTGCGGTCAATGCCATCGTCCCGGGTGTATTGGGCGAAGAGGCGGCGCAGCTGGATGCGCTGGTGGTGCACTATTCGACCGATTATGTCTTCGACGGCAGCGGCGAGCACTTTCGCGATGAAACTGCCGCCACGGGGCCACTCAACGTGTACGGCCAAAGCAAACTGGAAGGGGAACGCAAGCTCATCCGGGCCACGCCGCGCCACCTGATCTTTCGCACCAGTTGGGTGTGCGGCATGCACGGCCATAATTTCCTGAAGACGATGTTGCGGCTGGCGACCCGGCGCGACAGCATCTCGGTAATCGATGACCAGATCGGCGCGCCCACGCCTGCCGACCTGATCGCCGGAATCACTGTACGCAGCCTTGCTACGGCGACACCATTGGCCCCCGGACTGTATCATCTGGCTGCAGCAGGACAGACCAGTTGGCATGGCTATGCCTGCCATGTCATCGAAGCCGCGCGCGCAGCCCATTGGCCGATCACGGTCGCCTGCGATGCGATCCACGCGGTTCGCTCCCAGGATTACCCGGCAGCGGCCCGGCGCCCGCTCAATTCCAGGCTCGATACGCGCAAGTTATGCCATGCGCTAGACATGGAATTGCCGGATTGGCGCATCGGTGTCGATCGCCTGCTGGCGCGGTTGCTTTAAAGTACATAGCAAAGCGACCATGCCCGTTAGAAAAAGCATCTTGATCAACAAGGTATACAGATGATCGCCACCCCTACCCGCCTGTTCGGCGTGTTGCGCATCGAACCGATCGTATTCGGCGACGGCCGCGGTTTCTTCTACGAGAGCTTCAACCAGCAACGCTTCAACACCATCACCGGCCTTGACTGCCATTTCGTGCAGGATAATCACTCTCGCAGCCAGCGCCATGTATTGCGCGGACTGCATTACCAAATAGCGCCGCGCGCCCAGGGAAAACTGGTACGCGTCGTGCATGGGGAGGTGTTCGATGTCGTCGTCGATATCCGGCCGGAATCACCCACTTTCGGCCAATGGGAAAGCCATGTCCTGAGCGCCGAAAACCGGCAGCAATTATGGATTCCGCCAGGACTGGCGCATGGTTTTCTGACCCTATCGCGCAGCGCCGAAGTGCTCTACAAGACCACTGAATACTGGTCGGCCGAGCACGAACGCGCTATCCGCTGGGATGACCCGACGCTGGCCATCGCCTGGCCGTTGAGCGAAACGCCAATTGTGTCTGCCAAGGATGAGGTGGCCACGTATTTTTCCGATCTCCATGCGTGCGCCAGAATTGGTTGAAGGGCGCCTCCTCACAAATGCAATACCAACGAAGAATTATATGCAAGACAATAAAATAATATGCGGCCGCCAATATTCTTTCAGTCATCCGTCTATGGCAGAATTTCACAAGGACGGGAAGGCTGTCCAATCTCATACGAATCATTTCATAGCCGCCACCATATCCATCAGACAGTAAAGACGCTTTCCTATTACGATTTATTCAATATTGACGGAAATCCCACGTTTTTTTATTGTCACAAGGGGCATCCAGGCGCCCCACCACTTTCGTCTGCCACCTATTCGGCTCATTGTCCCTCTTGAGAAATGATAAGAAGACCCCTGTTTGCGTTGACGATACCCTTGCTGGCTCTTCCCCGCGCCGCCAAGCGCTTGGTTGCAATCTCTGTCGATGTCAGTCTATGCGTACTGACCGTATGGCTGGCCTATTACCTGCGCCTGGGCAATGTCGTTTATCTGACGGGCAATGCCTTGGGAGCGGCATTGGCATCGGTCTGCATCGCCTTGCCGATCTTCGTGGTGTCCGGCCTGTACCGCGCCATCTTCCGCTATAGCGGCTGGCCGGCCCTGCTTTCGGTGGCGCGGGCCGTCGGCATCTACGGCCTGGTCTACGCCTGCATCTTCACCGCCATCGGCATACCCGACGTGCCGCGCACGATCGGCATCATCCAACCCATCCTGCTGCTGCTGACGGTAGGCGCCTCGCGCGCCCTGGCTCATGCCTGGCTGGGCGACGAGTACCGCAATATCGTGAAACACGGACAACGCCCCAAGGTGCTCATCTATGGCGTCGGCCAGACCGGCCGGCAACTGGCGATGGCCATCTCCAACAGCATCGAGATGCAAGTCGCTGGCTTCCTGGACGATGATGACCGCCTGCACGGCCACATGCTCAACGGCTTGCCCATCCACAATTCCGCCGATCTGCCCAATCTGGTTCCCGCGCTGAATATCGAGACGGTACTACTGGCCATGCCCAGCATCAGCCGCAAGCGCCGCAACGAAATTCTCGAAAAGATTCAGGCGGCGCATGTTTCCGTACGCACCCTGCCCAGCGTGACCGATCTGGCACAAGGCAAGGTCGACATCGCCGATCTCCGGGAGCTGGACATCGACGACTTGCTGGGACGGGAGCCCGTCGCGCCCAATCACCTGCTGCTGGCCAAGAATGTACTTTCCAAAGTGGTACTGGTCACCGGCGCGGGCGGCTCGATCGGCAGCGAACTGTGCCGCCAGATCGCCAACATCGGTCCTGAAAAGCTGCTCCTCATCGAACAAAGCGAATTCGCCTTGTACCAGATCCACCAGGAACTGGAAGAAAAGCTCACCGGGCGCAATGTCACGCTGGTGCCATTGCTGGCGTCGGCGCAGGATCGCCGGCGTATCCGCGAGATCATCTCGACCTGGAAGCCGCAGACGATCTATCATGCAGCCGCCTACAAGCATGTGCCGTTGGTGGAACACAACCCGGCTGCCGGCATCAGGAACAATGTCATCGGCACGCTGACAACCGCACGCGCGGCCGCCGATCACGGGGTTGCCGACTTCGTCCTGATCAGTACCGACAAGGCCGTTCGCCCCACCAACATCATGGGCGCCAGCAAGCGTCTGGCGGAGATGGTGCTGCAGGCGCTGGCCGCCTCCGGCGCCGAGACCCGTTTCACCATGGTCCGCTTCGGCAATGTGTTGGGCTCTTCCGGTTCCGTGGTGCCGAGATTCCGCCAGCAGATCCGCAGCGGTGGGCCGATTACCCTGACCCATGCCGACATCACGCGCTATTTCATGACCATCCCCGAGGCGGCACAACTGGTGATCCAGGCGGGCGCGATGGCAAGCACCGGCGGCAACGTCTACGTGCTGGACATGGGACAACCGGTCAAGATCATCGACCTGGCGCGCCGCATGATCGAATTGTCCGGCCTGGAGCTGCGCGATGCCCAGCATCCCGAGGGCGACATCGAGATCGAGATCACCGGCTTGCGCCCTGGCGAAAAACTGTATGAAGAGCTGCTGATCGGCGACAATCCCATGCCCACGCAGCATCCGCGCATCATGAAGGCGCGCGAAGACTGCCTCACATGGAAAGAATTGCAGGCCCGTCTCACAGAACTGGAAAAAGCACTGGATGCCAACGACGTCGGCGTGATCCGTCCGATGCTGCAACAACTCGTCTCCGGCTACCTCCCCACCGGCGATATCGTGGACTGGGTGTATCTGGAACAGGAAACCGACAGCGCCATCACCGGCGTACCGCACGGGGCGCAACTGACCAACAAGCAAGGAGAGCTCAGCCTATCAGAGAGTAAGCAATCTCTCCAGTAAAACTACAGTACGCCTCGTCGCCCCCTGATGCTGACCGGCGAAGCCAGCCGCCGCGCGGCTCATCATCTCCCGCCGGGCATCAACGGATTGCAGCTCGCGCCACACCCGCATCAATTCACCGGCCTCGCTCACCCGCAATGCCGCCCCGGCGGCTACCGCATCTTCAGTGATGAGCTGGAAATTGAAGGTATGCGGCCCGATCAGCACCGGCTTGCCCAACGCCAACGCCTCGATCAGATTCTGTCCCCCCAGCGGCAACAGACTGCCGCCAATAAAAGCCACATCACACAACGCGTAGTAGGCGAACATCTCGCCCATCGAATCGCCCAGCACCACGTCGATACCGTCAACGGTAAAATGCTCTCCCAACACCGAGCGCCGTCGCAGCGACAGCCCTTGCGATTCAATCAAGGCCGCCACCTCATCGAAACGCTGCGGATGACGCGGCACGATGACGGTGAGCCAATCGACATGGCCGATCTTGACCAACGCGTCCAGAATCAGCCTTTCTTCGCCTTCCCGGGTACTGGCGCATAACAGTACCTTGCGTTCGCCGACTGCCCGCTTCCAGGCCAGACCGCGCTCGACCATGTCAGCCGGCGGCTGCACGTCGAATTTCAGGCTGCCGGTCACCTCCACATGGCGCGCCCCGAAGGCGCGCAGGCGCGCGGCATCGGCTTCGGACTGCGCCCCCACGCAATCGATGGCTTCGGCGGCCGGTTGCAGCAGCCGTGCAAACCGCTGACCCCGCCGCAGGGAACGTTCGGACAAACGCGCGTTGGCCAGCATCACCGGCACCCGGTGCCGCTTGCATTGCGCCATCAGATTCGGCCAGACTTCGGTTTCCATGAGAATGCATACTGCGGGCTTGAAGTGACGCAGGAAGCGCCCACACATCCAGCCCGTGTCATACGGCAGGAAGCTTTGCACCACGCGCGCGCCGTGCTTGCCGAAGACCTGAGCACCGGTGGCACGGCCGGTGGCGGTCATGCAGGTGAGCAGGATGCTGTGCTCCGGATATTGCCGCAACAGGGCATCGACCAGCGGTTCGGCGGCGCGGGTTTCGCCAACCGATACCGCGTGCACCCAGATGAAGCGCGGCGCCAGTGCCGGCAACGGCGCATAGAAGCCCAACCGTTCGCCAATGTGCTGGCGATAACCCGGCTCCTTGCGGCCGCGACGCCACAGGCGCAGCAACACCAGCGGCATGGCAAACCACCATACGGCGCAATAGAACAAGCGCATCGTCACACCAGCGGATGGCCGACCAGCCGGGTCAGGATCGCCAGCGGGCTGGCAGTGGGGTCATATTGCTTGTCGGCGGGCAGGTGCAAGGTCTGCTCCAGCATGTACTGCCCGGCCATCACGGCATGCGAAGCCTGATCGGAGAAGCAGACCCAGGTCGCGCCGGCGGCAAACGGCATGGTGACTTGCTGTGCATCCTGCTGGTATTGGAGGTCACCCTTCATGCCGTCATGCAGTTGCAGCATCAGGTGGTCGTACTCGCTGCGGAAGGACTTGGTGACATGCAGCGCCTTCAACAGGCTGGCCTGCCACCGCACATAGGGCTTGACGCGTGGCAGGAAGCGCCGCGCGACGGTCTCGAAGGGCTCGCCCACACGCCAGACGCGCGGCGCGCCATCCGGATTGACGTTGGTGAACACGCGCAGGATGCGCTCGCCGTAATTGGGCCGCGACGGAAAGGCGTCCACATGCAGGCGGCGATCGTCGGCGCGCCAGGACTGGCTGCGCGTCTCGACCTGGGTCGGACGGTAGCTGGTCGGCGCCATGCGCAAAGAGGCGCGGTATTGCGGCAGCATGGAATGCACCAGCGCCATGGCCTGCTCGCGAAAACGGCCGATCATCAGGGCCAGCGCTAGTTGTCGCTCGGTGCTGGCAGCCGCACCTTTGAGATGACCCTGCGCGTCCAGACTGATGTTGCGCACCTTCGGGTCGCGGATGGCCGGGTCGAGCAGGTCGCGCTCGGCCTCAAGCAAGGAAAACGACAGTTGCGGAAAATGCAATACCTTGCCGGCTTCAAGCGCGGCAATCCAGGTGTCATTGGGAGCATCGACCTGCCAGTCCGTCAGGCCGATTTCTAAGATTTGGGATTCCATGCCGGTATTATGCCCGCTCGCGGGGATGGCGTGTATCCGGGGCATGGCGTAAAACCGGCCAAGGCCCCGCCGAGCGCGGCTTTTCGCCGATTATGACGACATTTGAGGCGCGTCAAGTTCCTGCCTTGTTCAGCCCAGCAGTTGCCGGATTGCCGCCGCGACCTCATCCACCGCAGGCGATGCCCCGGTATCCCCCAGATTGATGATGGACGGCGACCAGTCGCCTTCGGTCTTCCAGCGCGGCGAGTCGCAATAGATCTCGACCGTGGACCGGCAATAGGCGGCGGCAATGTGGGTCAGGCCGGTATCCAGCCCCACCACCAGCCGTGCCTGCCGCACCAGCGCCACGGCTTGCATCATCGGCAGCGCCGGCAAGACACGCGCGCCGGGGATGCCCGCGGCCAAGGCCTCGGCCGCGGCTTTCTCGCGGGCATTGCCCCACGGCAGCAATACCGGCAAACCCCGCTCGGCCACGTCATGGCCGATGGCCACCCAGTGCGCCGACGGCCATTGTTTGGCCGCGCGCGCGGTGCCGTGGAAAAAGACGGCATACGGCTGCGCCGGCATCCAGGCCAGCGGTTCGGCGAAAACCGGTGCTTCGAGCGCGAAGTCCGCGGGCGTGTCCACGGCATATTCCAGTGCGGCGGCGGCCACCATACGCGCCCGCGTCACCGCATGGGTACGCAAACCGACCGGAACGCTGCGGTCATGGAAGACCCGCGAGAGCGGCTCATATCCCGACCCCTCGGTGGCATTGCCCAGTCCGACACGCTGCCCGCCCGGCGCCAGGCGCGCCATGCGCATGACGATGCTGGTCTTGAGCAAGCCCTGGGTATCGAAGACGAAGTCGTATTCTTCCTGCCGCAGCTGACGCCGGAAACGGCCGATCTCGGCCCGCGTGGCGGCAGACAGCAAGGTCTTGCGCCAGCGCCGCAATGCGATGGGAATGATGTGGCGCACATGCGGGTTGAGCCGGATCAGGCTGGTGTAGGCTTCCTCCACCACCCAGTCGATGTGCGCATCGGGGAAATGCCGGCGGATGTCCGCGACCATCGGCATGTTATGAACGACGTCTCCCAGCGAGGAAACGCGGACGATGAGAATCTTCAAGGCTGGCCCACTGTGGCTGATCTGTGGGCCAGCATCTTACCCTATCGGCCCGGCCCCGGCATCAGAAAGGCAGGGCCACGTCCGGCCGCGCGGCCAGGATCACCTTGCGGAACTCGCCCTGGATGCGCGCCAGCGCCTCCGGAGTCTCGGCCTCGAAACGCAGCACCACTACCGGCGTGGTGTTGGATGAACGCGCCAGGCCGAAACCGTCGGCATATTCCACGCGCAAGCCGTCGATGGTGATGATGTCTTGCGCGCCTTCGAACCGGGCATCACTTTGCAGCTTGCCGATCAGCGCGACATTCTCGCCTTCCTGGAGCTTCAATTGCAGTTCGGGCGTACTGACGGACTGCGGTAGCGCATTGAGCACGGCCGACGGATCAGCTTCGCGCGACAGCAGCTCCAGCATGCGCACGCCAGCATACAAACCGTCGTCGAAGCCGAACCAGCGATCCTTGAAGAAGATGTGACCGCTCATCTCGCCTCCCAGCGGCGCACCGGTTTCGCGCAACTTGGCCTTGACCAGCGAGTGCCCGGTCTTCCACATCAACGGCTGGCCGCCGCGCGCGGCGATCCACGGCGCCAGATGGCGCGTGCATTTGACGTCGTAGAGGATTTCGCGGCCCGGATGGCGCGTCAGCACGTCCGCCGCGAACAGCATCAACTGGCGGTCCGGATAGATGATCTGACCATCCTTGGTCACCAGCCCCAGGCGGTCGCCGTCGCCGTCAAAGGCCAGGCCCAGTTCATTATCGGTTTCCTGGAGACAACGGATCAGGTCTTGCAGGTTTTCCGGATGCGCCGGATCGGGATGGTGATTGGGGAAGTGACCATCCACTTCGCAGAACAGTTCGGTGACCTCACAGCCCAGCGCGCGGTAGATATCGGCTGCAAAGGCTCCGGCCACGCCATTGCCGCAATCCACGGCAATCTTCATCGGCCGCGCCAGCTTAACGTCGCTGATCATGCGTTTGATATAAGCGTCCTTGATGTCGTGGGAACTGTAAGCGCCGGCCCCTTGCGGGAAATCGCCCTTGACGATGGCGTGATACAACGCCTGGATCGTCTCACCATGAATGGCCTCGCCCGCCAGCACCATCTTGAAACCGTTGTAGTCCGGCGGATTGTGGCTGCCGGTGACCATGATGCCGGATTGGGTATCCAACACGTGGGTACCGAAGTAGACCATGGGCGTGGCGACCATGCCGAGGTCGATCACATCGGCACCGGTCGATTGCAGGCCCTTGGCCAGTTCGGCCGACAGTTCGGGACCGGAAAGGCGGCCATCGCGGCCGATGACGACTTTCTTTTGTCCTTTTGCCAATGCAGCGGCACCGAAGGCTTGGCCGATCTGGTGGGCGATATGGCCGTTGAGGGTTTTGTTCAGAATGCCGCGGATGTCGTAGGCTTTGAAGATACTCTGCACGGAACGCTCCAAGTCAGAATGGGAACTGTTGGACAGTCGGGTTCCAAAAATATTCCTCTGATGTCGCATCTTCGTTGGCCATATGGATCAGATCGACAATGCTGCTTAACGCGATGTCGCCTTGCGCAGTCCTTCCTCGACGCCGATGATGGGATGCCATCCAAGCAAGGAGTTATTTTTCTGAATGTCCACATACAGCGAGCAGGTCAGTTTATGCACGGTCTCTTCTTTCCCTACCAGACGCGCAATTCCAGCCATCAGCGCTACCGGTACGGGTATCAGCATCGAAACCTTGCCTTGCACCGTCGCGATCTTGCGGATAAACGCGGAAGTGGATAGATCATCTCCATCACTAACAAGGAAGGCCTGATTGGCTGCTGCAGAATGCTCCAGGCAACACAGTACAAGATCCGCCACATTCTCAACTGCAGCAAAGCTGCGGTGATTATGGACAGCGCCCAACGGCAAAGGCAGATAACGATTCACCGCGCTCAGTAACGACGTGAAATTACCTGGTGCGTCCTTTCCGTAGATCAGGGGCGGACGAATAATCACAATTTCCATGCCGGTATCACGAGCGATCTCGCGCAATCCCTCTTCTGCCTCCCACTTCGATTGGGCATAAGGCGTTTGGGGGGAAGCTGGGGAGTCGGCATGAAAAGGCCCATTCTCGGTCTCTGCGCCATGAACACCGATGGTACTGATGAAGAGGAACCTCGTCACACCCGCCGTAGCCGCCTGATGCGCGAGATTAAGTGTACCTTCCGTATTGATTTGACGACATGCTTCAAGCGCAGTGGCCTGGTCATCCCGCATCACATGCACACGTGCCGCACAATGGACGACTGCCGACACATTCTTCAGAACACCGCTCCAAGAGGTACTCGCATTCAGAGAGGTGATGACGCCAACCTCAACACCTGTCGGAAAAGCAGGACGATTACGATGCACTATGGCACGTACCGGAATTTGTTTCTGACACAGGAGATCAACAATAGCCCCTCCTAAAAAGCCGGATGCACCAGTAATAAGAATTGTCATGTTTCTCCGACGCGTGAAGGCGCCGCAAGAGGGCTGATAAAGGCGCGAATTATAATGTGTGCTCTAGAGGAAAAGGAATCTGGCGACCTTCCTAGGACGATTAGATCCCACGCCGAACTGCCAGTTGCAATGTCTCGCTCGGTGATGTCCGTACCACGAAGAAATAAACTCAGTGAGACACCCCATCCTTGCGCAGCACCTTGACAAAGGTGAGGATGATGATCTTGATATCCCATGCAAACGAACGATGATGCATGTATTCCTCGTCCAATTTGACTTTTTCCGGTATCGGCAACTCATCACGTCCATTGATCTGCGCCCACCCTGTCAGACCTGGCGATAACGCATCCACCCCACAACGCGAGCGCAACTCGATCAGATCGGTCTGGTTGAACAACGCCGGCCGCGGACCAACGAAACTCATGTCACCCACGAGAATGCTCCAAAGCTGCGGCAGCTCATCAAGACTCGATTTGCGCAGGAAAGACCCTATCGGAGTTAGGAATTTCACTGGATCCGACAGTAAATGCGTCGCCACGGCAGGCGTATCAGTGCGCATGGTCCGAAATTTGGGCATCCTAAAAATACGATTATGCTTTCCCACTCGGTCAGACCAATAGATGATGGGGCCGGGCGATGTGACACGCACCATCAGTGCCACAATCATCCCTGGAATCAACAAAAACAGGGAAGCCACAAAGGCCAACACAAAGTCAAAAACTCTTTTCATAAACAAGTATTCATCGTATTGCGAGCATGACCAACGGCTCCGCTCGGGAGCGAGACAACAATAACACTACTTAGGTTCGTCGCGCTTTGGAAAAAAGGGATTCCAATTGAGTAAACAGAATCTTTCGCACGAAATTGGCTTCATAATATCGCCGGCCGTTGGCCCCCATTTCCAAAAGGCGGGCTTTGGGTAAATCCGCCATAGCCCGGACGCTTGCTGCCAGCGCCGCTGAATCTCCAGCCTTGCAGGCATATCCGCCACCCGATTCGTTGATGACGTTGTAAGCCTCGCCATTAATCATGCCGACAATTGGCTTGGAAGCAGCGAGGTAAGACTGCACCTTGCTCGGGAGCGTCCGAGAGAACACTTCATGGTCGGTCAGCGACA